>JGI24137J36423_1000559_pt1 | contig 10428 bp, 8 predicted proteins | sample BarGraNGADG00311_FD_36423 | JGI IMG/M metagenome (IMG submission 36423) | reverse complement strand
CCAGGTTTCCAGAACCTTTTATTCAAAGGGCCAGACAGGTCAGCAATGCCTGCTTGGAGCTTATTCCTCCCTGAACAGGCAGATAAAAAAAGGTAATGTGACAATGTATCCACGTCGTGAGATGCTCGATATTGTTTTAATTGACGGTAAGGCTCGCGGAATTATTGCTCGTAACCTTCTGACAGGCGAAATCGAAAGACACTCTGCCCATGCCGTTGTACTTGCTACCGGCGGTTATGGAACGATCTATTATCTATCGACTCTTGCAGTGAATTCAAATGCCTCAGCAGCATGGAAAGCTCACAAAAAGGGTGCATTCTTTGCTAATCCAAGTTTTGTTCAGATACACCCTACCTGTGTTCCGCAGTTGAATGAATTCCAGTCAAAGCTCACACTTATGTCGGAGTCGCTGCGTAATGACGGGCGCGTTTGGGTTCCTAAAACAAAAAAAGATACACGGCCCGCAAATCAGATACCTGAAGATGAAAGGGACTATTTTCTTGAAAGAAGATACCCTGCTTTCGGAAACCTTGTTCCACGTGACGTCGCTTCCAGGGCAGCTAAGGAGCGCTGTGATGCCGGCTATGGCATTGGTGAAACAGGACTTGCTGTAAATCTGGATTTCAGGGATTCAATTAAAAAACAGGGTAAAAAAGCTATCGAGAACAAATATGGCAACCTGTTCGATATGTATAAAACCATAACAGGTATTGACTCATATGAAGAGCCAATGCGTATATATCCGGCCGGGCATTACACAATGGGAGGTTTATGGGTTGATTATGAGCTTATGACAACAATTCCCGGACTATATGCAATAGGAGAATCCAATTTCTCTGATCACGGGGCAAACCGTCTCGGAGCAAGTTCTCTGATGCAGACTGCCGGTGACGGATATTTCATTCTGCCAAATACAATTAGTAATTATCTGGCAGACGAGATCCGGGTTCCAAAAATCTCAACCGATGCACCTGAATTCGCAGAGACTGAAAAAACAGTTATTGAAAGACTTAATAAACTTATTTCAATAAAAGGAAAACAAACTTCAGCGTCATTCCATAAACGGCTTGGTAAAATAATGTGGGACTACTGCGGAATGGTACGAAACGAAGAAGGACTCAAGAAGGCTCTTGTGCTTATCAAGGAACTTAAGGATGAGTTCTGGAGAGACCTTATTGTTCCCGGGAAATTTTCTGAACTGAATCAGGAACTTGAAAAAGCAGGCAGGGTTGCTGACTATTTCGAGCTTAGCGAACTACTTGTAACAGATGCTCTTAACAGGAATGAATCGTGCGGGGCACATTTCAGGGAAGAATATCAGACTCCGGATGGAGAAGCCCGCAGAAACGACGAAGAGTTTGCTTATGTGGCTGCATGGGAATTTGCAGGAGAAGGGAACCCTCATATCCTCCATAAGGAAGAACTTAAATTTGAGAATGTGGAATTGAAAGTAAGGAGCTATAAATAGAAGCACAGGGCGCGGGGCACAGGGCGCAGGGTTAAAACTTTTTTCCTCTGAGCCCTGAGCTCCGCGCTCTGAGCGATTCTCTAAAATGATTTAATATTATCGATCAGTATAAAATAATTAAAGAAGCATATGAAGTTAACACTTAAGATATGGCGCCAGAAAAACGCTAAAACCAAAGGAAGTTTCGTTGACTATAAAATGGATAATGTATCCCCTGAGATGTCTTTTCTTGAGATGCTTGATGCACTCAATAAAAAGCTTGTTGAAGAGGATAAGGACCCCATTGCTTTCGATCACGACTGCCGGGAAGGTATCTGCGGGTCATGCGGAATGTACATAAACGGACATCCTCACGGACCAGTGCCAGCTATAACTACCTGCAATCTTTCAATGAGATACTTTAAGGAAGGAGATACAATATGGGTGGAGCCGTGGAGAGCAAAGCCTTTCCCTGTTATCAAAGATCTTATTGTGGATAGATCCGCTTTCGACAAGATCCAGATTGCAGGTGGATTCATTTCGGTGAATGCCGGGGCAGCACCTGAAGCCAATTCAATCCTGATTGATAAGAAGAAATCGGATGATGCATTTGATTCAGCGATTTGTATCGGTTGTGGCGCCTGTGTAGCCGCTTGTAAAAATGCGTCTGCAATGTTGTTCGTTTCTGCTAAAATATCCCAGTTCGCTCTATTGCCCCAGGGACGTATTGAAGCAAAAGACAGAGTGAGGGCTATGGTTGAAAAGATGGATGAAGTTGGTTTTGGTAATTGCTCAAATACAGGTGCCTGCGAGGCAGAATGTCCGAAAGAGATCAAAATTGTAAACATAGCCCGACTTTTCCGGGAATATTATAAAGCCTTCTNAAAAAAAAAATTANAAATGATAAATACCTTAAACAAACNAGGTAAATTACAAATCAATATGAAAAGATACACTCTGANTTTNTTTTTCATTATTCTGGGTTTATCTTCTAATGCTCAGACAATAATAGTACGTGATCCGGAAATAAAAAANATGACTGATGAAATCTCCAGGGGAAATATTGAGCAGTCTGTCCGTAAGATGGTAAGCTTTCATACCCGTCATAATATGAGTGATCAAAACGACCCGGTACATGGTATCGGAGCAGCATGGACCTGGATAAAAGCAGAGATGGAAAAGAATATAGCTGCTTCGGATGGACGTCTTGAAGTTAAATTTGAGGAATATACCGTTGGCGGAAGGGGACAGAGAATTTCTCACGCGGTAAAACTAAAAAATGTGGTTGCCATACTTAAAGGTACAGATCCTGGCGATGACAGGAAAATTATAATAAGTGCTCATCTGGATTCACGTGCTGCACTTGATAATGACAGTACCGGTTTTGCTCCGGGTGCAAACGATGACGGATCAGGTGTTGCTGCAATACTGGAACTTGTCAGAATAATGTCAACCAGGAAGTATTCAGCTACTATAGTTTTTATGGCTGTATCCGGCGAAGAACATGGATTATATGGTGCAAAATATATGGCAGCAAAAGCAAAACAGGAAAACTGGAATATAATTGCAATGCTGAATAATGATATGATAGGGAACAGCGGTTCAAGTGAAACGCTTCTGAACGATAATATGAGGGTAAGGGTTTTCAGCGAAGGTATTCCGGCTCTTGAAACTGATCAGATGGCTGCTTTAAGAAAATATACTTCGGGTGAAAATGACAGTAAAGCACGCCAGCTTGCGCGGTATATAAAAGAAATTGGTGAGAGATACCTTGAACAGTTAAATGTAACTCTTGTGTTCAGAAATGACAGGTTTGGACGCGGTGGTGACCATACTCCTTTTTGTCAGGAAGGATTTACTGCAGTCAGAATTTGTGAATATAATGAAAACTATGATCGCACCCATAAAATTCCTGAGCTGGTTAATGGCATTCAGGAGGGTGACCTGCCTGAATATGTTGATTATGAATATGTAAGAAAAAATGCCGGAATTAATCTGGCCACGATTGCCAACCTTGCCCTCGCTCCGTATGAACCTGTAAATTGCGGGATAGTTACTGGCGGACTCACAAATAAAACCATTCTTAAATGGGAATCTCCATCAAAAGGAGTAAAACCTTCAGGTTATTATATCCTGATGAGAGAGACATTTCAGCCATTATGGGAAAAAAAGATTTTTGTGAAGGGGAATGAAGTAACCCTGCCCTATTCAAAGGATAATTATTTTTTTGGAATCCAGTCTGTTGATTCTGTGGGTCACGAAAGCATTGCAGTTTTTCCGGGTCAGGCAAGAAAGCAAAATGCTGTGAATAATTGAACATATTTTTAATAACCGTCAACCGAAAAAAGAGCCATGCTATTTACTTCAAGTGCAGAAAGAACTCCATAGCCATCCTCCTTGCCATAAACGCAACCGGTATCAATTGGAATAACATTTGATTTTTCAGCGATAAGTCTTTTGACATAGGAGACAGTTTTAGGACGATGGCCATGAATTATAGTTTTTCCCGATAACATCGGATTATGATACGAAAGGCGGCACTCCCAAATCATACTTTGTTTATCTGAAAAAGGATTAGTTGCCAGATCATCAAATCCGGCATGAACAAAAACAAAGTTGCCAAGATTCCTGTAATATTCCAGCGTGGTAAAGAAGTCCAGGTAATGTGTATCAATTTCCCGGATATCCTGAATGCCAAAACTTAATAATGTCGTTTCACCGTTATTCAACAGCCATAATGGTAACAGATCCTGATTATAATAGGATTCACACAGCATCACTTCATGATTTCCGGTAAGCGTAGTGATATTAAAACCTCCCTTCTGAAGATCAAGTATGAAATCTATGACTTCTCTACTCTGATCTCCACGGTCAATGTAATCGCCAAGAAGGATTAGCTGATCTGATTTTTTAAGCTTAATAGTATTGACAACAAGCTCATAAAATGGCATAAANCAACCATGAATATCAGTTATGGCAAAAAGACGTCCCATAATTAGGAACAAACTGATTCTACCTCTTTTACTGTTTTTGGTATGGGTTTACCTAAAACCTTATGCCCTTTTTCGGTTATAAGAACATTGTCCTCAATGCGAATGCCTCCGATTGACATATAACCTTCAATTTTACCGTAGTTAATAAAATCCTTGAATTTACCTTCCGCTTTCCATTTCCCAATCAGTTCCGGAATGAAATAACATCCCGGCTCAACAGTAAATACATGCCCGGGTTTGTAAGGCAGAGCAAACCGAAGAAATGCTGTACCAAATTGTTCACTTCGTTTTACCTCATCATTATATCCGATGAAGTTTTCTCCCAGTGCTTCCATATCATGAACATCGAGACCCATCATGTGACCAAGTCCATGAGGCATAAAAAGTGCGTGTGCTCCTGCAGCAACGGCTTCATCAACATCACCTTTCATCAGTCCTAAAGTTTTCATCTCTGATGTTATAATCTTACACGCCATAAAATGCAGATCGCGGTTAGAAGTACCGGGTCTGGTTGCTTTTATCGCTTCAGTATTGGCTTTTAATACAATTTCATAGATGTCTTTTTGTTGCTGGCTGAATTTTCCTCCGACCGGTGTTGTACGGGTTATATCGGATGCATAATGAAGGTTCGTTTCAGCGCCTGCATCAGTGACCATCATCCTTCCTTTCTTTAAAGTATTACCATGTGAATGGTTGTGCAGAGTCTGACCGTTAACGCTAAGAATTATTGGGAATGACGTCCTCCTCCTTTTGCCAGTGCTATACCTTCAATTGTTCCAAAAATATCCTGTTCCCTGACACCCTGTTTACACATTTTCATGGCAGTAACATGCATTTCGTAAGCAATAGCAACTGCTTTTTCTATTTCATCAATCTCAATTTTTTCCTTTATTGATCTCAAAGAAATAACTGCCTTAATCAGATAGACTGATGCAAGAGTTTTCATCTGACAGGGATTTTCCTTCAGGAGTGAGCCCAGTATCATCTTAGTCTCACCACGGTATGGAGGAAGAAAATGAATTTTTCTCTTCTTTGACAGTGCAACCTTTATAGTCTCTTCCAGGTTAGCCATCGGTGCAGTATCAGTAATACCACATCTAAGGGCAAGCTCTTTGATAGTTGGTTGGGGCCCCATCCAAATTATATCATCCATGTTGCAGTCATTACCGAATATCCGATCCTTTCCTGAATCGAAATCCAGAAGTCCGGCTAAGCCAGGGAGGTCAAGTCCGAAAAAATATAGAAAATCGCTATCCTGTCTGAAATGGTATGTGTTATCTGGATAATTCATCGGTGCCTCGGTATTGCCTATAAAAAGAGCAATACCTGTTTTCAGTTTTTTATGGAGTTCTTCTCTCCTGTTGGCGTATACTTCACTTTTAAACATATCTGAATTTTTAAATCGAATATAAACTATAAAGTTAATGTTATTTCTTTTCGCTTCTTCAGCCTTCTCTTCGTCAGAAAATGAAACATTCATGAGCAACTCTGCCAGAGCCAAAAAAACTACGCATAAAGTTTCTTCATCAAGTAACCTTTATCCTATTCCTTTTTAAAAATGAAGTTACATTAGTTCAAATATTTCTGAATTTTTAGGTAGTTTTTTGTAACCAAATTATGTCAGTTTCGTTTAAATGATAGCAACAATCCTGAGTCTGAAAAAAATAGTTGATATTTATAGTAATCAGATCAATAAAAATACGAATAGCCAGGTTATTAACTAAAGATTGTTATATTCGCATATGCTGTCAACATATTCTTAACATTTTGATCCGACCATGCCGTACAGAAGATTACCCAACACTGACACCGCCCGTATTAAGGCAATGAGAATTGCACTTGAAATAGGGAAAGAACTTCCACCAAATAAGCTGGCGTTTTCGTCTAAAACAATTGTCCGCCTTCAGAAATTTCTGCCGCAATTCGACCATAACTTTCATATGTACCGGCAGGTTTTGGCTTCACAAAACAAGAAAAGCAGAGACTATAATGAAATTTTAAGGAAGGCACGGATTTATCTTACTCACTTTATAAGGGTAATGAATATGGCAATCTTTCGTGGTGAACTGCCCGCTGAAACGAGGGCTTACTTTGGACTTGCAACTGATGAATCAACTGTCCCATCACTTAATACCGAAAACGAGTTAATGAGTTGGGGTAGAAGGATTATAGAAGGAGAAGAATTCAGAATAAAAAAAGGAGGAAGTCCGATAACAAACCCANCAATTGCAGTTGTAAAAGTCAGATTTGAAAATTTTATAGAAGCCTGGACCTATCATAACACACTTGGAAAACGGACCATCGATTATACTGAGAAGAACCACAAACTCCGNAAAGAAGCTGATGAAATAATTCTTCAATTATGGAATGAAGTTGAAAATAGCCACAATATCCTGCCAGAAGAGAACAGAAAAACAGAGAATGAGCAATACGGATTAGTTTATTTCTACAGGAAAGGCGAGCTTGACAAAGCTATTGCAACTGAAGCTCAGAACGAGACATGGCCTTCATCCATTTTAGAAACCAATTCCTGATCTGTACTCAATCCTCTGTCATTTTTACTTTTGTNCCTGAAATAAAATAATATTACAAAGCCGATAATTATTGGAAGAGGCAGTCCAATTGCCTGTTTCCACAGAGGAACATCTATTGGTGCATTTAGTTTCTCCATTCCCTGGATATATGCCATGATTACCGGAAATGCATTATTAACAAAGTGAGAAATTATTGAAANCCACAGGGTACCGCTCCAGTAAAAAAGATAACCAAAAACCAGTCCGAGAATGAATCTTGGAACAAATCCAAAGAATTGGAAATGCACAGCGCTGAATATAAAAGCAATAAACCATATTGCCAGATGCCCTGATCTGAAGAGTTTAGAAAAGATCTTCTGAAATACTCCNCTGAAAATCATTTCTTCTGCAATTGCCGGCATCAGACCAATCAATAGCAGGTTCAGCAGCATTACCCAAAAAGTATTTGAAGTAATTAACAGATCGATTAAACTGTTGTTCTTGTCTTCTTTTTCTATCATCCANTGTTCAACACCTGAAAGCCAGTCCGGAAGATGCATGGCCGAATTAATTTGTCCCGTAAAACTTGTGATTGGGAAAATACAAAAGGCAAGAATTACAATTAAACCAACCTCCCTTAATAGCGGGAATTTAAATTCACTCAGCCTGGCCGAAGGATCAGATTTCATAAGTACCAGGATAATAATTGACGGAATGATAAGAAGTGAAATGTCCTGTATTATAAAAAGNTACCTCAAAAATCCAAAGTCGCTATCACTGAGNGCAGTTACGGGTTTTTCAAGTATGGATAAATCTGCACCGAAAATCAACTTTCCAGGAAGAATAAGAATTGTATACAATGCAGAACCAANGAATATAATTATCAATAATGATACAAAAAGCTGATAAAGAGGTGATTCTCTGTATAATCTGAATCGGCTCTGTTTGTCGCCCATTTTATTAATTTTGCTGAACTAAATATACAAATTTAAGAGGTCTTTTCAATGTGTTCCCTGGTGTTTTCCTTCATGACAATTCGTGGTAAAATTATTTAATCACAAAGTCATTAAAAGGATTTCACATAGGAACTCTCAGGTTATGAAAAAATATTTTTAAAAATGTATTTTAAGGACTAATACTTTAAAATCTTGAAAATAGGCAACATATTGCTAGGTGAGTATCCTTTATTCTTAGCTCCTATGGAGGACATTACCGATCCTTCATTCAGGATGGTTTGCAAGATGAATGGGGCAGATTTTATGTATACTGAATTCGTCTCGTCCGACGGACTTATACGTGATGGTAAGAAGAGTGTCAGAAAGCTCGATCTATATGATTCTGAAAGACCTATGGGTATTCAGCTCTATGGACATCTGGTTGACTCAATGGTTGAAGCAGCTTTAATTGCTGAAGAGGCAAAACCCGAACTGATTGATATCAATTTCGGTTGTCCGGTTAAAAAGATTGCCAACCGGGGCGCCGGAGCCGGTATGCTACGTAATATATCATTGATGATCGAAATGACAGAAGCAATTGTTAAAGCAGTTAAGCTTCCTGTTACTGTCAAGACCCGAATTGGTTGGGATGAAGACAGCAAAAACATTGTTGAGATTTCTGAGCGATTGCAGGATGTTGGTATTCAGGCGCTGACAATACATGGCAGAACAAGAGCCCAGTTTTATAAAGGGAATGCTGATTGGACTCTAATAGGAGCTGTTAAAAATAATCAGCGAATGAAAATCCCGATAATTGGCAATGGCGATATTGACGGGCCTTTAAGAGCGAAAGAGATGTTTGAACAGTACGGTGTTGATGGAATTATGATCGGTCGTGCAACGGTGGGCAGACCCTGGATTTTTCGCGATATAAGGCACTATCTTAACACTGGTGAACTGTTGCCTGAACCAACTGTAAACGAGAAAGCGGATCTTGCATTACTCCATCTCGAAAAATCCCTGGAATATAAAGAGGGAAAAAGAGCCATATTTGAAATGCGTCGCCATCTTTCAAATTATTTTAAGGGATTGCCACATTTTAAGGAAACACGTCTTAAGCTTCTTACTGCAGCAGAGGTTGACGATATCAAAACCATCATTAAAGAGATAAGGCAAAAATGGGGTGAATTCAGAACAGATGATAAATCGTCCGTTTACGGAATCTGATTTACAATATCCACAACACCATTAACATCCGGAACAATTACACCTTTTACAGGTTTTTCAGCTTTTACAACTTTCACTTTCCCAAAAAGCACAGAAAAATTATTCCATCTGAAAATTATTTTCAGGATTATAACAAAAACAATCCCTGATACTATAAGTCCGGTGAATTCACTCCATGGATAAAAGGTTTGTTGCTCAAAAAGTGCCGGAGTTTGTAAAGCTGAAGATTTGTTTGTGACCATAATACACAAGAAAGCATTATTAGCAGTATGTGCACCCATAGATGCTTCGATACCGTCATCAAGAATAGTAACAATACCAAAAATTAACCCGAAAATAATATATTGAGGCATCATAGTCAGGAAGCCATATTCCTTTACTTCAGGATTNAATGCATGCANAAGGCCAAAAAGAATTGAAGTCATTATNACAGGGAACCATCTGTTTTTAAGCAGTGCAGCAAATCCCTGCATAAGGTAACCTCTGAAAAGCACCTCTTCGAATGCAGCCTGAAACGGAATGAATAACACGGAAACCACCGCCAGAACAATAAGAGAAGAAGTTTGATTGTTAACTGTGAAGTTCGCAGGATCAAACTTTAGATAGAAGAACAAATAGAGGGAAGAAAGCATAAACCAGATAAATGCAGATATAAAGAATCTGTTCCATCTGATTTTACCGGTACCATTTATAGTCATCTTGAAAGTACGGTTGTTCAAAGGCTTCACAAGAAGTATAAAGGCAAATAATCCTGTAATGAATGGGATGAGCATCATAATGAGCCCAATAATCGGTTCGAGGCCCAGTACGCTAAAATCATTCGGATTTGCAGAAATCTGGGAAAGCACCTCAGGATTTGAAGCTGATTTAAGCGCAACTGCTAAAATCAGAGGTAAACCACCGATAGTATTGGCGACAATAAAAACTGCTGGAATCATAACAATATATCGCCAGAAGCTGTTTTTGCCTGTAAATGTCGACTCAAGATGGTTCATCTAAAAAAAATAATGTCTGTTAGAATTCGGAACTTGTCCGTTTTGGATAATCTATCGAATAATGAAGTCCCACACTCTCGTGCCGGTTCTTTGCCATTTTTATAATTATATAACCAACATTTATGAGATTTCTTAATTCACAGATCTTCTTGGAAATAAGTGATTTTTTATAAAGGTTTTCTGTTTCTTCATATAAAATATCAAGTCGTACCATGGCTCTCTCAAGCCGGATATCGGATCTGACAATACCGACATAATTACTCATGATCATCTGTACCTCTTTGCAGCTTTGTGTAATAAGTACCATTTCCTCGAGGT
>JGI24137J36423_1000553_pt1 | contig 10464 bp, 7 predicted proteins | sample BarGraNGADG00311_FD_36423 | JGI IMG/M metagenome (IMG submission 36423) | reverse complement strand
TTTTCATCGGGCCAGTATGCTACGTGTGCCTCAACTCCTGCATTTTTCAGGAACTGCTGTGTTCCTCTTGTTGCATAAAGCTTATGTCCTTTTTCGCGCAGAGCCCTGGCACTGTTCAGGAGTTCAACTTTCGACCGGGCCGGGCCGGTCGATAAAAGGATACTCTTTTTCGGAACACGATAACCGACAGAAAACATCGCTTTAAGAATTGCTTCATAAAAACCTTCTCCGATGCACCCCACTTCTCCGGTCGACGACATATCGACTCCAAGAACCGGGTCGGCTTTGGCAAGACGTGAAAAGCTGAATTGAGGCGCTTTAACCCCAACATAATCGAGTTCAAATACTGTTTTACCCGGTTTTTCTACCGAAACTCCGAGCATAACTTTTGTGGCGAGTTCAATAAGGTTTGTTTTGAGAACTTTTGAAACAAACGGCATACTCCGGCTTGCACGAAGATTACATTCAATGACCTTAATATCATTATCTTTTGCAAGAAACTGGATATTAAAAGGTCCTGAAATATTGAGTTCTGTAGCGATCTGTCGTGAAATGCGTTTGATTCTCCGTGCTGTTTCAAAATATATTTTCTGGGCAGGAAAGACCATTGTTGCATCACCTGAGTGGACACCTGCAAACTCTACATGTTCGCTGACAGCATAGGCTAACATTTCACCATCTCTGGCCACTGCATCGATCTCTATCTCTTTGGCATTCTCAATAAACTCCGATACAACAACCGGATATTGCTTTGAGACCTGGGAAGCAAGTTCGAGATAGTGTGATAATTCATTTCTGTTCGAGACTACGTTCATTGCAGCTCCTGATAATACATACGATGGCCTGATAAGAACAGGGAAACCTATCCGGTCGACAAATTCAAAAATATCATTTATTGTGGAAAGCTCTTTCCAGCGAGGCTGGTCGACTTTCAGATTATCGAGCATTCCGGAAAACTTATGCCTGTTTTCTGCCCTGTCGATAGAAACCGGTGAAGTGCCTAATACCGGTACGTTCTCTTTATAAAGTCTCATAGCCAGGTTGTTGGGGATCTGACCACCAACTGACACAATAACACCTCCGGGGTTTTCCAGTTCAATTATATCCAGAACCCTTTCGAAAGTCAGTTCATCAAAATAAAGTCTGTCGCAAATATCATAATCGGTGCTGACTGTTTCGGGATTATAATTGATCATAATGGATCTGAATCCCTCTTTTTTTATAGTTTCAATTGCATTAACTGAACACCAGTCAAATTCGACACTTGAACCAATCCTGTATGCGCCTGATCCCAGAACAATTACTGATTTTTTGTCGTCTTCACATTTAATATCATGCTCAGATCCACTGTATGTAAGATACAGGTAATTTGTAATAGCCGGGTATTCAGCAGCAAGTGTATCTATTTGTTTGATGTATGGAATTATACCAAGTGTTTTCCGGTAACTCCTTACTTTCATCAGGTCATCGTGAATGTGGTTGGGACCGGATTTCAATACATGACGTGCAATCTGGAAATCGCTGAATCCGTTTATTTTTGAATGGGAAAGCAGGTCATTTGGGAGAGATTCCAGGGTTTGATATTTACAAAGCTCATTTTTAATGTTGATGATATTTCTGAGTTTGAACAGGAACCATTTATCAATTTTTGTCAGCTCATTAATTCTATCAACAGACATCCCGATTTCAAGTGCTTCTGCAATTGAAAAGATTCTCATATCAGTAGGTTCGGAAAGTTCTTTCTCGATATCCTTAAAACCAAGATTCCGGTTTCCGGTAAAACCGTGCATTCCCTGACCGATCATTCTTAATCCTTTCTGAATGACCTCTTCAAAGGTTCTTCCTATAGCCATTACCTCACCGACACTTTTCATGCTGCTGCCAATAAGATGCGACACTCCTTCGAATTTATTTAGGTCCCATCGTGGGATTTTGCATACAATATAATCAAGCGCAGGTTCAAAACAGGCTGTTGTGTTTTTGGTAACTGAGTTTTTTAGTTCATGAAGACCATAACCCATTCCGAGCTTCGCGGCAATAAATGCAAGCGGGTAGCCTGTCGCTTTTGAAGCAAGAGCACTTGACCGCGACAGACGGGCATTAACTTCGATAACTCTGTAATCTTCAGAATCTGGAGCAAGTGCGTACTGAACATTACATTCTCCGACAATTCCTATATGTCTGATAATCCTGATGGAAAGTTCTCTCAGTTTGTGGTACTCACTGTTTGTAAGAGTCTGGGATGGTGCAACCACGATACTTTCACCTGTATGAATACCCAGAGGATCGAAATTCTCCATATTACATACAGTAATGCAATTATCATATTTGTCTCTTACAACTTCATATTCTACCTCTTTCCATCCTTTAAGCGATTCTTCCACAAGGATCTGGTTTGAATAAGAAAAAGCTTTTGATGCAAGTATTCTAATTCATTGGCATCAGAGGCGAAACCGCTTCCCTGTCCACCTAAAGTATATGCTGCTCTTATTATAATTGGAAAGCCGAGTTTCTCAGCAGCTTCTATGGCTTCCTCTACTCCGGATACTGCTATACTGCTTGGAGTCTTAATATCTATTTCGTCAAGTTTCTTTACAAAAAGCTCCCGGTCTTCGGTGTCCATAATAGCTGTTACCGGAGTCCCGAGGACCTTTACATTATATTTTTCAAACACACCTGATTTATAGAGTTCCGTTCCACAATTGAGCGCTGTCTGACCACCAAAGGATAAAAGAATACCATCAGGTTTTTCTCTTGCAATCACCTTTTCAACAAAATATGGAGTAACCGGGAGGAAATAAATCTTGTCAGCCAGATCTTCAGAGGTCTGAACCGTGGCAATATTCGGATTTATCAGAACTGTCTTTACTTCTTCTTCTTTTAATGCTTTAAGAGCCTGGGAACCAGAGTAATCAAACTCGCCTGCTTCACCGATTTTCAATGCTCCCGATCCCAGGATTATAACTTTTTTTACTACATCTTTCATTGTCCGGATTTGAGGTTCAAAAATAATACAATTTTTGAATAAGGATTTGTATTTATGAAAAAATGAATATATTTGCAAAATAAATGCATAAATATGCAAAAAACTAAAAGGCTTCTGGCAATAGAGAAAATTATTTCTGAAGAAAATATTTCTATTCAGGAAGAATTGTTAAAAAAATTGAAAGGGAAAGGGATAAGTTGCACGCAAGCTACTTTATCCCGCAATTTAAGGCAGTTAGGAGTTGGAAGGATACCGGATGGTTCTGGAGGATACAAGTATTCGTTATCCGAAAGTACCAGGAATCCGGAAAAGGTTTCAATAAAGCTGAATATTGTTCCTGTTATTCAGGATATAGTTGAAGCAAAAGGACTTATGGTAATTAAAACTATTCCCGGAAATGCAAGCAACACCGCGTTTTTTATCGATGGTGCAGGAAGATATGAAATTGCCGGAACAATAGCCGGAGATGATACAATCCTTGTTATACCGAGGGAAGGTGTAACTGTACAACAAGTTCATACATGCCTCGAAATAATTCTTCCGGGGATACATGAGCAGATAAAAAGTAAAAAGTAAAAAGTCAAGAATAAAAATTCTTTGTGATCCTTGGTGAAACCTTTGTGTCCCTTTGTGGTGAAAAAGATTCATTTAACCACTAAGTATCACAAAGGAAAGCACAAAGTAACACAAAGGAAAAATGATGAAACAAATAATCAATATACAATTCAAATTATAAACTAATGAAAGAAAAGGTCGTTTTGGCGTATAGCGGAGGTTTGGATACCTCAGTAATTTTAAAATGGTTAATTGAGAAGAATTATGAAGTTATTGCTTTTGTAGCAGACGTGGGGCAGGCTGAGGATTTTGAAGCATGCAGAGATAAAGCCTTATTACTTGGAGCTTCCAAAGTGATTATTGCTGACCTGAAAAGGGAATTTATTGATGGTTATGTTCTTAAAGCCATCATGGCAAATGCAATTTATGAAGACAGGTACTTACTTGGCACGGCTCTTGCAAGGCCACTTATTGCAAAAAAACAGATTGAGGTCGCTAAAGCTGAAGGAGCCAATGCGGTTGCACATGGTGCAACAGGTAAGGGCAATGATCAGGTTCGCTTTGAATTATGTTATTATGCCCTTATGCCTGGTGTAAAAGTTATTTCCCCATGGAAGGATAAAGAGTTCCTGGCAACATTTAAAGGAAGGACAGATCTTCTTAAATATGCTTCAGAGAAAAAGATCCCTGTCAAAGCCAGTATTGATAAGCCTTACAGTGAAGATGATAATCTGATGCATATTAGCCATGAGGCCGGAGTCCTCGAGGATCCTATGTACACTCTGCATAAAAGCATGCTGGAAAAAATGGTTATGCCGCAGGATGCTCCTGACAAAGAAACACGAATCGTAATTCATTTTAAAAATGGAATACCCGTAAAGCTGGTCAATAAAGAGGATGGGACCGTGAAGGAAGATTCATATGATATGTATATTTATCTGAATGAATTAGCGGGTAAAAACGGCATCGGACTACTCGACATGGTTGAGAACAGATTTGTTGGTATAAAATCGAGAGGTGTGTATGAGACTCCTGCTGCAACTGTATTGCATATAGCTCATAAGGATATTGAGGGGATAGCTATGGACAGAGAGGTAATGAGGCTTGTAAACATGCTTACTCCAAAATTTGCAGAAATAATTTATAACGGATTCTGGTTCAGTCCTGAAATGGATTTTCTTATGGCCGCTATTGAAAAGAGTCAGGAGCTCATAGATGGCAGCGTGCATCTATGCCTTTATAAAGGGAATGTCATTATTGAAGGACGTGAATCACCATCATCTCTATATAATAAGAAGCTGTCAAGTATGGATATTGAAGGGGGCTTTGATCAGACTGACAGTAAGGGATTTATAAGGATCAATGCAATAAGACTGATGGCACATAGAGCTATAGTTGAAGCAAGTCAGAAAAATAACAAATAAAAAATATGAAACTCTGGGAAAAAGGAATAAACCCCGAACCTGCAATCATCGAATTTACAGCAGGTAAGGACCGGAAAACCGATTTAGCTCTGACAAAATGGGATATTATCGGTTCAATGGCTCATGTTATAATGCTTAAGGATGTGGGATTGGTGTCGGAGGAGGAGAAAAATGGCTTATTAAAAGCCCTCCATTCTCTTTTTGTGTGGGATGAAGAGGGGAGTCTTGTTATTGAAAATGATGTTGAGGACATCCATTCACAGATTGAGAAAGAAATGTCCTCGATACTTGGAACAACAGGTAGAAAAATTCATACGGGCCGGTCTAGAAATGACCAGGTTCTGGTTGATATTCGTCTTTATACCAGGGAAGAGATTGATAAACTTTCAGTTCTGATAAGAAGGTTATTTTCCAGATTTCAGTCATTGAGTGAGCAATATAAAGAGATCCTCTTACCTGGCTATACACATATGCAGCCTGCTATGGTTTCATCATTTGGGTTATGGTTTGGAGCATATGCTGAATGTCTGGCAGATGATGTTCTCCTTTTGTCCGGAGCAAGAGCCCTGAATAATCAGAACCCGCTGGGAACTGCAGCAGGCTATGGAACGACGTTGCCATTAAACAGGAAACTCACATCAGATCTCCTCGGGTTTGATGACCTTCTCTACAACTCGGCCTACGCAAGTCTTAGCAGAGGCAAAATTGAAATGGCAATTGCCTCAGCTATGGCCTCCGTGGCCCAGACGCTATCCCGGTTTTCCATGGATATATGTCTTTATATGACTTCTGAATTCAGGTTCATTGATTTTCCGGATGAATATATTACTGGTTCCAGTATAATGCCACAGAAAAGAAATCCTGATGTTTTCGAACTTATAAGGGGAAGATGCAATATCATTCAAACACTGCCTAACCAGGTTGCAATTCTGACAAACAACCTGCCCTCAGGATACAACAGGGAACTTCAGTTACTTAAACAGCTCATATTTGATGCTTTCGGTGAGCTTAGGGAGTGTATAGAGATAATGCTGTTAATGCTTAACAACATCAAGATTAAGAAGAATATAACAGAGAACCCTTTATATAATACAATTTTCAGTACAGAAGAGGTGAACCGGTTGGTTAAACAGGGTATCCCGTTCAGAGATGCATACAAAGCAGTTTCGGAAATGGTGAAAAACTCGACATTCTCAAAAACGGTATTGTCAGATTATGTTCATGAAGGAAGTATAGGCAATCTCTGTAACAAGGAGATCGCTGAAATTTTTGAAAAGAGGATGGAAAGTTTTAAAAACAGTAGTGCGGCTGAACTGGCAGATAAAATGATGCATCATGTGACGAATGGAAATACAGCCCCCTGACGCTACTTTGATTTTTTAATATTCTCAATGAACACATCGAAAAGATAATCGGTATCTGTCGGTCCTCCTGACGCCTCCGGATGAAATTGAGTTGAGAAGAAGGGTTTGGTTTTGTGTTTCATTCCTTCATTCGTCTGATCGTTGATATTAATGAAAAGCGGTTCCCAATCTGGGCCCAGTGTTTTATTATCAACAGCAAATCCATGGTTTTGGGAAGTGATATAGGCTTTATCGGTACCTACTTGCAGAACCGGCTGATTGTGGCTTCTGTGCCCATATTTCAGCTTATAGGTATCCGCTCCTGAAGCAAGAGCCATTAATTGGTTACCAAGACAAATACCGAATACAGGCTTATCGCCAGTAAAAGATTTTTTAATATTCCGGATAGTGATCTCACACATTTTAGGATCACCGGGGCCGTTGGAAAGAAAGAGCCCATCAAAATCTTCTGTGTGATAGTTATAGTCCCAGGGAACCCTTATAATACAAGTATCTCTTTTAAGCAGATTCCTGATGATATTGTACTTTACACCGCAATCAACAAGTAGAATCTTTAACTTTCCCGAACCATAGATTTTTTTTTCATGAGTACTTACTTCAGCCACCAGATTCACTTTGTTCGGATCATAAAAACCGGTTTCCATTCCTTCAGGTTCAACCTTACCAAGCATGGCTCCTTTCTCACGTATTCTTTTTGTCAGAGCTCTCGTGTCAATACCATATATTCCAGGAACATTATTCCTTTTAAGCCACTCATCAAGGCTTTCAGTTGCATTCCAGTGACTGTATTCAAATGAGTAATCAGAGACAATCAGTCCGGAAATATGTATAGATGAGGACTCATAAAAACGGTACAGATCATTTTCTTCGCTTTTTCCCGGCGCGCCATAATTACCAACCAGCGGATAAGTAAGGCACAGAATCTGCCCGCGATAGGATGGATCTGTTAAACTCTCAGGATAACCGGTCATTGCAGTATTGAAAACCACCTCTCCTGCTGCGGGGATCTGGGCTCCAAATGATCTTCCGGAATATATCGTTCCATCTTCAAGTGTAAGCTTTACCTTTATTTTCTCTGTCATTATTATACCGTTCTGAGTTTTTAATTTGTTGTTCAAATGTTCTTCTTTCAATTAATACTACCTTATCGCGGCAACAGCCTTTTCGATCTGTTCCATAGCTTTCATCACTATCTGATGTGTTGTACCAAGATTCATTCTCATGAATCCTTCACCGCCTGATCCAAATGTCGATCCTTCGTTCATTCCAACTCCGGCTTTTGTTATGAAAAAATTCTGGAGATCTTTTCCTGTCATTCCGAACTTCCGGCAATCAAGCCAGATCATATAAGTCGCTTCGGGTTGAACAGGAATTATTTCCGGTATCATTTTTCTGCAATAATCCTTTACAAATTCAATATTATGGTCAATATAATCAAGCAATCCATCGAGCCATTTATGTCCATAAGAATAAGCTGCAATCGAAGCAGTGGTCCCGAAAATATTTCCATTCCCCACATGAAGATTATCAACGATCCGGTTAAAAGACTTTCTAAATGCCGGATTTGAAATAATTACAGATGAAGTCGAAAGGCCAGCCAGGTTAAATGTTTTGCTTGGAGCTATTAAAGTAATCGTATTAGCAGCAATTTCTTCAGAAAGCGAAGCCAACGGAGTATGGGTGAATCCGGGCAGAACAAGATCACAGTGTATCTCGTCTGAAATGATCAGGATATTGTTTTTGAGGCAAATATCTGCAAGATGGATTAATTCTTCAGGTGTCCATACCCTTCCGACCGGATTATGGGGATTGGATATAATTATCATCTTTGTTTTACTGTCTATTCCGGCAATTAGTGAATTATAATCCATTGCCCATTTCCCNTCAGACTCGATCAGTCTGTTATGGATCAGATTGCGGCCGTGCGATTCTGCCGCCGAAAAAAAAGGAAAGTATACAGGTGGCTGAACAATAATACTATCGCCTGCCAGTGTAAACGCCAGAGTGCAGAAATTAAGGGCAGGAACAATTCCGGGACTAAAGGAGATCCATTCTTTTTCAATTGTCCAGTTATGTCTGATTTTGATCCAATCGATCATTGACTGAAAATATTCTGCCGGACGGAAAGAATAACCATAAATTTCATGGTCCAGACGTTTCTGAAGGGATTCCACAATAAAATCCGGAGTGTTAAAATCCATATCTGCTACCCACATTGGTATAAGGTCATTTGTACCGAATGTCTCTTCCCTGCGGTCGTATTTTATGCAGTTTGTACCTTCCCGTCTGGCAGGTTCATCAAAATTCCACATCCTCATAAAATGATATAGATTCAGGGGCTTAAAGATAAATAAAAATTTGAGATCCTTCGCTGGCGCTCGGGATTGAGCGTCAGCGAGGTAAAAAACATTCAGCTATGAGGGAAATAGTGCTTTTTAAAGAGAATTTTTGACAATTTAGACACTCCGGAGTCTGGGCACTGATAAGTTTCAATATTATTTATTACTTTTATGGACGGGTTTTGAAATAATTATTATAATTAAAATTGACTACAAATGAAAAAGATTTTTGCAGGTTTTATACTTCCAATCCTGATTATAAGTTTCACCTGTCTGACATCATGTAAAGACAGGGCAACTGCGAAACAACAGAAAAAAGTTGAGAAAGAACAGGTCAAAGTACTTCAAACACAAATTGAAGCTAATGTTTATCCTTTACCAACGTCTGCATCGGTGATCAAGATGCTTACTGAGCTCCAGGTTGGATATATTATAGGGATATCAAATCCTGTTGCAAACTCGAAAAAATATTTCAGCAGTTCCACCAGGGCGATTAACCTTGGAGTTTTTGGAGCTGACCTGAGTTATGCAACACTTTATAATATTCAACAGGAGGTAATCAACTACCTTGATGCTATCAGGTCGCTTTCGAACGAACTCAACATGTCAAAAATTTATAATGAAGATTTATATGCCAAGATAAAACAGAATTATGATAACAGGGACGAGCTGGTTAAAATACTCACGGGCGCATTCAATGATACCTATGCATATCTGAGTGATAATGAACAGCAACCGCTTGCTCTTCTTGTTGTCGGTGGTGCCTGGGTTGAAGGTATGTATCTTACAACACACGTTTCTGAGGCTGCATATCAGGTTGCCGGCATTTCGAAGGTATTGCTTGAGCAGAAGAAATCATTCGAGCTTTTCCTCGAAATAACCAGACCATATATTAATGATCCAAGTGTAGGTGATTTCGTAAAATTGCTGGATCCTGTTAAAAAAGAATATGAAGGTCTTGGAACCAGTCTTACCGAACAGAATATTAAGGACATTACCAAAGTTATTGTTGGAGTCAGAGAGCAGATAGTAAAATAATTATATCATAAATATCTGGCCGCAAAGAATATTACTTTGCGGTCTTTTTTTTACTTAATCATTTATGAGGGAATCGGTATTACTTGCCTTAATTCATATTTTTGCCATCGTTTCGACCATTAATCCTGTCGGAATATCATCGAGGGGGAAAAAAATTCTGCGCAGTTACCTAAGGAGATATCTTAACCGGGAGCTTGAAGAAGAGTACTATGCTCTCTTTGAAAATAATCTGGAATTCTATTCCAATGAACTTAAAAGTGTTGATAAAGCGGAATTGTCTGATGATGAATCTCTCATTTCATTTCAGATAACAAATATCTGCCGGCAAATAAAAAAAGGTTTGTTTCTCGAAGAAAGGATGATCGTTTTTCTCCAGCTGATTGAATTTGCATTTGAAGATGGGATGATCTCAGAACAGGAGAAAACCATAATAGACATCGTTTCAAGGACTTTCAGTATATCAAAAAAAGAATATGATAATGCAGCTGCTTTCATGATAGGGAGATCATATGATGAGGTATCGCCTGAATGTATACTCATTATTGAAAGCGATAATCCTGAATTTTCCGGATCCGGCATTTATAAGAATTATGAAAAATGGCGTCATATCAGATTAAAGGGGTTCAAAGGTCATCTCGTTGTGTTACATATTGAAAGCACCGGTACGCTTCTATTTACCTACGATGGCTCGCTTGTTCTATATTTTAAAGGCAGGGATATTATTGCCTGCAGACCCTATCTTCTTGACCGGGGTGTGA
>JGI24137J36423_1000552_pt1 | contig 10466 bp, 8 predicted proteins | sample BarGraNGADG00311_FD_36423 | JGI IMG/M metagenome (IMG submission 36423) | reverse complement strand
ACGATCTGGCGGCTGAAGACGTCCATGACTGCGGCGCAGTAGACCTTCCCGGTCCCGGTGGGGTGCTCGGTGATGTCCGTGCACCACAACCGGTTCGGGGCACGGTCAGGATGACCGCCTCCACGGAGTCGAGCAGCGCGTCGATGTCGGTGAACGCGTTGGTCTCGAAGTCGGCGGCGAGCGAGGCCGTCCTGGCGGGGTCGCGCCCCCACACGCCCGTGAGCTGGAGGTCGGGGTGGGCTGCGACGACCGGAGCGTGCGTCTGGCTTGCCCAGAAACCGGTACCGATGATGCCTGTGCGCATGGTCATGACAGAACTCCTCCGTGGGTGAGCCCCGATGCTCGCCGCTCGATCGGCAGACTGCAACCAGTGCTGCGCGAACGCGAGCGTGATCGAAGAACCCGTCCACAGTTGCGGCACCCCGTGGTGATACGGTGCGAAACCGGTTCACGCAAGCCCCTAACGAAACGAGGAGCCCGAAGATGCGCGCAGGATTCGGTCAGTTCGCCGAGGCTACGCCCGAGTACCTGCAGTTTGCGTCGCAGTACGGCGCGACAGACGTCCTGCTGAACCTGATCAACGTGCCCGGCCTCGGCGGCCGGCTCGAGCTCTCCCACCTGGTGAAGCTGCGCGCCACGGTCGAGGAATGGGGCCTGAAGCTGACGGCCCTGGAGAACGTCCCCGTCTCCTTCTACGACCAGATCATGCTGGGAGGTCCACGGCGCGACGAGCAGGTCGAGAACATGATCGTCACGATCCGCAACATCGCGCGGGCCGGGATCCCGATCTTCGGCTACAATTGGATGCCTTCTGCGGTGTGGCGCACGCCCCCCAAGGTGATCCGCGGCGGCGCGATCGCCGCGGCGTTCGACGAGGAGACCTCGAAGAGCCTGCCGTTCACCCATGGTCGTGAGTACTCCGAGGAGGAGATGTGGGCGAACCTCGAGTACTGGATCAAGATCATCACGCCCATCGCCGAGGAGGAGGGCATACGGCTGGGTATCCATCCGTGCGACCCGCCGGTGGAGACGCTCGGCGGGATCCCGCAGCTGCTGCGGAGCTTCGACTCCTACAAGCGCCTGATCGAGATCTGCCCGAGCGATGCCAACGCCATCGAGTTCTGCCAGGGCACGTTCTCGCAGATGAACGACGACATCTACGAGATGATCCGCTACTTCGGCGAGCGGAACAAGATCTTGTACGTGCACTTCCGGAACGTCTCAGGGCAAGTGCCCAGCTTCCATGAGGAGTTCGTGAATACCGGTTACGTTGACATGTACAGGGCCATGAAGATCTACCACGAGGTCGGGTTCGACGGGTTCTTCATCGACGACCACGTGCCGCACACCACCGGGGACACCGCCTGGGGGCACCGCGGTCGAGCCTTCGCAAGCGGCTACATCCAGGGCCTCATCGAAGCGGTCTCGAAGCAGGGCGACGGGGTCTGAACCAGGCCGGGTGGGACCCGAAACACCGTCAGAAACGCCGCGATCGTGCTTGATCGCGGCGTTTCTGCGCATAGAGGGGTCCCAGTCCGAGGGAGGGAGGTCGCCCGGCCGCGAGGGGTGTCCGTCGGGTGAGACCGCCACGGCCCTGGACTTGACCCGGCCCCCGCCGGGCTGCCGGTGATCCGGTAGCGCGCGACGACGTAGGGNCGAGGCGGCGCGACGNACTCGGAAGTCCAGCTCCAGAGGCAGCCCGCACCGGTGCACCGCGAGGGCTGTGCTAGNNTCNACGAAACCGGTTTTGCAACGCCGCAGCCGGGGCGAGGAGGAGCAACTCATGGGGATTCGACCGAGAACAGCNACCTTCATCGCGGCTGCCGTCGTTGTCGTCCTGATCATCGTTGGGACGATCATCTACACCACCAGGTCGAACCACGATGCGTCCGGGACCGTGACCTGGTGGGTTCCCAACTGGGACGTCCCGATCGCGACCAAACTCGTCGCGGCCTTCGAGAAGGAGAACCCGGGCCTGACCGTCAAGATGGTCGAGACGACGTCGGACACGATGGCCAACCGCATCTCGGTCGCGTTCGACTCCGGCAACACGCCGGACGTCATCACCGAGCTTGTCTCGCGAACGCAGACATACATCGCCAAGGACCAACTGGCAGACCTGTCCGGCCTGTTCGGCAAGGACATGCCGCGAGAGGACTTCATGAACGGCACGCTCGAAGCCACCTCCGGAAAGAACGGGACGTACGGCGTGCCGTTCCGGTGGGACGCCATCGCACTGATCTACAACCCGGAGATGCTGGCTGCCGTCGGCGCGAAGCCGCCGACGAACTTCAAGGAGTTCGCCGCCGCAGGTAAAGCGGTGGCTGCACAGGGCAAGGCCGCCGGGGTGGCTTGGCCCATGAACGGCACACCGAGCGACCTGGTCGGACGCTTCACCGCCTTCGCCCTTGGTGCTGGGGCCACCGTCAAGAACGGAGCGCTGCAGATGGATGTCAAGTCGTCGACAGCCGCCCTGGAGATCGTCGGTGGATCGGTGGCAGACAAATGGGCTTCGCACAGCTCGCTCGAGGTCGACAACACCGGTGTGCGCGAGCTCTTCATCAACAAGCAGATCGCGATGTACGTCGGCGGTGTCTTCGACATGCAGTTGATCTCCGATGCCGGAATCCCCGTGGCTAGTGCCGTGATCCCAGGCCAGGACGGTCCGGGCATGACAGAGGCGAACGGCTGGGGTTACATCGTGCCCGCGAAGTCGGACAACATCGAGGGCGCCAAGAAGCTGGTCGCATTCCTCACCCGACCGGAGAACATGGCGACCCTGACGTCGACCTATCCGGCCCGGCTCAGCGCAGCCAAGGGTGAGCGGTTCCACGACAAGCTGCGGGAGGCGCACTTCCAGCAGCTCACGGAGCACACCGTGCCCGCGCCGAACAGCCCGAAGTGGGTCTCGATGGCCCCGTTCATCTACGGCGTCATCCAGGCGGTCGCTCTCGGAACCACGACCCCCGGGGACGGCGCGCAGAAAATTCAGGACGAGGCTGACAGGGTCCTCGGAGCCAACGGCTGAGACCGGCCCCACAGCTCAGCGCCCTGGCGGGCGACAGGCTTGTCCGCCGGGGCGCTGAGCGAGGTCGGCAGGAGCAACTATGAGCGACAAGCCGAGCCGGTCCCTAACGATGAGCACGCGCGGACCTCAGATGAGCGGCGACCCGCGGCGCACGAACGCTTCGCGCGCCGCGGGTCGCCGGGCGCGCGTTGGCCTGGGTCTGACGATGCCCGCCGTCATCCTGATGGTCGTCCTGACGGTCATCCCGATCTTCTCTGTTCTCACGCGAGCGGTCAGCACGGACGGGCGCCTGGCATTCGGCAGGCTCCTGGACTCACCGTCCTTCGGCCAGGTGCTGACCAACACGGTGATCTGGACCCTGGTTTCGGTGGCCGGTGCGGTCCTGGTCGGCTACGCCGCGGCGCTGCTGCTGCACTCCAGGCACATGCGGCTGACCGGGATTTGGCGCAGCGTGTTCATGATCCCCTGGATCATCCCGAACGTCGTCGGGGCAACGATCTGGCAGTGGAACTTCTCCATCGACTACGGCCTCGCCAACCGGGTGCTGCAGGACTTCGGGATCATCTCCGCTCCCATCGGCTGGCTCTCGGACCCGACGGTGGTCCTCTATGCCCTGGCCATCGTTCAGATCTGGTTCACCGCGCCGTTCGCGATGCTTCTGGTCTCGGCGGCCCTCGCCGCGATCCCGGTCGAACGGGTGGAGGCGGCCCGTCTCGACGGAGCAGGCGGCCTCAAGATCCTCAGGTACATCACCCTGCCGGCCATCCGCTCCACGACCGGGATCGCGATGCTGACCCTGGTGGTGTGGGCGCTCAACTCCTTCACCATCATCTGGGTAGCGACGGCGGGCGGTCCGGCCGGGTCGTCGACGATCCTGCCGATCCTGATCTACCAGGCGTTCCAGGTGGGCGACGCCGCCATGGTCTCCGCCGTGGCGCTGATCCAGCTCGCCGTCTCGATGGTGTTCGCCGTGATCTACGTCCGAGCCATCAGGTCCGACATGGATGAGGTGACGACATGAGGACGTCCAGCAGAAGTGCGGCCTTCCTCGCAACATGGGTGGGGCTCGCCGCCTTGGTGGTGTGGACTCTCGGCCCGATCGCGGTCATGGTCTTCACCTCCTTCAAGCCCCGAGAAGAGATCTTCCAAACCCCACCGACGCTCGTACCGGAGCGGTGGACGCTCGACAACTACGCGTATGTCTTCGCGCACTCGTCGATGCCGCAGGCCCTCCTGAACTCCGTGATCGTGGCGCTGCTGGCCACCTTCATCACGTTAATCTTCTGCACCAGCGCCGGCTACGCGTTGGCTCGTTACCGGTTCCCGGCGTCCAGGCCGCTCGCGCTGTTCCTGCTGCTCGGGCAGATGGTGCCGATCACCGTGCTTCTGCTCCCGCTGTACCAGCTGGTCAACTCGATGGGGATGCTGGACACCCTGGTCGGGCTGGCGATCACCCACCTGGTCATCACCGTGCCGCTCGTGACCTGGATGCTCCGCAACCAGTTCGCCTCCATCCCCGTCGAGCTCGAGGAGGCTGCTCAGCTCGACGGGGGCTCACGGTTCGACGCGGTCATGTACGTGACCCTCCCGGTGGCGGCTCCGGGCATCGCCGCGGCAGGCATGTACGCGTTCCTGCAGTCGTGGCACGAGTTCGTGTTGGCCTCGGTCGTCACCTCGTCGTTGGCCTCGCGGACGGCACCGGTGGCCCTCACCTACTTCACGTCGGAGTTCCTCGTCGACTGGGGTTCGTCGATGGCTGCCTCAGTCGTGCTGACGGTGCCTGTGGTCATCGTCTTCATCGCTTTGCAGAAGTACTTCGTCCGCGGCCTGACCAGTGGCGGTGTCAAGGGTTAGCTCATCGCCTCTCGGCGGCCGGTGACTTGCCTCTCGGTACGGCCCTGGTCCGCGCACGCCTCGAACGTCCATCCGGCACCGGCACCGACCGGTCCGCCCCAGCAAGCAGGAGGAAACCGATGACGATGCCCACGACCCCGTGGCTGGGAGTCAACTACTGGTCGCGAGCCGGGGGCCCCGCATGTGGGTGGACTACGACGAGGAGACGGTGGCCGAGGAGCTCGACACGCTCGTCGAGCACGGGATGAACACGACTCGGAGCCTCTTCTTCTGGTCGGACTTCTTCCCCGAGCCGTACCGGATCGACGAGGTCAAGGTCGCGGCGTTCGTGCGGTTCCTCGATCAGCACACCGAACGCGGGCTGGGCACGATCCCGACGTTCCTCGTGGGCCACATGTCCGGTGAGAACTGGGATCCGTCGTGGCGTGGTGACCGGGATCTCTACACCGACGTCTGGATGGTCGCCCGGCAGTCCTGGTTCATCGAGCAGATGGTGCACCGCCTCGCCGGGCATGAGGCGATCGTCGGCTGGCTGANCTCCAACGAGATGCCCATCTACGGTCGCCCGGACACCCGAGGCGGACCTGAGGACCGTGAGGCCGTCACGGCATGGNCGGAGCTCATGGTCTCGGCGGTGCGTGCCGGCGGCGGGACGCAACCGGTCTCGATCGGTGACGGCGCCTGGGGCATCGAGGTCACGGGTGCGGACAACGGGTTCCACAACCGCGACCTGGCGCCGCTGGTCGACTTCGTCGGTCCGCACGTCTACCGCATGGAGGACGACCAGGCGCGAGAGTTCCTCACGGCGGCCTTCATCTGCAGCTTGCTGGAGTTCACCGACCGGCCGGCGGTCCTCGAGGAGTTCGGCGTCACGTCGGCCTACGTCTCCGATGCGAACGCCGCACACTTCTACCGTCAGGTGCTGCACTCGAGCCTGCTGGCGGGGGCCCGGGGCTGGCTCGCGTGGAACAACACGGACTACGGGCACCTCACGGACCAGGATCCCTACCGCCATCACGCCTTCGAGCTCTACTTCGGGCTGACCGACTCCGACGGCCGTCCGAAGCCGGCGCTCGGCGAGATCAAGGCCTTCTCCCAGGTGCTCGAGGCGGTCGATGTCGCCGACCTGAGTCGCCCACCGAGTGGTGCCGCGCTCGTGGTGTCGGCGTACCTGGAACAGCGCTTCCCCCTGACACCGACCGCCGACGGACCATTCGTCTTCCGCAACCTGCGCCAGGCGTGGATCGCGGCCTGAGAGGCGGACGTCACGCTGGAGATGGTTCGTGAGCAGGACGGGATCGACGGCGGGCACCAGCTGTACCTGGTGCCCTCCACCAAGGCGCTGCTGGCGCCGACGTGGACACGGCCCGAGGAGCTCGCGGAGGCCGGTGCGACCATCTACGTCTCCTACGCCGCGGGGGAGCACGGCTGGCAGCGCGGTCCGTGGTGGGCCGAGATGAACCGCATCTTCGGCGTCGAGCACCAGCTGCGCTACGGGCTGGTCGAGCCGGCCGACCCTGAGGTCACGTTCGACGTCGTCGAGCCGTTCGGTGGTCTCGAGGCGGGCGACCGACTGACGTTCGTCACGAGCGGTACCGAGAACTCGCAGTCGTACCTGCCGGTGCGGCCGGTCGAGGCCGAGGTGCTGCTGCAGGACCAGCACGAGCGACCAGCGCTGCTCCGCCGCCCGGTCGGCGCCGGGTGGATGGTGCTGGGCACGTACCCGGTCGAGCACTTNGCGGCGGCCCGGCCGCGNGCNAACCNGGAGGACACGTCGCGCCTGTACCGAGCCCTGGCCACGGAGGCCGGGGTGACGTCTCCGCTGTCGGTCGACGACCCTCTGGTCCACGCTGAGGTGTTGGACCACGCCGACGGGCGTCGCTTCGCCTGGATCGTGAGCCAGCACGACGAGTCAGTCGTNGTTGCCGTGACGATCGCGGACGGACGGACGGCGGCTGGTCGCCTTGGGGGGCACCGGGGAGGGCTCGGCCAGAGACCCGATCGACGCGGCTCNCGTCCACCTGGATCCGTTCGATGTCCGGGTGTTCCTCGTCACTGACTGACGGACGGCGCAGCACGCCGTAGAAGCATGCCGGAGAAGAAGGAGGAGGAGGAGTCAATGAAGATCGTCGACCTGAAGTGTGCGGTGATCGGCGACAGCCCGATCATCCGTCTGGTGACGGACGAGGGCATCGACGGGTTCAGCGAGATCGAGTCGTCGAAGCCCTACATGAGGCCCGTCGTGGAGATGTATCGGCAGTTTCTCCTCGGCGAGGACCCGACCGACGTCGAGCGGTGCATGCTGAAGATCCGGCGCTTCGCGGGCTTCAAGCCGTGGGGCAGCGCCGTCTCCGCGATCGAGATCGCCTTGTGGGACGTCGCGGGCAAGGCCGCCGGGCTACCGGTGTACAAGCTTCTCGGAGGCAAGGTCCGCGACCGTGTGCGCGTCTACAACGGTGGTGTGCGACCTGAGCTGCGCGGCCATCAGCCGGAGGACTACGCCGTGGCCATGGCGGTCATGAAGGCCGCTCCGGAGGGGTTCACTCTCATCAAGGAAGGAGTCGGCTACCACGGGTTCATGGCCCCCAACATCCCGGGCTTCTCCTACGGGGAGCTCCGTACGGGCCCGCGCCACCCGAACCGCGGGATGTTGACCGAGCGTGGGCTGAACCATGCCCTGGCCTGCGTGCGCGCCATGAAGGACGTCCTCGGTGACGAGATCGGCCTCGCACTGGACATGGGCCCGGGCTGGACCGTGTCCGACGCGATCCGGATCCTGCAGGCACTCGAGCCGCTCAACATCGTCTGGGCCGAGGACCTGCTGACCGGTGACTACGTGCCCTGGGTGCACGCCGACCAGTACCGGGAGGTCACCCGGGCGACGAGCACCCCGACGCACACCGGGGAGCAGATCTACCTCCGGCAGAACTTCAAGGACCTCGTCTCCTCCCAGGCCGTACGCGTGATCGGGCCGGACCCGGGCGACGTCGGCGGCATCGCCGAGCTCAAGTGGGTGGCGGAGTACGCCGACCTGCACGGGATCCAGATCGCTCCGCACGGGGTGCTGGACGGCGTCTTCGGTCTGGCGGCGCTCGTGCAGGTGTGCGCCACGCTCCCCGACAACTACATCGCCTTCGAGTACCCGGTGGCCAAGCCGGACTGGTGGTACTCCATCGTGACGGGGCTCCCTGACCGGATCGTCGTCGATGGCTTCATCGACGTCTGGGACCGGCCCGGGCTCGGCATCGAGTTCGACCACGAGGCCGCATCGGCCCACCTCCGTCCCGAGGACAAGGATTTCTTCTCATGAGCGCGCNCGACCAGAGCGGATCTCTTCCGCGGCGACCGTTCGGCGCGACCGGCCTGCGCATCACCCCGTTGACGATCGGCGGCGGGCCGCTCGGCTCCATGCCGGGGAACTTCGGTTACGACGTCTCGGCGGAACGCGGGATCGCGACAGCCGTCGCCGCGCTGTCCGGACCGGTCAACGCGCTAGACACGTCTGCGTCGTACAGCGCGGGGGACTCCGAGCGCCGCATCGGGCAGGCCCTGGCGCAGGTCGGCGGGATTCCCGAGGGCTTTGTCCTGTCGACGAAGGTCGACCGCGACCTGACCACCGGGGACTTCTCCGGCGACCAGGTCCGGCGTTCCATCGAGGGGAGCCTGGAGCGGTTGGGGNTCGAGCACGTGCCGCTCCTGCACCTGCACGACCCGGAGCACACCACCTTCGAGGAGGCCATGGCCCCGGGAGGTCCGGTCGAGGTCCTTGCCCAGCTGCGCGCGGAAGGCGTCGCGGGCGCCATCGGGGTCGCGGGCGGTCCCGCGGCGCTGATGCGCCAGTACGTGGCCACGGGCGTCTTCGACGTGCTGCTGACGCACAACCGCTGGACGCTCGTGAACCGGGCTGCCGGGACGCTCCTGGACGAGGCGGCTGCACGGGGGATGGGCATCGCGAACGCGGCCGTGTTCGGTGGCGGGATCCTCGCTGTGGGGACGGAGCGCACGACCAAGTACGCGTATTGCGAGGCCTCGCCCGACCTGCTCGCCCGCATCCGAGCGATCGAGCAGGCCTGTGCCGGCTACGGGATCCCGCTCGCCGCCGCGGCCGTGCAGTTCTCGACGAGGGATCCGAGGATCTGCACCACGGTCCTCGGTGTCTCGAGACCGGAACGGATCGCGGAGAGCGTGGAGCTGGCGACTGTGCCGATCCCCGACGAGCTGTGGGCGGAAGTCGACGTCCTGACCGACGGCATCGCCGCCGACCGGGCCGCATCGTGATGCAGCCCGGGACCTACCGACGCGAACGACCCGCGGGAGAAGGCACATGAGGATCACCCCGACCCACGACCACATGCTCGAGATGACGAGCGCGTGGACGGGCGACCGCTTCGACGACGGGCGGCCGCGCGTGCCCGACCGCACCCTCGAGAGGTTGCGGGCCGCCACGACCGAGCACGCGTGGTGGGTGCTCTCGGAGGCCGGCTACGGCTCGCAGTTCTCGGGCGGCTGGCGACAGACGCATCCGGGCCAGGCCCTGGTGGGCAGGTGCGTCACGTCCCAGTTCCTCCCTCGCCGACCGGACTACGACGCGGCCACCGTGGCTGCGGGGGCCAGGGAAGGGCACCACCAGGGCGGCCAGCAGAACTCGTGGATCATCGAGTCGCTCCGGCAGGGGGACGTGATGGTGACCGACATCTTCGGCAAGATCAAGGACGGCACCGTGCTGGGCGACAACCTGGGGACCGCGGTCGCCGCTCGGACCGGCGTCGGGGCCGTGATCGACGGCGGCGTCCGCGACTACACCGGGCTGACCGCCTTGGACGCACCTACCAACATCTTCTTCCGCGACACCGACCCCTCGGCGATCGAACAGGTCACCCTCGCCGGGATCAACCAGCCGATCCTGATCGGCGGCGTCACAGTCCTGCCGGGCGACATCGCCCTCGGTACGCCGAGCGGCGTGATCTTCATCCCGCCGCAGCTGGCCGAGGAGGTGGCGGAGTACAGCGAGGACGTCCGCGTCCGCGACGTCTTCGGCAAGACGCGCCTCGCCGAGGGGCGCTACACGAGCGCGGACGTGGATGTCGCCGTGTGGCCGGACCACATCGAGGAGGACTTCCGCGCGTGGAAGGAAGCCCGGTCCGCCGAGGTGTGAGCCGGGCTACCCTTGCGTTTCGCGGTGGTCCTGCTAGCGTCGACCTGAGCGTTTGTGCAGGTCAGAGGCCGTGTCAGCGTCCGTCGACGTCCATCGACGTCCGCGCAGATCCACCAATGTCTGCCCACATCTGCCCACATGCCGGGGATCCTCGGGAGGTGCATCGGCGATGGCCTGGGTGACCAAGCGCAGGGGTCCGACGGCGTCCTGCACTACCAGGGCCGCTACCGCGACCCGTTCGGCGCCAAGCGCACGGTCGGCACCTACCCATCGCACCGCCAAGCGTTGAAAGCGGCCAACCGCGCCGAGGGCAAGGTCGTCGACGGCACCTGGCTTGACCCCAACGCCGGAACCATCACGTTCCAGCAGTACGCCGAGGACGTCTGGCTGCCATCACGCCACCTGGAGGTCACCACCCGGGCCGGGTAC
>JGI24137J36423_1000544_pt1 | contig 10525 bp, 6 predicted proteins | sample BarGraNGADG00311_FD_36423 | JGI IMG/M metagenome (IMG submission 36423) | reverse complement strand
TGCCACCCGTCGCCCTCGGACCTGACGGAGGCCGGCCGCGCGATGCTCGCGGAGTACCCGGACACCGCCGGCTCGCTGGGGATGGCGATCAGCGAGGCCGTGGAAGCGGCCGCGAAGGACCCGGCGGCGCACTACTCGCTCGGTAGCGTGCTGAACCACGTGATGCTGCACCAGACCGTCATCGGCCAGGAGGTGCTCGTCCAGCTGGCCGACGCGGGGGAGAAGCAGGCCGATGTGGTCTTCGGCTGTGCCGGTGGTGGCTCCAACCTTGCCGGGCTGTCCTTCCCGCTGATCGGGCAGAACCTTCGGGAGGGGACGACGACGCGGGTGGTGGCCTGCGAGCCGGCGGCCTGCCCCTCGATCACCCAGGGCGAGTACCGGTACGACTTCGGCGACGTCGCCGGGCTGACGCCGCTGCTCAAGATGTACACGCTGGGCAAGGACTTCGTGCCGCCGCCCATCCATGCGGGCGGGCTGCGGTACCACGGGATGTCGCCGATGGTCTCCCACGCGGTGAACCTGGGGCTGATGGACGCGGTCGCGATCGAGCAGGACACGGCGTTTGCGGCGGGCGTGCTGTTCGCGCGGGCCGAGGCGATCATCCCGGCACCGGAATCGAACCACGCGGTCGCCGCGGCCATCGACTACGCCCGCACGGCTGCCGACGGCGAGGTCATCGTGATCGGTCTTTCCGGCAACGGCGTGCTCGACCTACCGTCCTACGCGGCGTACGTCTGAGCCGCGCGCCGGGCTCCTGTTCAGGTCTTCCCCGGGCGGCCCTCAGCGACGACGCGGTACACTGAGCGCAGCCCGGCGCCCGGAAACGACGCTGCAGGGCATCGGCCGCTGGGGAATCTCGCCAGCCGCCGTGCGAGGACCGCAACATCGCGTTGTGCGGCTCGTGGCGTGTAGAAGGGCCCTCAATGGCCATCAGATTCGGCATCCTCAGTACCTTTCCTCCGACTCAATGTGGCCTGGCTACCTTCTCGCAAGCACTGGCAACCCATCTCCAAGGGATGGGTGCTGCTGTCGGCGTGGTGCAGGTCGTCGACAGCCCGCAGGTACCGATCCGCCTCGTGACGCACCAATACCTCGTGACAGCGCCCGGTGCGGCCCGGGCAGCTGCGGAGGCGCTGAACACCTACGACATCGCTGTCGTGCAGCACGAGTACGGCATCTACGGCGCGCGAGACGGCGTCGAGGTTCTTGACGTCCTGGCCGAGGTGCGCGTCCCGATCATCGCGGTGCTGCACACCGTTCTCACCCAGCCGACGCCGCACCAGCACCAGGTCCTGGCCGGCGTGGTAGACGCCGCCTCCGTTGTCGTGACCATGACCGAGACGGCCAGGCAGCGACTCATCGCCGGGTGGGCGGTGAACCCCACGAAGGTGAGCGTGATCGCTCACGGCGCCGAGGACAACCGCGCGGCGGGTCCGCACCGCCCGATGACCTCGGCTCAGACCATTCTCACCTGGGGTCTCCTTGGCGAGGGCAAGGGCATCGAGTGGGCGCTCGAGGCGATCGCCGGTCTGAAGGACCTCAGGCCGCGACCGACCTACCGAGTGGTCGGGCAGACGCATCCCCGTGTCCTGGAGCGCAACGGCGAGGCGTACCGAGACCGGCTGAAGGCATTGGTCCAGTCGTTCGGGATCGCCTCGATGGTCGAATTCGATGGCCGGTACCTCGATGGTCCGTCTTTGCGCCGGATCGTCCGAAGTGCTGATGTGATCCTTCTCCCGTACGACTCGCGCGACCAGGTGACCTCAGGCGTGCTGACCGAAGCGGTCGTGGCCGGAAAGCCGGTCATCTCGACAGCCTTCCCGCACGCGGTCGAGCTGCTGTCCAGTGGCGCCGGGATCCTAGTTGCGCGACAGGACCCCGAGGCCATCGGTGCCGCGTTGCGGCGCGTCCTCACTGAGCCCGGAGTCGCCGCGCCGATGGCCGCGACCGCTCGGGTCCTCGCGCCGGCGCTGCTCTGGCCCGCGGTGGCCGGGCAGTACGTCGCGCTCGGTCGAGTGCTGCTCGAGGCGAGTTCTCTGGCTGTCGCTTGACGGTTCCCGAGCTCAACTTCGACCACGTGTCGCGCTTGAGCACCGCGATCGGCCTGTACGAGCACGCCCTGCTCACCGCCCCGCGCCGCGACCACGGCTACTGCGTCGACGACGTCGCGCGCGGACTGGTCCTGACCTCGCGCCAGCCCGAGCCCTCGGTCGAGGTCAGGCAGTTGACCTCGACGTATCTGCGCTTCCTCGGTGGCGCCCAGGACGGCGGCGGTCGCTTCCGGAACCGTCGTCGCAACGACGGTTCCTGGGCGGACGAGGCGAGCACGGGCGATCATTGGGGCCGTGCCCTCTGGGGCCTCGGAACTGTGGCCGCAGCCAGCACGGAAGATGATGTGCGCGAGTTCGCCCTCGTCCACGCCGCGATCGGCCTTCAGGCTCGATCGTCGTCGGTTCGGGCAACGGCGCACGCCGCGATCGGCGCCTACGAGGTACTGCGTGCACTGCCGGGCGACCCAGGTGCCCGGGCCATGCTGGCCGTTGCCCGGCTGGCCGTCGCGGGTCCTGGCTCGGGCCCGTCGTGGCCTTGGCCAGAGGCACGGCTCTTCTACGCGAACGCCCTGCTGCCAGAGGCGATGCTTGTCATCGGATCCGGCCTCGGTGACGACGCGGTGCTGCAGCGCGGGCTCAGCCTGTTGGTCTGGCTGCTCGAGGTGCAGACGCGCGACGGCCATCTTTCGGTGATACCGACCGGAGGCTGGCAGCTCGGCGAGCGGCGCCCGGGGTTCGACCAGCAACCCATCGAGGTCACCGCTCTTGCCGAAGCCTGTGCGCGCGCGCTCGAGATGACGGGTGACCCGGCATGGAAGATCGGCCTCGATCGCTGCGTCGAGTGGTTCCTGGGCGCGAACGACGTGGGAATCGCGATGTATGACCCGGTCAGCGGCGGCGGGTTCGATGGCTTGGAGGCCGGCGGCGTCAACCGGAACCAGGGCGCGGAGTCCACCCTCGCCGCGCTGACCACGTTCCAGCTCGCGCGGCGCGTCGCGGCAAAGGTCGTACGGTGACCGCGTCGGCACGGCCACCCCTGATCCGACGAGCCGGACACGTGCTGCGTCCGGACCCGAACAGGGTGGTCAGCAAGCTCTTCCTGCCAGGGCAGGAGTTCCTCAACTCGGAGAGATCACGATCCGCCGCCGTCCTGGATCGCGTCCTGGCCCTCCCTGAGACGGAGGTCAGTCGGCTACTTGCGGCGACGCTGGCCTCGTTCGGCACTCGGCACCGCGACCTGGCGGCGACACTCGAATCTCGCTTCGCTCTGGTCTCGCACCGACTCGCCGATCCCGATGCTCTCTCCCCGCAGCGTCGCCAACTTGTCGGCGCCTACTTCAGCCAGGAGTACGCGATCGAGGCTGCGGCCCTGTTCAACCCGTCGATGGTGGCCCACCCGGATCAGGACGGCCTCCCTCCGGGAACGATCCGGTTCGTGATGAGCGTCCGCGGGGTGGGCGAAGGCCACATCTCGAGCATCGAGTTCCGCACCGGGACGATCGACCAGGACGATGCCCTCGTCTTCGATCCGCTCAGTGGCATGACGATGCTGCCCCAGACGATCCCGACGACCTACTCCCGCGCCGTCTTCGCGCAACAACACGTGGAGCTCGGCGGCGACCAGAGCAGTGCGCGATTCGTCCTCGAGGCATTGCCGCCGCTCTTCGTTCGCGCTGATCTCGACCTCGCCCTCGACCAGCTGCGGGAACAGCGACTCACCCGCAGCTCCGCGTCGAGGACGATCGAGCGTTTCGAGTGGATCGCTGCCTGCAACTACTCGATCACGTTCCCCGCGGACTCGGCGATCAGCGATCGCGTCATCCTGCCCACCGGCCCCTCGGAGAGCCATGGCCTCGAGGACGTCCGACTGGTCCGGTTCACCGACTCCGACGGAAGCGTCGGCTACCTCGGCACCTACACGGCTTTCGACGGCGGTCGGGTGGTTCCCCAGCTGCTCCGCACCAGTGACTTCCGCACCTTCCACATCTCCCAGCTCAGTGGCCCGGCCGCCAAGAACAAGGGAATGGCGGTGTTCCCCAGGCCGGTCGACGGTCAACACCTGGCGATGTCCCGCTGGGACCGCGAGGACAACTCTCTCGCGGTCTCGAAAGACCTGTGCAACTGGGTCGAGCGGGCCACCCTGCAGAGGCCGCACGAGCCGTGGGAGATCGTCCAGCTCGGCAACTGCGGGTCGCCGCTGGAAACCCCGGCCGGTTGGCTCGTCCTGACCCACGGCGTCGGGCCCATCCGCGGGTACAGCATCGGCGCGATCCTCCTTGACCTTGACGATCCTCGCAAGGTGATCGGGCGGCTCCACCAGCCTCTGCTCACCCCGGCTGCGGCTGAACGCAACGGCTACGTTCCCAATGTCGTCTACTCGTGCGGTGGTCTGCTGCACGGAAACACCCTCGTCCTGCCCTACGGCTCCAGCGACGTCGCGATCCGGATCGCCCTCATCAACCTTGATGAGCTGCTTCGGAGGCTCCAGGGCACCGGGACCAAGCACGGAGCCTGATCTCAGCTCGCGACAGGTCAGCCGTTGGGGGCGAGTCGGCCTGCACCCAGCGCCCGTCGCGACGCTGGCCGGCTTTCCGGGTGGCCAGTTGTGGGCAAAGTAGAACAATGGTCNGCTAGCGCTTCGGCACCCGAGAGTTGGAGAGCCACGATGCGTGACGCGAATCTGGACACCAGCAATATCTACGAGACCGAACGGGCCGAAGCTTCCCGGGGTCTGGGTGGCGCGATGGGCGCGGCGAGCCTGTCCCGTCGAACGGTGCTGCGTGGTGCGGGCGTCGCGGCGCTCGCCGTGGGCGGGGCGGGTGTGCTCGCCGCTTGTGGTTCCAGCGGCAGCACGACGACGCCGGCAGCCGGGGGCGCTTCTTCGGCCGGCGGCACCGGGTCGGGCACCGCGTCGCTCGCCAAGGTCGACGCGATCCCCGTGGGTGGGGCAATCCTCGTGAAGGACGCCGCGGGCAAGCCCGTCATCCTCTCTCAACCGACGGCGGGCACTGTCGTCGCGATGACGGCGATCTGCACTCACCAGGGCTGCACGGTCGCGCCGGCCGGCGCGCAGCTGGTCTGTCCATGCCACGGATCGGTCTACAAGTCCGCAGATGGCTCCAACGTCTCCGGCCCAGCGCCGAAGCCCCTGGCCGCCGTCACGGTTCACGTCGTGAACGGCGAGGTCCTGCCTGGATGAGCCGGCCCGACCGCCGTGATGGCACGTCGGTGCCGCTGAACACANGAATGCCGGGTGGTCGGTATCAAGCCGACCACCCGGCATTCCTGCTCACACTCGTCGAGACAGCGCAGCCTCAGCTGCAGCCACTCGTACTTCCACATCCCTCGCAGACGTAGCAGGAACCGGCCGGCCGCATCTTGATGCCGCAGGACATGCACAGCGGAGCGTCCGCCGTACGGCCCTGCTTGAGCTCCATCAGCTCGGCGGAGGAGTGCACGGCCACCGACAGCGGCGCCGCGACGTGCTCGGCTGCGACTGGCTGAGCGGCCGGGGGAGTGGGGGTCGAGTCCTCGGCAGCCGACTGCTTGAGCGACTCGAAGTCGTCGTCCTCGGCGGGCTCGTAGGAGCCGGTCTCCAGCTGGCGGGTGCGCTCCGCCGTGCTGTAGATCCCGAGCGAGGCCCGCGTCTCGAACGGCAGGTAGTCCAGGGCCAGGCGCCGGAAGATGTAGTCCATGATCGACTGCGCCATCCGGATGTCCGGGTCGTCGGTCATCCCGGCCGGCTCGAACCGCAGGTTGGTGAACTTCTCGACGTAGGTCGCGAGCGGCACCCCGTACTGCAGACCGATCGACACGGCGATCGAGAAGGCATCCATCACACCGGCCAGGGTCGAGCCCTGCTTGCCGAGGCGCAGGAAGATCTCACCGAGTCCGTCGTCAGGGTAGGAGCCGGCGGTCAGGTACCCGTCAGCGCCGGCCACCCGGAAGGACGTCGTGACCGACGGGCGCTGCTTCGGCAGGCGGGTGCGAATCGGTCGAGCATGCACCGGCGCGCCACTCGTGGCCGGCTCGCCGGCCGGGGCCGCCTTGATCGCACCAGCAGCCTTGCCGTCCGAGAGCGGTTGGCCGACCTTGCAGTTGTCGCGATAGATCGCCAGCGCCTTGATGCCCATCTTCCACGACTTGAAGTAGATCTCCTCGATCTCCTCGACCGTGGCCGACTCGGGCATGTTCACGGTCTTGGAGATCGCTCCGGAGATGAACGGCTGGACGGCTGCCATCATGCGGACGTGCCCCATCGGGGAGATGGCGCGCTCGCCCATCGCGCAGTCGAACACCTCGTAGTGCTCGGGCTTCAGGCCGGGCGCGTCGATGATGTGGCCGTGCTCGGCGATGTGCTCGACGATCGCCTCGACGGTCTCCTCGGCGTAGCCCATCCGCCGCAGCGCACGCGGGATCGTCTGGTTGACGATCTGCATCGATCCGCCGCCGACGAGCTTCTTGAACTTGACCAGTGAGAAGTCCGGCTCCACGCCCGTGGTGTCGCAGTCCATCATGAAACCGATGGTCCCGGTCGGGGCGATGACCGAGGCCTGGGCGTTGCGCCAGCCCTTCGCCTCGCCGATCCGGTTGCCGGCCGCCCAGACCTTGGTCGCGGCGGCATGGATGTCGGCGTCCATCGTGCCGAGCGTCCGGATGTCGTCGTTCGCCGCGGCGTGCTTGCGCATGACCCGCTTGTGAGCGGCGGCGTTGAGCTGGTAGCCGTCGTACGGGCCGACGACGCCGGCCAGCTCGGCCGAGCGCTTGTACGCCGTACCGGTCATCAGCGACGTGATCGAGGCCGCCAGAGCACGGCCGCCGTCGGAGTCGTAGCCGTGGCCGGTCGCCATCAGGAGCGCCCCGAGGTTCGCGTACCCGATGCCGAGCTGGCGGAAGGCGCGAGTGGTCTCGCTGATCGCCTCGGTCGGGAAGTCGGCGAAGCAGATCGAGATGTCCATCGCGGTGACGACCAGCTCGACAGCCTTCTCGAAGGTCGCGGCGTCGAAGGTGTCGTCGTCGCGGAGGAACTTCATCAGGTTCAACGAGGCCAGGTTGCACGAGGAGTTGTCCAGGTGCATGTACTCGCTGCACGGGTTCGACGCCGTGATGCGACCCGACTCCGGGCTGGTGTGCCAGTCGTTGATGGTCGAGTCGTACTGGAGCCCCGGGTCGGCGCACTCCCACGCGGCCGAGGCGATCTTGCGGAACAGGTCCTGTGCGTCGATGGTCTCGACGACGCGCCCGTCGCTGCGGGCGCGCAACCCGAACGATCCGCCCTCTTCGACCGCACGCATGAACTCGTCGGTGACCCGCACCGAGTTGTTCGCGTTCTGGTACTGGACCGAGATGATGTCCTTGCCGCCGAGGTCCATGTCGAAGCCGGCGTCTCGGAGCGCTCGGATCTTGTCCTCTTCGCGCGCCTTGGTCTGGACGAACTCCACGATGTCCGGGTGGTCGACGTCGAGCACGACCATCTTGGCCGCGCGCCGGGTGGCGCCACCCGACTTGATGGTGCCGGCGCTCGCGTCGGCTCCGCGCATGAAGGAGATCGGCCCGCTCGCGGTTCCGCCCGAGGACAACAGCTCCTTGGAGGAGCGGATCCTGGAGAGGTTCAGACCCGCTCCGGAGCCGCCCTTGAAGATCATGCCTTCCTCGCGGTACCAGTTCAGGATCGAGTCCATCGTGTCGTCGACCGAGAGGATGAAGCATGCGCTGACCTGCTGCGGTGACGGGGTCCCGACGTTGAACCAGACGGGGGAGTTGAAGGAGAACACCTGGTGGATCAGCATCCAGGTGAGCTCGTGCTCGAAGACCTCGGCGTCCTGCTCGGTCGCGAAGTAACCGTGCTGGCGGCCAGCCGCGGTATAGGTGAGGACCACGCGGTCGACGAGCTTCTTGAGGCTCCACTCGCGCGCCGATGTGCCGACCGCGCCGCGGAAGTACTTGGTCGTGACGATCGTGGTGGCGTTGATGGACCAGGACGCCGGGAACTCGACGTCCTTCTGCTCGAAGATCGTCTCGCCGGTCTTCCAGTTCGTCTGGACGACGTCGCGCCGTTCCCAGGTGATCTCGTCGTACGGGTGGACGCCGGGTGTGGTGAAGACACGGCTGATCGTCAGGCCGTTTTTCCGCACCCTCGGGGTGTCTCGGGAATCCGACTTGCCCGTGCTCTGCGACGTCTCCGTCATGAGATCTCCTTCAGCCTGGTCGGTGGCGGCCACGCGGGCCCCGGCAGGTGTTCGGTACTGCTGGTCTGTGGGTCGTACAGCGTCGTGCTGGTCAGGGGAGCCAAGCGCGTCCCGCGCCCTCCGTCGCCGTTCCGACTCTACGTCGGAGCACTGACAACAGCACCTCGGCTCCCTTGCTCACCACTAGGGAAGCACACGTTACACAACATTGACCACAACATGTAGTAGGCAGGAGCGCATTCCCTGATCACGCGGCGTTTCTCGGTGCGCGTCGGCGTGTCGGCCCGGGGCGGCGCCAGTTCCACCCCGGGGAAGGCTCGCGAGGCGTCAGCGCGGTGCTCGTCGCGCCGAGTCGCCGAAGGCCGCGCGGGCGGAAGTCCGGCGCAGCGCGACCAGGATCGGGCCGCCGACGAGCGCAAGGCCGAGGCCCGTGGTGACCGCTCGCCCCAGGTCCCAACCGAGCGAGGTGGCCGTGCTGTAGAGGACGAATCTGTGCAGGTTCGTGTCGAGCGCGGCGCCGGGTACGAAGGACAAGCTGGTGCCCGTGCCGAGCTGGAACGGCCAGAAGGACAGGTTCATGGCCACGCCGAAGGCGAGCGCGGCGACAGCACCGTACCCGACCAGCAGCACCACCTCCCGGCGACCACGAGGGCGCCGGGGGAGCAGACCGGCGCCGAGGCCGACCCAGGACGCGGCAAGCATCTGGAACGGCATCCACGGCCCGACGCCGCCGGTCAACAACGCGGACGCGAAGACCGTCGTCGACCCGAGGGCGAAGCCGAAACCGGGCCCGAATACTCGTCCGCCCAGCACGATGACGACGAAGATCAGCTCGACGCCCGCGGTGCCAGCCGACAAGGGGCGCAGGACGGCGCCGACGGCGGAGAGCAGTCCGAGCACCGCCACCGCCTTGACGTCGATCCCGCCGTCACTGAGCGAGACGAAGACGACTCCGAGGACGGCTACGAGCAACCCGGCGAGCACCAGTGGCGCGTCGGTGCTGTGCTCGAGACCGCTTCCGGGGCTGAGGACGAGTGGCCAGCCGAAGGCGAGCAGTCCGGCCACGCTCGCGAGCCCGAGCACGACGACGGTCCGCAGGGCCAAGGGGAGAGCGTCGCCGTCGCGCCTCGCGGCCGCGGGCGTGCGGCGCTCCTGAGCCGAGCCGACCGCCGTCCTCATCGGGTCGCTGCCAGTGCGCGGCGGACGTCATCGACCGTCAGCAGGTCGACCGGGTGCAGGATCTTCGCCACCTGGGGTGCGAACGTAGGCGAGGCCACCAGGATGTCGCGCACCCCGCCGTCGGCTACCAGCTCACCGTCGGCAATCACGAGGACGCGGCCGGCGGACTCGGCCACGAACTCGACGTCGTGGCTGGACAGCAGCACCGCGGCACCCGCGGCGGCGTGCCGGGCCAGGGCCGCGGCCAGGTGCCGCTTGGCGGCGTAGTCGAGGCCCCGGGTCGGTTCGTCGAGAAGCAGCACGCGCGGCCGTGCCGCCAGCTGGATGGCGAGCACGAGGGCGAGGCGTTGGCCCTCGGAGAGGTCGCGCGGGTGAGCGGGGTCCGGCACACCCGTCGTCAGACGGTCGAGAAGTGCGCGCGTCGTTCCTGGCTCGGCTCCGATCTGGGCATCGGCCGCCGCGCACTCGGCGGTGACGGTGTCCAGGTACAGCAGGTCCTGAGGGTTTTGAGGTACCAGCGCGACCCGCTGGCGGGCGTCGCGAGGGCGCATCGACGCGGGATCCGCCTTCGCTGCCGCGCCCGGCGGACCGANGATGAGGACCTGCCCCGCAGCGCGCGGGCCCGAGCCCTGGAGCGCCCAGAGCAGGGACGACTTTCCCGACCCGTTCCGCCCCATCAGGGCGACCACCTGACCCGAGGAGAGGGTGAGGTCGATGCCCCGCACGGCGTGCGTCCGCCCGTACCTGACGTGGACGCCGCGGGCCGCGAGCACCGTGATCGGCGGCGCGGCGGCTCGCACCGGCGACTTCCGGACGACCTGATCGCCGGCGGCCGACGGGTGCCGGTTCGCCTTGGACCCGACAAGGAGCTCGCGCAACGGTGCGGCTCTGCGCCGGGCGTCCCGGACCGAGAGCGGGACGGGGTGCCAGGCGGCCAGGCGGGCGAGCTCGACGATCGGCGGCGCCACCACCGAGTCGGCGAGCACCGCGGCGGGAGCGCCATCCACGGTCGTGCCGTCGGCGGCGATGCTGATCACCCGGTCGGCGTACTGCACCACCCGTTCCAGGCGGTGCTCGGCGAGCAGGACCGTCATGCCGAGGTCGTGC
>JGI24137J36423_1000543_pt1 | contig 10535 bp, 8 predicted proteins | sample BarGraNGADG00311_FD_36423 | JGI IMG/M metagenome (IMG submission 36423) | reverse complement strand
CCGACCGCAAGATCTTCTACGACGTCAACGTGCAGGGCTCGCGCAACGCGCTGTGGGCCGCCAGGAAGGCCGACCTCGAAAGAATAGTCTACACCGCCTCGATCGCCGCCCTGGGCGTCAAGGCGGGCACGCTGCCCGCCGACGAGGAGACCGAGTTCAACCAGTTCGACGGCGCCAGCGACTATGTACTGACCAAGTACCTCTCACAGCGGGAGGCCCTCGCCTTCGCGGACCAGGGCATGCCGATAGTGGTGGTCAACCCGTGCTTCCCTTACGGAGAGGGTGACGTCGCCCCCACCCCCACCGGCAAGATAATCCTCGACGTCGCCAACCAGGCTCAGTTCATGGCTTACGACGGCGGCATCAACATCGTCGACGTCAATGACGTCGCCAGGGGGCACGTGCTCGCGGCGAGGAAAGGCGTCGTCGGCCAGAAGTACATCCTCGGCAACCGCAACGTGACGATGAAGGAGCTCTTCGAGATGGTCGCGGAGGCNGCCGGAATCAGGACCCGCATCATCAAGATGCCCATGTCCGCGACCCTTGCCTACGCCTGGCTGTGGCAGAAGCTCGCGGAGCGCAGCGGTCGGCAGCCGACCGTCACGCCCAAGGAGGCGCGCTACTCGCACCAGTACCTCTACTACGACACCAGCAAGGCCCCCAGAGAGCTGGGCCTGGAGCTGACCCCGGTTGAGACCTCACTGGAGCGCTCGATCGAATGGTTCCGCAGAGAGGGCTATATCCCCAGGTCGGACCCGTGGGTCACGTTCACCAAGATCCTCCAGAAGGTCTGCAACATAGGGCTTCCCTGAGCCGCGGCGCGCGCAGACCGGAATCGCTCCTAATCCAGGTCGAGCTTCTGGGTGTTGGTGCCGTAGGTCTTCAGGGCCGGCTTCCTGCCGATCGCCTTCATCAGGTATTGCCAGCATATGTCGGCCGCGGCGTAGAACGACAGCACCGGATGAAGCAGGCACACCAGCTTCCCCGTCCTCACCGCTTCCCTTATCCCCTGTGCCAGTGGCACGACCACTGTGAATGCGTAGGGGATGAACAGGTATTTCTTGATCCTGATGCGCCTCGGCTCGAAGCGCTCCCTGTTCACGTAGCCGATAGCCACCACGTCGGGGTAGTGGATGTTCGTCTTCACCCTCCAATCGAGTTTCTTGAGGTAGGTCCTCAAGCTGTCCGCGGAGTAGTGGACGATGAAATCTTCTTTCAGGATGGCGACACGGGGAGACTTGCGCGCCGAGAGGTAGAAAAGCCGCGGCGGCACCAGCGGGTCCTTCAACTCTTCGGCAAACTCGCCTCGCACGTACTCCATGTCCACGGTGCTGCCCGCGCACAGATCGACCGTCGGCTGCACCTTGTCCGCGGAGAGCTCGAACCCGGCGAAGTCGTAGGTCTCCTCCACCACGTCGTAGAGCTTCTTCCAGCTGTCGACGAAAAGGCCGGCGTCACCCGAGGTGCCGGTGAGGANGTAGTTGAAAGGATCGGCGAAGTGGACCTGGTAGTCGTTGATGGCCGAAGCCCCCGGCGGAGTCCGGTATCCTCCGGCGAGCATGAACTTGTATGAAGGGTGGTCGCGCAACACCCCGGCCCGCGCCGCCAACGACCCGCGGCTCTCGAAGCACTCGTCCGAGTCGATGAAGATGGCGGCCTTTCCCCGCGCGTTCTGAAGGCCGATGTACTTGGCGTGCTCCTGCTGCACCATGGGGTTGTCCAGCACCTCGCAGCCGAAGCGGGCGGCGATCTCCCTGGTATCGTCCGTCGAGCCGCCGTCTATCACCAGGATCTCCACGCGGTCCTGGTCGTACTCCTGGCAGCGGATGGACTCGAGGGTCTGCGCCAGCGTCAGCGAGCTGTTCAACGTCGGTATCACCACGCTGAAGTCAGGTGGATCGCTCATGACTCCACCAGGGTCTCGAGTATCACTTCGCTCGGCTGGCGCTCCGGCCTCAGTGGCTCTTTCCGGTAGGACCCGTACTCTTCGACGAAGCCGTCCACCATCCCCAGGTCGCCCCCGTAGAGCAGCGCGTTCGAGCCCAGACCCTCGGGGCCTTCGGTCTCATTGCGCAGGATCAGGCAGGGAATGCCCAGGTAGTAAGCCTCCTGCTGGTTCCCTCCCCCATCGGTGACGAGGAACTCGCAGCCCGAGAGCAGCCGTGCGAAGTCGACGAAATCGAGCCGGTCGAGCAGGACGACGTTGGGGGCCGAGAGCACCTTCTGCATCAGGCCGTGCTGCTCGAGCGCCTTCCTGGTCGGCTCGTGCATGATGAACACGCACTTCATGCGCCCGGAGACTTCGACCATCTTGTCGACGATCGAGGCGACCAGTTGCCTGTTGTAGATGTTCTCCTGCCTGTGCAGGACCAGGACAAAATATTCGCCGGTCACCAGAGGCTCCGTGACCTGCGCGTCCCGGGCGCGGTCGAGCGCCATGTTGATCGCCTCGAGCTGGGTGTTGTGCCCCATGTTGACATTGACCGCCGCCTTGGAGATATTGCAGACGGCCTGCTGGTTGGGGCAGAAGTTGACCTGCGCCAGCGCCGTGGTGATCTGCCTGCTTATCTCCTCCGGGAACGGGCGCAGCCAGTTGCCCGAGCGAAGGCCTGCCTCTATGTGAACGACTTTGAAGCCGAACAGGCGGCCCACCATGGCGCCGAGGATGGTCGAGATGGTGTCCCCTATCACGACCATCACGCGCTGCCTGCCCGTGCGCGTCCTTCGCATATATAGTGGAATGAGCACCAGGCTCTTGAAGAACGCCTCNAAGAACCAGGTCGCGAGCCAGAACGGGGCCTGGGGGATGGGCCTCGCGGTTATCTGCAGGTCGACCCCGTCGACCTCCGACATCTCGAGCAGCTCATCCTCGAGCGGGAAGTTCTGTCCGGTGGCGAGCAGGTGCAGAGGAACACCGGCGCGCTTGAACCGCCTCAACAGGGGCATCATCTTGATGAGTTCCGCGTTGGTGCCAAGGAAGAAATAGTAATCTGTCGTGTCCAAGAAACCTCCAGGCGGCCTTTCGTGACGGGGTTCCTGGAGCCTAGTCTACTACTACCGGTGTGCCGCTCGCATTGATAATGTACCTTCGGCCGGGGAGCACGGCGCGCGCGCTCCTCACTAGTCGTCGCCGTAAAGGTAGGCGGAGATGCTCTTGTCCTCGGTCCTGGTCCTGGCGAGCTTCAGGCCGTAGGAGGCGACCTTGAGCACGTAGCCTGCGTCCTCGAGGCTCCTGATCTTGCCCAGCATCTTCCAGGGCCTGTGCGAGATGTTCCTCATGAACCTGGCGGTCGCGTCCTCACGCGCGGCCTCGATCTCGCACGCTTCCATGGTGAGCGAGTCGACGAGGCCGAAGGCCACCGTCGTCTCGGGCGGGACCTCTATGCCCTCTTTCACGTAGATGTCGAACAGGTCGGTGCCGGGGAAAGGCGCCGCGCAGTAAAAGAAGGCGAAGTCCAGGCCTGAGTCGATGGAGAAGCGCACCGAGTCCTCCATCTGCTCGCGGGTCTCATACGGGAAGCCCAGGATGAAAGTGCCTATCGTCCACATCCCCAGCCTGTTCGCCTCTTTGATTATCTCCAGGGCGTGCTCGTGGGTGTACCTCTTGCGGATGAAGGCCAGCGTCTCAGCGTTGCCCGATTCGACCCCCAGCGTCAGGCGATAGCAGCCGGACTTCTTCATGAGCTTGAGGAGCTCCGCGTCCAGCGTCCAGATGGCGATGCCGCTCGCCGGCTGCCACCGGAAGTCTATCTTGCGCTCTATGATGAGCTCGCAGATCTTCTTCAGCCGCTCGCGATGGACCGAGATGCTGTCGTCCATGAAGTGGATCTCGCGGACGCCGTAGTCGTCCACCAGCATCTGCACCTCATCGACCACGCTCTCGGCGGAGCGGGGCACCCACTTCCTGCCCCAGGTGCAGCGGAGCGCGCAGAACACACACTTCTCCGGGCAACCGCGCGAGGTTATCATCGTCGTCTGCGGCCGGCGCATGAAGTTGATGCGGTCCTTGCGCAGAGTCTGATATTTGAAGTAGACGTCCATCGGCAGCAGGTCCCTGCGAGGAAGCGCAAGGCTGTCGAGGTCCTGTATCCTCGCCCTCTGGCGGATGCCCGTAACCGTTCCGTCGGGTGACATCGCCAGGAGCCCCTCGATCGGACCCGTCGGCTCTCCCCTCTCGAGCGAGCCGCAGAGATCGGTGAGTATCCCTTCGCCCTCGCCCATCGCGATGTAGTCGACCACACCTGACGAGAAGACGTCCTCGGGGCAGGTGGTCGCGTGCGCCCCGCCCATGATCACCGGGTGGCCGCTGCCCAGGCACTCCTTTATCTTCACCGCGACGCCTATAGAGTCAGGCGCGTGCGCGGTGTAGCCGCAGGCGATCCCGGTGATGTCCGGCTTGAACTCGCTGGCACGCGCGAGGATGTCGTCCGCGCGCATCCCTATGCGCACTCTGCCCTCGTTGTGCTCGACGGGTATCGGGTACAAGCCGAGGCAATCGATGATCTCGACCTCGTGCCCGGCGCGTGAAACCGCCCCGGCCAGGTAGGCTAGCCCCAGTGGCGGCGGGTAGGCCATGTCCCCCCAGAAGTCCTTCTCGGATACGCTCAAGGCGGGATTTATCAGCAGGACCCTCAAGCCCGGCCCCCTCCCGTCCGGGCCCGGATAATCCTGCCGCATACGCTCTGGAGGTTGATCTGCTTCGGCGAGAAAGCCTCTCGCGGAAGCCTGAAAAACGATGACTTGCCGGCCATTTCCTCTCCTCGCGTGTTTCCNGCTCANGTCACGGTTATCATAGCACGCGGCCTGTCCCGGGCACCTGGACGAATATCAGGCGCTTTGCTTGACAGAGGAGACCGCAAGGAATATGTTAGCGTTCACTAACGTTAGTGTACGCTAACCGGAGGTAAACGTTGGCGGGCAAGCGTCCCGCGGAGGCGGGCGACCGAAGGAAACAGATAATAAAGTCGACCGTGGAGATCATGTCCGAGGTCGGGGTCGCGGGCGCCACCACGGCCCGCATCGCGGCGGACGTGGGCGTCTCCGAGCCTGCCCTGTACCGCCACTTCAAGAACAAGCAGGGGATGCTCCTGGCCGCGCTGGACGACATCAGCGCGCGCCTCATCGTCCACACGGTCTCCGCCGCCAGGGACCAGGACGACGTGGTCACCCAGTTGAGGCTGATGAGCGCGGCGTTCTACGATTTCGTGATGTCCAACCCCGAGGAGACCCGAGTGCTCTTCGAGGTGGTGAGCGCGGTGCGCGGCGAGGATATGCGCCGTGCGGTACGCGACAGGTTCGCCCAGTTGCTGACCGTGATAGAGGCCGTTCTTCAGGACGGCGTCGAGCAAGGCGCGCTGCGCAAGGACCTGGACGTATCGCTCGCCGCCTGGGAGATACTCTCGCTGGGGATCACACTGTACTTCGCGTCCACTCTGGGGCTCGAGGACGTCCTGACCAAGGACAAGGCGCTCACGGCGGTCGAGAGGCTGCTCGATTCCATAAAGAACAAACCCAAGGAGAGGAGCAAGGCGAGATGAAAGCACTGGTGATGGGCGGAGGGATGTCGGGGCTGGCCACGGCGATCAACCTGCTGGACCTCGGACTGGAAGTCGAGATCATCGAGGCCGACGACATGTTCGGCGGGCGGGCGAGCTCCTGGCTCGACGAGGACGGGGACATGATCGACAACGCGCTGCACGTCTTCTTCCCCTACTACGTGAACCTGGTCAACTTTTTCAAGAAGCTCGACATCGACAAGAACATCATCTGGAAGAACTCCGAGTTCTACTTCGCGCAGGAGGACGGAAAGGAAGCGGTCCTGCGGTTCGGCAACCTGCCCGCGCCGCTGCACGCCGCCGCCGCGTACGTCTCGCTCATCAAGGCTTATACCGGGCTGCCGAAGTGGAAGATGATCTTCACCGCGCTGGGGATGGGCATGGGTGTCAGCAGGTACTCGAAGGCGCAGCTCGAGGAGCTCGACGACATCACCTTCGGCATGTGGGCGATGCGCGTGGCGCCCAAGGGCGCGTTCAAGCCGATGGAGCCGGGGATAAACGGGCTCACCTTCACCCCCTCCAGCATGATCTCGGCCAAGGTCATGATCAACTGGTTCAAGAAGGTCAGCGGGTCGGCCGAGACCTCGCGGGTCGGCTTCGCCAACGGCGGCCTGGGCGAGATATGGGTCGGCAACTGCCTGGACTACATCAAGGGCAAGGGCGGGACCTGCGAGCTGGGCAAGGCGGTCACCGCGATCGACATCGTCGACGGCAAGATCGAGGGCGTGACGGTCAACGGCTCCGAGAAGAGGACGGCCGACATCTACGTGTCGGCGATCAGCCCGTATGCCCTGCGCAAGCTGCTGCCCGACGAGTCCTTCAAGCTCGGATACTTCCAGGACCTCTGGCACTTCCAGTACGCGCCTTCCATGTCGCTGCAGGTGTGGTTCGACCGCAAGCTGACCGAGTGCGAGGTGACCTACTTCTCCAACGACTGCATATTCAACACCTACGCGGACCTCTCCAACGTGCTGCCCCACATCTTCAAGGGAGGGAGCATGTTCGAGATGGTCCTCTCCCCCGCCGATCACATCGTGGGGCTCCCCGACGAGGTCATCTTCGACACCGCCATAGGGCAGATCAAGAAGCTCTTCCCGCTGGCGCGCGAAGCTGAAGTGCGGAAGTGGAAGGTCGTGCGCGAGAGGCAGGGCGTCTACCGCGCCTACCCCGGCATGGAGAAGCGCCGCCCCTACCAGCGCTCGCCTTACGACAACTTCTACCTGACCGGAGACTACACCAAGACTCATGTCTCCTCCGGCGGGATGGAGGCGGCGACCTGGACCGCCAACCACTGCTCCGAGCTCATCGCGGCCGACAAGCTCGGAAAGACCATCTCGCTCAACGAGGAGTTCAACCCCGACCGTGGACTCATGCCGTACATCAAGCCGGCCATGCGCTACGGGCCGCCGTTGTTCGGCGCGTGGGCAGCCTGGAAGATCGCCAGGAGGCTGATCCGCGCGGGAAAGGCTTGATGTCGGATCGCGTTGCGCCACCGGTGCCAGGCACCGGTGGCGCACTCTATCTGGGGACAGGTACTTTCTACTTATTTTTCTACTCCGGACACGTGTCCTCGAATTCAACCGGTAAGCCAAATCGTATGAGTAGAAAAATAAGCAGAAAGTACCTGTCCCCAACTATTTGCATATTGCAAATATTTCACATGACATGTATTATGTCGGCATGTCCGAGAAAGACGACCTTGCCCAATACCAGACGCACGTGATCATGACCATCCTCCACATCATGGGGAACCTGAGGCATTCGGGCATGGAGATGCTCTCGGAGGTTGAGCTCTCCTATCCCCAGATCCTGGTGCTCTACGCCCTTCTGGAGCGCGGCACCAGCACCATCGGCGACCTCTCCAGGCACCTCAAGATCTCGCAAGGTGTCATCTCCCGCACGGTCGACAGGCTGGTGGAGAAAGGGATGGTCGAGCGCGAGCGTGATTCTGAAGATCGCCGGGTGGTGAAGGTCGCGCTCTCAGGTGACGGCTCCAACCACGCGACCAGGATGATCACCTACCACGCCGAGAAGTTCGGCGACCAGTTCGGCAGAATCTCCAGGAAAGACCGCGACGCGTTCCTGGAGATGCTCCAGCAGATAGACAAGGCGCTGGAAGAGGAAGCCTAGAGGGAGCGGACCATTGGTTGAGACCACCGAGATAATCACGGTGAAGGACCTGGTCAAGACCTACCACCTCGGTGAGGTCGACGTCCCCGCCCTGCGCGGTGTTTCGCTCCACATCAAGAAATCCGACTTCCTGGTCATCACCGGGCGCAACGGCTCCGGCAAGTCGACCCTCCTCCACCAGCTGGGCCTGCTGGACAGGCCGGACTCCGGTGAGCTGCTGCTGGAGGGCGAGGANGTCACCCTGATGCACGAGAAGAAGCGGACNTCGCTGCGCCTGCGCTACCTCGGCTACATCTTCCAGGAGTTCGCGCTCGCCGANGAGCTCACCGCGCTCGAGAACGTGATGCTGCCNGCCATGATGATAGACAGCGTGAGCACTTGCAGGACGCGCGCGCTCGNGGTGCTGGAGCTGGTGGGCCTCAAGGGCCTGGAGCACCACCAGCCCAACCNGCTCTCCGGCGGCGAGCAGCAGAAGGTGGCGATCGCCCGCTCGCTCATCAACGACCCGGTCGTGCTGTTCGCGGACGAGCCCACGGCCAACCTCGANTCGATTGCCGCGACCGAGGTCATGTCGCTCTTCACCAGCCTCAACACCGAGCACNACCGNACCGTGGTGATGATAACCCACGAGCAGGAGGAGACGCGCCTGGGCAACAGGCTCATCCGCCTGGCGGATGGGGTGATAGTCGATGAGCAGTGATCGCTCCGTGACCGATCAGCCCCGAATATCCATCATCGAGCGGAAGATCCCCTTCTACCTCATCTCGCGGCACATACTGCGCGGCAACAAGTGGACGCTGTCGCTGGTGATCCTCCTGATGTCCGTGGCCTTCATCAACCTCATNTTCATCAACTCGCTCTTCAACGGCATCGTGCTCGCCTCGGACGAGCAGGTGATNGCCACCACCTCCGGCAACGTGACCATGCAGACCACCCCCGGCCAGATGTTCATACCGAACGCGCCGGAGGTAGTGAAGAAGATCGATTCGACCCCGGGGGTCGTCGCCGCCAGCGCCCGGACCCTGGTGCCGGCCGGCCTGCTCTACAANGGGATACAGGGCAGCTTCCAGATCATGGCGATCCAGCCGTCTGAGGAGCGCAACACCACCAACATCAGCAAGAAGATGCTGTCGGGCGCCTACCTTTCCGACTCGGATACCGACTCGATCGTCATCGGGCGGCAGATCGCCGGCGGCAAGGGCGTGGAGATGAACGCCACCTCGTTCAAGGGCGCGAAGGTCGGCGACAAGGTCCTCTTCACCATGAACGGTCAGAGTAAGCTGCTGAGGATCAAGGGCATCTTCTACACCAAGTACTTCGAGGCCGACCGCCAGGCGTTCATCAGCAACGCGACGCTCGACGCNATGCAGCCGTCCTACGGCGNCGTGGCGACGACCGTNATAGTCAAGACCGNCAAGAANGGCGANGAGAACCAGGTAATCAAAGGCTTGCGCAAAGCGCTGCCGGGCGGCCAGTTCATCACCTGGAAGGCGGCTTCCGGCCTGATGAAGTCGGTGACCTCNAGCTTCCTGACCATCAACGCCCTCCTGACCACCGTCGGGTTCATTATCGCCGCAGTGGTGATCTTCATCATCATCTACGTGGACATCTCCAATAAACGCCGTCAGATAGGCATATTCAGAGCCATCGGCATCAAATCGTACCTGGTCGGCTCGACCTACATACTCCAATCCACCATCTACTCGATGGTGGGGGTGGCAATCGGGTCGGCGATCTTCTTCGCCATCATCATCCCCTACTTCAAGCTGCACCCCTTCAAGATCCCGCTCGGCGACGTCAGCCTGTACGTCGATTACGTCGACTTCCTCTGGCGGGCCATAGTGGTTGTCGTCGTCTCGATCCTGGCGGGGATGCTGCCCGCCATCCTCGCCACGCGCAAGCCCATCCTGGACGAGATAGCCGGCCGCTAGGGGAAAACCGGTACCAGGTACTTTTCGTCCCGCTTCCAGCACGACAACATTAAAGAGGGGACGGAAAGTACCTGGTACCGGTTTTCCCCTCTGATATCATTGCGACATGTCTTTCAAGGAAAAGAACGCCCGCGCCCGCGTGGGGCTCACAAACCATATGGAATCGCTGGACGGCTTCGCTCACCGGCTGTACTCAAAGCTGGTGACGGAGCGTCGCTGGTTCGCCGTGCTGTCGGCTTCGGCGGTCGAGTTCCGCAGGAAGAAGATGCGTTACTTCACCGGCTACTTCGCCTACAACGGCTTTCTGGGCTTGCTGGCCCTGCTGATCGCCCTGGCCTCCCTGCTGGGTATGGTCCTGAAGGCCTACCCGAACCTCAAAGACAACGTCTCACCCATGTTCAAGACTCTGATGCCCGTGATCGGCGGGACGCCCGGCCAGGCCATGAACACACTCACCCAGTACAGGAACGTGCTGGGCGCGGTGAGCTTCGTGGCGCTCCTGTGGACCGGCACCAAGATATTCGGTGCGCTCGAGCTTGGCTTCTGCCAGATCTGGGGAGTCCCCAAGAGAAAGTTCACGAAAGGTAAGATCCTGGGGATAATCTTCATCACGGTCATAGGCCTGCTCTTCCTTACCTCGATCGTGGCGCTGTTCGCGTTCACCGCCTTCTGGGGATGGGCCGTCGGCAAGCAGGGCGCCCTCTACGAAACAGGCAACGTGATCTTCAAGCCCATAGTCAGCCTGGCGTTCAACTTCTTCCTGTTTCTATTCGTCTTCCAGGTGGTCCCGCCGGTCAAGCAGGCGCTCAAGCGGACCGCGCTGGGCGCTTTCGTGTCCGCGGCATTCTTCCTGGCGATGCAGTACCTCCTGGCGTACTACTTCTCGAGCGTCTCCAACATACCCAACGTATATGGCAGC
>JGI24137J36423_1000541_pt1 | contig 10554 bp, 8 predicted proteins | sample BarGraNGADG00311_FD_36423 | JGI IMG/M metagenome (IMG submission 36423) | reverse complement strand
TTATCCTCGCCGGCGACGGCTTGCTCTTTGCGGGCTACAGTTTACTCTACGCCGGCGTGCAAGCGCTCAACATCATCGCAGTTGCTGTTATCGTGGTGACGCTGCAGGGGGAGCGGGTGCAGCTCGTCGAAGCGCTCGCTCTGATATCGATTTTTGGTGTTGTCAGCGTGTCATTTGCACACGTGTCGATTATCTACTCGCTCGCCATCGTCTCGGTGATATTCTTGCCCCTCATCTTAGTCGTCCCGACGGTGAGCTGGTATTTACAGGTGGCGTTTTACGGCGTGATGTTCATCCCGATCATAGCGATTGTTGCACACCGAAAGCTGAGCCGCCACGACCTTGGGCTCACGGGAGGCCTCCGGTTGACGTACCTCATTCCGTTTGGCACCCTCATTGGCGTAGGGCTTGGGCTTGTCGAGTACGCCATTCTTGGGAATAACCCGCTTATCCCAAATGCTTCGGCGACAGAGCTCATTCGGTTGAGCATCGTTATTATCTTCTTTGTGGCGCTCGTTGAGGAGCTGCTCTTTCGTGTCCTGCTGCAGCCGCAGTTCATTGAGCGAAGCGGTGCAGTTGTGGGAATCCTTATCACGAGCGTGCTCTTCGGCGCCTTGCACGCGATCTACGGCAACGTCTACGAGCTTCTCTTCACGATCGGGGCTGGTGTCGTCTTTGGCGTCGCATTTTACAAGACAAAAAATCTGCTGTTTGTCGTCACGATGCACGCGGTGGACGACATACTCCTTTACGGGGTGCTCCCGTTTTTGCCACTAGCCTTGCCACATTGAGTACCCTCGCTAGGAATGTGCNGCTCTGAACACGAGGAAGGCGCAAAACGCGACAATTGGGGCACACTCTACCGGACTCACGAGCGTGGGCTGTATTTGCCGTCTGGGCTTGCTTTAACAACGGAACAAATTGACACTCTTTGTAGCTCGTTGCAAGAAATCATCGAGGGATCATGATGGGCAAGTTCAGCGAGTACCTAAATTACTGTGACCTTAGCTGTAAATAAAGGACCGCCCCCATAGATGTTAAGAGCATCGAGATCTTATTCGACGGTACATCTCTAACAGAATCATCTCTAGATTTGGCGAGGACGCAGTCTTAGTTTTTGGTGATCTTAGGAAGTTTGCTAAACAATATGGCGACATTCTTCAATGGGAACAATCAAATCGGACGTACAAGATGATGCATGGTGTGAGTGGACTCGATTGGAAGCACTACAAGCCTCTGTTGACTGAAAACGTGTAGGACGTATACACGCAATATTGGAAAGACGTAGAATTCAAATCGAGGGGGCCTAAATCTGCGCACGAAAGCGAAAACTTAAGCTGCTCAAAAGACGAGTTTTAAGTGTTTAGTTTGGAGAACAAAGCGAAAAGTAATGAAATTNCTTAAACGGTGGCAGGTACTGGTCGCGATAGTAATCGCCGTGATGTGCATCGCAAGCGTCGCCNCCATTGGCCTATTTACGCCAGCTAAGCCCGCATACGAGTTTAAGACCGGGGTGGCCCACCCTAATAAACGACTTAATTACGGTCAACATTTCGGGCGTGTTTCTTGCGAACCGGGATGGACATCCGGAATCAAGTTCCTCCCAACTGACGGATCTGGCAATACCACTTTCTATGACTGTAACGGGACTGTTGTTAAGTATCCAACCGGTACGAGCAATCAACTACAATACATGATCGAAAACGGGTGGGGGCTGGAACTTTGTCCAACTGCTTATATGTTATATAGCTATCCTAAAGAACTAGCCACACTCGGCGCTGGCCATACACAGATGGATGATTTCAAGAACACCTATGTTGCCCTTATGGATAAATACGGTATAAAATGGTGGCTTGAACTCTCATATGTAATGAATGCACAGTCCATGCTGACATACCAAACGCCAGGCTACGATTCAGTGCATTATACCCCGACAAGCGGCAAGGCCACATCTTACGAATCGTCGTTTGGCGCCGCACTTGATTTTATTGAGCACAATTGTAGCACGAATTTCCAAGGCTATTCATTTGAACAGGCATATACAAACGGCGTTACATGGCTCCAGAACCGTACAGGTTATAGCGTTTCCGAAAAGGATTGGAACGGCTGGCATAACAACCTAGACAGCCGTGGCGTGAACGTTTTGATGGGTACAAACGCTGATGGAACGGATATCAGTCCGATGCCCACCCCACTCCAGCGGGTTGGCATGCTTGACGAACTCATTGTTGAGATATTTGACCAGCAGTTCTTTACTGACTGGAGCCCGTTTCTGCCGAAGGTGAGGGCTGCGTATCCCAATATGCCAATAATATTGAATGTAGACCAAGTTTGCGCGAATGAAAAGTGGGATAATGGAGCGCCTTACGAAAATGGTACCGATTTGGGTTGGTGGGCACCGCAGGGATTGGGAGAACCATATAATCGTTGTTATACAGAACAACAAGGCGCACTTGACCGGATAAACAGTTTGTATGAGGTAAATGGGAAGCTGTTTGACGGTATGATCTACAACTTTTTGTGGTCAGCGTTTCCTGAAGGCGGATCGAGCGTTCCAGACGTAACATGGTTCCTTCAATGGGCGGATACCACATTGCAGCACGTAATAGGGAATACCAACGTCAACCTTCTTACCCTCGTTAACCCCCAATCAACAGCAACACCTACACCAAACGCTAACGCCGACGTCAATACCACACTCTGATTACAATAGTTATTATAATCAGAAAATCCCGTCAGCATCGTGGAACGTCCATTTGCAAAGCAGTCGATGCTGTGAACGACGTTTACAGGGGGTGCCGGTTGCATAAATAGATTAAGGGGCGGTAGTTTACCTTCAGTGCAGACTTATTTTTTAGGCGATTTAAGGAAATTTGCCGAACTATACGGCGATATCATCCAGTTGGATCAGTCAAATCGAGAGTAATTTATGACGCACGAAGTAAGCGGAATCGATTGGAAACACTACAAGCATCCATTTCCGGAGCATGTGCACGATATCTACATGCATTATTGGAACGAAGTTGAATTGTTAAAAAAAACAATAAACGGAAATCATTCCTAATATTCCNTATCTTCGTGTCATTCGATGTAGCGTAAGAACCTATATTATAGTTCAATGCATGCCAAAAATACCGATTTAATTGGTGATTGTGATTAAAGATCTCTCAGTTTGCATGATAACCTGCTGGTATCATAATATTTCTATGGCTAATTATTCGGAAAATCTTATTAACTCATTACTGAAAAAAGATGTTTCAGTCAAGGTTGTAACAAGTCATTGTGTATGTCTAAATAAATATCGTGGCTCTTCTTCGCCTTTTGACGGCGAATACTGTCTCGTTACCACACCNTTNGACTCTTTTGGAGATGACGCTGAACAATCTAGGATTCGAGGCCTCTTCTATCGTACAAGCAGAATCCCNCTAGGGTTGCTCTACGCAAAGCAGTGTGGAGACTCCGATATCCTCCATTACCAACAAAGCTCAATTTTCTCTTTTGGCGAGCTGCCCCTNCTTACTCTTCTCACACAAACGAAAGTGCCGCATAAAGTGGTGACCATTCATAATCTGTATGTCAATCGGCTCTATAGGCCAGGTAACCCGCTACGGTTGCTTCCCCGATTATATCAATATGCTGATGCTGTCATCGTTCATACTGAGCAACAAAAGGATCGCATGACGCAGGTTGGAATTCCAGAACACAAAATTCATGTGGTTTTCCTTGGTGCTCCCCAAGTCAATCTCAGGGAACTGGAAAGGACTAGGGTGACTTTTTTTGGGAGCCCTCAAGAACATAAAGGTTTCTTTGACCTTCTGAAAGCGCTTCGAATCTTACGTGATGAAGGGATTAAGATCAACCTAGAAGTGTACGGAATCTATGGGAAGGAGGAAGAACAAACAGCAAAAAAGGAGGCAAGACGGAATGACGTAGAAGATCAGATCCTGTGGTACGGTAGATTGAGTGACACAGAATTTGATGAAAAGATGCANGAGAGCATATTCACATTCGCTATCTATANCGATCCAGTTTGGGGGAGCGCTATTATAACACGAGCTATGATGAATGGCACTCCTGTGATCGCAACCCCCNTCGGCGGGAGTTCAGAATACTTAGGTGATACGGGTATGTATGTCCCGCCGAATGACCCCACTGCTCTTGCCTCTGCAATCAGCTCCCTTCTAGAGGACAGAAGACTGCGGGGGGATCTTGGAAAAATGGCCCGAAAAAGGGCACTTCAGTATTTATCCTGGGATGCCATCGCAGAAAAAACCTTCTGGATATATCAGTCCGTGATCGACAAATGAAATATTAAATATTTCTCGGATTCTTTTTTGGAAATGATTTGAAGAATAAAAGTTTTTGATAATTTCGGTTATCTGTATTGAGCTTGACGTAATAAAAAACGAGAAAAAAATGCAAGGAGGATCGGTAAGAGAAGAAGAGAAAAGTGACAAAATCCTTTAAGAACCCCGGGGAATTGCGAGGAGTTATTCTACAAAATGTAAGCTCATGGATAATTATGATAAAAAAGAAGCCCAAGAAGATGGGCTCGGCTGNACTTAGACCGGCGACNTTAGCTATGTCAAACCTTGCTACTGAATACCGCAGGTGAGTTCTTTCAATCTTTGCATGCCTTGATACTGACCTAAGTTTCCCTTCGTGGGTTATTTGAAGTCTTATGAGAATGCAAACCTACCGGGGTACAAGATAAGTATATGAGCGATTTGCGACTCCTGACATTGCCACTTATATATGCGTGCTTGGTAATGAACTCTCGATGGTTGAGTGTGCCTGGTGACTTCGTGAGGGATTAAGAATGAAGGTTGCGGTCTCTTGCTTATGCGACATATCAAAGAGCGACGGCACAAGCGTGCGGGCAAAAAGCGTTTTTGAAGTGCTACAGAAAAAGTACGACTGCACACTAATCATAAGGGGAGAGCACGACAGCAAATGCGACAANGTGGAGATAATCAGACCATCAAAGCTTTGGAACTTACAACTGATTCCCGTTGTTTTAAAAAACCGATTCGATATTGTTTATTGTGCAAGTGATTTCTGGGGTTTTTTTACCTACTTTGTATTGGCTAAATTGTTAACTTACAAGGTTATTCTTGAAGCACACGGAGTCTTGTCACTTGAAAGAGAAGAACGTTACCCTAATCCAAATTCCGTTGATAAGGTTAGGATCAAGATGCTTAAATGGCGGGAGAAGTTTGCAGTTAAACACGCTGACTGCGTTATTGCGCTATCGCAGGATATATGCAAATGCTACAGTAAGTTCAACAAACGTGTTTTTATAATCCAGAATTTCGTAGATGAAAAACAGTTTAAGCCCCAAAAAAGTTCACGTGAACGGATATCAGACGGTAAAGAAAGAAAAAAAGTTGGTCTCGTTGGTCCATTTTTTCGGGACTATGATAAGAGCCGTGACTTCTTAGTCAACAGCTACTTTTTGGACTTTGTATACGAGAACATAAATAGATTTGACACACGCATAAACTTCATTGTCATCGGTCAGTGTGACTATAAGATCGCAAACGAACGAATAAGCTATACGGGTTATCTCAACGATTTTCACGATTATGTTGACCAATTAACGCTCTTAGACGCCGTTTTAGTTCCCTCAAAATTTTCGAGCTTCGGAGCGCTAACTAAAATGCTCGAGCCGATGGCGTGTTCCGTGCCGGTATTTACCACGCCAGAAGGCTTGGTCAGCATTGACTACGCCACGCCCGGAGAGAACATATTCGTATTTGATGAAGCTGAACTGGTCGCCAAAGTAAATGAGTCCATATTTAACGCCGAACTAATGGGGAGGGTGGGGACAAATGCTCGACGCACCGTTGAAGAGTACTATAGTAAGACCGCAAACAGCAAGCAGCTCATTGCGGTCATAGATCACATATACTCCCCCAAGTGAAGCGCCAACGTATTTCGGGGATTTAATGCAGTGCGACGACTTAGTTGAGATTAATGATTAGGAAACTACATGTCAGCCGCTTTTAAGCGTCCGTTCTGCAGCAAACAAAATAAGAGGAGGGCTGCCGATCTGCCGGGATTGTTTAGGACATAACATACATTTAAGCAGATTGTAAAGTGTTTAGTCAATAGTAAAATTTCTTCAATTGGGTAATTGAAGTAAAGAAGAAAACAAAATAGTAACTTTTATATCTAGCTCGATCATTGTCAAAATGTTACAACTTCTAAAAAAGTAAAATAGGGGGAAGCATTTTGACCTTGAGCCGATCTCCTACTACTTTAGTTAATAGGGACAAGCGTTCTGTTAATAATGGAACTTGCATAACCGATGGCGCCAGCGGCACCACCGCGCTGAAGGGGCATCCCAGCACAACCTTGGCGCGCACGAAGGTCGCCGCGAGCGCTGCTGCGAAGGAGCAGTCCTCGGGGCGCTACGTCACCTCCATCCAACAGTTCATTGCCTACGGCGCCATATTAGCTAAGTCGTTAGTATATCTGTCGCTATTTGTCATTATATCTGTAATTGCTTTCATTTACAAGTACCTGATTCTTGCAGTGATATACATAATACCGCTTTTCTATCCTGCAGAGTTCGACCGCGATGCATTTATTAAAGCGTTAAGCGAGATCGAGACACCCACCGCCTCCGATTAATGTTCCTGCTGCGACGTAGAACCTTTGACGGGCTCCGTCAATAAACAACCGGTATAACGATAGCAAAATAAGAGGGGGGGGCTGCCGAGCTACCGCTTGCAGTAGACGGACGGCCAAATGGCGCGGATGGACGTATCTAAAAAGTGGAAGCTCAACCTAGTCCACGGAAAGAAAGAGCTATGATGGAGCTACTGCAAAATCCTTTCCAAAAATACGAAATCGCCCTTCCTACGAACAGAACTGCGGGAGAAGGTTGCCTTTCTGCACGTTTTAGCTGTCACTAGGCGAAACAGTGACCCAAGCGTGTAAAGTCGATTAGCGCCTACTCCTGTCTATGAAGAGATACCGCTAGTACATCAAGCGAAGTAGCCAGAATGCTCCAAACCACTGCACTACTGCCCCGTCCAGACAAAAATGGCTGTTCCATTGCTAATTGGGGCGAACGCTGTTGGTTCACCTCCGAGAGTTTGCCCGCAAACACGACGAGCAGAGTCCGTGGCGTCAAGCATCAGCGTCACTGTGCAGTTGAAGATTCTCTGGCATGCAATATCTCACTGAATAGCATCAAACTAAGTCAGCGCGAATGGCGCGGCTCTCGACAACGATAACGTTATAGCTGCCTTTGCAACTTATGTGGTATCCGAAAAGGAATGGGGGCTAACGAACGTCAAGCGCATCAAACAGCGTTGCCAAATGCTCGTCGATGAGTAAGCTTACAGCAATTCAGGATTAGGAACATACGGCCCTCCTTCTTATCTTAGGGAAACACGTCGTAAAGAGGCCCCCCCGACGACGCATCGCGGCGTTGATTCTTCAAGAGGAATCGTAACATGTTAACGACCAAGTCTGGGTTCAACACGCGGTTTCCAGTACGTCTTGCGTGGTACGAAGTTGTGCCGATACTCCTCATTCTGATCGGTGAGGGTCTACTGTTTGTAGGCTATCAAGTGCTAGGCGTCGGCGTACAAGCGTTTAACATTGTCATTGTTGCCGTAATCTTGGCGGCTCTGCACGGTGAGCGAGTGCAGCTTGTCCAAGCGCTCGCTCTGGTGTCGGTGTTTCGTGTCGTTAACCTTTCGTTTGCGCTGGTTTCAACTGTGACAATCTACTGGCTCGCCACTATCTATGGCGTAATGTTCTTGCCCATTATTCTACTAATCATCCACGAGAAACTAAGCTGGCACGACTTGGGCATCGATGACGTGCGCCGCTCCGTTTTGTTACTCCCGCTCGGCGCTGTTATCGGCGCCGACTTCGGGGTTATTGAATACGCCATTCTTGCGAACAAGCCGCTTATCCCGAATGCTTCAGTGTCCCAGCTCATTCAGTTAAGTATCGTAATGATCTTCTTTGTAGCGCTAGTCGAGGAGCTGCTTTTTCGTGTCCTCCTGCAGCCGCAGCTCATTGAGCGAACAGGTGCGATTACAGGTATCCTCATCACGAGCGTTATTTTTGGAGCCATGCATTCGGGTTACGTCAACGGCTACGAGCTTCTCTTTGCTACAGGAGCAGGCGTTGTCTTAGGTGTTGCCTTCTACGAAACGAAAAATCTGGCGTTGGTCGTGACGATCAACGCCGTCAACAACATAGTCCTTTTTGGAATGCTCGCCTTCTTCGCGCATTAACCAGAATTACTATCGGTTAACAACCTTACACTTAGAAGAGTCGTGATGCCGTAAACACGAGAAAAGCGAAAAATGTCACGATGAGGGGGACGTAGATGACCCGTAAGGCTGCCGTTCTATGTGTGTTCGATGAGTCGCGCCACCCCGGAAAGAAAGCCGCCACCATCTGGAGACGGCGAGTTGCAGTTGTATGAGTATTCCAGGAGTCGCTCCTCGAAACGACATCCGTTAAAGCAAGCAAGAAGATAAGTAAACCGATTGCTATGGCGGAGCAGGTAATGATGACACTGATTGCCGTCGACGACGTGGTCGTCGATGAAAGGCTACTCAAAGTCGAACTGCTCGAACTTAATGTCGAAATAAGACCCATATCATTGATAATGCAACCTCGTTAGTATAAACGCCTTGCCATGCTCTCTGCGCANTGCATCGTGCATTGGACTGCTCTTGAGACGGTATTGTTGAAACGTTCCGATTCTTTGTAAAATCAGCAAAACACAATCGAGTAGATCAATGCATAAAACAAGCTCAGTGAACCTAGTAATTAAAGAGGTCATCGATAAGATCTTCCGATCTGCTAACCGATAGGTATATGACAACTGCTTATATTACAGTCGCTGATCCCCAGAAAGACCGAGATATCGCCTTTATTACTCGCGTGTGCAAGACTGTAAGTAACACCCAAGAAGTTATGATATGATCACTTCGCTCTGTAAACTAAACTAGTGACGCAGCTGCAGGAAAAAGCAGTTTAACTGTAATCAAATTATCCAACGGAACTGTCTCTTAATAGATGTTCACGACCCGTTCTTGATTGCTCCTTCGATTTCTATTGCCTCAATATGACAACTGTGTGTATACCTTGGCCTAACCATGTTTTATTTGTTGCTCTTGATCGTAGAGACCATCTCAAACCATTAATACAAGCAAGCGCCTCATGNTAGGCTCATTTAACTGAATTGAACCTCAATTTTGCGACTGGACTCGTGCGACTCCATTTGCATAGGCTCCAAAAGCTTATTACACACCACTGATCACTGCAAATACAAACCATACATAAACAGCCTCAGTCAACAATTGCCCTTGCACCCCCCAAGTTGCGTTTATCTATCATGTCATCTCTTCGTGCGACATATTTCCCTGAGCCACTAGAGAATGAGGGCCGCATCAAACTGAACGATGTGAGTCTGCAAAGTTTGCTGCTCACGGTGCTATCACTTCAGATCGCATTATGGGCAGTTATGGGGCTAAACGTGTTGGGGGTCTCGATCCCGATTGTTCAGCCGCTTATAGGTTTTGTTTATCTCACTTTCGTTCCTGGGATTCTCGTGCTAACAGCGCTTAGACTCCGAAACCTGGATATTGTTGAAACTATTTTGTATGCAGTAGGGCTAAGCGTCACAGTCGTTCTATCGATTGGGTTTATACTCTACATTGTATTCAACGCTTCGAACATAATTAAACCGTTTTCTTTTCTTGCTGTCACTAGCTCTGTAAGTCTTATGGTACTGGTGTTGTGTGCTATAAGCTACTTCAGAAACAGAGCACATCCAAAACCGCTTTTCAACACCAAAATGGCGGTCCCTTTGGCTCCAACGTTGTTCTTATGTATATTACCTNTCTTAACAGTTTTTAGTTCATATCTGGTCAACACCTACAACATAGACACCGGACAGTTNTTTTTGTGGGTGATACTNGGCNTCGTTGTCCTTATAATCGCGTTCAATAAGTTCGTTCCCTCGAAACTATACCCTTTGGCAGTTTTTGTAATTGCTTTATCCCTTCTCTATCAGCAGACGCTCATATCGACGTGGATGACGGGAGCTGACATTCAGNTCGAGTGGGGTTTAGCTAACTCNGTATTGAATAGTGGTGTCTGGAATCCGACTTTCATCAATCAGTATAACGGAATGCTAAGCGTTGTCGCACTAGCTCCGATCTATTCTCTCATCTCAAGCCTCGATCTCGTATGGNTTTTCAAGCTCGTTTACCCNTTAATATTTGCATTGGTCCCTGTTGGCTTATATCAAATATTCCGCAGACAGCTGAATGACAAAGTAGCATTCCTCTCGAGTTTCTTTTTCATGTCATTCGCGCCTTTTTTCTTCGACATGCCTACGTTAGCGAGACAGGANGTAGCCGAGTTCTTCTGTGTTTTGTTCATTTTGCTGCTCGTGAGCAACGAGATGCANCAAGGGATTCGATCAGCCCTATTTACCACGTTCAGTCTATCAATGGTAGTATCTCATTATGCGACGACGTACTTGTTTTTCCTTTTCCTTTTCGGGTTGTG
>JGI24137J36423_1000538_pt1 | contig 10565 bp, 9 predicted proteins | sample BarGraNGADG00311_FD_36423 | JGI IMG/M metagenome (IMG submission 36423) | reverse complement strand
GAGCCGCTCTTGCAACCAGCGGCGTTGGCGCGGGTCCTGCAGGTGCATGTACTCGACACCGACGGTACGGCAGTAGGAGTCGCGCAGCAGGCCCAGGACCTCGCGCAGCTTCGCGCGGTTCCTGCCACCGAACCCGCCGGTCGGGAACGTCCGGTCCAGGTCCCACAGGGTCAGGCCGTGGTTCTGGACGTCGAGGTCGGGGTGTCGGCGCTGGCGGTAGGCGAGCGGGTCGGTATCCGCCATCAGATGACCGCGCGAGCGGTAGGCATGGATCAGCTCGGCGATCCGGGCCGGCTTCCCGAGCTCCGTGTCCGGGTCGACGGAGATGTCCTGCTTCCAGCGCACGGGTTCGTAGGGAACCCGCAGCGCGGAGAAGATGCGGTCGTAGAAGTCGTCCTCGCCGAGGAGCTTCTGGTGCACGATCCTGAGGAACTCCCCGGACTGCGCGCCCTGGATGATGCGGTGGTCGTACGTCGACGTGATGGTGAGGACCTTGGAGACGCCGAGTCGTGCCAGCTGATCCTCGGACGAGCCCTGGAACTCGGCTGGGTAGTCCATCGCACCGACGCCGATGATCGTGCCCTGGCCGACCATCAACCGGCACCGAATGGACCGTACCGATGGTGCCCGGGTTGGTCAGCGAAATGGTCGTTCCGGCGAAGTCATCAGCCCCGAGCGCGCCGCCGCGCGCGCGGCGCACCAGGTCCTCGTAGGCCGTCCAGAACTGGGCGAAGTCCATCGTCTCCGCTCTCTTGATGTTCGGGACGAGCAGCTGGCGGGTCCCGTCGGGCTTCGCCAGGTCGATCGCGAGCCCCAGGTTCACGTGGGCGGACTGTGCGATCGCGGGCTTGCCGTCGAGCTCGGTGAAGCCCGCGTTCATCGCCGGCAGGTCCGCGATGGCCTCGACGACGGCGAAGCCGAGCAGGTGCGTGAAGGAGACCTTGCCACCGCGAGTTCGTGCGAGGTGGTTGTTGATGACGATCCGGTTGTCCACGAGCATCTTCGCCGGGATCGATCGGACCGAGGTCGCGGTCGGGACGGTGAGGCTCGCCTCCATGTTTGTGACGACCCGCGCTGCAGGTCCCCGGAGCCGCTGCACTTCGTCAACAGCATCCGTGCGCGCGCGCCGCGAGTCGCCGGGCCCGGGTTGCGCGTACGGAGCCGTCGCGGGCCGAGCGGTGGCGATCGGCTGGGTCAGGGTGGTTTCGACCGTGGGCTCGGCGGGCGTCTCTGCGGCCGTCGCCGCGGCGGGTACCGCGGCAGGTAGCGCGGCAAGTGCCTGCGCAGCCGCGTCGGCCGCCGGAGCGCTGTCTGGCGCCGGCAGCGGCTCGGCCGCATTGGTCGCGGCGGGGGAGTCCAGCGTCACCGGGATCGGTGCCACGGCGGGAGCCGAGCCCGCGGACGACGTCACCAGCGTGGTGAGCGAGGGCCTGGCTGTCGAGACCGGCGGCTGGCCGACCGTCGGCTCGTCGTGGCTCGCTGGTGCGATCACCGGGCGATCGAGCGGGATGGCCGCGGGCACGTTCTCCGCCCGCGGGTCAACCGGCGGGTAGTCCGCAAAGAAGTCCCACCAGGCCTCGTCGACGGATGTCTTGTCCGCCAGGTACTGCTGGTACAACTCATCGACCAGCCAGGCGTTCACACCGAACGCGGCGTTTGCTGGCGTCTTTGCCGTCTGGGACACGCGCGGACCGTCCACTCTTCACCCCGAATGCCGTCGGCGCCGCCGGCGGCTCGTCAGCGCACCAGCCTATGCCCTCGACCTGGCGGCCCTGACCAGCGACGCCGCTGGTGGGAGCAGATTTCGCCCACTGCAGGCGCTGCGCGACGCCGTCGGCAATGGGCAGGCAACGGCCACATCGTTGATGCGTCAAGGGCAGGTCTCGAGTACCTCTGGAGCGGTCGCGCGAACCGGCTACGTCACGTCCCGGCGGAATGTCGTGAACCGGCCGATGACGCCGAGCGCGACGACGTACCCGAGCATGACGGCGAGGCCGGCGGGTCGGGTCAGGAGTTCGAGCGAGCTGCCGATCGTGTAGAAGCTTCGCCCCACGATCGCGTCGGCGGCTGCGCCCGGAAGGTACGGAGCGATGCCGTCGGTCGCCTTGAACGCCCCGAGCACCAGCCGCAGCACGGGCTCGAGGAGCTGGGTGAAGCCGAGGATCACGACGACGGCCGCGATCTGGTTCGGCAGTACGGCGCCGAAGGCGACGCCCATCAGCGCCCAGACCGTGAGGGCGATCACCGAGCCGATGAGGATGCGCCGGATCTCCGGATCGCCGAGGAAGTTCGGGTCGCCGCGCAGGCCGAACACCGCAGCCGCGCCACCCGCGGTGGCAGCCGTGGCGGCAACGCCGAACACGATCCCCATGACGGCGTTCGCGATGAACTTCGCCGCGAGGACGAGGCCACGGCGCGGCTCGGCCAGGAAGGTCGGGGTGATGGTCTGGCTGCGGAACTCGGACGTGACCGACAGGGTGCCCACGACGAGCGGGAACACCGAGCCGACCGTGACGCCCACGGAGTACACGATGGCGGCGAGGTCGACACCGACGAGTTTGATGCCGCCGCCCCCACCCGTGCCCATCGAGTCGCCCATCGACAGCGACCAGACCATCGCGGCACCGATGCCGAGCAGGTAGATGAACATCGAGAGCAGCAGGATCCACCACAAGCGGGTCGTGACGATCTTCCGGTACTCGGTCAGGAGCGCTGCCCTCATCGCGCACCGCCGACGGGTCCGGTGTCCGCAACGATGCCGCCCGCGGTGCCGGCGCCGAAGGCTGGATCGCCCTCGGCCGCATCGCGCGTCAGCTGCAGGAAGACGTCCTCAAGGCTGACATGGTGGGTGGAGAGGGCGTGCAGCTCGACCCGGGCCACGAACGCGGCTGCTCCCACCTGGGCGGCGTCGGGGCCACCTGCGATCACGGCCTGGTGCGGCGAGGGGTACGTCGTCACCGGCTGCCAGCCGTGGTCCTCGATCATGGTGCGGAGCGCGGCGTCGTCCGGCGAGGTCACCCGGACGCTGGCCTCGGCCTTCGAGGCGAGCTCGCTCAGCGGGGAGGCGTGCACCAGGCGCCCGCGCGAGATGATCACGGTGTCGTCCACGGTCTGCTCGACCTCCGACAACACGTGGCTCGAGATGACGATCGTGCGTCCCTCGCTCGCGAGGAACCGCAGGAAGGTTCGCAGCCAGACGACGCCCTCGGGGTCGAGACCGTTCGCCGGTTCGTCGAGCGCGAGGACCTGCGGNTCGCCGAGGAGTGTCGCCGCGAGGCCGAGACGCTGACGCATCCCCATCGAGAACCCACCGACCCGGCGGTGCGCGACCGTGGTCAGCCCGACGATCTCGAGCACCTCGTCGCAGCGCTTGTCCGGCACGCCCACCTGCGGCGCGTACACCCGCAGGTGGTCTCGAGCGGTTCGGCCCGGGTGGAAGTTCGCGGCCTCGAGCGTGGCGCCGACGACGCTCGCCGGGTGGCGCAGGTCGTGATAGCGCCGCCCGCCGATCGTGACCGTGCCCGCGTCCTGACGCACGAGCCCGAGCAAGATCCGCAGGGTCGTCGTCTTCCCGGCGCCGTTCGGACCGAGGAACCCCGTCACCCGCCCGGGGTGCACCGTGAACGAAAGGTCGTCCACGGCTCGGACCTTGCCGAAGTGCTTGGAGAGATGCTCGACGGCAATGACGCCGTCGGCAGCGTCGAGCTTGGTCGTTGCGGGCACGTTCACGGCTCCTGGTGTGTCTCGTCGTCGGTCTCGATGAGTGTCTCGGCAGGATCCCCCCGGTCCGCGACCACGGTAGCGCGGGAGATCTGCGCAGGAAGCGTGACTCGCATCGTGCATCCGGGCTCCGAGGCGGCCACGTCGAGCGTCCCGCCGTGCAGCGCGACGGCCCAGCGCGCGATCGCGAGACCGAGTCCGGTACCTCCGGTGCTCGACTGCCCGGTCCGGGCCGACGAGTTGCCGCGTTGGAATCGCTCGAAGATGCGCTCGCGGTCCGCCGGCGCGATCCCCGGCCCGTCATCGGAGACGTCGATGACGACCGATCCGCCGCGGCGATACGCGGCGAGCCGCACCACGCCCGCCTGCGGTGAGTGCCGGACCGCGTTGTGCAGCAGGTTCGCGAGCACCTGGTGGAGACGGTCGGCGTCGGCCCGGACGGCGAGGTTCTCGGGGCGCACGGCGATCTCGAACGTCACGGCCTTCTCCACGGCCACCAGCGCGGCGCCATCGGCCGCCTCGTGCAAGAACGGCTCGACGTCCAGGTCGTGCGCCTCCAGGCCGATCGCGCCGGCCTCGACCCGGGACAGGTCGAGCAGGTACGTCACGAGGTTGCCGAGTCGCTCCGTCTGCGCGAGTGCCGCCCGCATCGTCTNGGGATCCGCTCGGCTCACGCCGTCCACGATGTTCTCGAGCTGCGCCTGGAGCGCGGCAACCGGGGTCCGGAGCTCGTGCGACACGTTCGCGATCAGCTCGCGGCGCAGGGCGTCCGCGGAGGCAAGNTCCTCGGCCATCTGGTTGAAGGCATGCGCGAGCTCACCGACCTCGTCCCGGCTGGTCGCGCGCACCCGTCGCGAGTAGTCGCCGTGNGCCATCGCGCTCGCGGCAGCGGTCATCTCGCGCAGCGGNGAGGTCATCCCGCGGGCCAGGACCTGGGTAAGGATGAGCGATACGACGATGGCGAGCGGCAGGGTACGGGTCGGACCCAGGCCCCGGTGCAGGCCGAACCAGGTGACGAACGCGGCGAGCGCCACGGTCGCGGCNACGAGCACGCCGAGCTTGATCTTGATCGATTCCAGCGGATCCAGCGGACGGACATCCCGGAGGTGGGGTCGCTGCGGGCGGGCGTTGCGCGGGTTCGACATCGGCTCGCCTCTCACGGGTCGACCGGCGGCTCGAACGCGTAGCCGACGCCGTGGACGGTCCGGATCAGGTCGGCGCCGAGCTTTCGGCGCAGCGCCTTGATGTGCGAGTCGACCGTCCGGGTCCCGCTCGCGTCGACCCAGTCCCAGACGTCCGCGAGCAGCTTCTCCCGGGTCAGGACGGTCCGGGGGGTGACCGCGAGGGTGACCAGGAGGTCGAACTCGGTCGGGGTGAGATGAACGGTCTCACCGGCGCGGCTGACCCGACGTTGAGCGCGGTCGATCTGGACGTCACCCGCGACGATGGCCGGCGGCGGCGTGGTTCCGGCCTCCGCGATCTGCCCGGCCCGGCTCACCCGACGGAGCAGGCTCTTGGTGCGGGCCACCAGCTCGCGCATCGAGAACGGTTTGGTCATGTAGTCGTCGGCGCCGACGCCGAGCCCGACCAGGATGTCCGTCTCGTCGTCGCGCGCGGTCAGCATCAGGACCGGCACCGGCCGCTCGGCCTGGATCCGACGGCAGACCTCGAGGCCGTCGATGCCGGGAAGCATCACGTCGAGGATGACAACGTCGGGTCGGAGTCGCGCCGCGGCTTCAACCCCGCTCAGCCCGTCCCCGGCGACCTCTGCCGTCCAGCCCTCGGCGGCGAGCCGGTGCGCGATGGCCGTCGCGATGTCCGGCTCATCCTCGACGACGAGCACCGTCACCGCCGTGGTGAGGGGTTCGGTGCGGAGGCCGTGCGCGGCGTGGTCCGGGGTGGTGGCCGGGTAGCTCGTTGCCATGAGGCAAGGGTTCCACACGCGTCGCACATCGGTCCTCCGATATGGTCTGCTGCATCATGGCCTGCTCCACAAGCGGCCGGTTGCACCCCGGCAGGGGACCCGGTGTCGGCGCCGCGTGCGCGACGAGGGTTGCGCCGGCGCTCGCGCCCGCCCGCCGCTGCGGCCGGGCCGGCGGCAGCCCGTGCTGACCGAGTGGCTGCTCGTCGGATTCGGTGTCCTGCTGACCCTGGGCACCGCTCTCTTCGTGGCGGCCGAGTTCTCCCTCGTCACGCTCGATCCCGGCGCGGTCGACCGGCAGGCGCACCCGGACGATCGGCGCGGCCGCTCGGTGCGGAAGGCCGTGCGCGAGCTTTCCACCCAGCTGTCCGGCGCCCAGGTCGGGATCACCCTCACCACGATCCTGCTCGGGTACACCACCCAGCCGGCCTTGGCCTCGCTGCTCCGGCTTCCGCTCTCCGGGGCGCCGCTGGCCCGCGGTGCTGTCGCCGGCATCGCCGGGACGCTCTCAGTCGTCGTCGTCAACGTCTTCTCGATGCTGTTCGGCGAGCTGGTTCCGAAGAACATGGCGCTGAGCCGGCCGCTGGCCGTGGCCCGTGCCGTGGCTCCGCCGCAACGTTGGTTCACCGCCGCGCTCCGCCCGGTCATCGTGCTGCTCAACGGAAGTGCGAATGCACTGCTGCGGCGGGTCGGCGTCGAACCCCGGGAGGAGCTCGCCGGCGGACGGTCGCCGCAAGAGCTTGCGGCCCTCGTGCGGCGCTCCGCCGAACTTGGCACGCTCGACGTCGGCACGGCCCGGCTGATCACGAACTCGATCGAGCTGGACGAGCTGTCCGCGGTCGACGTGATGACCGATCGGCTGCGGATGGAGGTGGTGCGGCGCGAGCAGAGCGCCGCCGAGGTGATCGAGCTGGCCCGNCGGACCGGTCACTCGCGCTTCCCCGTGATCGATGCATCGCGCGACGACATCGTCGGGCTGGTGCATCTCCGGCGTGCGATCGCGGTGCCGTACGAGCGGCGCTCAGAGGTGCCCGCGGCCGCTCTCATGGTCGAGGCGCCGAGCGTGCCNGAGACCGTGCGGCTCGGGCCGCTGCTCGTCGAGCTGCGCGAGCTCGGCCTCCAGATGGCCGTCGTGGTCGACGANTACGGCGGNACCTCGGGCATCGTGACGCTCGAGGACGTGATCGAAGAGCTCGTCGGCGACGTGGCCGACGAGCACGACTCGCGTCGGGCCCGCGTCTACCTCGTCGCGGACGGCACCTGGAGCGTTCCGGGACTGCTGCGACCGGACGAGCTGACCGAGATGACCGGCGTCGTCGTACCCGAGGACGCCTCATACGAGACGCTCGGCGGGCTCATCATGGCGGAGCTCGGCCGGCTGCCGGTGCAGGGCGAGGACGTTGAGGTCGCCGGTGTTCGACTCCGGGTCGAGCGGATGGACGGTCGTCGGGTTGAGCGCGTCCGGGTGATCGCCGGCCCACGCCCAGGTGCCGGGGGTGCGGAGTGAGCGGGGGCGTGGCACTCGTCGTCGCGATCGCACTGCTGGCCGCGAACGCCTTCTTCGTCGGTGCGGAGTTCGCGGTGATCTCGGCTCGGCGCAGCTCGATCGAGCCGCTCGCCGCCGCGGGCTCTCGCCGGGCGCGCACCGTCCTTTGGGCGATGGAGAACGTCTCGCTCATGCTGGCCTGCGCTCAGCTGGGGATCACGGTCGCGTCGACGAGCCTTGGGGTGGTTGCGGAACCGGCGCTCGCTCGCCTGGTCGGGGCACCGCTCGATGCGTTCGGGCTGTCGCGCGCGGCTGCCCATCCGGTCGCCTTCGCGTTGGCGCTCCTGCTCGTGGTGTACCTGCATGTGGTGCTCGGCGAGATGGTGCCGAAGAACCTGGCGGTGGCCGGGCCGGACCGTGCGGTGCTGCTGTTCGGCCCGCCGCTGGTCTGGATCGCGCGTGCCGTGGCGCCGGTGATCCACGTTCTCAACCGGGCCGCGAATGGATTCCTTCGCTGGTGCGGGTTCGAACCCAAGGACGAGGTTGCCTCGGCGTTTACCGCATCCGAGGTCCAGTCGATCGTGGAGCGGTCTCGGGCCGAGGGCCTGCTCGAGGATGCCCAGGGGTTGTTGTCCGGAGCGATCGAGTTCAGCGACCGGACGGCGGGTGACGTCATGCTCCCGGTCCCGGCGCTCAAGTCGCTCCCGCTCGGATGCTCCGTCGCCGACGTCGAGCGCGCGGTCGCGCGGACCGGCTTCAGTCGGATCGTGGTCACCGACGCCGCCGGCTCGGTGGTCGGCTACCTGCACATCAAGGACGTGCTGTACGCCGCCCCGGCGGAACGCGAGGAGCCGGTGCCGGAGTGGCGGGTGCGAGCGCTGGCCGGCGTTGGTCCGGAGGACGAGGTCGAGGACGCCTTGGCGGCGATGCAGCGTTCCGGTTCGCACCTCGCGCAGGTGCGGGATGGTGCCGGGACCTTGCTCGGCGTCGTCTTCCTGGAGGACATCATCGAAGAGCTCGTGGGCGAGGTGCGAGATGCGATGCAGCGTCGTCACGCGGGCTGATCGAGTTGTTGTGACGGGATGTCCGAATCCCGCCGCGACGTGTTCGTTTGTCGATTGGGTGAACTAATAGTGGAAGCTTGGTCGAGGCGCCCGGAGTGGGTTACGGTTGCAGGAATGTTCATCCGAACTGGGATTCGTCCGACTGTGATCCGTTACGGGTCGGGTCGGCCGGGTTCGTTGTCGTGCGCGTCTGAGCCGGGCTGGGAGGTGTGGTGGATTCGCATCGCGCTGCGTCCGTAGAGCCCACCGCTGGCTCTCGTCGGGCTCGACGGATCGCCGAGCAGGAATCCGCCTCCCACCGCAGGTCTGCTCTCTCGCGTTGGATCCCCCGAATCGGTGTCCTCGCCGCGATGACGGCCGCCACGATCGTGCTGCCGTTGAGCGGTGCGTTGGAGAACGCAAGCGGAACCCTCGGGGGCGCCGCGATCGCCGCGAACCCCTGGTACTCGGCGCGGGCGCTGCCGACCACGCTCGAAGTCGTGACCGCGACCGTCGCGCCAACGAGGGCTGACGCCGCAGTGCTCGTCCTCGATTCGGTCGCGAACCGAGACGTAACCCTGGTGAGTCGCAGCGAGATGCGCGACCCGTTGCCCGGCTGCGATCCGCGCACCCGCCCGCGCGGCGCGAACGGTCTGCTGGACACGGGCGACTTGTGCCCGCTCTGGGATCGTTCCCAACGACTCCGCGCCGACGCGGCGGTCTCGCTCGCGGTGATGAACGAGGGCTTCAAGGCGCAGTTCGGCCGGAACATGTGCATCAGCGACAGCTATCGCAGTCTGTACGAGCAGAGGGTCACGAAGGCCCGCAAGGGTTACCTGGCTGCGACGCCAGGGGAGAGCAACCACGGCTGGGGCATCGCGGTCGACTTCTGCCGGAGCGAGACCACGAACTTCGCGGTCTGGAAATGGCTGCACGCGAACGGACCGGTCTACGGCTGGGCGAACCCGGACTGGGCCCTGTCGGGCGGCTACGGACCGCACGAGCCGTGGCACTGGGAGTACACGGCCGGCTGACTCAGCCCTGTGAACGACGCGCCGCATCGGCGCCCAGCTCGAACCCCCACTGCCTCGCGCGCTCCTCCTCGCCCTCGACGTCAGCGTGCTCCCTCGTTGTGACTGCCCTCGTGGGGCGCTTCGTTTTCGGTTCCACGACCGACGCCAGGTCCGGGTTCGGTGAAATCGCCGGCCAAAGGTCCGAGGAATTTGTCGAGCCGGATGTGATGCAAGTCACAGTGGGATCTCAGTTGCGACTCAGGTCCCACGCGAGCGGCGATTCGAGCGTTTGAGCTGGTCGAACAGACCGCGCGAGAGGGGTTTGGCCCGATGGGATCGGGCTGACAGATGGTGCCCCCGACAGGATTCGAACCTGCGCTCCCGCCTCCGGAGGGCGGTGCTCTATCCCCTGAGCTACGGGGGCCCGGGACGGGGACCGAGACTACCAGCCAGGGCGCCGTCGACCCGCATCGGGAGACCGCTGGGAGCGCCGTCTCAATTCTGGTCGAAGAGGTCCGCCAGGTACGTGGCGGTGTGCACGCGAGCGGCGTCGGGAGCGCGGTTCTCGATCGCGGCGAAGAGGTCCGCGTGGGCGTCGTCACTGCTCAGCGGCCGCTCGAGGTTCGTCCGGATGTTCTCCCGGATCGTCTCGAGCAGGTTCTCGTACAGGATGACGAGCACCGGGTTGTGGGACGCGCGCACGACGCCGGCATGCAGTGCGAGATCGGCCGCGGCGAGGGCTTCGAAATCGGCGGCGCGCGACGCCTCCTGCCGGTCCGCCAGGTGCTTCCGCAGCGACGCCACGTCGTCGGCCGTGCGCCGCTCGGCCGCGAGCCGCGCCGCCTCCACCTCAAGGGCGCGACGCACTTCGAGGACGTCACGGTGCGTCGCGCCGGCGAACTCCCGGCTCATCACGATGCCGAGCTCGGAGTCGGACCGCACGTAGGTTCCGGAGCCCTGCCGGCGGGTCAGCAGCCCCGCGTGGACGAGGGCCTGCACCGCCTCCCGGACGGTGTTCCGGCCGACGCCGAGGAACGCGGTCAGCTCGGGCTCGGTGGGGATACGGGCACCCACGGTCCAGACACCGGAGGTGATCTGCAGGCGCAGCCTTTCGACAGCGATGTCGATCAGTCCGGTGCGCTGCGCCATGACGGCAGTTCCCCCAATCAGGCCGTGGTGAGCAGTCAACACCCGGTGGACTTGCGAAGCACTGCCGCAAGCGGGTGATCTTCGCCTGTTCACACCCGACCTCGCCGCGGGCCGTGGAAACTCGTGCGTGTGTCGGTAGAGGCGTGACCTCGCAACGGCGCGCCAGACGGCGCGTGATTGTGAGGAGACCATGAGCGAGACCGGGCCATCCGACCCGCAGTTCGCGGTGCCGT
>JGI24137J36423_1000531_pt1 | contig 10646 bp, 9 predicted proteins | sample BarGraNGADG00311_FD_36423 | JGI IMG/M metagenome (IMG submission 36423) | reverse complement strand
CGAGTCGCGGTCTCCCGACTGAAGTCGGAGTTCGCCCGCCGGCTGGTGGTCTTCGACCGCCGCGGGGCGGCCGGGGGGCATCTGCTGTTTCAACACGCCGCCAACCCCAGCGCTAACGGCGGATCTCGGTCAGAACGATGAGCTGCTCACCGTCGCGGACAGGGCCGAAACAGACTGTGCCGGTCTGGGCCAGGTAACGCAGCAGGTGGGTGGCGCGCGGGCCGACTGCGTCAGGCCAGCGGCGGCCCAGAGGCCGAGCAGTTCGGCGCGCCGCAAGTGCTGGCCTCCGCGCAGCGCGTCGGTGGCATGCTCCCGGGCTCGCTCGAGCGTGGGTCCAGACCTCGGGGGTCTCGGGGTTGCCGTGGATCAGGACGACGGTCATGCGGTTCAGGCAGCAGGGGAAGCGGCTGAACCGGTGGCCAGCAGCGATGCGGTCAGGCGAGTTACGACATCGAGGACCGTTCGCAGCTCATCGACATCGACGTCAGCCGCCCCAAGGACGCGCTTGGCCCATGCAGTCTGCTCGTCGACGGGGTCGCCCGTGGCGTAGAGGCCGTGCCAGGCCTCGAGCACTGCGGGTGAATGGCCCAGAACCTCTGTGCCGTTTGACGATCGCGCTGCGGGACCCCTTCGGACCGGCCCTGACGGCGAGCAAGTGCTCCGATTGCTGATCAGCTACTGATCAAAGCCGGCCGCTGCGGTGCGGCAAGGTCGTCGGGCAGGTGGTCGAACCAGTCCAGGACGGCGGTCTCGTAGCGCCGGCCGAAGTCGAGGGTAACCAGGTCGCGGGGCGCGGCGCCGTCGGCTTCGGCGGCCGCGAACTCGGCCCGATAGGCCTGGAGTCGGGCGGCGTGGACGGCGCGGTGGCGGGCCAGGAACCCAGCCAGCTGGTNGGGGTCGAGGTGCCGGCCGATGGCGAGGGTCAGGAGCAGCGGGTAGCGAATCTGCTCTGGGCCGGGCTCCTGCCTGCCCGAGCCAGTTCCGGAATGCCTCCCGTCCGGCGTCGGTGAGCCGGTACGGCCGCCGGTCCCGGGGGCCGACCTCGTCGGCCTCGATCAGCCCGTCCCAGCCATGGTCGTGAGTTCANGNTAGACCTGGCTGCGGGTCAGGCTCCAGAAATCCCCGATCGCCTGTGGGGCGGTGCCGACCAGGTCCCAGCCGGACTGCGGGCCGTCGTGCAGAAATCCCAGCAGCGACCCGACGGTGGCCTTGTTGCGGACAGTGCTCCTCGCGCACCGCAGTGGCGAGGGCTAAACCAGTGCGCCCATAGTTGCGGCGGCGGTGCAGCAGCGTCGGGATGCCCGTCAGCGATCAACACCTAGGCGAGAGCGGGCCGGCAACGCGGTGTCGTCGATCTCGAAGTACCGGGGCATCGGCCGGCCGCGGCTCAGGCTCAGCAGCCGCGGCAACCAGCTGAACCGCAGTGCCCGGGTGTCGCGGACCGCGTCGTTGTGAAACTGGCGCGCGTACCCCACCTTGGTCGCGGCCACCGCCAGCTCGTCCACCAGCCGCACGCTCGCGTCGTCGGTTGATACCGGCCCCGCGAACGCCGCCCGCAGCTCCCGGCTCAGGTCGTTCTCCACCGCCTCGCGGGCCTGCACTCCGGCGTCCATCGCCGCCCGGGCGGCCGCGGTCACTGCCTCGGCCACGATTGGGTCCAGCTGCCCGTGCGACCCGGCGTACATCGCCAGCTGGACCGCGGCCGCAGCTCGGCGGACCAGCTGGGCATCCAGGACGGCGTACGCCGCCTCGACCCGCGCGTAAAGCCGGTCGATCCGCCTGGCCAGCCAAGTGACGTAGCTGGCGGCGGCGACGACCAGCGCGACGACGGCAACGACGACTGTCACCGCGTCACCTCCTCCTCCCGCGCCCGCATCGGGTCCTCGGCCGCCGGCGTCGGTACGGCGGCGATCACCGTCTCGTAGACGCCCACCACGTGGCGGGCGATGTGCGGCCAGTCGTACCGCTCGGCGACCTTGGTACCGGCGGCGACCAGCTCCGCGCGGCGTACCGGGTCGTCGATCACCCGGCTCAGCACGTCGGCCAGTGCCGACGCGACCCCGACTGCGAACAGCTGCCCGGCCCGGCCGTCGTCGAGCACCCGACGGAAGGCGTCGATGTTGCTGGCCACGATCGGCGTACCGGCGGCCATCGCCTCCAGCAGGATGATCCCGAAGCTCTCCTGACCGGTGTTGGGCGCGACGTAGACGTCGATCGAGGCGAAGAACTGCGCCTTGGCCACCTCGCTGATCATGCCGAGGAAGACGACCCGCTCGCGCAGCGGCGCCGGCAGCTCCTCGACCGCCTCGGCCGCATCTCCCCGACCGGCGACGAGCAGCCGCAGCCCCGGCCGGTGCGGGGCGAGCACGGCGAACGCCGCCAGCAGGACGTTGAAGCCCTTGCGCGGCTCGTCGAAGCGGCCGAGAAAGCCCACCGCGCCGCCGGCCCCGGGCCAGCCAGGCAACGGCCGGGCGCCGCGGAAGGCCGCCACCGAGACGCCGTTGGGGATCAGGACCGCGTCCGCACCGAGATGTTCGACCACGGTACGGCGGGCCGCCGACGACACCGCGATCCGACCGGTGATCTTCTCCATCGCCGGCTGCAGGGCCGCCTGGGCGGCGGCCATNACCCGGGAGCGTGGGTTCGCGGTGTGGAAGGTGGCCACGATCGGGCCGTCGGCCGCCCAGCAGGCCAGCAGCGACAGGCTCGGGGCGGCCGGCTCGTGCACGTGCAGGACGTCGAAGTTCCCTTCGCGCAGCCACCGCCGCACCCGGGCGGCGGACAGTGGCCCGAACGCCAGCCGGGCAACCGAGCCGTTGTAGGGCACCGGCAGCGCCCGACCGGCGGAGGAGACGTACGGCGGCAGCGGCGTATCGTCGTCGGCGGGGGCGAGCACCGACACCGAGTGTCCCAGGTCCGCCAGCGCCTCGGCAAGGTCCCGGACGTGCGTCTGTACCCCGCCGGGAACCTCCCAGGTGTAGGGGCAGACCAGCCCTACTCTCACGCCACGTGCTCCGCCGGCCCAGTGGGCTCCGCCGGCGCGGTCGCCGGCCCAGTCGAAGCCGGCCCAGTCGAAGCCGGCCCAGTTGAGCCCCCGGTCTGCTGCGCCCGGGCTGGGTCCAGGTCGGACAGCCACAGGCGCGCCAGCATGTGCCAGTCCTGCGGCGCGGCGGCGATGCCAGCGGCAAACACGTCGGCAACCGCCTGAGTCATCGCCGCGATCTGCTCGCTGCGGCTACCCGTGGCCGGCCGGGCCACCTCCGGGTGGATTTGCACGTACCAAACGTCCGGGTCGTAGGCCAGCGTGACCGGCAGCAGGGCGGCGCCGGTCTCCAGCGCGAGGGCGGCCGGGCCGGCGGGCATCCGGGCCGGCTCCCCGAAGAAGTCGACGTCCACACCGGCCGCCGTCAGGTCCCGGTCGGCCAACAGGCAGACCAGGCCGCCCGCCCGCAGCCGCTCGGCCAGGACCGCGAACGGCGGCTGGGTGCCGCCGCTGAGCGGGATGACCTCCATGCCAATCGAGGTCCGAAAGGCTACGAACCGGTCGAACAGCGACTCCGGGCGCAGCCGCTCGGCGACCGTTGTGAACGGCAGCCCGGTTAGCACCGCCCAGGCGCCGGCATGGTCCCAGTTGCCCATGTGCGGCAGGGCGGCGATCGCACCCCGGCCGGAGCCGACCGCGGTGCGCAGGATGTCCTCGTTGGTCATCCGCATCCCGGTGACGATGCGCTCGCGGCTGGTGGTCGGCAGTCGGAACACCTCCCGCCAGTAGCGCAGGTAGGACCGCATGCCGGCCCGGGACGTCGCCCGCAGGGTCGCCTCGTCGACGCGGCCACCGCCCCCGGCCAGCACCCGGCGCAGGTTTGCCTCCAGCCGGCGGACCCCCTTGCCCCGGCGCCACCAGACCGCGTCGGCCAGCAACACGAACAGCACGCGCGCGACCGACTCGGGCAGGCCCCGCACGATGGTCCACCCGGCGGCGTACGCCGTGTCGACGAGCCGCGATCTCACCGGTGACCANCCTCCGATGTGGCCCCGGCGAGCCGAACCTGCCGGCGGACNTCGACGAAGCGCTGGCCGACAGTGACTGCCGTCAGCACCGCCAGCAGCTCCAGCCCGGCGGCCTGGACATACGGCACGCCGAGCCCGCCCAGTCCGGTGGCCACCAGCACGATGATCAGACGCTCCGAGCGCTCAGCCACGCCAACGTCACAGTGCATCCCGAGGCCCTCGGCGCGGGCCTTGGCGTAGGAGACGACGGCCCCGCCAACCAGGCAGAACAGCGTCACCCCGGCCAACACCGGGGAGTTGCCGACACCGGCGAACCACAGCAGCAGGCCGCCAAAAACTGCGGCGTCCGCGACCCGGTCCAGGGTGGAGTCGAGGAAGGCGCCCCACGGCCCGGAGCTGCCACGAGCCCGGGCGACCGCACCGTCGAGCATGTCGCCGAAGACGAACGCCGTGATGAACAAGGTGCCGGCCAGGAACCGGCCCCGCGGGTAGAACGCCAGTGCCCCGACGGCGACCCCGACGGTGCCCACGATGGTGACCGCGTCCGGGGTCACGCCGGCCCGAGCCAGGGCCGCTCCCACGGGGGTGACGACCCGGCTGAGCGCCGGGCGCACGTGGGAGTTGAGCATGCGTGTCCCATCTCGCCCGGTCGCACCCCATCGGCGGACCGACCTCCACTGTAGAGCGCCGAACGCTGCAGTCGTTGACCAGACCGGTGCCCCGGACGTGGCGTTGTGGGGAAGGATGGCGCCACCGCCGGAGCCGGCGGACGAGGCGAGGAGGCGATGCGGCGATGGCGGAGAAGTCCAGCGGTCATCCGGGAGCGACCGGCAGGGCACCGGTGGCCGAGCAGCCCGGGGCGGTCCGCAACCTGGTGCTGGTCGGCCACTCCGGGGCCGGAAAGACCACGCTGGCCGAGAGCCTGCTGACCGCGACCGGCACCATCCCTCGGGCGGGCCGGGTCGAGGACGGGACGACGGTCACCGACTACGACGAGGCCGAGGTCCGCCAGCAGCGCTCGGTCTCATTGGCGGTCGCCCCGTTCGAGCACGCCGGGGTGAAGGTCAACCTGCTCGACGCCCCCGGCTATGCCGACTTTGTCGGGGACCTGCGCGCCGGCCTGCGCGCCGCGGACGCCGCCTTGTTCGTGGTGGCGGCCACCGACGGCATCGACGGCATGACCCGCATCCTGTGGGACGAGTGCGCCGCGGTCGGCATGCCGCGCGCCGTGGTCGTCACCAAGGTTGACTCCCCGCGCGCCGAGTTCGAGCGCACCGTGGAGACCTGCCAGCAGGCCTTCGGCGACGGCGTACTCCCGCTGTACCTGCCGATGCACACCGGCGACCCGGACGCCCCCGGTGCCGTCGGCGGCCTGATCGGGCTGCTGTCCCAGCAGGTCGCCGACTACTCCGGACCCGCCCGGGTGCAGCGCGACCCTGACCCCGAGCATCTGCCGCTGATCGAGGACGCCCGCAACAGCTTGATCGAGGGAATCATCGCCGAGAGCGAGGACGAGTCCCTGATGGACCGCTACCTCGGCGGGGAGACGATCGAGGCCAAGGTTCTGGTCGAGGACCTGGAGAAGGCCGTCGCCCGCGGCTCGTTCTACCCGGTGCTGCCGGTCTGCGCCCCGGCCGGTCTGGGCGTGGCCGGTCTGGGCGTGGCCGAGCTGCTCGAGCTGCTCAGCAGCGCCTTCCCCTCGCCGCTGGAGCACGACCTGCCGCCAGTTACCCGCCCGGACGGACGACCGCACAACCCGCTGACCTGCGACCCGCACGGTCCGCTGGTCGCCGAAGTCGTCAAGACCATGACCGACCCGTACGTCGGGCGCATCTCGTTGGTGCGGGTCTTCTCCGGCACCCTGCGGTCGGACATGGCGGTGCACGTCTCCGGGCACGGCCGGGCCGAGCGCGGGCACGCCGACCACGACCTCGACGAGCGGGTCGGCGCCCTGTCGTCGCCCCTGGGCAAGACCCTGCGGCCGGTGCCACAGTGCATCGCCGGCGACATCTGCGCGGTGGCCAAGCTCTCCCGCGCCGAAACCGGCGACACCCTGTCCGCCAAGGAGGACCCGCTGCTGGTCGCCGCCTGGGAGATGCCGGAGCCGCTGCTCCCCGTTGCCATCAAGGCCCGGTCCAAGGCAGATGAGGACAAGCTCTCTCAGGGCCTGGCGCGACTGGTCGCCGAAGACCCGACGCTGCGGCTGGAGCAGAACGTCGAAACTCGCCAGCTGGTGCTCTGGTGCATGGGCGAGGCGCATGCCGACGTACTGCTCGACCGCCTCGGCAGCAAGTACGGCGTGGAGGTCGACACCGTCCCGCTGCGGGTGCCGCTGCAGGAGACGTTCGCGGCCAAGGCCACCGGGCACGGCCGGCACGTCAAGCAGTCCGGCGGGCATGGCCAGTTCGCCATCTGCGACGTCGAGGTGGAGCCGCTGGAGTCCGGCGCCGGCTTCGAGTTTGTCGACAAGGTGGTCGGGGGCGCGGTGCCGCGGCAGTTCATCCCGTCGGTGGAGAAGGGCGTCCGGGCGCAGATGGAGCGCGGGGTGGCCGCCGGCTACCCGGTGGTCGACCTACGGGTGACGCTGTTCGACGGCAAGGCGCATTCGGTCGACTCCTCCGACATGGCCTTCCAGATGGCTGGGGCGTTGGCGCTGAAGGAGGCCGGCCGAGCAACGACTGTGCACCTGCTGGAGCCGGTGCTGGAGCTCACCGTCCTGGTTGCGGACGAGTACGTCGGCGCGGTGATGAGCGACCTGTCGACCCGGCGCGGTCGAGTGGTCGGCACGGAGCCGGTCGGCACCGGCCGCACCCTGGTGCGGGCCGAGGTGCCGGAGACCGAGGTGGTCCGGTACGCCGTCGACCTGCGCTCGCTCTCGCACGGCACCGGCACGTTCGCTCGCCGCTACCTGCGGCACGAGCCGATGCCGAGCCACGTGGCGAGCAAGGTGCTGGCGGAGCAGTCGGCAACCAGCTGAGCAGGCTGCGGCACGGCTGCCCAGCAGGCCCAACCGCCTGGCCGGCAGCCGTCAGACCTGCGCCCAGGCGGCGGCGAGCAGCTCCCGGGTCTGATTCAGCAGCTGCGGCAGCACTTTGGTGTGGCCGACCACCGGCATGAAGTTGGTGTCGCCACCCCAGCGAGGTACGACGTGCTGGTGCAGATGAGCGGCGATCCCGGCCCCGGCAATGCCGCCCTGGTTCATCCCGATGTTGAAGCCCTGGGCGTCACTGGCGTGTCGGAGCGCTCGCATCGCCCGCTTGGTCAGCACCGCCACCTCGGCCGTCTCGGCATCGTCGAGGTCCGGGTAGTCGGCGACATGTCGGTACGGGACCACCAGCAGGTGGCCGCCGTTGTAGGGATAGAGGTTGAGCACGACGTACGCCGTGNTGCCACGNGCGACGATCAGCCCGTCGGTGTCCCCCAGGCTCGGGATGCTGCAAAANGGACACTCCGTGTCGCCGGCCGGCTTGCCCTCGCCCTTGATGTACGCCATCCGGTGCGGGGTCCACAGCCGCTGGAAGGCGTCCGCGTCNCCGACCCCGACCTGCTCGCGCGGCGGCGCGTCGGGCTCCGATGCGTCCCGGCTCACTCGTGCGTCGCCCCGGCGGTGACAGCGAGCGGGACCAGCCGCCGAGACGCGATCTCCTCAGCGACCTCGCTGACCGCCTCGTCGACCGGCACCCCGCGCCGCTCCTCCCCACTGCGGTACCGGAAGGAGATCGCGCCCGCCGTCTCGTCGTCGTCGCCGGCGATCAGCATGAACGGCACCTTCTGCCGTTGCGCATTGCGGATCTTCTTCTGCATCCGTTCGGCCGAGTCGTCGACCTCCACCCGGACCCCGCGCTCGCGCAGCTGCTCGGCGACGCCGCGCAGGTAGGGCACGTGCCGCTCGGCAATCGGGATCATGGTGACCTGCACCGGCGCCAGCCAGGCCGGCAGCGCGCCGGCGTAGTGCTCGAGCAGGATGGCGAAGAACCGCTCCACGGACCCGAACAAGGCGCGGTGGATCATGTATGGCCGACGGCGGGTGTTGTCCGCCGCCTGGTACTCCATGTCGAACCGGCCGGGCTCCTGCAAATCCACCTGCAGCGTAGACAGCTGCCAGCGCCGGCCGATCGCGTCCCGGATGTGTACGTCGATCTTGGGCGCGTAGAAGGCACCCTCCCCCGCGGCGACAACGTACGCCAGCCCGCTGGCCTCCAGCGCAACCCGCAGCGCAGCTTCGCCCTCGGCCCACTGCGCCGGCTCCCCGACGTAGCGCTCGGGGCGGGTGGCCAGCTCCGCCTCGAAGTCGGTGAGGCCGAAGTCGCGCAGCAGCCCGATCACGAAGGCGAGCAGGCTGGTCAGCTCGCCGGCCAGCTGCTCCGGCGTACAGAAGATGTGGCTGTCGTCCTGGGTGAAACCGCGCGCCCGGGTCAGGCCGTGCAGCACTCCAGACTTCTCGTAGCGGTAGACGGTGCCGAACTCGAAGAGCCGCAGCGGCAGGTCGCGGTAGGAGCGGCCGCGCGACTTGTAGATCAAGATGTGGCCGGGGCAGTTCATCGGCTTCGGGTAATACGTCGCCCCTTCCAGTTCCATCGGCGGGTACATGCCGTCGGCGTACCACTGCAGGTGGCCGGAGGTCTCGAACAGCGTGGAGCGGGCGATGTGCGGGGTGACGACGAACTCGTAGCCGGCCCGCTCATGGGCGGCCCGGCTGTAGTCCTCCATCGCCCGGCGGACCGCGCCACCCTTGGGGTGCCAGACCGCCAGCCCGCCGCCGATCTCGGTCGGAAACGAGAACAGGTCCAACTCTGCGCCCAGCCGGCGGTGGTCGCGCCGCTCCGCCTCGGCCAGCATCCGCAAGTGCACGGCCAAGGCCTCCTTGGACTCCCAGGCCGTGCCATAGATCCGCTGCAGCATCCGGTTCTTCTCGTCGCCGCGCCAGTAGGCGCCGGCGGTCCGCATCAGCCTGAACGCCGGGATCTGCCGGGTCGAGGGCAGGTGCGGCCCGCGGCAGAGGTCGGTGAACGCCAACCCCGGCGTCACCCCGGCCGCGGCCCGGCCGCCTTTGGAACCGACGTTGTCGTAGACGGTGATGTCAGGCCCGGCAGCGTCGACGGTTTCCTCGCCCTCGACGGCGCCGGCGGTCGCCCGATCGATGATCTCCAACTTGTACGGCTGGTCCGCGAACAGGCCGCGGGCCTCGTCCGGGTCGACCCGGCGGCGGGCGAAGGACTGGCCGGCCTTGATGATCTCGATCATCCGCCGCTCGATCGCCTCGACGTCGTCGGGGGTGAACGGTCGCTCGACGTCGAAGTCGTAGTAGAAGCCGTTCTCGACCGGCGGCCCGATGGCGAATTTGGCACCGGCGAAGAGGTCGGTCACGGCTTGAGCCAGCACGTGCGCGGTGGAGTGCCGCAGGATCGCCCGGCCCTCGGGGGTGGCCATGGGTACCGACTCCAGCCGGTCGCCGTCCTCGGGCACCCAGCTCAGGTCNTGCAGCTGCTCGGAGTTGGCCCGGACGGCAATGGCGGCAGTGATCCCTGCCCCGGCCAGGACGTCGCCCACCGACGCTCCGGCCGGTACGACGTGCGGCGTCCGGTCGACGGTCAGGCGGACGTCCGGCACAAGATCGCTCCAGGGTCGGCAGGCATCTTCAACACGATGCTACCGAGCCCGCCGCGGCCGACACCGCAGCGATGGTGGGCGATACTGGGATCGAACCAGTGGCCTCCTCGGTGTGAACGAGGCGCTCTCCCGCTGAGCTAATCGCCCTAGACGGTGCCCGACCCTACCCCACGCTGCCGGGCTCGGAGCGCCGGTCGAGGGGGTCGGTGCGACGGCGAGTGACTCGATCGCGCGTTTGCTGGTAGCGGCCCTTGGTCCAGTGCAGCGTCCGGCGCGCCCAGCGGAACTCGGTTGCCAGAATGGCCAGGCCAAGGAAGATCAGGAGCCAGCCGGGGCCGGGGAGCACCAGCAGTGCGATGCCGACGAGGGCAACGACGAATCCGGTGACAAAGACGCCACCGCGGTACGCCGGCCCCAACAAAGCGTGACGATGAATGCGCTCACGGTGATAAGTGAGCCGATTCCTGCGTCCCATCTCCCTATATTTTGGATGGGTCCCCCGAACGAGTGGTTACGTCCGTACCTTGCGCGGGCAGGTCGTGGACCAGCGGCACACAGCCGCTGACGCGAACGCCCGAAGGGGTCCCGGCTATGACGCCCCGTCCAACCTCTGTCAGCACCGAGATGGAGTTGCGTCTGATCGTCCCGGGTGGCAGTCCCCTTCCCGTCGCGGCGGGACTGCAGTACGAGGCATCCGATCCCTATGCCGTCCACGTCGGCTTCCGCACCGGTGGGGGCGCGGACGGCAATGACGTAGTCGAGTGGACCTTCGCTCGGCAGCTGTTGACCGATGGAGTGGTCCGGGCGGTCGGTGAGGGCGATGTCCAGGTCTGGCCAACCGCAGGTTCGGGCAGCGAGGTGGTCTGCCTGGCGCTGTCCTCGCCGTCCGGGCGCGCGCTGTTCGAGGTGCCGCTCGGCGCGCTGGTTGACTTCCTCACCCGCACGTACGCCGCGGTGCCATCGGGAGCGGAGAGCGACTTCGTCGAGATCGACGCCGAACTGGCGCTGCTGATGTGGACGGAACC
>JGI24137J36423_1000529_pt1 | contig 10664 bp, 8 predicted proteins | sample BarGraNGADG00311_FD_36423 | JGI IMG/M metagenome (IMG submission 36423) | reverse complement strand
ATTATTTTCGACTCTCCCTTCTATTATAAGGATTGTCTGCGCAGATAAGACAGATGAATTTATTGCAAAAAATAATATAGTTAAGATTTTTTTCAACTGCAGGTAGTACATTTATAAATGGAAGACTGTTACATAGACAGTTTCTATACACTTGTATGTGATTCGCAGAATCCCGGTGTTTTTAGGTAAATACTTTTATTATTTGAAGTGTATCTCCAAAATTAGTATGTTTTTTCAATTATAAATAGTCGTTAAATGGTTCAGGCAGATCTAGTTGTTATTAATTGTTTTGATAATGCAAATATAGTAACCATAGGAAGAAATCAGATGTTTATATTACAGATACATAGTACTATTGTCGTTCGATAAGATGTCTATATCGTGTTCATACGTATTCTGATCATTGAATAAATATAATATTTGTTAAATTTATGTTTCAAATTTGCAGAATTTTTATAAAATAGTGAATTTTTTTGACTAACTGTCAGAATTCTTACATTAATAATACTATTGCAAAATTCCGTCATTTATTATGATCGGTTTTTATCGAAGGATAGATTTCAGTCAATAGAAGTCTCACCGGTCTGTTTTCTTAGTTTTTTCACATTGCCACGGTTCCGTTTCAATTCAAGACGTTTTTGCTTTGATGTAAACGTTGGTCTTGTTGGGGTTCTTTTCAAAGGGATAGTAAGAGCCTTTGAAATAAGCTCATAAAATTTTTCTATGACAACTTCCTTATTCATAAACTGGGTCCGCTCAGCCTGAGAAACAAGTATTAGTTCACCTTCTTTATTTATCTTGTTCTTTAATTTGCTAAAGATTATTTCTTTTTCTTTTTCTGAAAAGGCTGATGTTAAAAGCAGGTTCAACCTTAACTCAACTTTGGTACTTACTTTATTTACATTCTGGCCACCCGGTCCACCACTTCTGGAAGTTGAAAATATAAACTCATTCTCAAAATTCCTGCTTTTTAATTCTTCCTGATTCATTTCATTCTGATTTGATCTATAGAAAAAAAAGTGCAACACCGGCAACACTCACAATTGAACCCAATATTTCAGGAAGAGTTACTTTCTGCTTAAATAGTACTACAGCAGGAAGAATGATAAATACCGGAACCAGAGCCATAATAGTTGAAGCAATACCGGCTTCAGTATATTTAATTGCTATAAGTGAAAATGAGACACCCAGAAACGGGCCAAAGAAGGCTCCCAGACTCGTTAACATCATACCTGATTTATTATGAGTCCCTTCTATAACACTTCCCCATCGTGAGAGAACAGTCACCAATAAAGTATATCCAAATATCCCTGCAATAATTCTGATTTGAGTTGCGGCGAATGGATCATAATCCTTCATTCCAAACTTACTCAATACAAGACCAAGAGCCTGTCCGACAGCGCCTCCGATTGCATAAAGGATTCCTTTTGGTGAGAGTTTTAACGATAGTTTTTCGCCTTTGCCCGGCCTGCTGAAAATTGCCATTGCAATACCGGAGAAAGTCAATGTCATTCCAAGATAATGAAATAAAGTAAGTCGTTCACCCAGAATAATAAAGCTGAAAAATGCAGTAATAGGAGGGACCAGTGTCATAATAAGCATTGAGAACCTGGAGCCTATCATTGTATAGGATTTAAAGAGGAACAGATCGCCAAATACAAATCCGACAAATCCAGACAATGACAGCCATATCCAATTTTCAAAATTTGCATCGACAGGTAAAAGTAAACCTCTCCGGATAAGGTTAAAGACACTCAGAAATGCAAATCCGATTATAAGTCTGAGTATATTAACTGCCACAGATCCTATCTTATGACTTGCCGACTCAAATGATAGTGAAGTGACTGTCCAGAAAAACGCAGTCAACAGAGCAGCAAATTCGCCAATATGATCATTAAAAAAACTCATTNCAATAACAATATAANTAAATAGCCTTAATTAACTTTAAAGCCGGTAAAATTATAGTTAATTGTGGTAAATTATCTGGAATTTCGAACAGTCAGCTTAAAAAGCCTTTGTGCGCCTTTGAAGCGCGGATCACAGATCCGCGCTATTCAAGTTCTCCCCCTTTTACTCAGTAATCTCAAAAATATATTCTCCTGAACCGGCCTGCATAATGAGTTTATTATCAGCGATCTTTACATCTTTCAGATAAAGGTTCTGAGACAATNCTTTTCCATCTGCTGTAACTTTATCTGCACTCCCAGCGGGCAGAATAATTGTCGCTGTTGTATTTACAGGTATGCTGACCTTTACTATCAATTTACCTTCTTTTCTTTCCCATCCTGATGCAATTTTGCCATACGGGCTTTCAAAAGTAGCTCTTGAATAAGTAAGCTTATCGGATGGATGTGGCTGAATAATAATGTGTTTATATCCTGGTCCCATAGTCTCAATTCCTGCTGATACACGATACATCCAATCGCCAATGGCACCATAGGCATAGTGATTGAATGAATTCATTCCAGGGTCCTGAAATGTACTGTCAGTTTTCTCACCATCCCAGCGTTCCCATATTGTAGTGGCACCCATTTTAACCGGATATAGCCATGATGGATAAGATTCCTGCAATAACAGATCATAAGCAACATCAGTATATCCATGATCAGATAAAACATGACATAGATAAGGTGTCCCAAGAAAACCCGTAGAAAGGTGATTTCTCCTGCTCTTAATATCTTCAGCCAAAAACCTGGCAGCATTCTCACTAAGGCTATCCGGCAGAAGATTGAATTTCAGGGCAAGTACATATGATGTCTGGGAATTTGTTCCCACTCTGCCGGCCTTTGTAACATACTCATTAATGAACACCTCTTTAATTCTGTCAAAAAGATCGTAGTACATTTTTGCGTCATCGGTTTTGCCAAGCGCCTTTGCGGCTTCAGCAAGGATACTTGCAGAATAGGCATAGAATGCAGTGGCTATAAAATCATGTTCGGTATAGCCGTCGGGTTCAGGATGATTATTAACAGGAGGATGATAAAACAACCAGTCTCCGTACTTGCTCCCGCCTTTCCAGATGTAGCTGTCTCCTGCTTTTTTCCTGATATACTCTACCCATGCTTTCATGCTCTGATATTGATTTTCAAGGAAATGTTTATCTCCATAAACCAGATACATGGTCCATGGTACAATGACTGCAACATCACCCCAGCCTGCTGACGGTTGGGCTGTTGCAGAGCCCTGCTTGTTCAGGATGTCAGGAATTACATCCGGAACCTCGCCTCCCGGTTTCTGGTCGGCAGCCACATCCTTTAACCATTTTGTAAAAAAGGAAGATACATCCATATTATACGCGGCTGTCCTTGAGAATGCCTGTGCATCTCCAGTCCAGCCAAGCCGTTCGTCTCTCTGAGGGCAGTCAGTAGGGACATCCACAAAGTTGCCCTTTTGACCCCACTGAATATTATGTTGCAGTTGATTGATAAGAGGATTGGAACATTCATAACTTCCGGTAACAGCCATATCTGAATGGACAACCACACCGGTCAGATTATCTGTTGTAAGTTCACCGGGGAAACCTGTGACTTCAACAAATCTGAATCCCATAAAAGTAAACCTTGGTTCATAAATCTCCTCACCTGAACCGGCAAGTATATATGTAAGCTGACTTTTAGCAGCACGAAGATTTGTTGTATAAAACTCACCAAATTTATCCAAAACTTCTGCATGTCGCAATGTGACTTCAGTTCCCTTCTTACCGGAGACCTTTAATCTTAACCATCCAACCATATTCTGACCCATATCAACAACCAGATTACCTTTGGGAGTCCTGAATATTTTTATGGGTTTTATTTCCTGAATCTTCTTAATCGGTGATCCCTCAGAAGCTATAAGATTGCCATTATTATAATTTCCGGTTTTTACGTCTTGCCAGCTTTTATCATCATAACCGGGAAGATTCCATCCGGTAAGTTTTTTTGTTGCATCGTATGTCTCTCCATTATATATATCATTCATTCTGATAGCCCCGTTGTTTGAAGCTTTCCAGGTCTCATCAGTTACGATCATTGATTCTGAACCATCTGTGTATGTGATTTTTAACTGTAAAAGTATTCCAAGTCTTTTGCCATAAACTGCCCAGTTATTTCCCCAGCCCAGGGTTCCACGGTACCAACCGTCACCCAGGACAGTTCCGATCGCGTTATTTCCCTTTAGAAGCATGTTGGTTACATCATATACCTGATATTGAAGTCTTTTGCTATAAGAAGTCCAGCCGGGAGTGAGTACCTGGTCACCGACTTTTTTCCCATTCAATTGTAATTCATAGAAACCATGTGATGTCACGTATACTCTTGCCGAGGAGATAGTTTTATTTAAAAGGAATTCTTTTCTGAAATGGGGTGAAGCAGAATATCTTACTGTATCGCCTGCCATTTCAATCCATTTTGCTTTCCAGTCAGATTGNGCGAGAAGTCCCATTTCCCAGTAAGCAACACTNCTCCATTTTGANTCTTTTCCTTTATTGTCCCNNATTTTTACCTGCCAGAAATATCTTTGTCCTGTCTTTANATCAGGACCCTGATATAACTGGAGTATTGATTCCCCGGATTCAACNTTGCCCGATTGCCAAATAGTTTTTGAGGATGAAAATTTGTCATCCGTAGCTACCCTTAGGAAATAGGCAGTTTGAATGATATTATTTCCGGTTGTGNTNATCTTCCAGGAAAACCTTGGCTTTATATTGTCTATACCTATCGGATTTATCTTATGGTCAACAGTCATGTTTTTCAATGATAGATCCTGCGCAAAAGCTCCTCCGAAAAGAGAAAGAAAAATAAACGTGAGTTTTAATGATTTCATAATTACTTTGTATTTGATAATTTAAATCAAGGTTAAAAAAAAATGTCTGAATAAAAAAATTTCTTAAAAGTCATATTCATCACTGAAAGTTTATAAATTGCAGTTCACTCTAAAGAAAAATTTTTAAATGAATCCATTAACAGGTATTTTACTGATCGCACTGGGAAGCATTGGAGCCGCCAGCTTTTATGTACCATTTAAAAAAGTTAAATTATGGGCTTGGGAATCGTATTGGATAACTCAGGGTGTTGCTGCCTGGTTAATAGCTCCGATATTATTCGCATTTATCTTTGTCCCCAGGGGCGAGCTCATTCCAATCCTTCATGAAGCACCATCTTCCGCCAAACTGATGGCGATGTTTTTTGGAGCTTTATGGGGTTTCGGAGGATTGACCTTCGGCTTAAGTATACGATATCTGGGAGTCGCTCTCGGACAGAGTATTGCGTTAGGGCTTTGCGCGGCTTTTGGTACTTTAATACCTCCAATAATAGCTGGTGATAATCTTTTTTCATCTACTGCGGGAATATTAACCATTGTTGGTGTATCAATTACTATTGTTGGTATTGCAGTTATTGGTTATGCCGGTTCACTCAAAAGCAAAGAGATGACTGAGGAAGAAAAAAGGGCGGCTGTAAAAGAATTTGCACTGAAAAAAGGAATTCTTATTGCAGTCTTCGCAGGTGTTATGAGCGCTTGTTTTAATTTCGGATTCGAATCTGCCAAACCGATTGAAAATGTTGCTNTGGCACATGGAACAAATCCTCTTTTCCAGAAAAATCCATCTCTCATATTCATTCTTCTTGGAGGTTTTATCACTAACCTTGTTTATTGTGGTTATCTTAATATTAAAAATAAAACTTACCGCGATTATTTTACTGTTTCAGGCAATATTCTGCTTAATAACCTGTTTTTCACTTTCCTGGCAGGTTTCTTATGGTTCCTNCAGTTTCATTTTTTCGGTATGGGCTCAAGTAAACTTCCCCAGGGAATGGCTGTTTTTGGCTGGAGCATCCTTATGGCACTAAATATTGCAATAAGTAATATATGGGGGATTTTCCTTAATGAATGGAAAGGGGTAAAAAGTAAAACAATGATTGTACTGTTGATCGGAATTATAATTCTTATACTTTCAACGTTTGTTGTTAAATTAGGCTAATTAATATGGAAACAAAAAGATTTGGTTTTAAAATGAAAATGCTTCCTGGATTCAAGGAAGAATACAGAAAACGTCACAGCGAAATCTGGCCCGAACTTGTAAAGTTATTGAAAAATGAGGGCATTGGGAATTATTCCATCTTCCTTGATGAAGAGACCAATACCCTTTTCGCATACCAGGAACAATCCGGAATGAGCTCTTCGCAGGATCTGGGAACTACAGAAGTTGTAAAAAAGTGGTGGAAATATATGGCCGATATTATGGAAACTAACCCTGATAACTCCCCGGTCTCTATTCCATTAGATCAGGTATTTTATATGGAGTAAGACAAAAGACAAAAGTATAAAGACAAAAGTTGGGACATTCTTAAAAGTCCTTTGTGAACCTTAGTGGAAACCTTTGAGCGCCTTTGTGGTAAATGAATTGAAAATTAAAACAATTAACATTAAAATATCTATTAATTATGAAAAAGGATTTAATTGAAAAATCTTATAAGCTTGCAAAAGAGCAATACGCTGTATTAGGAGTCGATACCGACAAGGTACTCGCTGAAATGGACAATATAAATATCAGTTTGCATTGCTGGCAAACAGACGATGTTGGTGGTTTTGAAAAAGCCGGGTCTGTGCTTGGCGGTGGNGGCATTCAGGCTACAGGCAATTTCCCTGGCAAAGCAAANACTATCGAACAGATGAGATCAGATCTTGATAAGGTGATGTCGCTGCTTCCGGGAAAACAAAGGTTGAATCTTCATGCAATCTATGGTGAGTTCGGTGGCAAGCTTGTCGATCGCGATAAGATCGAAGCAAAGCACTTTCAGGGCTGGATAGACTGGGCAAAGAAAAGAGGAATTGGTCTTGATTTCAATTGCACTTGTTTCTCGCATCCGCTGGCGGATGATGGCTTTACCCTGTCAAGTAAAGATGAAAAAATCAGAAAATTCTGGGTTGAACACACAAAACGATGCCGGGCCATCAGCGCTGAAATGGGAAAACAACTCGGTACTCCGGCAGTGCATAATATATGGATACCTGATGGAATGAAAGACACCCCTATCGACAGAAACACACTGCGAAAACAACTTAAGAAATCGCTGGACGAGATCTTCGCAGTTAAATATCCGAAAAAACATCTCAAGGATTCGGTTGAAAGTAAATTATTCGGAATCGGATCCGAGTCGATGGTAGTTGGATCTCATGATTTCTATCTGGGTTATGCAATAAAAAACAATANNATGATAACNCTGGATAATGGACATTTTCATCCAACAGAACAGGTAGGTGATAAAATATCTTCCATACTGCATTTTGTTGATGAGATACTTTTGCACCTTACACGTGGCGTTCGTTGGGACAGTGACCACGTCCTTACCTTCAACGATGAATTGTTGCTTATTACCCAGGAAATTGTACGTTCTAAAGTTCTGAACAGGGTTAACATTGGTCTGGATTTCTTTGATGCAAGCCTTAACCGGATTGGCGCATATGTGATTGGAACGCGCTCAGCTCAATTGGCTTTCATGTATGCTTTGCTTGAGCCTTTTAAAACACTTGTCAGGTTTGAAGAAGAGGGTAATAATTTCGAAAGACTTGCATTTCTGGAACTTCTTAAAACAAAACCTTTCGGAGCAGTATATGATTACTATTGTATGCAAAACAAAGTTCCGGTAGGGCAGGACTATATTGAAGAGATTATGAAGTATGAAAAAGAGGTGCTTCTGAAAAGATAATTCTAATGATGTTAATGGGGGATGTCTAAAAAGTCCTTTGTGAACCTTAGTGATAACACAATGGAAAACACAAAGTAACACAAAGGGAAAAATGGCCAATTATTGCTTTTTTTAGTTAGCCCCGGTTGGGAGTAAAAATGAAAGAGAAAGTTATAGCTATATATGACATCGGCAAAACGAATAAAAAGATAATTCTTTTTAATGAAGACCTAAAAATAGTCTCGGAAATTGAACAGAAGTTCGCTGTAATTCAGGATGATGACGGTTTCGAATGTGATGATATTGAACATATTGAACGCTGGATTAAAGAGTCCATGATTAAACTCGTGCATTCTGAAAAATATGATCTCAGGACTGTTAACTTTACTACTTACGGAGCTTCTCTTGTTTATCTTGATGAAGATGGGAAAAGACTTACTCCTGTATATAATTATCTGAAACCTTTAGACGAAAAGATCCCTGAAAGTCTCTATAAGAGACATGGCGGGAGAGATGAGTTTTGCAGAAGGACAGCATCTCCGGCCCTTGGTATGCTAAATTCCGGCTTACAACCTCTCTGGCTCAAGTCAGCAAAACCTGAAGTTTTTTCTAAAATAAAGCATATCCTTCATTTTCCTCAGTATCTCTCATACACAATTACAGGCAAGATTTATGCCGAGCACACATCCATAGGATGTCATACAGCAATGTGGGATTTTGATAATATGAGTTATCATCCATGGATTAAAGTTAATGGATTAAAGCTGCCTGATCCTGTTCCGGTCGAAACATTGAATGAGGTAGTTATCGACGGGAAAAAACTTCAGGTAGGTATAGGTATTCATGACAGTTCCGCCTCACTTGCACCATATTTCTCGATCAGTGAGGGGAAATTCCTGTTACTTTCTACCGGAACGTGGTGCATCAACATGAATCCTTTTAATACCGAAAAATTAACTGCCGAGCAGCTCGACAAAGATTGCTTGTGCTATATGAGTATAACCAGACAACCGGTAAAATCTTCAAGGTTATTCCTTGGACATTTACATGAAACCGCCTTAAAGCGAATATCCGATCATTTCAAGAAGCCGGAGGAGTATTATAAAAAAACCAAAGCCGATAATAATTTATCAGCTCACTTAAAGACGAGATTCAAAGAAAAAAAAGTGTTCTTTCAAACCGGACCATATTCACGTGATTTGAGAGATTTCATTGATATGTATGAGTTCAGTACGTTTGAAGAGGCTTATCATCAGTTAATGAATGAATTAGGCGACCTTACTATAGAAGCAGTAAATTTGGTTCTTTCGTCAAACGATGAGTCAGAGAATATTTATATTACCGGAGGATTCTCAAAAAGTGAACTATTCCGGAATCTGATCGTAAATGCATATCCCTCAAAAATTGTATATACTTCTGAAATTGCTAATGGATCNGCGTTGGGAGCAGCTCTGGTTGTTTCCGGATCAAAATCTGCCCTGAANCTTGGTTTGACAAGATGCAAAATTTGATTTCTGTTTTAACGCGATCATTATNAAAAACGTTTCTTTCTTTGTCATTCTCATTATACTTACTATTTCATATTCATGCCGGAAAATTTATGATACGGCAGGGGAGAACATAGTAATCAATGAGCTAATGCCCCTAAACTCAACTACAGCTGCAGATAATTATGGTGAGTACGATGACTGGATCGAATTATATAACTTATCCTCTTCTGTCAAAGATCTTTCGGGCTATTTTCTTTCAGACAACAGAAATAAAAAAACAAAATGGCAGTTTCCTCAGGGTACATCCATTTCGGGAAACGGATACCTCATCATCTGGGCAGATAAAGATACTACTCAGCTTGGATTGCATACGAACTTTAAATTATCTTCTTTAGGTGAAGAGGTCGTACTGTCAAAACCTGATGGCGCTATAATTGATGAAATTGTATATTCTGCGCAGAATCTTGAATTATCATATTCGAGAATCCCCAATGGGACAGGATCTTTTACATGGAAAACTGCGACTTTTAACAAATCAAATGATTCGAAATAATGGAGGTATAATCAGGAATATCGTTCCTGAATTAATAAATCCTTTGACCCATAGCAGCTTTGAGTTTATAAACACTTACAGCATAATCTATTCTTGCTTTAAGAAGCATTAAACTGCTTTCTGAAACAGACGTATTAGCATCAAGTAAGTCAAGATTTGTGATCATACCCGACTTAAAGCTTGTTTCAGCAAGCGAATAGGCCTTTAAAGCCTGACTGAGCTGAAGCTCGAACTGACTTACTTTTTTCTTTGATGCAAACATAAATGCTTCTGATTCATAAACCTCATTTGATATATTTCTTTTTGTGAATTCAGATTCATAAGATAATGAAGTTATTGCTGATTGAGCCTGCAGAAGATTATATTTGTTTTTCTTGCCGTCCAGGAGAGGAACCCTGAGTCCCAGACCGACAACATAATTCGGTGTTATCCTGTTGAGATCCGGGATATATCCGTTTTTTGCTCCGCCAGATGCCTGAAGGCTCAGCATTGGCTTATTCTGCAGCTTTGTCATTCCATATCTCAGCTCAGCAAGGGAAGTTTTCTTCTCGTTGATAAGAACTTCATCCCTGTTGTGAAAAGCATAAGATAAGACTGAATCGGCAGGTATTACTGGTGGCTCAACAGAGAGTTCGTTTTTTACAACAGGACTGGCAGACTGATCATTTCCCAGGAGGGAATTCATAACTGCCTGCAGTGCTGTCAGAGAAGCAATTATATCTACTTTCTGGCTTTCAACCATCGATATTCTGACTTTTGTTGAAAGAACCTGATATTCTGTGGCAGAACCTGTAGCCATCATTTTTTCAACGTACTGCAGGTGCTCATTTAATGCTGCTAACTGTTCTTCTTCTATTTTTATTGCAGCCTGCAGATAGAGGAGTGTATAAAAATTATTCACTGTAAGGAGTGACAGCTTTTGCTTTACCTGTTCAAGTGTCTGTTCTCCAATTG
>JGI24137J36423_1000528_pt1 | contig 10671 bp, 7 predicted proteins | sample BarGraNGADG00311_FD_36423 | JGI IMG/M metagenome (IMG submission 36423) | reverse complement strand
GCCGTCGGCGAGCCGCAGTCGCGGCTCGAAGCCTAGGGCCCGTATGCGGTGGAAGTTCACGCGGTAGTCCCGGGGGTCTTCGGAGCGTTCCACCATGGTGATCTTCACCGGGATCTGCTTGCCGATCTCGTCGGCGATCATCTGCTTCCGATAGTTCTCGTCGTTTGCGCCGACGTTGAACGTCCTACCTGAGACCAGATCCAGCGTGCTCTCCAGCACCAGGACGACTGCGCGCGCGATGTCGCTCACGTGGCAGTACGGGCGCCAGAACTGAGGACCGTAAATCTCCAACTCGCCCCTGAGGAGGGCGTCCCGCACGAATTCATTGACGGTGAGGTCGAACCGCGGCCGTAGCGAGAGCCCGTAGACTGTGGCGAAACGCAGCACGGTGAAATTGACAGGCGTGGAGCGCTCGAGCAGGCACTGCTCGAACTTCACCTTGAGCTCGGCGTATAGACTGACGGGTCGCAGGGGCGCCTCCTCATCGACGATCTCTTGGCCCTCCACCTTGCCGTAGTTGCTGCAAGTGGAAGCAAAGATGAAGCGTTCTACCCCGTGACGCTCGCACGTCTCGAACAAGTTCCGGGAACCGTCCCAGATCGTACGTTCGGCGAGTTCCGGCTGGGCCTTGCAGGCCGGGTCCCCGACAATTGAGGCGAGGTGGACGACTCCGTCGAACGTGTGGCGCGCGAAGAGCTCGTCCACCTGGCCGGCGTCCGAGATGTCTGTCTTCGAGAACCTAAACGCCGGATGCGACAGGAGGTCGAGCAGAGACTCGCCGCCGAACAGCAGGGCGTCCGCTGCGACGACCTGATAGCCGCGGGCCAGCAGGTCTCGAGTGACGACCGAGCCGATGTAGCCGGCACCACCCGTTACCAGCACGGTTTGCTGTGGGAACACTATGCGACCTCCGAAGGCTTACTGTGAGTAGACGTCGGATGCGTCGTCACGCTCTCCCGTCCCCAGTCGCGCCACGCGAATGGAATCTCTCCAGGAAGGAGACGTTGCCCCAGATAGTGTCGGCCATGTCGTCAGCCCAAGCGCTCAGTCTGCCTCTCAAGTCACTGCCTTGCTGCAGCCAGAGCGCGAGTTGCTGGCCGATAGCTCGCATGTCACGCCCCAGATCCAGGGCGTCGAACGAGGCCGTCGACGACCCCGTCATGTCCGTGAGCGCCCGCATCTTGAACGTCTGGCTGGAGAGGGCGACGAGCGGCGTCCCTCCACGCAACGCGAGGATGCTCGCATGCCACCTTCCACCGATGTACGCGTCCGCATTGCCGAGGATGTCCGCCGCCTGCTGGATTGGGGTCGTCACACCTATTAAGGGTAAACCGTGTCGATTCGCGAGTGTGCGGAAGATTGTCTGATCGAGCGCGTCGGACACCGTCAGGAGGATCTGGCCCGTATACTCGGACTGCAGGTGCCGGATGAGCAGTCCGTACCCCTTGAGCACGGAGTCCCAGTCCTTCCTGTCGTGGAAGATGGAAGAACCACCCAGGCAAAGATAGGGCTCCCTTGGGTCGAACGCGGCGGTATCAGGCCAGATGTCGAAGTAGGTGTCACGCTCCGCGATCCGTGTCCACGTCTCCCTAGGCGCTGGTTTGAACCAGAAGGCCGTGTCCGCCGCGAATCGGCCGTCGCACAGGTTCCTGCAGCGCTCCAGCGACAACCGATCGCGGAACACAACGTCGTCGTAGAGCGGATACACCTCCTCGGCCACCCTTCTGAGTTCCGGAGTGTCGAGGTCGGCCGAATGGTCAACCATGAGGACGGGCTTCCCGAAATGCTTCTTGATCACGTAGCTGAGGAAGAGCAGGGTTCGTGGAACCAGGAACGAGCCCGAGATGTCGCCGTCACCATGGACGATCGCCACATCTATGTCTTCTATGGCCCGCATCAGGGCCGGCCAAGGCGTTTCTGTGCCGAGGACTCTGTCCAGACACCTGCCGTAGTCCGCCCACGAGAGTGGAATCGGGACGCTATCCTCGGACGCCCCGAACCTCTGGATCGCCGCTCGTCTGACCGTCAGGAAGATCGGAGGGATGAAGAGCCTGGCGATGTCTTTGACTGGCCTGCCGACCGTCCTGCCAAGGGGTCTCGAGGCAGCGCCGTCTAGTGAAGATCTGACCAAGTCCTCGATGGTGATGGTCCTGACGATGTCCCCACCCATTCGTTCGATCATCTTCCTTAGGGGCACCGTCGCGGCTCGTCCTCCCCAGTTCGAGGACGTGGTCGAGTCGTTGATGAACAGGACCTTCATAACTGGGGCTCGTGCCCCCCGTGTCGGCCGAGCGGCACGAGGTGAACGAGCTTGTGCTCGCAGTCGTTCTGCTTCCGACCCACCCTCATCCGAGAGGCGCGTCCAGCGTGACGACGCGGATGCGTTTGCTGTGGTCGATGCGGCATCGGGACTAGGACACCTTCCCATCGAGAATGGACTCGAGCACCATTGGGTCTTCCGCCTCAAACGGCGTCCCCGACATGATGCCGTTGCAGAGCGCGTCCAGTCCGGTGTATCTCCCGGGCTCAAGGTCACGGAGGTCGCGGATCCGCGGGAGGCCGGTGCGTGCAGCATCGATGATGTCAGGGAGAATGATCATCCGCCGGAAGAAGTAGTAGTAGGCGTAGCGCCGTGCCAGCTCCACCTCATCTGGGGTCATCGGAGGTATGTCAGTAGGGTGTGTGAGGAGCTGGTAGTAGGCCGACAGGTCCTGCGGTTCAATGCCGAGTCCCTTCCGGGAGTAGAACGGATCGCCGGCGACCACCGTGGGAACGCCCATCGCCAAGGTTTCGAGCCCCATCTGCGTGGAGTAGACGACGGCAAGGTCGGATGCTGCGGCAAGCGAATACGAACTAAGATGGTCCTCAGGCGAGATTATCACAACGTTGTCTGGGAGCTTCGGGAAGATGGCGCGGACATGTTCGTCCATACGTTCCTGGGTGATTACTTTCGGGAGCTTCACCTCCGCCGGGTGCACACGAACGACGTATCGCACACCGGGTGTGTCGAGCACGTGGCGGATGGTCTCGATCATCCATTCGACCGGGCCGCGGAACAGCCGATCGGGCGCATAGACGCGAGCGTCCCAGACGACGTTGGTGAAGACGGAGACAAGTCTCTCTCCGTCTTGAAGGCCTGTGGCCGCCAGCACCGCGTCTCGACTCTCGACCGGCGAAGGATGATAGGTGGCGTCGTCCCTCGCTCCGCGTCGCCGGCCATCGAGGTAGATGCTCAGCGCACGCGACTGCTCGGGGTCGAGCGGCGTGTCCCAGGTGGCATCCTTATCGAGACGCAGCTCGCTGACGAAGCCGCCCTTGTGACTCGCAAGCACGGAGCTGCGGCGGTAGCCCACATCCCACACCACCTGGTCCACACCGCGCGACTCGGCGACGGCCATCGATGTTCCAGTGATGAGATAGAGGCCGCACTGCGAGACGATCACGTCGGGCCGCCAGACGTCGATGAACTGCTCCATCATCCCGGCGACCTCCACGCTCGCGCGCAGATATCGTCGGGCGGTGGCCCTTACGTCCTCGGTCTCGGGCAACGTTCCGACCAGGAAGAACCGGAACAGGGACGTCTCGACTACTTGTCCGAGCGCCAGGCCGTCTCGCAGATAGCCGACGAGCTCGGTGAGAGGTGCGTCGCGAAACTGCTCTGCGGTCTCCTCGGCCTCCTTCCGCAGGTCAGGCGAGCTGTAGGCACTCAGCTGAGTCCGCGGCAAGCCGAACGCGTCGACGGCCGCTTCGACCCCTGCGTAGCATTCGTCGCACGGCTTGGGACGATCCGACTGAAGGAACTCGGCCGGAGTGCCGTAGTCGAGCACGGAGGTCGACTCACACGCCGGAAGACAACGGTCGCATGTGACGAACATCACATCTGCGCCACGGACCCTCAGCGCGGCGGACATGATCCCGTGGCCGCGTTTCGCCGGCGGATACAGCCCCTCCGGCACGACGAAGGCTATGCGCTTGCGCCGACCTCCCGGGACCCCTAGAACAGGGGGAGGACCCGCCACCTTCATGAAGCGCCGCCAGTCTTCCATGTAGTCGCCGGTGGAGATCCCGTTCTTCAGTCCCAACGTTGTGAGGGCCCGGGCGAAGGTCGTCCTGGCCGCCCGCGCCCTTGCCCGCTGACCGGTAGCGTCGAGAATCCTCCCGACGGTCTGGCGCGCCCGTGTGCTTGCGGGCTTCGGCGTCGGGCCATGCTGTACATCGTCAGACGGGACTTGCGGCGCGCCCACAATGAACTCCTCCTCTTGCCATCGACCAAGCGACACCAGTCAGAGCGGCCGGTGAAGTCATGCAGGGACGATATCGGACGCTCACGCTGGACCTTGAACTCGATCAGAAGACCTGGCAGGCAAGGCTAGGCTGTTCTCTCGCCTGCCTTCAACATCGATCTTACTACGTCGCCTCCCACTCATGGGCGACCAGGAACGCCCCACACTCAGATGCCGGGAGTTTGCCGGAGCCGAAGAAGTCCCCCTCCGACACGGTCAGCTCGGCCGCGTGGTTGATGAGATCGCTCCTCCTCCCGTCGACCCTGCACAATATATCAAGCGTGTAGACCCCCGGCAGAAGCGGAAGCACGGGGATGTGGCACCGGATGGAGCCACTGGGAGCCAAGTCCGGGAGCCCATTCCGTGCCACCCGCGACAAGCAGATGAAGAGCGGCTGGCCGAAGAGCCCCCTGACCGCGATCTGAACGACCGCGTGATGCACGGGGCGACCATCTGCACTCTGGTAGTCGAGCCGCACCGTCACCGGTCCCCCGCTCGTCACGGTTGTAGCGGCGTTGCCAGTGGCGTCCTCAAACCCGATACTCGTGTAGCGGACCGAGCCGGTGCCGCTACGATCGGTGCGCTGCGCCAGAGGCGTGGAACTCGCCTCCTTGCCGCGCTGCAGGTAGGCATCGATGACCTCGCGCGTGGGGCCACTCTCCACCACTCCCCCGTTGTCGAGCAACACCGCCCGCGAACACAGCGCGGTCACCGCCGCCATGTTGTGGCTTACGAACAAGACCGTGCGGCCGTGCCCAGCCACGTCTTCCATCTTGCCGAGGCACTTCGCTTGGAAGCTGGCGTCGCCGACCGCGAGCACCTCGTCAACAATCAGGATCTCGGGCTCGAGGTGAGCCGCCACGGCAAAGGCAAGGCGCACGAACATGCCGCTCGAGTAGCGCTTCACCGGCGTGTCAAGAAAACGACCGACCCCGCTGAACTCCACGATCTCGTCGAACTTCCTCTTGATCTCGGCCCGCGTCATCCCCAGGATGGCGCCGTTGAGCTGGATGTTCTCGCGGCCGGTGAGTTCGACACTGAACCCGGTGCCTACCTCCAGCAAGCTCGCCACCCTGCCCTTGATCTCAACCCTGCCCTCCGTGGGCTCGGTGATGTGCGACAGGACCTTCAGCAGCGTGCTCTTGCCAGCGCCGTTCGGGCCGATGATGCCCACCGCTTCTCCACGCCGGACCTCGAGGTCGACGTCCCTCAGCGCCCAGAGATCGACAGAGGCGTGCGTCGCTGCACCCGGATGGCGGATGCGTTCCAGCGGCCGCGTGGCTGCTTGGACGAGCGTCTCTCGGAGCGTGCGGTACTGCTGGCGCTCGCCGCCGATGTGGTACATCTTCCCGAGACCGACGGTACGCACAACGACGTCGCTCATGACCTACACCACATCCGCAAACACGCGTTCCATACGCTTGAAGTATGCGACGCCTCCCGCCAGAAGGGCCACCACCACCGCAGCCGATATCCACAGGTAGCCCCCAGGGGGGAACTGCTGACCGAGCAGTGCCCAACGAAACCCGCCGATCACTCCGGTCATCGGATTCAGCGCGAAGGCGACACGCAACGGACCTGCGGGGATACTGCTGATCGGGTAGATCACCGGACTCACGAACATCCAGAGCTGCACCAGAAACGGGATGATGTACTGGACGTCACGGTAAAGCACGTTCAGGGCGCTGAGCCAGAGGCTGACGGCCAGCGCGGTCGCGAACGCGAGCAGGACGAACAGCGGCAGAAAGACCGCGTGCCATGTGGGAGCGATGCCGTAGGCGGCCATAAGCGCGAGGAGGACCAGAAACGAGATCCCGAGGTCCACGAGCCCGCCGAGGACGGCCGAGATGGGCATGACCAGGCGCGGGAAGTAGACCTTGGTGAGAAGATTCGCATTGCCGACGAGGCTGAGGCCGGAACGCGAGAGCGCGCCGGCGAAGAACTGCCACGGAAGCAGTCCCGCGAAGCTGAAGACTGGGTAGGGCACGCTGGACGAGGGGCTCTTGATGCCGAGCGCCTTGTTGAAGACAACTGTGAACACGACCATCGTCAGCAGCGGCTGCAAGATCGCCCATGCGACACCCATGACAGCTTGCTTGTAGCGTAGGAGGATATCGCGCCAGGTCAGGAAGTAGAGCAGTTCACGGTATGCCCACAGTTCGCGCACGTTGACTGCCGCCCAGCCTCGCTTCCGCTCATAGACGACGAAGCCTTCTTCAACCGCCCTTGGTGCTACCTTGGCCGTGTCTACCGTCCCTGCTCGGTTGGTGTCCTCCTCCGCAAGGTAGAGCGACCGGCTGCCTGACCGGCACGGCGTCCTGCACTCCGTCACTCTACCCAGCCGGATGAGCACAATCATATCCCCTGCCTTCTGCCCCTTGCCACCGCACGCAGCGAGAGGACGGCGCGACGTGCGAGAGGACGGAGCAAGGCAGGTTGTTGGGGCCGATATCACTTCCTGAGAGTTGGATGAGCAGTGGTGTCTCGCCGGCCGCGCTATCGGCGCCGGCGACCTCGGCCGCGTCAGGTGCCGGTGGCGGACGGCAGCCCGCCTGCCTGGACGAAACGCGGCATGCCCCGCTCGTAGACGCATGTTCCACCGCCCGAGCCTAGGCTCACGTTGTCGGAGCGGGCTACGCGGACACGGCCGGAGCCCTAAAGTTCGCCCTTTCGGGACCGACTCCATGCAGTGCGTACCGCCATCGGTACCGGATCTGCAACTGGAACTCAAGCGAGTCGCGTCGGTGCGACACACCACAGAGCTGCTGACGCCGCTTGCTCGTTCCGTAAGACACGGGGAGTCAAGGTGTCCAGGAAGAGCCGCATAGCAGTCCTGATCCTCTCCGCAGCCCTGATCGCGCTGAGTCTGTGCGCCGTTCCGGGCGCCATGGCCAAGTCGTCTTCCTCGTCTCACCAGCTCCGGTTCAAGGTCGTCAAGCGGACCTCGCACTACGATGTCGTCAAGGGCCACGCCAAGCGCTTCGCGGTCAAGCGCGGCGCGCACAGGGTCACCGTGCGCGGCGTCGGGCGCTGCAAGATGGTCAGGCGTACCCCCCACTACGTCTTCCTGCGGGCCCTCTCGAGCCAGTCTTCGTCAAGGCTGACGATCATGTCTCCCAACAGTGGCGCCTTCATAGAAGGTTCACCCACCACGATCACCTGGCGGATGTCGTCCGATGTCTCGAGTGGCTATTTCCGCCTCTCCTTGCAGAACACAGTGACCGGCAGCTCGACTGCGCTGACCGCTTCCAGCGTCTCGACGAATCGCCGCATCACCAGCTACAGCGTGCCGTGGAACGTGGCTCAGGCCGCCGGCACCTACAAGATCTGGGTCTACTACTACAACTCTGGCGGCTGGTCCCAGACGTCTGACTCCTCTGATAGCGCCGTCACCATCGCGCTTGCTCCGGTGCCGACGCCTACGCCGACGCCGACTGTGACGCCGACGCCCACCCCTACGCCGCCGCAGACGTGGGCTGGGGCGGGCCCCGCCCCTGGCACCGTCTTCAAGGATGTCGGGGCACTCATCCTGCGCGGCACGACCGCCGGTGACAACAACCGCACCTATGACGGCTACCGCTTCACCGGCCCGTCCTACAACAACGACATCGAGAACGGTGTCATCACGCTCGCGGCCGGTGTACACAGCGTGACCTTCAGGAACTGCTGGATAAACACCAACACCATCGCCGGGAACGGCGTTCTCGTCGCCGACAGCGGGCGGGGGTCCTACGACATCACCTTCGACCACTGCTATTTCGCCTACCAGCCTCGTATGGGCTTCGAGTGCATCGAGCGGCCCAGTTCCCCGTACCTGACCGGATACCAGCGCATCAACATCACGAACTGCTACTTCGAGGCGCAGGGCAGCGAGGCCATCTCCTATGACGACGCCGCTCCCGGCAACGCCAGTCCGGCCGGGAACTGCACCATTTCCGGCAACGTCGTCCTCGGCGCGGGCCTCAACAGCGCCTATGGCTGGCGACGGTTGTTCGAGCTGAACCGCGTGCGCAACATGACGGTCACGAACAACTGGTTCGGCCCGGGCACCGACGGTATGACCAATCTGCGTCAGACCCTCGGCGACCCGTCGCCTGCCAATTGGACCTTCTCGGGCAACACCTGGGACGCGACCGCCTATCTACCTGGCGTCACCTATGGGTCAACCGGCGTCCCGCACCCGACCCTCTGGTACATGTACGGCCTGCAGGGCGGCCTCACCGTGGCTGACACGCTGATCGCGAGCGCCTCCCCCTACTCGACGGGTTCCTGGGCCTACCTCGACACGGTGAGCAACGCCGACTTCAGCGGATCGACGATCCACGGCTGCCCCGCGAACGGCTACGGCACGAGCGGCAGCGTGACCGGCATCAGCTGCCCACGTGAGAACTGAGCTCCGCTGTGTGCGGCGCCTCGGCCGACGAGCGGCTCAGCTACTCATACTGCGGCGCACCGCCCATCCGCATGACCCCCCACCACCGCGAGCCTCGCGGCGGTGGGGCGCTCGACCTGAGCTGACCCGAGCGGGTGGGGCCTGTGCCTGGACCCCCGAGTTTGCGGTGTCGGCCGCCCGCCAGTCCGGCGAGTTGCCGAACCCGCTGGGCGCGCGCTACCGAATCCCGGTCCGCATCGTCCACCCGATGGAGCTCAAGCACACGCTCTACGAGGCGCAGATTGACGTCTCAACGCCCTGATGGGCACGCCCGAGCTGCGCGACGATGCCTGGCCTGTGTTCGCCACGAAGTACGCCGTGTACTTTCCACAACTGGAAGACCTAGTCGCGTTACCTCCCGCCCGACAGGCGGCTGCGCGAGCGGCCTGGCGTGAACGCCTAGACCAGCCGGGGGGGCGCGGCGCTAGCTGATGCCCGCCGCTGCCGCCCCTGGCGACCCTTGCTCGCCGCCTTCAGGAACGCCTGTGGCACGAGTACGCCCGTGAACGCTCCCAGCCGTCCTGCGTCCGCGCAGGGAACCTCTCGGCGGTCGGACGCACCACGGCCCACAGACTGTTGTGGCGCCGGTCATCGATCCCGCAGCAACAAGGGTCGGAGCAGGCGTGCGGCCCATACACGCAGAATGGTCCGCAGATACAGCCGAATATCACCTGCCCTCATCGCCCGCAGGTATGCACCATTCTCTCCAAGCACAGAGTAGATCCTGACTCTCTCCCTCACGCTTGCCCGGCTGCCCGCGACCATCACTCTGTCTAAGCCTTCCGTGTGGTAGATGCGTAGCGCGCGGTGAATGTAGTACCGGCGCGCCACGCGGTTGATCATGTACCAAACAGTGTTCTCCCACCCCGGCAGGCGTTCGTCGAAGCGGAGGTCGCCAAGCAGACTCGTCTGTGTCAGCCCCCAATGCTCACCCCGGCACTTGGCCGTGTCCTTAGGAGACATTCTGCCGTCTTCCTTCGGGCCTATCCCCGTCATTCGCCCGGTCATGGAATCGATGCAGTTGCAACTCACAGCGGTGGCTCCGGTTCGCTCCGCGCACTCCAGCATTACTTCAAGCGCTTCGGGCACGGCCTCGTCGTCATCGTCCAAGAGGGTGAACCAATCGCCCTGGATGTGGTCGAAGCCCGTGTTCTTCGTTGCCGTGAGTCCCCGGTTCTGCGGATGTCGGTAAACCTTGACGCGGGGGTCCTTGATATCTGCGAGAACTTGCGATGTCTCGTCCGTCGAACCGTCATCGACGATGATTAGCTCCCAGTCAGCGTATGTCTGCTTCAAGACACTCTCGATCGCGCGGGGGAGAACCGAGGCTCGGTTGTATGTTGACATCACTATTGAGATCACGAACTCTCCTCCAACGACTCTGAGATTGTGACATTACACTAAGGACCTAGCCCGATAGGGCTCGTGTGGTCGGCGTCGAATCACCTGCCTGAGCGATTGAGGAGGTGGTTTGGATGGGTCTGGTCAGCTCCGATGACGGTTGGCGCTTGCCGGAGTGGCTGTGGGAGCGGATCGAGCCGCTGCTGCCCGCACCGCCGCCGCACCCCTTGGGCTGCCACCGCCCGAGGGTGCCTAACCGCAACGCCATGGATGCGATCCTGTTGGTGCTGCGCACCGGCATGCAGTGGAACGCGCTCGATGCTACCGGGATCTGCTCCTCATCCTCGGCGCATCGGCGCTTTCAGGAGTGGGAGCAAGCCGGCGTGTTCGCCGAAGTCTGGCGTCAGGGGCTTCTGGAGTACGACAAGGTCGTGGGCATCGATTGGCAGTGGCTGGCCGCCGATGGCGCCATGACCAAGGCGCCGCTCGGTGGCAAGGAGACTGGCCCCAATCCCACCGATCGAGGCAAAAAGGGGCGAAACGTTCGCTTCTCTGCGAGGCGCGGGGGCTACCGATCGGGCTGGCATGCGACGGCGCCAATCGTCACGACCAGCC
>JGI24137J36423_1000518_pt1 | contig 10766 bp, 14 predicted proteins | sample BarGraNGADG00311_FD_36423 | JGI IMG/M metagenome (IMG submission 36423) | reverse complement strand
GTCATGGAGACGAAGCCGACACTATTTCAGCCTCTAAATCGAAAAAAACAGATGGGCCCGGTGTGATTCGAACACACGACCTTCGCCGTGTAAAGGCGATGGTTTCCTCTCTTGACAAGTAGTTGCCTCGCTTTTTGGACTGCTTTCTGAAGAGACGACCACAAGAAACGCGAGCGCCCCATCGTAAACCGTCTGAAAGATGCGCGTTGACCGCCCAATAAGCCCTGAGAATGTGAACGGAAGGCGTATAGTCGGGTAGTCGTACCCAGCCTTGGCGTGATGAGCTAATATTTTGCCGTCGAAACCTGCGTCTGTAGGCTCAGTCTCTGTGTTTCGCGCGGCACCCCTACAAATGGCGTTTAGTGCTGACATCTTGATTCATCTCCACTAGCGGTACGAACCCGAAGTATTTATCAGTTATGAAACGTATGAATCGTAGATGAAACGCGATGACAGAGCAACTATTAGCGTGAGCAAGAAGACCCACACCGATTTTGAGGAGTACCGCGCCATACTGAGCGCCAAGAGGGGGAAAGTCCAGACCCAAGAGAACGTAGTGAGGGCACTTCTCGAAAAGGTGAACGAGTAGCTAGAGCGCCCCGCTACATAATGTTCAAGGAGCGTTAAAAGTTTTGATGTTTATCTCTTTGATTGCAGCAGATATTTATCTCGCGTTTCGAGATTCGATATCACTAATCGCGTCCGGAGTCGTAATCGCCGGTGGAGTTGCTGCCATTTATGTCTACTGGTCGTGGACGAGGTTTGCTCGCGGTGAATGGACTATAAGAAATATCAGTTTCTATTCGCCAGAAGCTGTGAAGAGAATATTTCATATCGAGAGAAGAACATGGCAAAAGGCAGCTCCGGGAGAGACGTTACCAATAGACACGTTGAAGGTAATGGGGGAAGACAAACAATGGATTCCTGTAAAAGGGCTTACGAATATGACGCTGACGGTGAACATAAGTCCAGCGGCAGTACTAGTTAATTTCGTCATCGTGAACCCTAACATTATCCCCGCGGCAGTCAAAGAAGTTAAGCTTACACTTAGACGGCTATCTGATGGGAGTACTTATCAATTTGCCCCAAGCCACTACGGGAGAAAAGAAGGCGTGGATTTGCCCGGAGCGCCTGCGCGGGTTCAGCTTGAGGACTATTGGGGATCGATTCTGATCCCGCCTGCGTCATGCAGAGCGCACCGGCTTGTCTTTATACCCGCCCCACTAAGACCCCCCTTCGCCTCGGATAGCGACCAGATATTTACTGAGTTGGTTGCTGGGAAATACGATTGCACCGTTGAGCTTACACTTGAACGTTTGTTCACCTTATTGCGGCGCAAGGACAAATCGAGACATATCACACGTACAATCGATCTTAACGAGCTTGCTGTTGAAGAGTGGAAGCAAAACAACCCCGTGGTTGCGTAATAATATTTGTATTAGTCTCCTCTTCTGCGACACAGAGCGGCAAGAACAAATTAGAGGGCTATGACGAAAGTTGAAAAATCATCGGTAGTAAAAGTCGAATCTAAAGAAAATGCTGACTTGAAGACCCAAGAAACCGCGCCTAGCGTAGAAGTTGAGTCAAAAGAAGATGCAAATATAACCGGTCAAGAAGCAACGGTAATAATCGAAAGGGTAGACGCCGTAGAGCGGATTGCTACGTTGACGAAGTGGGGACTTATCGGCACGTTAGTGCTGGCTATTGTGTTATTTTTCGTTAATCTCCTACTCCAGCATTACAAAGTAATCTGAGCAGCAGGCGTATGCAGCGTCCCGATGGGTCTAATTAGCCATTCACTCCTTTTCCGTTCCATCGAAACCTTAATTCTGGATGATTTCCCTACGCGTTATCATTTTCTTTCACTTTCAGCGCGGTCTCGCAACGGAGCTATTAACTGAGTCACAAAATCGACATTATGGAGGCAACACACCCTAAAATGACAACGGGAAAACCGAACCAGCAAGCTCTCTACAACCTCTTTGCCGCTTACCTCCACACTGTGCCGCTTGAAGAACTAATAGAAAGTGTAGAGGAAGCCCGGAGAGAAACGCAACTCAGGTATGTGGTGCTGGAACGCTGTGCAGCTATTGCCTAAGCAGGGCGGCACGCCTCGATGGATCGTACTTACGCACATTTGCACTTGAGTTGAAAGATCAGCTTGCCCGGATCCTCGCTACATATGCTAGTTCGATTCTCGCTCAAAAGGGCGTGCGTGCGGACGCAGAAAGTGGCATAGAGCCACCCATTCGTCAGATCGTCACCATGTTAAAGCAGATCATGTGCAAACACGATGCAGAAAAGCTTGCGATTTCGGTGCTCGAAATCTGGAAGGATTGTTAAGTGGGAGTCTTAAATGTGATGTGATCTCTCACTCGCAGCAGATCTTAGTCACTTTCCCTTTTCTGGGTGAATTACATTCTTGGGGGTCTAAAACACATATAGTACCGACGCAGCAACTCCCGTTTATCGAAAAAGAGATAATTAGCAATGAGATAAGGAATCTGTTATAGGAATACGCTACGCGTTCATATTTCCTCTACAAATTAACCTTTAAATCGTATCCGTTATTTTGATATGATATAGTTTTAAACTGGCTTCCTGCATGAACTTCGAAAAGCACATAGCCAGCCACGCTGTCGCCGTTCGCGCTTACATAATATGCGGGAAAATCGCCAGCCTGCATGATCTGCTCCGACTTAGGCGAATACGTGTTACCGTTCGAATCTCGGAGCTTAAAAAACGCATAGCTCATACCATAGTTACCCGCGTTTATGTTATTGATCTTACAATAGTAAATGGCGTATTCATTCCCTGCTGACGGATGAAAGACCGAAACAATAGGCACCGTGTTTAAATCTACGCGGTACGCGGTCATGGTTAGCCTGCCGCCTGCCGCAGGCGCTGTCGCCGTTGGTGTGGTCGGCGTAGTGTTAGAAGTAGCGCACCCCGATACTAATAAAGATACAACCACAAGCAATAGAACAACTATCGCGGTTATCGGTTTCAATTGCATACGCTTATACAAGAAACGAATGTTGGCTTAACCATTCCTATTCTCACGCCGTAATGACGTATTACTTCATGTGTGAAACGAAGCCCTACACGTAAAGGAAATCGAAAAAAGAAATAATTAGCTAGGAGATAAGGAATAAGTTATAGGGATACATTCTAGCGTTGCTTTACGCTGATGTTAGCGTTGCGATACCCCACGTTACAAACTCGTCTTGCTGTGTAGCAATGCTAGCTTGGACGATACTATTCAGCCTTCTGCTTCAGTTTTGAGGTGTCGTACGTAGCCTCGAAATAAGGCCGCCTGACCCGTTCAGCAATTACACATCCTAATGCTTCTTTAATGCGGTTGACAAAAGGAGAAAAAAAGGAAAGTAAAGAAGCGTAAAACGCTCCTTATTTACATACTCAACGAACCTGCGTCTATGTGTTGCTCATAGACAATTAGGAACAGATGCCCTTTCCTTACGACCTCTTTCGCAGTGCCATGTAAATTGCAGAGACGATTACGACCATTGCAGCTCCAGCGATGGGGAGCGGGAACTCAGGTATCTGTTTGGTTTCTTGTGTTGTGGCGGGTGTGGGTGTTATTGACGTACTTGCCAACTGGTTTACTGAGGGTGTTAGCGTCACAGATGGTGATTTGGATACTGTCGGCGTTGGACATGCTGGCGGATTACAGACCTTACACGGCCGATAGCCAGCGGCACACGCATCTGCGACAGAATTGAACACAACGAGGTTCTCTTGATGAATATTTTTAACGTCGCCACACGATGGCTTGTGATACACGTTAGACTGTGCACTTCCAACAAAGGAGCCTGCGGGGACTTTGGATACATCCGCAGCCGTTACACTCGTCGTCGCACATACCGCGCACAACAAGATAACCATGATTGCAACAATGCCAATACCTATAAGATGTCGGTTTTCTTTCATAATTATAAAATCACTTCCCAGCCCGTTAGCGCGGAGTAACCGTATAGAAGCGGGCGTTCCTGCACGCAGTTATCGTACGCCAGCGAGTCGTCTGGTCTCTTTTAATTAAAACTAGTGCTGTTTACGCTTACTTGTTATAAAGTTTGCCCCCTTCTTTTTTCCTTTTTGAAGAGTGGGAGGTACGCGTTCGTAATTATCCCCATTTCAAATGAAAAACATCAACTGAATCATATAGGTTAACGTGTGTGAGAGATTGCGCAAAATGATACTTTTGCGAAGTTTTGTTCACTCTAAGACATCCGTTAGGATACAAAACACATCATATTGTTACAGTTCAACACGGTCGTGTCGATGCAAACGCGTTTGCAAGATACTTTTCATGCCTTCACTCCATGACGTGTTGCAGTGCTATACAATTCAAGCCCTAAACGTAGTGGAAATCGAAAAAAGAGAATACTAGCTAGGAGATAAGGAATAGATTATAGGAACACGCTATGCCGTTCCCTGATTTGCTGACTAGCTCAGTTGTTTTGCTATTCCTACCTTAACGATATTATCGAATTGCACAATCAAGTGATTCTTGTATTCTGAGATATTTAACGGATTTCCTTCGTTCCATTGATAGTATTTGTAAGTCTGCGGTGCGTGACCGGTTATATTCTTATATGTCCCACTGCTGGGATAGGTCGTGCTAGCAAGACTATATGCTGTCTTGTTTATAGCGTTAAGATAATTTGTAGCGTCTTGTGTTGTTGGGAATATAGTATATGTCGAAACCTCATTGAACGTTGCATTTGTTGTTGTATTGAGGTTCGTATTCTCTAAACGTGCAGACGTGCTGTTTATCCACGTTACTTCCCACGCCTTAACGTTCCAAGTCTTTTGCGCATATGCTTCGTTTTTTGCCCCTGCTAAGTAACTCTCTAAAGAAGCATCGTGTGTCGCTGTGCTCGCACTAGGTGTTTGATTTGTATTGCTTGTTGTGTTTGTAGTGCAACCTGCCGCAAACAAAGAAACAACCACGATCAATAGAACAGTTATTAGAGCTGTCTGTTTGAATCTCATATGCTTATGCAAGTGGTGATAGTTGGCTTTATAATTCCTATTCTCACGCCGCAAATCATGAGTGTTACTTTTTTTTCGGTGCGTGACTAGGTTTTCGCCTATCCTTCGATATTAGGTTGGTAATTTACCACCAGAATAAAGTCCTCCCGCCTGCTTCTCTACAGCAATGATTTCAGCTTTGGAACCATACGTTCTTACCCAACTTTCATATTCTGTAGGTGAAAGCCGAAGGATGTCCATCTCTCCGGGCCTGTCCTTAAGGGGTTCCGTATAATTATAACAAATAGTGCATAAACCATCAGAATATTTTCCGTCTAGAAACCTAATTTCTTACCACATTTTTTACAATAGGGCATATTAAAAAGTAAAGCCGAGAATTAACTTAACGATTCCTATCTCAAACAAAGCACAAACTAAATCGAAAAAAAAGATCGACGGTGTGAAACTAACGGGAATAGATAATAAGTCAAGAATAACCATACGAACAATAAGCCGCTGGATCTGGTAATATGGAAGAAGCAAACCGAATAATGTGTGAAAAATGCAAGGCCGTTAACGATGCTAACACCAAATTTTGCACACGGTGTGGCGAACCACTGCGGAATAATGCACCACTGCCACTGCCTGAGCAGTCAGATACCTCGTCATATTTTGCAAGCCCTGAATTGCCTGAGCCACTCCGTAACGCACTCGATGAGTTGATGCATCTTGGCTTTGGAGGACTATTCGAATTTGGCATACGCTTTGGATTCGTTCTTGCAATCGCTGAAATTATTGCTCTTGCAGTTTTAGTCATCATTTTCATAGTAATTGCCGTTGTTTTATTGCTGCTCGGCTTTGGAATAGGAAACCTGTTCTTAGGGAATTTAACGTCTTTGACTTGAGTCTGACTCGTTATGGCGCCGAAGTAGAGACTACGTTTTAGAAAAGAGCGTTCACCGTATAATAGGGGTGTCTTTTTTAAGGAACATTTAAGCCGTCACGCGCCATTTGCGCGATTGATCTAATGTTGTGCTGGTCGTTTGAATTCACGACTTAACGGTAGAAGGGAGAAGGGCATGAATCCAGTTGCAAGGATGATTAAGCAACATGTCAAGACCCCGCTCAGATATGCATTGCCTTTGCTGTTAATCGCAGCAATTGTTCTTGTCTCTGCGAGTGGTTGTATATCGCGTTCAAGCGTACTATCTTCGCCGACTGCAACACCGACGGCAGCGCCGATTGGCACTGCTTCGAACTCAAAAATAAGCGTCACTGCCTATAACCAAGGAGTTTACGTATCGGATAACCAGTTTATACAGCCAAAAACCGGAAACAAATACGTTCAGATCTACGCAACTGTGACCAACGTCAACTATCCCGGTGAGACGATCGGGAATCAGTACTTCTTCAAGCTATTCGATTCAAAAAATGAAGGACACAATCCTACAACGGCCTCATTCGGGGAGGGCGGATTGCAAAGCATTGACAATTCAAATCCCGGACAAAAAACGTCAGGGAAATTGATCTTTGAGACCTCACAGAGTGCCAATCCAGCGTACCTCACCTACAACGACTATGAAAACGATCTGAAGATTACCTTGGGCAACGCGACCCCAACGACACCAATCCCAACGACACCAATCCCAACGACACCAATCCCAACGACACCAATCCCAACGACACCAATCCCAACGACACCAATCCCAACGACACCAATCTCACTTCCCACACAGGCTTCTGTATCAGGGCCTACATCGGTCGTTAAAGGGCAACCAGCAACCTTCATGGCTATTCTTTACAGCGTAAATGAACACAAGAACGTGTGCGGTGCTGTCAACTACTACATTGACAACAGTGCTGCTGGGGGAACGTGGAACATTAATCCAGCTGGTTCATGCTCTGCGTCTTCTGGAAGCTTAGCGCTCGCTGGCCCTGATACAGCGAAGCTTTCGATTGGAACGCATACGCTTAAAGTCGATTTTTTGGGTAACAACGCCTACGGCCCCTCACAATCCGTGATGACGTTTACGGTGAGATCTTAACATACATCGACTCCTGCGTCGCTCCGTGAGTTTTCCAGAGACTCCTGACTTCTGCTATTTAGCAAATGGTGAAGCTATCATAGCAACAACACTTAGGAACAGTAAGATTAGCCAGAAAAAACCCAATAATAATCCTAATGGCCAAAATAGAATGAGCGCAATCAGTACGAAGATGCCACCCCAAACGAGAATGGTCAAAAACAAACCGAGACTCATTAACGCAGCGGCAAGTCCCATTTTTCTTTTACCTTCAAATCCAACCGATGCCCAGCAACAGAAAAAAAGGAGAAAGACGATTACCTTGTAATCGTCTGGTCATTCTTATAGTCCTCACAGCCGTTGACTTATCTGTGTCAATGCCTAAGGCTTGAACATTTGCAGATTAAATCGCTGTTAAAAGTTCACTGTCAGTGAGTCTTGGAATATTCCCGGCTCGAAGACAATCTTCGTTGGAGTATTTCCAGCTGCTATCTCGAAAACGACAATTCCAGCCACTTTGTCTCCCGGATTTGAGTTCTGTAGTGATTCTATCTGGTCTGCAGACACAGTAGCGGCCGAATGGCCTATATTCTGATTGTCAAACAATTTATACTGGAACATGTTCCCGATCAGGGCGTTCTTTACGTCCTTATTTGTCACCTCAACGTAGACTTGGACATATTTATTCCCCGGATCTGGCTGCATAAATTGGTTTGACTCTGTGTATACTCCTTGAGACCTAGCCGTAAAGCTGTAATGACTATTACTTGCTGTGCCTTGCCCGCTAGGAGTTGGTGCTGGTGTTGCTGTTGGTTTTGGCGTTGGTGTTGCTGTTGCTTTTGCAGTCGCAGTAGCTGCTACTGTTGCTTTGGCCGTCGGTGTTGGTGTCGAACTGCTTGGCGACTGAGATGCCATTACGATACATCCTAGTGTGAGCACTACGACCAGTGCTAAGATGCCAATCACAACCATTTTTCGACTTAAGCCAAATATTTTTGGCTCAGGTGATGGACTGTACTGTGGTTGCTGTTCCCACGGCGTCGACGCGGCCGATGCTGCGGCAAGCGGCGCCGCTGCATTGCCATTAACAAACGCCTTGCTGCAGTTTGCACAGAACTTGGCATCCGGCAAATTCGGTGCTCCACAATTTCGACAATATTTTTGGTCTGCCATTATACCTCCAAAAATGAGCTACCCGTCAATCGGGATAGCCAGCTTTTCTATTATAGTTCTTAGCGTCGAAATATGCCCAAACGCAGCTAATTATCCAGATAATCGGAGTTCCGATAAATGCAGTTACTAATGCTACGATGATTGCTAGCACAATTAGACCGACGCCCTTTAACCACATTCCTAAATAGAAATGCCCAAATCCGACAATGAGTATGCCGAGTAACGCCGCAAGCCAAGGCTTCTTTCGATCTACGTGCATGTAGTGCGCTTGCACTTGGCCCGGCGCTGATTGCTGCGCTTGTGGCTTTTGATAGCCTTGCATTGGCTGTTGGTGTTGCTGCGCTTGTTGCTGTGTAGGCGGTAATACCGCTTGTGCTGGGGGTTTTTGTGTTGGCTGCACACCTCCCGTTACGAGTGGTGCCCCACAACTTTCGCAGAACCTTGCGTCTGGCAAGGCAGGAGAGCCGCACTTTGCACATTTTGTTTCGTCCACGTGTTTCACCTCCTTTATGTTTTTGACGTGCTTAAACGCCGTCTAAAAAAGATGCACCTACGTATTCAAGAAGCGAAACTTGGCTTAACTATTCCTATTCTACACGACACTTTCAAGCCCTCACTTCTAATGTATTACGGTACTCTGGGAAGGGGGCCGTCAGTCAAAGGAAATCCAAAAAAGAAATAATTAGCTAGGAAGTAAGGCCATGGTTTGCACAAGAAGAAAGATCAGCAGAGTATAGCCCTAAGATTTCTCGCTGTCATGTCTAAACCGGAGATTTTATCGTGTCTTCTGGCACGTTCTTAGGCATTCGGGAATCTTTTGCGAGGTAATCACGCAAATCTCAAAAGCAAAAGGTTAAGCGGTAGGGCGAAGAGGCAATTTCGGGCTATGGCAGACGAACAATACTGCAAGAATTGTGGTGCACCGATATCTAAGGAAGCTGAGTCACCTCCGCCCGAACCCAAAGGGTATTTCCCACTTTTGCGACAAAGCGGCATGCCTACGCCGCACGATAAGACGACCGATAAACACATTGTAGCCGTGATGGCAACTCTCGCAGCGTTAGGTATAATTATGAGTGTTTTTGTGGTTCTGACCGCAGATTCAAGCAATGAAATCAACAAGTATGAAGGATCTGTTCTTGGAAACGCGATTGTGACTTCATTCAGCAAAACAGGTGGTGACGTATTTAGAGGCGTAACGACTTACAACGGCACGATTAGTTCTCGATCGGGCAACTGGACGAGCATCTCCTCACAGACTTACACATTGATGAGTTCAAAGGAAGAAGCTGATAAGTTTTTCCGTGAGACAGTCACCAAAAAGGAGACTAGTGAAGGCTTCGTAGTCTTAAACAGTAACGAAACGGTTTGGCGTGGGACACAGAATGGCCGCCTCAACTGCACTGTAAAGGTTGGTTACAACGCTAAGCTTGGTAATCTTGTCGTGGTCAGTGCGAACACTGAATCCATAAACGCAATATCGCCAACACCAATATCGCAAGCAACGCCGTCACCAAGTCCGCCTCCCAGCAACCCCCAATCAGTCCCAGTTAACTGTTCGCAGTGCTGCCCGGCAATAGATTGTTAAGTAAAAAAACAAAGGAAATCGCCAAAAGAATTAACGAGCTAGGAGATGAGGAGAGGTTAAACGGAACACGCTATAGCTCCTGCTGTAAGGTGCTCTCTCGCTCCTGTATCGTTCTCGTCGTCGTTCCTCCTTATGCTAGCTGCGCGTTAATCCACGCCGCTACTGCGTTAATATCGCCCCAAGGCAAGATCTGAACTTGGCCTGTCGAAGTCGTTCCTATGATCTGATTGTATGTTTGGTTATTAACGCCAACTATCGTTACGGAGGGATTTTCACCGAAATAGCCATACTTAGCTGGTTCGTTTAACGTTTCTATTATAGACCCCGCCTCCATATTAGGCGGCCCTTGATAATAGACCGTTATGGTGACGTGCTTAGGCGTCGGAGTCGGCGTTGGAGGCGCTGGCGTTGGAGTAACTATTTTGCGCCCCCTTTTTGCTAAAATCCCCGTCAATAAAATTAGCACTAGAAAAGCCCAAACTATTACAGCTAATATAATTAGTCCAACCAGCCCCCAAAAAGTTAGTATCATTAACATTTTGAAAGCCTCCTTTGTTGCTCATTCCAACGATAGAGAAGATAAATGCCCCCGCTGCGTTGACACGCCGCTATGCGCAGCGTTGTAGCGGAACTGCATCGTATCGGTCTGTGCCGCTGCAGGAATCGTCACAACGCCTGCAAATAACACGGTAATGAGAAGGATGACCACAGAAAATGAGATGATTTTGGATACGCGCATGATTGCCTCTTGCAATGTTCGCAGACACCTAAGAACGAGTAAGAAGACACGATAAAGGCTTTGGTCTGAAACGGTAACGAGAGGCTGCGCTAAATGCGCTTTAATGCCTTAAAATCGAAAAAAGAGCGATGGGCTCGAGGCGATTCGAACGCCCGACCTTCGCCGTGTAAAGGCGATGTCATAACCAGCTAGACCACGAGCCCGCAGGTTACCCTTATCTCACGTTCGTATATTAAAGTTCTCACAC
>JGI24137J36423_1000517_pt1 | contig 10769 bp, 8 predicted proteins | sample BarGraNGADG00311_FD_36423 | JGI IMG/M metagenome (IMG submission 36423) | reverse complement strand
GTTATCCCTCCTTCCTTTGTTGATGTTATACTTGTTGCGCCAAAGGGATCAGGAACAAGTGTAAGACGTAATTTCCTTGCAGGTTCCGGTATAAACTCAAGNTATTCAGTTTTTCAGAATTTTACCGGGAAAGCAGAAGAACGGACAATTGCNTTAGGCATTGCGATTGGTTCNGGTTATCTTTTCCCNACNACTTTTGAACAAGAGGTCTACAGCGATCTGACNGGAGAGCGNGGGGTTTTGATGGGTGCTCTTGCAGGAATTATGGATGCACAGTACCAGGTTTTAAGGGAAAATGGACACAGCCCTTCTGAGGCATTCAATGAGACCGTGGAGGAATTGACGCAGAGCTTAATCAGACTGGTTGATGAAAAAGGAATGGACTGGATGTATGCTAACTGTAGTGCAACAGCACAACGTGGAGCGCTGGACTGGCGTCCAAAGTTTAAAGCAGCAACCCTTCCTGTCTTCACCGACTTGTATAAAAAGGTAAAATCAGGAGAAGAATGTGTGAGAGTCCTCAAGTCAACCGGCGCTGCCAATTATAAACAGGTACTGGATGCCGAGCTTAATGAACTTGGTAATTCAGAAATGTGGAGAGCAGGTGCTGCAGTGAGAAAACTAAGACCCGTGAAATAAAAATCTTTTACAAATAATTTATTATTATGGAAGATAAGGTCATTATTTTCGATACCACCCTAAGGGATGGAGAACAGGTGCCCGGTTGCCAGTTAAATACAATTGAAAAAATTGAAGTTGCCCAGGCTCTGGAAGCTCTTGGTGTTGATATAATTGAAGCTGGTTTCCCTATTTCAAGCCCGGGTGATTTCAAATCAGTGGTTGAAATATCAAAGGCTGTTACAAATCCTGTGATCTGTGCACTGACACGGGCTGTTAAAAAAGATATCGAAGTCGCAGCTGATGCGCTTCAGTATGCAAAAAGAAAGAGAATACATACCGGTATCGGCACGTCTCCTTTCCATATAAAATACAAAATCAAAACAACTCCGGAAGAGATAATTAAAAGAGCATCAGATGCAGTCAAATATGCAAGAAAATTTGTCGACGATGTTGAGTTTTATGCTGAAGATGCCGGCAGAAGTGAAAATGAATACCTGGCAAAAGTTATCGAAGCCGTAATAAAAGCCGGAGCTACAGTAGTAAATATACCTGACACAACTGGTTACTGTCTTCCTGAAGAATACGGTCAGAAGATAAAATATCTGAAAGAGAATGTTCCGAATATCGATAAAGCTATCATTTCGACACACTGTCATAACGATCTGGGTATGGCAACTGCCAATACAATGATGGGTATAATTAACGGAGCACGACAAGTTGAAGTGACAATTAATGGAATCGGAGAGAGAGCCGGCAATACTTCTCTTGAAGAGATTGCTATGATTATAAAAAGTCATCATGACCTTAACCTGGTAACCGATATCAATTCAAAACTNATCTTTAGNACAAGCCGGCTTGTTTCAACTCTTATGAGCATGCCTGTTCAGGCCAATAAAGCAATAGTTGGAAGAAACGCATTTGCACACTCCTCTGGTATTCATCAGGATGGCGTTCTTAAGAACAGGGAAAACTATGAAATCATAGATCCGGTAGAAGTTGGTATCAGAGAGTCTTCAATAATCCTGACAGCCCGCAGTGGCAGGGCTGCTCTAAATCACCGCCTTGAATTACTCGGATTCAACTTTGGAAAAGAGGAGATTGATGATATTTACTATCGCTTCCTTCTGCTCGCAGATAAGAAGAAAGATATCAACGATGAAGATATAAGAATTCTTGCCGGCGTTGTTTTCCAGGGAGAGAAATCTCTCAAACTTGATCTCCTTCAGGTTTCATGTGGAAAATCATTGATTCCGGTTGCTACGGTAGGAGTAAAAATTAATGGAGAGGTGCATTTCTCAACTGCTTCCGGCAATGGNCCTATCGATGCAGCATTTACAGCCGTTAAACAGCTGATAAGTAAAACAGTGCATCTCGAGGAATTTTTGATCCAGGCTATTACCAAAGGGAGTGATGACCTCGGTAAGGTGCACATCCAGGTTGAACACCAGGGAAAAATCTATTATGGATTTTCCGCGAATACCGACATCATTACTGCTTCCGTAGAAGCTTTTATTGACGCTCTTTCAAAAATAAAGTGACCCCCAAACCCCCCAAGGGGGGCTTGACTTTTCCCCAATCCCATGGGGAGAAGGGGAGCAAGAAAAAGAATCATTAAGTCCCTCTCCCCTGGGAGAGGGATTTAGGGAGAGGTAAAAAGGGGCAGGGGAGCAAAAAACGAAAGAAAAACTAAAAAAATACAATTTTGAAAGCAAAAACACTTTTCGACAAAATCTGGGATGAACATGTGGTAAAATCTATTGAAGACGGACCTGATGTTCTCTACATCGACAGACACTATATCCACGAAGTAACCAGTCCACAGGCATTTAATGGTCTGAAAGAACGCGGCATTCCCGTATTCAGACCCGATAGAACTATTGCCACTGCCGACCATAACATACCAACTAAGGACCAGCATCTCCAAATCCGGGACGAATTATCGCGTACCCAGGTTGAAAGATTGAGTGAAAATTGCCAAAAATATGGTATTGAATTGTTTGGTCTCAACCATCCAAAAAACGGGATAGTACATGTTATTGGTCCGGAACTGGGATATACACTGCCTGGTATGACAATAGTCTGTGGTGATAGTCATACATCAACCCATGGAGCATTTGGAACAATAGCATTCGGTATAGGAACAAGTGAAGTTGAGATGGTTCTCGCAACACAGTGCATTCTTCAGCCAAAACCAAAAAAGATGAGGATCACTTTGAAAGGAAAACTTCATAACGGCGTGACTTCCAAAGATATAATCATGTCCATCATTTCGCAAATTTCAGCCAGCGGGGCAACAGGATATTTTGTCGAATACTGTGGACCTGCAATTAAAAGTCTCAGTATGGAGGCAAGAATGACTGTTTGTAATATGAGCATTGAGATGGGTGCCCGCGGAGGGTTAATTGCACCAGATGAAGTGACATTTGATTACCTGAAAAAGCTTCCTTCAATATCCGGAATTAAAGATATCAATTCATCTGTCAGCGAGTGGAGAAAACTCAAGAGCGATGCTGACGCATCATTTGACAGTGAACTTGAATTTGATGCCAGCTTAATAAAACCAATGATCACATATGGCACAAATCCCGGGATGGGAATGGCTGTGGATGATACAATTCCTTTATCAGATGAAATTGGAAAAAATGCCTCTTCGTCATTTATAAAGTCACTGGATTATATGGGTTTTATACCCGGGATGAAACTCCTTGGTCATCCAGTAGACTATGTCTTTATCGGAAGCTGTACAAATGGACGGATTGAAGATTTCAGAGCATTTGCACAGATAATAAGCGGAAGAAAAAAGGCAAATAATATAACCGCACTGATAGTACCTGGTTCAAAAGAGGTAGAAAAGCAGATGGTTGCTGAAGGTCTTGTCGAAATATACAAAGAAGCCGGATTCGAGGTAAGGCAACCTGGTTGTTCGTCCTGTCTGGCCATGAACGAAGATAAAATTCCGCAGGGGAAATATGCGGTTTCAACATCAAACAGGAACTTTGAAGGACGACAGGGTCCGGGTGCCAGAACCCTGTTGGCTAGTCCGTATACTGCTGCTGCCGCTGCAATAACAGGCAGGATAACCGATCCAAGGGAATTCATAACTGCAGAAAATAAAATCAAAAAATAATCTGATATGCCAAAAGTTAAATTTGATATTCTTGAGTCAACCTGCGTCCCCCTTCCATTTGAAAATGTTGATACCGATCAGATTATACCTGCAAGGTTCTTAAGTGCTACGACACGGCAGGGATTTGGTGATAATCTTTTCCGCGACTGGAGGTATACAAAGACCGGCGAGAAAAACAATGACTTTGTTCTGAATAAAACTATCTACAACGGTAAAGTACTTGTTGCCGGTAAAAATTTCGGAAGCGGATCAAGCCGCGAACATGCTGTCTGGGCAATCTTTGATTATGGATTCAGGGCAGTCGTTTCGAGCTTTTTCGCAGATATTTTCATGAACAATGCCCTGAATAACGGTTTACTTCCAATAGTAATCTCCGAAAATCTTTTGAAAAAACTTCATGACATGGTACAGAACGATCCTGGTACCAAAGTCAGAATTGATCTGGCTAAACAGACTTTCACAATATTATCCACGGGCGATTCTGTTAAATTCGCGATCAATCCATACAAGAAAGAATGTTTGCTTAAAGGCCTCGACGATATTGACTTTATTTTGAGTATGAAGGATCTGATTATAAGTTATGAAAACAACAAAAGTCTTGTGAAATGAGAGTTGAAATAATGGATACTACACTCCGTGACGGAGAACAGACACAGGGTGTGTCATACTCACCCCTCGAAAAACTCCATATAGCAAAGCTTCTCCTGAAAGATCTGAAAGTCGACCGTATTGAAGTGGCTTCAGCGCGTGTTTCTTCAGGTGAATTTGAGGCTATCAGGCAAATAACTGACTGGGCACGCCATAATAATCTCCAGCGGAAAGTAGAAGTTTTGGGATTCGTCGACGGAGATATTTCGATTAAGTGGATAAATGATGCAGGAGGAAAGGTCATAAATCTTCTCTGCAAAGGGTCGCTCAGACATCTCGAAAAGCAATTAAGAAAAACACCCGAGCAGCATGTGAGTGATATAAAAGAAATACTCAAAAAGGCTGAATGCCGCGATATGGAGGTAAACATCTATCTTGAAGACTGGTCGAACGGTATGATACATTCCGAATCTTATGTAATCTATCTGCTTGATTCTTTGAAGAGTGAGAATATCAAAAGATTCATGCTTCCCGACACACTCGGGATACTTAATCCTGAGCAGACTTTCAATTTCTGTAAAAAGATTATAGACAGTTATCCTTCACTTCACTTTGATTTTCACGCACATAATGATTACGACCTGGCTGTTGCCAATGTCTTTTCAGCGGTTAAAGCAGGGATTTCCGGAATTCATACCACTATTAACGGACTCGGAGAAAGAGCGGGAAATGCCCCTTTGTCAAGTGTAATTGGTGTTCTTCGCGATCTGATTCATATTGAGACAGGAATAAATGAATTCGAGATAACCAAAGCGAGTAAAATAGTTGAGACATTCAGCGGAATACGCATACCGGTGAACAAACCTGTNATTGGCGAGAACGTTTTTACACAGACATCCGGAGTGCATGCAGATGGAGATAGCAAAGACAACCTNTATTATAATAATCTGCTCCCTGAAAGGTTNGGAAGAAAAAGAAAATACGCTTTGGGTAAACAATCGGGTAAAGCAACAATCAGAAAGAATCTTGAAGAGTTCGGGCTGTTTCTTAATCCCGAATCACTCACTAAAGTGACTCAGCGGGTTATTGAACTTGGCGATAAAAAAGAAAATGTAACCACCGAGGATCTGCCATTTATTATAGCTGATGTGCTCGGCAGCGAAGAAATCAATTACAAAATATTTATTAAAAACTATTCCCTCTCCCTGTCATATGGCTTAAAACCGTTTGCCAGTGTNCAGATCGAGATTGACGGCAATTTGTATCAGGAAACATCATCAGGTGACGGTCAATATGATGCATTTATGAGAGCATTACATATAATCTATGACAAACTTGGNAAAACATATCCGGTATTGACAGATTACCAGGTATCAATACCTCCCGGAGGTAAAACCGATGCCTTTGTTGAGACTGTTATTACCTGGAATTACAATGAAAAAGAATTTAAAACCAGAGGATTCGATGCAGACCAGACTGAATCGGCAATAAAGGCGACAGAACGAATGCTGAACATTGTTGAGAATATTGAAATGAAAATAATAGCTGACAGGAGATTAACCGAAGTATAGATATACCTCAGATATCCTGACATTTATCCTGAAATAAACAATAATAAATACAAACATAATTATGAGTAAATCATACAAGATTGCTGTTATACCTGGTGATGGTACAGGCCCGGAAGTTGTCAGGGAAGGTAAAAAAGTACTGAGCGCCGTGGCTTCAAAATTTGGATTTAAGCTGAATTTCGAGGAATTTGATTTTGGTGGAGATCGTTATCTGAGAACAGGTGAAATACTACCTGATTCGGCAACTGATCAATTAAAAAAGTTCGATTCAATTTTTTTGGGTGCTATCGGACATCCTGATGTAAAACCAGGCATACTGGAAAAGGGTATTCTGCTGAAACTACGATTTGAATTGGATCAATATATTAATCTTCGTCCGATTAAACTATATCCGGGAGTGGCTACTCCACTTAAAGATAAAGGGCCTGAGCATATTGATTATGTTGTTGTGAGGGAAAATACCGGCGATGTATATACAGGTATTGGCGGTGTTACAATGAAAGGCACTCCACATGAAGTCGCAATTCAGAATATGGTTTACAACCGTATGCAGGTTGAACGTTGTCTGCGATATGCTTTTGAATATACCAGAAAAAGAAATAAGAAGAATACCCTGGCTCTTTGTGGAAAAACCAATGTATTAACCTACGTATTTGATCTATGGGAAAGGGCGTTCCATGAGATTGGCAAAGCTGATTATCCAGATATTAAACGGGAATATTATCACGTGGATGCAACCTGTATGTGGATGGTCAAAAATCCCGAATGGTTTGATGTTATTGTCACAACAAATATGTTTGGGGATATTATAACAGACCTGGGAGCAATTACACAGGGAGGAATGGGAATAGCTGCCGGAGGAAATATTAATCCGGAAGGTGTTTCAATGTTTGAGCCTATTGGTGGTTCTGCTCCGAAATATACAGGCAAAAATGTCATTAATCCACTGGCTTCCATTGCATGCGGCGGTATGATGCTTGAACATCTTGGTGAAGAAAAAGCTGCCCTGGCAATTGAAAACGCAATAATGGATGTAACAGCTAATAAATTGAAAGATATGGGAGCCGGCAAAATGGGATATTCAACTACCCAGGTCGGAGACCTTGTAGCTGAAAGAGTTTAGCAATATTTTTTATTAAATTTGTAATATTTATTAATTTTTTACTATCTTTGCATTTATAATATTAAGGAATGAGTTATAAATTAACACATCATCATTTTCATACTTGCTCTTAGGCGAGAAGATAATGATATGTGTGCAAATAATATTATTATAAACCCGTCTGAGCAGATCAGACGGGTTTTTTATTTCCCNGCAGGTTTGCTCAGACACATNTGAAAAAGTAAAATGAGTGTACTGAAAATTGCGATTCAAAAGAGCGGGCGACTTAGCGAACATTCGAAAAAACTGCTTGAGGAATGTGGGATTAAATTCTCAAATGGTATCAGTGTCCTTAAAACCACTGCCAAAAACTTTCCGGTGGAGCTTCTGTTCCTGAGAGATGACGATATACCTCAATATGTCGAACAGCAGGTCGCCGATATTGGCATTCTTGGAGAAAACATGGTTTTTGAAAAGAATAAAGAAGTAACTATAATAGAACAGCTTGGCTTTGCACAATGCCGGCTGAGTCTTGCCATTCCAAAAGAGGAGAAATATCCCGGAGTGGGTTATTTCATGAATAAGAAGGTCGCAACAAGCTATCCTCATATCCTTTCCGCATTCTTTAAAAAAAATAAAATAACTGCTGAAATTGAAGAGATCAGCGGCAGCGTAGAGATTGCTCCCGGCATAGGGCTTGCAGACGCAGTTTGCGATATAGTAAGTTCAGGCAGTACCCTGCTTACCAATGGATTACATGAAGTTGAGACCATTCTTAAGAGTCAGGCCGTTATTATCGGGAATAAAAACCTCAATCCGGAAAAGCAAGCTATACTAAACAGTTTATTGTTCCGGATAAGGGCAGTTAAGAATGCAAAAGAGAATAAATACATATTGCTGAATGCACCTGATGCAGCAGTAAAAACAATATGCTCAATACTTCCCGGAATGAAAAGTCCTACAATAGTGCCTCTCGTTGAAAAAGGTTGGTGCAGCCTCCACTCTGTAGTAAAAGAGGATGAATTCTGGGAAAGAATTGATCAGCTTAAGGCAGCCGGAGCAGAAGGTATACTGGTAATTCCAATCGAAAAAATGATATTGTAATGGAATCAATTATTTTTCCTGAAAAAGAGAATTGGGAATCACTATGTGAGAGACCGGGAATAGACAGGAGCGATCTTACGGATATTGTCAAAAGTATTATAAATCGTGTTAAATCAGAGGCTGACAAAGCTATTTACTACTACTCAGATAAATTCGATAGTGTGCCTCCGGGAAATTTACAGGTATCTTCAACTGAAATAGAGGAAGCTTATGGACAGATTCCGCAAGAGCTGAAGAACGCAATAAAAATTGCTAAAAAAAATATTGAAAAGTTTCATTCTTCCCAGCTCACTAAAGAACCGGTTATTGAAACCATGAAAGGGGTAAAATGCTGGAGAAAAAGTGTAGCGATAGAAAAAGTGGGACTATATGTTCCCGGTGGCAGTGCTCCTCTTTTTTCAACCCTGCTCATGCTTGGCATACCTGCACAACAGGCAGGATGCAAAGAGATAGTGGTATGTACTCCTCCCGGTAAGAATGGAAAAGTTAGTCCCCTGATTCTTTATACTGCACAGCTCATTGGGATTTCCGAAATATTTAAAGTGGGTGGAGCTCAGGCAATTGCTGCGATGGCATATGGCACTGAAACAATTCCGAAAGTCTGCAAGATATTCGGACCGGGTAACCAGTATGTAACAAGAGCCAAAGAGATGGTACAACAGGATGGTGTTTCAATAGATATGCCAGCGGGTCCAAGTGAAGTGCTTGTAATTGCAGATAGCCTGGCAAGCCCTGAATTTGTTGCTTCTGATCTTCTTTCACAAGCCGAGCATGGATCTGACAGCCAGGTAATATTGTTGACTAATGATCAGACACTTATGGAAAGAGTAAGAACTCAGGTTGTGAAGCAGGTGGAGTCGTTACCAAGAAAAGAGATCGCCTTGAAAGCTTTGGAAAACAGTAAGTTAATTCTTCTTTCTACACTGGACGATTGCATTGATTTCAGCAATAGGTATGCACCTGAACACCTTATTATTAACACCTCCGATACGAGTTCAATTGGAGACAAAGTAACAAATGCAGGTTCGGTCTTCCTGGGAAGATTCAGTTGCGAAAGCGCCGGTGATTATGCTTCAGGTACAAACCACACACTTCCTACGAACGGATTTGCAAAGAATTACAGCGGAGTCTCTATAGACAGTTTCCTAAAAAAAATATCTTTCCAGGAAATTAGTGCTGAAGGGATCAAAAACCTTGGACCCACAATTGAAATTATGGCTGAGGCCGAATTATTAAATGGTCATAAAAATGCAGTGAGCATCAGACTTAAAAGTTTACAGAATGGTAGATATAAATAAACTGGTAAGAGGAAATGTTATCAGACTTACTCCCTACTCTAGCGCAAGAGATGAATTCAGTGGCAAATCGGGTATTTTTATGGATGCCAACGAGAATCCTTATGGTAACCTTAACCGCTATCCCGATCCCTATCAGAGAGATCTGAAAAAAGCAATTTCAAAAGTTAAAGGAGTTGAAGAGGAAAAGATTTTCCTTGGGAATGGAAGTGACGAGATCATTGATCTCTGTTTCAGGATATTCTGCAATCCTGGAATTGATAAGGTATTAACCTTCACTCCAACTTATGGAATGTACCAGGTTTCAGCTTCAGTAAATGATATTGAAGTAATCAGGATTCCTTTGAATGAGAACTTTCAGATTGATATGAACAGAGTCAGTCCTTTGTTTTCAGATAAAAACCTGAAACTGATTTTTATCTGCTCTCCTAATAATCCCACCGGAAATGCTATGAATTATCCTGATGTTGAAAAAATACTTTCAAATTTTGAAGGTATAGTTGTGATCGATGAAGCTTATATTGACTTCAGTGAGAAGCCCTCATTTATCAGGCTGATTGAGAGATATCCTAATCTGATAATAATGCAGACATTCAGCAAAGCATTTGGACTGGCAGCTGCAAGAATTGGAATGGCCTTTTCAAATCGTTCTGTCATTCAGTATTTCAACAAGTTGAAACCACCATATAACATAAGTACAATTAATCAGAAAGCTGTTTTAAGTAAACTGGAAAGAATTGAAGAATATAAGACTCAGGTCATTAAGATAAAAAAGGAAAGAGAAAGGCTTTCATCAAATCTGATAAAAATGAAAATAACTGAAAAGGTTTTTCCGTCAGATGCAAATTTTCTACTTGTAAAAGTTAAAAATGCTGATTACATTTATAAAACATTGGTTAATAAGAATATAATTATCAGAAACCGAAGCAGCATAATAAATAACTGCCTTCGTATTACAATAGGGAAAAAATCAGAAAACGACAAACTTGTAAAAGCATTAAAGTCTATTGCTCTATGAAGAAAGTACTCTTTATTGACAGAGATGGAACCATCCTCATCGAACCGGAGGATAAACAGATAGATAGTCTCGAGAAGCTGGTTTTTCTCCCCGGAGTTATATCAAGCTTATCAAAGATAGCAAAGGAGACTGATTTTGAACTTGTTATGATTACAAACCAGGATGGTCTTGGGACTGAATCATTCCCCGAAGATACCTTCTGGCCGGTTCAAAACAAGATGTTGGAAATTCTAAAAGGTGAGGGTGTTGTCTTCTCCGAAATATTTATCGACAAAACAATTCCTTCACAAAAAGCTCCGACCCGTAAACCGGGAACAGCTATGCTTGTTCAGTACCTTTCAGG
>JGI24137J36423_1000514_pt1 | contig 10844 bp, 10 predicted proteins | sample BarGraNGADG00311_FD_36423 | JGI IMG/M metagenome (IMG submission 36423) | reverse complement strand
TTGCGCCTTTTTTATTAAAAATTGCTAAGAATACAGGCGGGATAAATATATAAATTTTACATTTGGGATTCAATTTAAAGATTTTAAACAGAATTGTTAATAACAATGAGAATTTTTTATACAATTATTTTTACGGTAGTATTTTGTCAGCTGCTTGATGCCCAGTCTGTTGTAATTCAGGGGAAACCGATTGCTGAAATTTTTACTGATTTTCACTACAATCTGGATGATTCATCTAAAACTACAGGATTCGGAATGGAAAGAGCTTACTTTGGTTACAATTTTCTTCCGGCCGGAAATTTTTCCGGATCAATAATTATTAATGTAGGGAATCCTGATGATATATCGCCGGAATCAGTTCGCCGCAGATATGCTTTTTTCAGGGAGGCATCTATCAGATATACAAAAGACAACCTCAAGATTTCTTTCGGAATCACAGACACGCATATGTTTGATTTTCAACAAAATTTCTGGGGAAAAAGGTATGTTGCAAACACATTTCAGTCGATAAACGAATATGGTTATGTTGCCGATCTTGGTGTTTCTGTCGAGTATAAATTCAACGAAAAATGGAGAGGTGATATTGAAATAATGAATGGGGAAGGGTATTCTGATATTCAGCTCGATAATGGTGTTAAAACTTCAGGAGGCATAATATTTACTCCTGTCAAACAGATTGCAATCAGAGTTTATGGAGATATTGAGAATACTCAAAACAGATGGCGATACACACTTACAGGTTTTTTAGGATTCAGGAATGATCTGATAATGATTGGGGCTGAAGCAAGTTATAAATCAAATCTGGATATGACAGGAGGTCATAATGCCTGGGGATTAACAGGGACCGGCGGCATCAATATTTTCAAGAAGACACAGCTTTTTGCCCGGTATGATTATACTACTTCGGTGGTTGTTCCCGGTGAAAACGCTCAATGGAATTGGAAAAACGACGGAAGATTTGCTGTATTTGGCATTCAGTACACCTTTAACGAATATGTAAAAATGGCTTTAGATTACCAGGGAACATATCCATACAATACTGTTAACCATAATTCCGATGCGATTTTTGTTAATGCCGTGTTCAAGTTTTAAAAAATGTTGAACATTCTCTTCCTGCTTTTAGCGCTTTCAGGTTTGATTCGACTATCTCATCACCTTTTCGTCCAAACAGTTTTCTTATAGCATTCTCCAGACTTTCATAAGGCATATCTATAAACGGTGATGCAGCTCCCAGTATTACAATATTGCCCGATCTTGCAGATCCTGTTTCTCTGGCTATTCTATCAGCATCAACAATAATATGATTTTTTATCTTCTTAATTTCGTTTATTATCTCATCAATTGGCGGATAATCCTGTATATTGATAAAAGGATTTGAGTTGGTTACCAGCCAGCCGGTTTTTGCAAGCCATGGAAGGTATCTGAGCGATTCCATCGGCTCAACNGAGATTATAAGGTCGGCTTTTCCATANGGGATCAGATCGGAAGAAACAGGTTTATCAGACAGCCTCAGATGAGACTGAACATCTCCNCCCCGTTGACTCATTCCATGAACTTCCGATTGTTTAAGAAAAAGATCATTTTCAACTGCAGCCAGTCCTATAGTAGNNGCAATTGATAAAATTCCCTGTCCTCCTACTCCGGATAAAATAATGTCATTCTTCATTATGAAAGATTATAGATTATTCTTTTAATTTTTCTGATCTCTTTTTTTTGGTTGCAGTCTGAATACATTCCCNTGACGCAATAATTACTGAAACTCCTTTATATTCAACCTCTTCTTTTAATATTAGCACATTTTCATCATTATTTTTACGTAAAGGAACCATTATTCTAAGGTGCTCCCGGCTGACTCCGAGACCTTCACAAATCTGCACTAACCGCCCTGTTGCCTGTGATTTCTGGCCACCAGTCATCCCTGTAGTGGAATTATCGGATATTATAATTGTAACTGATGAGTTTTTTGCAACAGCATCGAGNAACCCCGTCATACCTGAATGCGTAAAAGTTGAATCTCCGATTACCGCTATTGACGGAAACAAACCTGCATCTGCAGCCCCAACAGCCATTGTAACTGAAGCGCCCATATCAACACAAGAATTTATTGCATTATATGGAGGTAATGCNCCAAGAGTGTAACAGCCTATATCAGAAAATACATGTCCGGAACCATAAGGTTTAACAGCTTCTATTAAAGAATTGAACAAATCGGCATGTCCGCAACCATTGCAGAAAGAAGGTGGTCGCATTTTTACAATCGATGGAACCGGTTCTCCTATACTTACCGGTAAACCAAGCGCTTTTGCAACAATTGACGGAGTCAGCTCTCCATCGCGAGGCACCGTCCCATCGAGCCGTCCATAGATTTTTATTCCATTATCCAGGATTCCTCTGATTGCTTCTTCAAGAACNGGNGCTCCCTCTTCAAGAATTAAAATTTCCTTACACCTTCCGGTTATATCTTTAATGAGGTCCTTAGGAAAAGGGTAAGCCGTAACTTTAAGTACCGGAAAATCAATTATTGATTCTCCAAGGTTCTCCAATAAATAGTTATACGCAATTCCGCATGTAATTATTCCAAGGTCTCTTTTTCTGCCATCTTTGAAATTATTATATTTTGAAATTCCATATTCATATCTTAATGATTCATAAGATAATAGCAGAGATTTATACTTTTGCCGAGCGATAGCAGGAAGAAGAACAAACTGCAGAGGGTCAANNGGAAGTGTAAGTTTATTCTCAGGGAGTGGCGGTTTTAGATTAATGCCAGCTCTTGAATGTGCCAGACGTGTGGTTATTCTGAACAGTACAGGAAGTTTATATTTTTCCGATACTTTAAAAGCGTCAAAAACCATATCATAGGCCTCCTGCTGGTTTGATGGTTCAAAGCATGGTACAAAAGCGAACTTTCCGTAAAACCTCGAATCCTGTTCATTCTGGGAAGAATGCATTGACGGATCATCGGCTGAAACTACAATCAGTCCGCCATTTATGCCTGTTAAGGCTGAATTAATAAAACCATCGGCTGCTACATTCAACCCAACATGTTTCATTGCTACCATTGCCCTTTTACCGGCATAAGACATTCCAAGCGCAGCCTCCATGGCAGTTTTTTCATTTGAGGACCACTCACGGTGTATGTTGCGCACAATAGCTTCTTCAGAAGATTGGATAAACTCCATTATTTCGGTCGAAGGAGTTCCGGGATATGCATACATACCGCTTAATCCTGCATCTAATGCTGCCTGTGCTATCGCTTCATCACCCAACAATAAAGGTTTTTTCATATGTAGATTAAATAATATTCGGTAATAATAAAGTCAGCGGGTTATTTGATCATTAGTTTATTTTTAAAACAGAGAGAATGGTCAGAAATTTGCTGATGCAAATATTGAAATATTTTCCATATTTAAAAATGACTAATAAGTATAATATAATATGACATTTACAGANGATCATTTATTGATATCTCATGAGATATGACGTTAAAATATAGTTAAATAGTTTACCGTTATACTCAATTATGTTTATTTTGCAGTACAATTCGATTTAATCAGATACAAAAACGGATCTAATTGAACAAACTCTTTTACACCTTTATATTTTTCATCCTTTCCTTTTCTGCCATTAATGGTCAGACAAATGACAGGGAGAGATATATTCAGGTGAGTGGCATAATTANTGATGAAGTCTACAGACCTGTACCAGGAGTTGCTGTTATTTCCAAAAAGCTTAAAAAAGGGGCCGTNAGCGAAAGATCGGGAATCTATTCAATCACAAGNACTCCGGGAGATACTATTTTCTTCAGGGCTGTGGGATTNAAAAGATATCATACNATTATTCCTGAAACATTTGAAGAAAGACATTGTGAGGTTGATATAACATTGGATGTAGATACTATTCAGATTAAAGAAGTGAATATCCTGCCATGGAAGAATTATAGCGAGTTTATAAAAGATATAACTAAAGAACGGCCTGCTGATCCTTTGATTGAAAATATGAATGATAATATCGCTTCAATTTATGTGGCTATAACAAATCAGAGTAATGTAAAGATCTCTCCTGAAGCCGGTTANAGATATGCTATGGAACAGAATTTCAGTGCTATGGCAACAAGAGGACAATATCCTATCAACAATCTTTTAAATCCATTTGCCTGGTCAAAATTCATCAGTAGTATAAAAAATGGATTATTTAAAAATCAGAAGTTCAATAAACCTATTAATGCCAAGGTAAGAAAAAAGATCAAAAAAGCTCAAAGCAAATAATCTATATTACCTTATATGAATTAAAAAGCCTGATTGGTAAAAGAGTTTTTAAAAACAAATTCTTTAATTGATTTCCTTGGTCTTCTCTTTTCGTCCCGCGCTAATAATTCAGGTGAAAGTGAAGTACCGTCACCAAGATATCCTACTGCCATCATTGCAACAGGCTCTATATCATCGCTCAACTTGAAGTATTCCTTTACTTTATCTACGGAATAGCCTGCCATCTGATGGACATAAACATCAAGTGCTGTAGCCTGTAACAGAAGATTGGTAACAGCCATACCAGTATCGTGAAAAGCATGTCTGTTCGGTCTGCCACTGTATGAAAATTTAGTGCGCACCATACTTATTACAAGAGCATAAGCATTCTTAGCCCACACCTTATTTCCATCTGTCATGAATCCTATATAATCATTGAAAACCTCCTGTTCATCCTGTGTTGTAAAAACGAATAACCAAGGTTGCTCATTATTGCATGAGGGAGCATAACTGGCAGCTTCGAACATTGCTTTCAATTTAAATTCTTCAACAGGAATTGAAGAAAAAGAGTACGGGCTCCATCTCTCCTGTATGATCTCAAGGATCAGTTCTTTTTTCATTTTATTAAAGTTAGACTGATTGATTTTTAACTTAATAATAACAAGTCTATCCCTTAGTGTTCCTTTGTGAATTCCTTTGCCCCCAACTTTCAATCAAATTATTAAATGATACTTATATAGATACAAATGTAATAATTTATAATTTCGCAGTGTATGAGAACGTATAAAGGTAAACAGGCTGGCATTCTGGGTACTGTAATTATTCATCTGATTATAGGAATAATTTTCATATCACTGCAACTGAGGTCATTACAAAAAATCACAGCGGCTGGATATGAAGTTGAACTGGCTCCTGATGCAGAGCCTGTGACTAAAAAGGAAAAGCTTATCGAATTACCTGCTACTACTGTTGAAAAGATCCTCAAAGGGGACCAGGAGATGATGAATATTGCCCGAAATCTTTCAAGCAAATCAGATGAAAAGATAAACCCCGCTGATTATATCGATAAGGTTAAAGAGGAGCTGATAAAAAGCGGGAAACTGGGAGTTGATAATTATATTGATGAACAAAAAAAATTGAACGAATNCAGGGGAGATGAAAAACTCGCTATCGAAAATGATACAGTTCTTAAGAAAGTGAATGAAAAACCGAGACAATCGACGGAGATGGCTGCAAATTTTAAAGGCCCAACAAGAATCTATTATGATCTGGTTGGCCGGAATCACCTTTATCTGCCAATTCCAATCTATAAATGTCAGGGATCTGGTCTGGTTGTTCTCGGGATTGAAGTAGACCAGTATGGCAATGTCCAGAAGGCGCAGGTTATAGACAGGGAAAGCACAGCTTCAGATCCGTGTCTTGTTGAAACAGCGGTAGCAACTGCCCTTCAATCAAAATTTAATCCTGATGTCAATTCACCCAGGATACAACTAGGTACACTCAGCTATCAATTTGTTGCGCAATAAACGGCGTTAAAGCACAGCGGCGCAAGGGCGTAGAGGCGAGCCCTTGAGACGTTGAGCCTTTGCGCCATTGAGCCATAAACAACTTGGAATTGATTATTTAGAATAGTAGATTCCCCGACTGATAATTAAATGGTTTTATCACATCAGGCGTGTTCCGGTCTGATGACCTGGAATTAATGAGAGGACTTATAGTATGAGCCTTTAGAATATCAGAAGGACAGGGAGTCAGAAGTCCAAGTGCAGCTTCCTGTGATATTGAGAGATCGATCCACAAGGTCTCTGAAGATTTACTAAGTACAACAGGCATTCTCTTACCCGAGTTATGGATATTCGCCATCAGATCGTTAGCGTCAGTTGTAACTATTGAGAAAGTGGTCAGAACCTCACCGGTATTATTTTCAACCCAGTCATCATAGATACCGGCTAATGATATTATTTCATTTTCCGAGTGATATATATACCATGGAATTTTTTCATTGCCAATATGTTGCCATTCAAAGAAGCCTTTCACAGGAATGAGGCATCTCTTTGACCTGAAGGAAGAAGAAAACGACTTTTTTGTCTCTATGCTTTCAGATCTGGCATTAAAGGTCTTGTACCTTATTATATTTGCCTGATCAATACCTTTGGTCCATGCCGGTATCAATCCCCATTTCAATAGTTGGATTTTTGAAGGTTCACCAGAACAGATAGCCGGTAGCGATGGGATGCCAAATGCATGATAATAATAACTCGGCCTGTATTTGTCAGGATCGATTAAGGTGGCTCCATACCGGTTTTCGAGTTCCTCCTTAATAAGGTTCACATTTACTGTAAAACACATAGTTACCTTACGGAGTATTCTTTTAAAGTAGTCTTAAGAGGAATTGGAAGGGAATAGTTAAAAAGATCATTATCAGGCCATGGGTTAATCTGCGATATTGCCTTGAACATCATATTATTTATGTATGAGTAGATCTCAGGGCCATTCCATGCGCTTGAGTTGAAGAGTACAACCCATGAGACACCATCAGATTGCCGTTTCATCATACCTGCGCTGCCGGGAAAAGAACCTGTACGCCACCATGTACCATTTAAAATTGTCGCCTTCCATCCTACAGGTGCAAATCCATTGTCATTATCTGTCATAAACCTGATACTTTGGTCGCTAAGTATATCGGGGCGGGTTTTAAAACCATCAACAGCCAGTAATAATCGCATAAGATCAGGTGCTGTTGCTACCCAGGCTCCTGCTCCACCGAGAGCTCTTATGTCATTTCCACCATAACTGGGTGTAACCAGTTCACCAGTACCATATATTGAAGGTTTAAGCTCAACATCTGACGGCTCGTAATATGTAACCTCGAAAGGAGACTTCTCCGATGGCAGATTCCCTGCAATTTTCATATCATAAATTCCAAGTGGTTCAAGTATTTCCCGCTTGCAAAAATTTTCGTAAGAGCTCCCCGATACTTTTTCGATCACCAGGCCAAGTATACTATATCCAAGATTTGAATAGGCCTTACCCGTCCCGGGAGTATAATGGAGTCTTTTATCAAGGGCAAATCTCACTATAGTTTTAGTATCGACAGGTGGTTTTAGGCCCATCTTTTCGGCAACCACTAATGGCATAAACATCTGATCACCATAACGTTGAGTCCATCCNGCTTCATGACTTAAAAGTTGGGCAATGNTTATATTATAGACTCTCTTGTCTCTAGGTTCTCCGAAATAGGNATCATTAAGAATTCCTTTAGGACCAAAAACAGTATCGTTCAGCGATAACTTTCCCTCTTCCTGGAGCTTCATNATGCCAACTGCAGTAACCAGTTTTGAAATACTGGCTATCCTGAATTGGCTATAAGGCTGTGTTTCAGTTTTTGATGCTGTATCGGCCAATCCAAAACCTCTTGCAAAAATCAGCCGGCCATCTTTGGCAATAGCTATTGAGGCACCAGCGATAGACCATTTTCTCAAAAAGGTATTAACTGTTTTTTCAGCGCCCGTAAATTCACTGCCTTCAGAGCTACTGTTAGTAAGTCTGACATTATATGGAATAAGCTTATCAACAAGAAGAGAGCTACTTTCTATTGCACCCGGGTTAAAACTTACCAGTATTAACAATAGCGTTATTAATAATATTTTATTACTTTTCTTCAATATCGATTCCCTTTTCAGAAGACAAAATTAAAAAGTATTCCTTTTCACAGGTCGAAATTTACATAAAAAATATAATTTAGATTGATAAATAGGTGTATTTGTGAACATTTATGACCTGGAACATACTATATAACTTAAAATGTTGGCATAAATTATGTTGTGAACCATTAAATTCCTCACATCCAAGTTTTGGCACACAATTTGAATTTCAAATTGCAGCGATAAAATTTTTGAAAAAAATTTATAATCTGATGCTGTTTATCCATAAAAAAAGAATCAAAAAATTATCTTTGTAATATATGTTGTCAATGAGGCTACAATACATAAGGATTCTTTTTGTTCTCACACTTCTATCCTTTTCGGGGAGTGTTTATTCACAATCTAAAGATACTGACAGAGAATTTTATGATACAACTAATTACATTCCATTATCTTTTGACGGCGCATTAGACTATAATCTGATGATTGCTGCATCAAAAGGTTATGCTTCAGAAATTAACCGGCTTATACTAAAAGGTGCAGATATATATTCAGAAACTGATGAAGGAGTGACTCCTCTGATTTTTGCAGTAACAAATTACCAGACAACGGTTGCTAAACTGCTTATTGATTACGGTTCAGATGTAAATAAGCTTACTTCTGCTTATGAGACTCCGCTTATAATAACTGTAAAAAATCAGAACGCAGAAATTGCTGAAGCTCTGATAAGAGCGGGAGCTGATATTGATTTCAGTGACAAATATGATGCAACACCTCTTCATTATGCCTCAATCTATGGATACTTTCAGTTTGTCGACATGCTCCTTTATTATAATGCATCTAAAGAGAAAAAAACCGTGGAAGGATCAACACCCCTATTGGCTGCAATATGGGCAGGATATGCAGATGTTGCAGATATTCTGATTCAGAACGGTGCCAACATTGAGGCAAGGGATAATGAAGGGGTTACCCCTTTTCTTATGGCTGCACTTAATGGCGATACGCTTATAATGCAACTTCTTTATAAAAAAGGTGTCGACATTTATGCTACAAATGCTTCCAATCATAATGCACTCGCTCTTGCAATAATTGCTGACAATCGCGATGCGATTACATATTTGCTTAAAATCGGAGATAAATGGGCTAAACAGGGAACCTATTCTGTAAGTCCATATAGTGTGGCATCAAAATACCGCAGAAAAGATGTAATCAATATTCTCAGGGAGAATAAAATGCCCGGTAATATAAGGTATGAAATAGACCAGGTAGATATAATGGCATCATCAAGGTTTTTTCTGCATGATTTTTATACAGGTGTAAGTCTTTNGTTCAAGGAACCATTTTTGAATGGAGGTATTATTTTAGGATGTGATACAAAATTATGNTATACACGGGTTTTAGTTAAAAATTCTGAACACACTTTCTATCAGTATATGAATAAGGGGTCTGTTTTTTATGCAGGATTGTTTAAGGATTTTGCACTTACCGACAATGCCTTCAAAGCCAATATTGAATTTTCCACATCACTTTCTGCAGGCTATTCTTTTGGTAATAAACTAAAGGGGACACTTCTTTTGCCTGGAAATAAATTTATGGTTATTCCTGCCATCTCATTCAAATGGACAAAAAAAGATCTTTCATTTTCTCTTGGTGCTGATTACATGAAAACTGAATTTTACCATATCGGTCCGGTGTGGTTAAGATTTGGGGCTTCATATAATCTGTACTTCGATAATGTGAGAACTAATAGAAAAATTTTAAAGTGGTATTNATCAATATTATGAAAAATACATTTAGGATATTAATACTTCTGACTTTTGCTTTCTTTTTCTCATGTGAAGAACAGGGTCTTTTTATCAAATGTACTGATTGCATNTCGGAAGAACCTGTAAATACAAATCTTGAAATTAAGCTTGNCTTAAGTAGTAATGGATATTATACATTAGTTAAAATATATGAAGGTAATCTTGAAGATAGCATCCTTTATACCTCTCAATCGACAAACATTACTTATTTTTTGAAAGTACCCGTAGTTATCAACAAAAAATACACTGTCACTGCCACTTATTATATACCTGATAATCATTACACTACTGTTGATTCAGCGACTCCAAGAGTCAAATATGAGAAGGATCAATGCGACGATCCTTGTTATTTTGTATATGACAAGGTTATTGATCTCAGGTTAAAATATACTAACTGAACCCAACCACAATGAAAATAATAAAACTTAATTACTGAATAAATATAATTAAGGTATCAATGATTTTATATAATTGAGATCAATGAAGATTTTGATTGTCGAAGATGAACCAAAGGTAGCTTCATTTATTAAAAAGGGACTGGAAGAGAACAATTATAGTGCTGAAATTGCCTATGATGGATTATCAGCAGAAAAACTTGCCAGGCTTAACAAATATGATCTTTTCATAGTAGATATTATTATTCCCGGAATCAGTGGCCTGGATTTATGTAAAAAGCTAAAAATGCTAAATATAGATCTGCCGGTTTTGATGCTTACTGCACTAGGAACAACCGATGATAAAATCATCGGATTTGAGGCAGGTGCGAATGATTATCTTGTAAAGCCGTTTGAATTCAGGGAACTTCTTGCCAGAGTTAAGGTTTTACTGAAAAAACCTAATCAATCACAAGGAACGGTAAACAGGCTCATTGTCGGTGACCTGGTACTTGATCTGGATACGAAAACTGCTCTCAGGGGAGGTTCACAAATTGATCTGACTGCCAAGGAATTCTCTTTGCTTGAATTCTTCATGAGAAATACCGGAAGAGTATTATCAAGGATCGATATTGCCGAGAAGGTCTGGGACATAAAGTTTGATTTTGGTACCAATGTTGTCGATGTTTATATCAACTTCTTACGAAAGAAAATTGATAAAGGCTTTGATAAAAAGCTGATCCATACGAGGGTTGGCTTTGGCTATGTTTTTGG
>JGI24137J36423_1000510_pt1 | contig 10874 bp, 9 predicted proteins | sample BarGraNGADG00311_FD_36423 | JGI IMG/M metagenome (IMG submission 36423) | reverse complement strand
CATTTGAAGGATGAGAGGCCTAATGACCTTTTGTATGTGCAAAATTTACTTCCAATGCATTTAATAAAAATAATCAGCCCACTGGTATTCCATTTCTTGGACAGACTTGTAATGTAGAAGCCCCGGAAAAATGATAAGTATAGGTTAATCAAAAATGATGATTAAAATAATAAATACAAATTAATAATCAACCTATGATTTGTCTTTCGAAGTGCAAGGTAAGCAATTAATACGCATGGATCAAATTTATTTTATTGAATCTCATTGAATTAAGTTGTTCGGCTATAAGGTAAGACTGTGAAATCCGATCAAAATAATGACGTAATTTACTCCGGCACAAAGGGTCAGGGTCACTTGTTTTACCGGATGTGCGTTAAACCGATTACCTTTTGAAAGAAGGCCAAACAAGAGTATTGCCAGTAGAAAGCTGTTCTTCATCTTATCTTGCAGGTTTCGGATAAATCAGTTATATGATATAAACCTTGACATTTACAAATTTATAAATTTTGTATCTTTATACAATCTTAAACTGAAGCATTATGAAAACGAGTTTACTTCAAATCCTTGGTATCGTTGTTCTCTCCGTGGTTTCGATTTTCGATGCGAAATCGCAGGATAAGCTTAGCCAGTCCCTTGCCTCAATAAAGGAAAAGGTACAGGATGTTCAAATTGATAAAACCACCTTTAAGCAATCAATCGATATTTTGGACGAAAGTAAAGGAAAGCTTGGTTTTGTTTCTATGTTGGTTGACGAAAAAGGCAAAACTTCCAAAGAAAGATTTGAATTCTATGTGTCTGACATTGATAAAAATACTGTTATCCGTAAAACCTCCGGNNAAAAACTTTTTATAAGCTTATCAATCAATAACAGTCAAAAGTTCATAAAACACTTCAAAGAAGATAAGCTTGACAGCTATACCGATAATCTGGAAATTTTATTATCCGGTGCTGACGCAGCCCAGGAGTTGGCAAATCTTTTTAAAACCGCCATACCATTGGTCAATTCAAGCGAGAAAGGATGGAATNCAAATACAGATGCGCTGAACTGGCTTAAAAACAACATTCCCAAAATAAATACAGGCACGGCAACTTTCGAACAATCCTTTTCATTTGGTGAAGGCAAGGAATACCTGGCCAGTTTTACCTTGAAAAANACCGATCAGAAAAGCGTTTCCTCAGAAGAAAAATATGAATTCAGTATCCTCGATATCAACAAAAAAAAATTAGCAGTTAAGGTCAGCGGGACACAACTTTCGGTTTCAGTTGAAACCAATGGAAACAACCCTTATTTTAAGCATACAAAAAACAATGAACAGCAAAACTTTGATAATAATTTTGAAGTCATCGCGGAAGATATCGACCAGGCCCGCAATATCGTTGCTGCCTTTTCAACAGCTATTGAAAAAAGCAAACCGGTGATCNCTGATTTTAGCAGTATGCAGAAATCACTCGATTTTATTACGAAAAACATCACAGAAGTGACANTAGAGAAGAAAACGCTGAACCAAAAAATCAATTTNGCAGCGGGAAATGGAACAAAATCGATATTTACTTATGCTGAACCCGATCCGAAAGGAAAATCCATTGAGGAACGTTACGAATTTTATCTTAACGACATCGATGCAAACAGTTTAAACTTTAAAGTAAGCGGGAAAAAGATAGCTGTCGTTCCCACAACAAAGAACAAGACAAAGTTCATCAGGTATTATAAAGACAACACACTTCAGGAGTTTCAAAATGAGATCAATATTTTAACTGCCGATATAGAAACTTCCCGTGAAATGGTGGAAGCTTTTAAAGCAGCCATAAAAAGTTCCGAAACTAAGCCTGCTACCTGGAAAAACATTGGTGAGGCCGTTACGTTTTTGACAAATACGCTAACCGGAGAAACTATAGGTACCGACATATATAAGCTAAATTTCAGCTCAGTTTCAACCGAACCTCTGAATGTCAAATATGCGCTGCAAAAAACAGATGCGAAAGGAGTAATGGTGGAACAATCATTTGAATTTTACCCCTACATGTTAGATCCCGCCACAGTAAAAATTGGGTCAGCGGGTAAATATCTGAACGTGGAAGTATCAGTTAAAGGCAAAGAGTTGTTCGTAAAAGTATTTAAAGAAAGCAAACAACAGGCATTTGACGATGGATTAAAAATCATGNCTTTCGATGCCAAACAGGCACAGGACGTAGCCGAAGCCATTAAGTACCTCACCAGCAGCGGCAAGCCGAAAGAAAAGGTTTGGGGCGATAAACAATCTGCCATAAAGTTTATCACGGAAAATGTAGGCGATATGAAAAGCGAAGGGAAAGAGGTAAAGCAAAAGATAGAGCTCACCAATAATGATCCCTGTAAAATTTCCTTTACAGTTTCCAATATTGACGATAAAGGCAAAACAACGGATGAAATCTACGAATTTGCCCTTCCCGATATGAATAAGCTAATAGGCGATTTAAAAGTAAGCGGGNAAAATGTAGTAGTGACCTTACACTGCAAAAACAAAGAAAAACTTGTTAAAGTATATAAAAATGGGGCACAGCAAGCCTGGGGAACCGATGTAAAATTCGAGGCAAACGATGTTGAAACAGGCAAAAATATTGCCGAAGCTTTCAAGAGTGCAATTACTCAGTGTGAAAAATAATTACGGGGGAGCCAGATGGCAGGAGTGGCCTTCTGATCCGGACTCATTTACCGCCATTTAACGCTAAGATGACCTTAACNTGTATAATAAAGTCTTTCTTAGCACGTTTAATATCTGATGCTCAGCAAATACACAGGCTAAAGTTTTTCATAAATGAAAAAGGATCTGTTATGTGATATCCACCTAATAATACGATTAGTACAGAACCAATGATGATGATTATATAATCACCATTGGTCCTTNAGAATAACAAAACATTTACCGCAATTTGAAGAAGACAGATATGGGAAAAGCAAAAACGATTATCACAATAACTGGTATTTTCATATTTTTATTTTCTTATGGAAGTATGTCAGGCAATATCGATCATCCGGGTAGATTAATTTCTGACCAGACAAGTTCAAAATCTACACAGACAAAAACAAAATCTACGCAAACAGGTACTAAATCTGCTCAGACGAAAACCAAGTCTGCACAAACAGGTACTAAATCTGTTCAGACAAAAACCAAGTCTGTACAAACCGGTTCAAAATCTACACAGACAAAGTCAAAATCCATCCAAAAGAGTTCAATATCTGAAACAGATAATAAGAGCAAAGATTTAGGAATTGTAACGATCGGTACAGCAACCTGGGCAGTAGCAAACCTGAATGTAAGCACCTTCCGAAATGGCGATTCGATTCCTGAAGCAAGAACCAATAAAGAATGGGAAACAGCTGGCGAATCAGGAAAACCTGCATGGTGTTACTATAATAACGACCCGGCAAACGGTCCGAAATACGGCAAACTATACAATTGGTATGCAGTGAATGACCCAAGAGTGTTAGNTCCGGCCGGCTGGGCATTATCCAGTGATACTGATTGGGCAAAGTTGACTTATTATTCAGGAGGAAAAGAAGCTGCCGGTGAAAGAATGAAAAGCACAAGTGGATGGAGCGAAGGTAATAATGGGACAAATGAATCCGGGTTTATAGGTCTCCCGGGAGGTTATCGAGTTGAGAATGGTACGTTTCTCAACCTTGGCAGCATTGGTATATGGTGGAGTTCGACAGAAAGCAAGTCTCTCAGCGCCATTGACCACTACCTTTCAATGAGTAGCAGTTTAGGCAGAAGCAGCAGTCCCAGGCAACGTGGGGAGTCAGTTCGGTGCCTGAGAAATTAGATCTATCTCCACTTTTTGTTTTCCCGTCATGTCTGGAACCTGAAATCTTTACATTTGGCTGGTCTCAGATTAAACTTAACATACTTAACTAAACAACAAGTATTTAACTTTGGTTTTGGCTGGTCAATTTATTCCGGATAACTATTGTTATTGGCAGATGCTCTTCCGTGAATATTTATTAATATAAGAGGTTGTCAATAATTTGTCGTTCGGTAACTGATAAGGGGATAACCTTATTAAAGTGAGTCCAGTCAGGCTCTGTTCGTATAACTCCTTCCCATCTGTAAACGTCNGTAAATATTCCGCCATATATTAATTTATCCATTGTATAATACTTGAAAACATGAACCAGGTTTCCTGTATTAGAATCATATCCTGAAACTGTCGTGCGGATCAGAGATGTGTCAGGATTTGCAATTAGTGTTTTAAATTGTTGAAGAGCTGGTGAATTTTCATCTCCGTCCAGTCGGATTTCCAAATACCAAGTCATTTCTACTAAAGGGGCATTAATTTCTCTTCTGTATAATGTCCGTTTCACATTGTTCGCAATCTGAATTAACTCAACTGTTGCAGTGCAGTCGATTAAGTTTTTCCCTTTGTTGCCAACCCTGAAAGAAAGATAAATACGTTCATTTCTGTAACGGATAAAAAAATTATCCGTCAACAGGATATCATTAGGCCTCTGCAGAAATTTGTAAGCAATATAGCCTCCAAAAACCGGGAAAAAGGTCAACTCAAAACATGATTCAATAAAAACAATTAAATGTCCGGCTCCTGCTTTAGGAACAATATCACCGTATCCGATTGTTGTGAATGTAACAGCACTAAAATAAATGTAATCGAAGAAGTGAAAAGTATTAAATCCTGATGCCGACCTAAAGTCTAGGGAGTCATAAAAGTAATATAGCAACCCGAACACAAATGTTATAANAAAATATATTGCAATACCTTTCAGAACAGCAATCGTGATGCGGTGTGACAAAATTGAGGAAGCAGTATTCAGAATTGTCTTTTTAAGTCGTATTAAGTCCATAATAAGGAGATATTCAAAAAGCTTGAAGTTTAAAAAGATACTTTTGGGTATTAATTTAGTAAAAAAATGTTAATAAATAACTTAATCTCACAAACAAAGAATAGTATAATCAATTTCTATCAGGATGTTGAAAAATTAAAAGAGGACATTACCTGGCAGGAACCTGAACTCTTTACATTTGTCCGGCCTTAGATTAAACTTAACAGACATAACTAAACAACAATCCATTGAAGACAGTGTTTTCGGCTGGTATAAAGTGTATCATTTAAAAGGTGTTAAAGAAAGTAAAAAAATTGATAATCGTGTTTTCAGTATTGCGCAGCATTAATTTTAAATAACACGAGAGGACCTGTCTTATAATCAGGTCGTAAATAAACAAATAGTTCCTTTTGATGTTATATCGTGTCACCTGAATACATCAAGGTAATATAATCAGCGTTTAATAAAACAGGTATTAAACCATGAGATGACTTGCTATAGTCTGATAATGAAATTATGGTGCATAATCATATGAATTGAGCAGACTTTTCCAGAGTTTAGGAAGTACCTAAGAATTCTTTAAAATGGAAACAGAAGAAAACAGACCTTATAAACGGGCTNACCAATTGAGCTTCTTTACCATCTTTTACAATGTTATAGAAGGCATAGTATCAATAATCTTAGGTTACGAAGATGAAACCCTTACCTTATTTGGTTTTGGTGTAGATAGTTTTATTGAAGTAATGTCGGGTATTGGCATTGCCATTATGATATTACGCATCAGACAAAACCCGGAAAGTCCGAAAAGTACCTTCGAGATAAAAGCCTTAAAGATTACAGGCACTGGATTTTATCTTTTATCAGCAGGCTTATTAACAGGAATAATATTAAATCTCATCAACCATCACAAACCCACAACAACATTATGGGGTGTAATTATATCATTGGTTTCAATAGTAGTAATGGTTTGGCTGATGACTGCCAAAAAGAAAATAGGCAAGCAACTAAATTCTGAACCTATAATTGCAGATTCCAATTGTACCAGGATTTGTGTATATATGTCTTTGGTTCTTCTTGGATCAAGCCTTGTTTATGAAATTACAGGATTCGCCTATGCCGATGTTATTGGTGCTGCTGGTCTTATTTACTTTTCCATAACTGAAGGAAAGGAAGCTTTTGAAAAAGCCGGAGGCAAGGAATGCAGTTGTGGCGATCATTTGGAAGCAAAACAGTAAAATACCTATTCGATCCGAAAACGTGCTATATTGCCAAAAAAATTGCACCATGAAAAAATCATATTTAATCCTTATCAATGATGCTCCTTATGGGACTGAAAAGGCATACNATGCATTACGACTGGCAATGCAGATTCAGAAAGATTATGATGGAACAGATTTGTGTGTATTTCTGATGGCTGACGCTGTGTCCTGTGCATTACCCAATCAGAATACTCCAAATGGGTATTATAATATTGAAAGAATGCTTAAATCAGTTATATCAAAGAATGGTAAAGTTAAACTTTGCGGATCATGTGCAGAGGCCCGCGGACTTAAAGAGTTGAAACTTGTCGAAGGTGCTGAATTAAGCACTATGAAAGAACTTACTCAGTTAACGATGGAATGCCATAAGATTATAACTTTCTAATCAGCTAATGCTACCCAGAGCAATNGCAATTGAACTTTGTTATAAGGAAATACTCAATAAGGGATCGATAAAATAAGAAAAATTGAGAGTAAGAGATAATGGAATGCCCACAGAAAATATGTTGGCTACTTTTTTAATGTTGATCTTATACTATCTCAAAACTATAACTTTCAGAAAAAACCCTCAGCCCCTGCTCTTCAATAACATATTTGATTAGAAGAAGAATAGTGGAAACTACCATTTACCTTTAAAATTTTATAATAAAAGCTTAAAATCCATCAAAACCCAGAAACAACATGGCAACAAATAGGGCCGANCGTATAGTCCCGCCTAAGCGGGATAGCGAAAGAGCAAGTCCGACGCGTGGGCAAGGCAGGTTTCGAACCAGAACTCCTTAAATTTGGCTGGTCTCAGACTAAACTTAACATACATAACTAAACAACAAATATTTTTCTCCGGATTTTGGTGGTTAAATAATCCCGGCCAACTATGGACAAGGTCTTTTACGAGTTGGCTGCGCCGGGCTCGTCATGATATATAGTGACTCGGTTCTGCTTTAGTCATACCATCTTCTTCTTCTTGCGTAACTACCACCACCACCGCCAAGAAGAAGAACAACACCCAGAATAAATCCCAACCAATATAACGAACCTGTATTATGTTCAGCATATAATCCAATACTCGCCCCCAATAATTTACCAATCAATACGAAAGGGGAAATGAACCCGTGAACAATACCGTATAGAAAACCATATACCTCCTTGGTCATGCCAACAGGAGCACAGGAAGTAACAAAAAACAGAACCAGCAATAATAATAATCCAATAAATATTCTTTTTGTTTTCATATAAATTAATTTTAAAATGTTTTTACCCGTTAAGTGATATAAATTTGAAGCATATGAAAAATGTCAAAATATTTCCATTCGGAGTTTTATCAAAATTATGCCGGATAATCTTAAAGAGATCTGGGTATAATACAAAAAGAGGAAATTATTAAAGAAAATAATCTATTAATTGTCTATAAAGATGGGCATCTTTATATATAAAAGTGTTACACAACTTTAGAAATAGATTGCAAAATTCACACATTCCCGGGACAATTCGTATAACTGTAAATCAAATACATATAACACACCAAATGCCTCTTTCTTGTTCATAGTCATTTATATCGAGTCTTGTCTTTATCCCCTATATTTGGACAGATTTGTTTAAAGAAAGAGAACTAAAAAGATGGATTAAGAAAAGAATCGTGTTAACTGTCACCGACCTTTAAATAACTCTGAATCAATAATAGTAAAATCGTTCAAACCCTGACAAGAACCTGGCAACAAACAGAATCGAGCGTGAAGAAAATGCCCAATAGGCATTTTTAACTAAGGAGCCAGTATACCGNGGAGGCTTAAGCTCAGTCATATNCAAAAGGTAAAAATATCAAAATTAAAAAACCGGCTAAATTAGCCGGTTTGTGGTTGTCCCGTCCCTACTTCACTTCGTTTCATAGGGCAAAGCAGGTTTCGAACCTGAACTCTTCTGATCCAGAATCATAAATAAATAAAATATNTTTACCTTAACACATTGATTATTAATTCTATTGTATAAAGACAAAATCATTACGTTTCCATTATTTAATACCTGTTATCCCTAAAATATGGCAAGAAACCTAGCAAGATTTTAAAACAATCCTACATTAATTTTTCAAGTTTCATCTTTATCCAAAGTAGCCAAATAATGATACGTAGTTTAAGAGTTCAGGTGATTGACTATTAGTAATTCTGAACCGATAAAGATGAACAGATTAAAAATGAATAATGAACTCCTTACTTTTTAAATTAATTTCTGATCAATATCATAGGTTTTATTCAGGATTCAAATGCAAAAGCCGGACATCTTAACCATATCTGGCCGGTTCAGTTGCAATTAAAGGTTGCAGGCTAATGAAGCAANCTCATCCTCCATAGGAGTGGTCAAAAATTAAAAGCCTTGAGTCCGCTGACCCCTTCGCTGCAAAACGCATGCTTTTTTGCCAACTTCAAAAGACGAATGACCTGGCAACTTTTGTCCGGCCAGATTACAATCAAAATAATTAACTTGACTACAGTCGATGATGGTCATTTCACTCAGGGCCTAGATGGTCTAGGATACTGGCTTTTCCTCTTACTTAATACTAATAAATAATGAATTCCTTTTAGAAAACTTCCTTGATTTTTCTTCTTTTTATCTTCAAATCAGGTGGAAAAGCGTATCTGTAAATTTTTGGATTGCTAAGAATCAGGTTAAAACACTGCGGTTTACTTTGCGATGGTTTCAATATGATTTCGACTATCACTAAAAGCGGATATGAATAAAAAGCAATGACATGTATGTTCCTTATCTGTTGAGTCCAATTACGTGAATTATATAACTTTTCTCAAAAATTGTGTAACACCTATTCTTTTAAAGGTGCTTAATTTCGTTTTTACATCGTGCTAATAAAATGCACGTGCACATGGGTTTTCGATACCACTAAAAACAGGGTAAAAGAAAAATTGATCAAAATATTATGAATAAAATATTCTTGTTTTAAACCACATATTATAAACATGTCATTCAAAAATGAAGGATTTTAAAATGAAACACTTGAGGAAAAAGCTCATTTTTTTCTGTATTTTGTTGATTATGGTAATCAACTTCGATGTTACTTTCGCTCAGAAAGCAAAAGTTGTTTCTTCTTATGGACCTGTCAACCAAGATGTAGGCTTTGATCAAATTAAAGCTGATCGGATGAAGGTAAAAGCTGATCGTGCAAAAGAACACAAAGATCTGCTTAATGCCCGGTACGATCTATCAAAAAAAACATCTCCGGATGTTGTCATGTCGGGAGGGAAACCCATACCCGTGGGCCCTACAGCTAAGCTTCAAGGTATAAATTGGGCAGATCTGGATAAGCTAAGTCCTGAGCAAATAAAATCGAAGGGAATTTTTCCTTACAAACCTTTGCCATTTGCCGATCATGCTGAGGGTGGCATGCTTTTCCCTCTAATGATTATTGATACCCTTCCAAGGCTTGTTCGTTTCGATCTTGATTTTGATCTCCCGGAACATATTCTGCCTGATCGGGCACCTCCCATTTATCTGACCACTCGTCCAGATTTGGGTGATGTATCGAAGGGCCGGTTAATTACCATCGATAATTACTACGAAATTTTTAATGGACTTTTAAATCCAAAACAACTTGAAGGATTGCGCTTGCTGGTCACCCAGTTTCCACAGCAACAGTTTAATGCTACCGAAGACCGACGAACTGACCGACCCAGCCTTGGTGTTACCTGTTTTGATTGTCATGTCAATGGACACACAAACGGGGCAAACCATCTGGTTGGCGATATTCGACCACAAGAATTCAGGCATCGGATAGAAACTCCGACTTTGCGGGGAGTAAGTATTCAGAGGCTCTTCGGTTCGCAACGAGGACTTAAATCTGTTGAAGATTTCACTGAATTCGAACAACGGGCAGCCTACTTTGATGGCGATCATGTAATGGCAGCCAAAAAGGGAGTTAACATTCTTGATCGTGGTTCGCAAGTTCATTTTATGGCCGAATTCATGGCGATCTTAGATTTTCCGCCAGCGCCAAAGCTCAATATTTATGGTGAATTGGATAAAACCAAAGCAACTCCGTCAGAATTGCAGGGCGAAGCAATTTTTAATGGCAAAGGCCGGTGCTCTACTTGTCACCCTGCCCCCTACTACACCGATAATAACATGCACAATTTAAAGGCGGAACGTTTCTATAAACAGGAAATGGTCAATGGCATGATGATGGCGCATGATGGTATGATTAAAACTTTCCCGTTAAGAGGTATCAAAGACTCGCCTCCCTATTTGCACGATGGCAGATGTTTTACTTTGGAAGATGTTGTTGAATACTTCAACCTAGTTCAGGAATTACGACTGACAGCCCAGGAAAAGTCAAATTTGGTTGCCTTTATGCGCATATTATAGAAAATGGTTAAAAAATCGGTATGCTGAGGGTTCAAATAGCCGGGAGCCAGAAGTCGGGAGTCCTAATTTTTCATCTTCCGACTTCTGACTTCTTTTTTCAAGCTCCAAAACAATTTCCGGAGGTTCTTCCTTCGGAAAAAAATTAGGAGTACAAACAATAAGTAACCTCAGGAACTTCCAACAGATCAGAATAAAAATAATCAAATAAACAATAACTCTAAAAACCAGACTATCATGAATCCAACAAACAAATTAGAATTTCAGGCGCTGCCATATTCTTATAATGCTCTTGAACCGTCCATTGATAAGCTTACATTAGAAATCCATTATAGCAAACATCATAAAGCATATTATGACAATTTTATGAATGCCATAAAAGGAACCGATATGGAATCGATGGATATGATGGATATTATCAGGAATATAAGCAA
>JGI24137J36423_1000494_pt1 | contig 10984 bp, 8 predicted proteins | sample BarGraNGADG00311_FD_36423 | JGI IMG/M metagenome (IMG submission 36423) | reverse complement strand
ATCGCTACCAGTGGTGGAGGCAAGAAGAAGTCCTCGGGCATCATGGCACAGGGTGAGACGACCACTCCGGCGACGACGACGCCGTCCACGGCTCCGGCGGCCACATCCAAGCTGACCATCGACCAGGTCCTCACGCCGCCACTGTCGATCTACAGGCGCAGGAATCCCTTTGAGCCGCTGGTCAACGAAGAGGCGCCGCAGACCGTCGCTACCACCTCGGCCCCCGGAGGGGGCAACAGGACAGTCAACGTGCCCGCGCAGTTGAGGACAGGTATACATGCGCCGCCCGAGACTCTCTCTTANGCGATCACGCTCGACGGGATCTTCAAGCAGGGNGACAAGTCNGTCGCCAGGATCAGGGTAGGCGACCANCTCTTCGACAACGTCGCCGTAGGTGGCACGTTCGGTGACCACTACAAGCTCCTTACGGTTGCAGGGGACGCGAGCGCCACCATACTCTTCGGCGACGAACGCTTCACCATCTTTACCGGCCAGTCCATCTACCCGTAGCGCCGCGGCCCACCCGAGGCTGGCGCAGCAGGTGTGGACGACGGCGCACTTCCCCCGCGGGAATCTCTGTTGTCTTATTTCGCTTTTGACGTCATCCTGTTTATTGAAAGAGAAGGTGCAAGAGTTATGACAGCTGCATTGAAGGGGTGCTCCAGATGAGGATGCTCACGGGCGGCGAGTCACACGGCCCCGCCGTGGTGGCGATCATCGATGGCGTGCCGGCGATGCTTCCGGTATCGGCGGCACACATCGACCGAGACCTGGCGCGCAGGCAGGTCGGCCATGGGCGGGGAGCCCGCATGCGGATCGAGCAGGACCATGTCCGCATCCTCTCCGGGGTAAGGCACGGGCGCACCATGGGAAGCCCCCTCACTCTGCTCGTCGAGAACCTCGACCACGAGAAATGGAAAGACGTCATGTCGGCCGAGCCCGTCCCCGGTAGCGACTCGCGGGCGGAGACGAAGCCCCGGCCGGGCCATGGCGACATGGCGGGGATGTTGAAGTACTGGACCATGGACGCGAGGGACATCTTAGAGCGCGCCAGCGCGAGGGAGACTGCGGCTCGCGTGGCCGCCGGGGCGGTCGCCCGGGTTCTCCTGGCCGAGCTCGGCGTGAACGTCCGCAGCAGGGTGCTGGCGGTCGGCCCCGTGGCTGTGGAGCCGGCAGACATGGCTGGAGAAGAAGAGTACTTGAGAGCCGACGCCGACCCGATGCGCTGTTCCGACAGCGCGGCTTCCGGGCGTATGGTTGAAGAGGTGGACCGTGCCGCCGGTGATGGAGACTCCCTCGGGGGCCTCTTCGAGGTAGCGGTTTTCGGCGCCCCTCCGGGACTGGGCTCGCACGCACAGAGCGACAGGAGGCTGGACGCAAGGCTGTGCGCCGCGTTCGCGTCTATCCCGGCTATCAAGGGTGTCGAGATAGGAGANGGGTTCGGCCTCGCGGGGGTAAGAGGTAGCGGGGCGCACGATGAGCTCTTCTTCGAGGCGGGCCGTGGACTCTACAGGAAGACGAACAGGGCCGGCGGTATCGAGGCCGGCATGAGCAACGGCGAGCCGATCGTGGTCCGTGCCGCGATGAAACCGATTCCGACCCTCGCGAGCCCGCTGGCAACGGTCGACCTCGCCCTGTTGAATGCGGCGCGGGCGTTCAAAGAGAGGGCTGACGTGTGTGCCGTCCCCGCCGCGTCCGTCGTGGGAGAAGCGGTCGCCGCGCTTGTGATCGCCGATGCCGCACAGGAGAAATTCGGAGGGGACTCGCTCGGTGAGATGAAGAGGAACCTCGCAGGTTACCTGGACCAGATCGGTGACCTCTGGAAGCGCCGCTGATGAGACAGGCGGCGAGCGATGACGGAAGTGAGACTTTGGAAAAGACGAACATGGTGCTGATCGGTTTCATGTACTCGGGCAAGACCACGATCGGCAAGCGCATCGCCGCCGTGACAGGCCGCGAGCTGCTGGATACCGATAGCGTTATCGAGAGCGAGCAGGAAATGACGATAAGTGAGGTCTTCGAGGCTCGACAGGAAAGTGGTTTCAGGGCCCTGGAACGAGAGGTAGTCCGGCGCGCCACTTCGCGTGACGGCGTCGTCATCGCGCTGGGGGGCGGCGCGGTCCTCGATGCGCGCAACGTCGAGGACGCCAGAAGGACGGGGATGCTGTTCTACCTCAAGGCGACGCCGGCCGAGGTCGCTGGGCGCGCTGACGGCAAGGGTGGCAGGCCGCTGCTGGAGGGCAAGGGGATCGAGGAGANAGAAGAGATGATGAAGGCCCGTGAGGAGCGTTACGTGGAGGCTGCGGACGTCGTGATCGAGTGCGGCGACAGGGACCCGCGGGGGCTGGCCCTCGAGATCATCGCGGACTTCAACAACACTACTACGACCGGCCGGGACACGGGGGAGTGGGGCGGCTGATGAGCTCGTGTGAGGAGATACGTGTCGAGCTCGGGGACAGGAGCTACACCGTAACCGTCGGCGAGGGTCTGCTCGGCCGTCTCGACGATTTTCTGCGGGGCGGCTGGAAGAGGGCAGCACTGGTCACCGATTCAAACGTCGGCCCGCTGTACGCCACAGAGGCGGCCGAGCGGGTTCGTTCCAGAGGGCTCGAACCGGTCTTGCTCGAGGTGCCGGCGGGAGAGGCTTCAAAGACGGCGGAGCGCGCATTCGAGATCCTGGACCGGCTGATCGAGTCCGGCCTCACCAGGTCGGACCTTGTCATCGCGCTCGGCGGGGGCGTTGTGGGCGACCTCACCGGGTTCGCGGCGTCAATATTCAAGAGGGGCATCGACGTAGTGCAGGTCCCGACGACTCTGATGGCGATGGTGGATTCGTCCATAGGTGGCAAGACTGCGGTGAACGTCCCGGCAGCCAAGAACCAGGTAGGGAGCTTTCACCAGCCCGTTGCGGTCGTCTGCGACATCTCTCTCTTGGCAACGCTTTCTCCGCGGGAGTTCATTTCCGGCATCGCCGAGGTCGCGAAGTACAGCCTCCTGACATCNCGAGAGTGGGGCAGGCGTTTCCGCGCAGATCCCGGGGCGTCAAAAAGATCGGCTCCCGGCGACCTGGCCCGCATCATCNCCGAGTGTGTCAGTGAGAAGGCGGCACTTGTGGCCGCCGACGAGCGGGACCACGGAGTCCGGCATCACTTGAACTACGGCCACACCCTGGGGCACGCGCTGGAGGCCCAGGCAGGATACGCCGGGACCTACTCCCACGGGGAGGCGATATCCGTGGGATGGTGTTCGCCGCCCTGGTGTCAGAGAAACTGGGGGTAGGGCGCGCGGGTCTCGCGGGCGACCATCGGATGCTGCTGGATTCGCTGGGCCTGCCGGTCAAACCGCTTCCCAAGGCGCCGGAGTACAGCGAACTTGCGCCGCGGATCGCCCAGGACAAGAAGAGCGCCGGAGATACGGCCATGGTGCTCCTCGAAGATGAGGGCAGTCCGGTGGTCCGCACAGGTGTCGAGCCTGCGGCGCTCGAGGCCTGTTATGATCTTTTGCTCCGCGGCGGTTGATTCGACAGAGGAGGTCGGGGAGTGCTGCACATTCTGGTTCTCAACGGTCCGAACCTTAACCTGCTGGGGGAACGGGACCACTCCATCTATGGCCGGCGCACGCTGGATGAGATCAATGCGGAGATCGCGGAGCGCGCCCGGGAGCTGGGCGTGCGGGCCCTTTTCTTCCAGTCGAACCACGAGGGCGACCTGATAGACAAGATCCACGCCGAGAGGAAATCATCGGCTGGCATCATCATCAACCCTGGCGCTCTCACTCACTACAGCTATGCGCTGCGCGACGCCATCGACGCAGTCCGCTTGCCCACTGTCGAGGTCCACCTGTCTGACATCAGCTCGCGCGAGGAGTTCCGTCGACGGTCGGTGTTGAGCGATGTCGCCTGGAAGACCGTGATGGGCAAAGGGCCACAGGGTTACATCGATGCCCTGGAAGCCTTGGTGGAACATCTGTCGGGATAGCGGGCTGGCGCTCGGTCCTCTAGAAGGCCTGCAGGACTTTCTGGTACTGCTTGAAGACCTTCAGTGTCACCTGGTGGCTGCCCTTCTGGAGCTCCTCGAGTCCGGGGCGAACCACCAGGGCAAACCCGTTGGAACTCTGAGCATCGCCGGGTGAGCTGGCGACCCGTGCCGGGTCTCCTATCCCCGCGCGTGCCTTCGACACCACGGAGTCGAGGTCGGCTCTCTCGGCCATTCCGAATATAATCATCGAGTTGTACCCGTTCTCAGCGAGGGCTGAGGTATCGCGCGGGGACGGGCTCAGCGTTCCGCTGCTCAAGGACCACGCCTGCGGGTAGGTCTCCGAGTCGATAGGACAGGCGATGAACACTACGTCGCTGTTGGTGCTGTAGGCGATGTACGGGTTGCCTATCTCGAAGGAGAGGAGCAGGTTCTGCTCCGTCGCCGCCGGAGGGCTCACTTTCTTGCCACCCACTTCGATGCTGGCCCCGGCGGGCGTGGAAAGAAGGAATGTCTTCAACAGGCCGGGGTTCGCCCTGGCAAGCTGCACGGCGGAGCCGGTCACCACTACTTTGCAGGAGATCGACGCGTACGGATTGCCGCTGGCAACGACCACCTGGTACGTCTTTACTACAGAGCCGCCCGCCACCTGCATCTCGAGCCTCGTCTCGTAACCCGCTGCCTTATCGGTCGCGAATATGAGCGTCGGCCCTCCCGCAGTCACGTGTTCCGAAAGAGCGTGAGCCTCGACAGGCAGCGTATCGGACAGAGGGCCCGCCGCAGTCGAACCCGTGGAGCGTACCAGCGAAGAGATGATCTCGCCGGCGGTGTTATGCTCTGCGACTACCTTGACCAGGCCGTTGTCGAGCTCGAGTCGCTGCGGGTTGGTGTTGCCGCCGATGCTCGTCACGGCCACGCCGTCACTGGCGGCGGCCGTCCCCGGGGCTTCGAGCCCGCCAAGCCTCAGGACTTCACCGGCATCGGTCCAACCGGCCTCCTCGACCTGGAGGTCGAACCTGCTCGATGCGTCGCGCGACGTCTTGGTGACCGTGAACGAGCAGGCGCCGCTGGCGTCGGTCCACAAGAGGGCCTCGCCTTTCCTGCCGTTGACCGCGCTGGTGAGTGAAGCATCGATGAGTTTTATCGGTTTCATGGCGACGGGGGAGCCGTCGCCGCGCGTTATCTTCATAGTGAACATGGTCGGCTTATCGAGCTCGAGCACTCGCGCCGGCGGGTCTACCTGCACGGCGTAAGGGCCCTTCGCCTTCACGCTTTCGAACACCGGCACGACTTCTTTTCGTCCATCCTGCTCGATGAAAGCATCAAGGCCGGACAGCCGGTCCGGATTCGAGGCGTTCACGCCGAAAGAGTATTCGCCTTCGCTATTGGTGACGCCGGAGACCTGGCCGGTGGGCCCCAGCGGGCCTGCCCCGGTGGCATCTTTCACCTTCACCGCCGCACCCTCTGATTCCGCATACACCCCGGCTGGAGAAGCGGCCGCGAGCCGGCTGACCATATTGGCTTTCTGGGTCTGCAGCGCCTGGAGGCGTTTGGCGAGCACCTGCGACTCACCGGAGCCCGGGTTCTGCTTCAGCGCCTGCGCCACCGCGGCCGTCTCTCTTGTGTAGTCGCTCGCCAGTTGCTTTATACGGTCCGAATCGGTAACCCCCTTCTGGATGAGGTTGTCGAGTTCGGATAGCCTCGCGGCCGCGAGGCTGAGGTTTTGTTCCGCCTTGCCCTGCTGTGACCATGTCAAGGCGAGGCCGATCTGCTCTCGCGCCCGCTTCAACCCGTAGAGCGCCTCGCCGGGCAGGCTGGAGCCCGAAGCGAGCATGAGGCTCGAAAACACGATGAACGCAAGCAGCAGTGCCATTCCAGCGGCGGCGACCATCCGCCCGGGGCGTGTCCAGGCGGGCCGTGCCCCCCAGCCGAGCCCGGTCGTCCGACTGCCGGCGAGCGCCGTGCCCAGCGAGGGCACCAGCGTCGAGGCGAAGACCTTCATCCTGAAGACGGCCCTCGGGCCGTACCGCGGTAGAGCCTTCAGCTGCTCGATTATGTCGTTGTCTTCTTTCTCTTTCATATTCATATTCATCATTCCGGTAGCTGCGCGGTCGGCCTGGCTTCCGAGGCTTCCAGGCGTTGCCTCAAGTTCTTGATGCCCTTGAACTGCAATGCCCTCACTGTCACTTCTTTCTTCTCGAGGATGATCGCCGTTTCGGCAACGCTCCTGTCCTCGATGAAGCGGAGCATGAGGACCTCCGCCTGGGCCGTCGGCAGCCTCACTATCTGACCGTACAGGCCCCGTATCTCCTCCCGGTCTATGGCCCTTCTCTCTATGTCGATCTCGTCAGGTATCTCCGCCGCCCCGTCGAGGTCCACCGATGGCCTCTGGCCACGGAAGTGGTCCACCACGGCGTTGTGGGCGATCCGGTACAGCCACGCTTTGACCGAGTGGCCGCGGTCCTCGTAGGAACCGATCGCCTTCAACCCCTGCGCGAACACCTGCATCGTTATGTCTTCCGCGTCGGTGTGGTTGCCGACCCTTCGGATGACATAATCGTAAATGTCCTTGTAGCACAGCCTGAAAATCCTGCCGTAAGCCCTTCTGTCGCCCTCGGTGGCGCGTGCCAGGAGGATCTTCAACTGTTCGCTCTCAGAGCTCTCGCTCATGCGGACCTATTCCTTAAAACGGAGGAGCCGGCGGTTTTGTTAACCCCGGCATGCAAAACCGCGGGCCGCGGCGCGTGCAACATTCATGCCCGACGCCGCTAACCCGGCCGGGTTCGGCCGGTCGCTTCTCATGTTCTATTTATATTTGTACGCGATGAAAGATACAATAACATCCGTTATGCGCGGGGCCGGCTCCGGAGGTGTGTGTGGCACGGGCAAGCGGACTATTCCGCTCGAAAGACAAAGACGGATTCACTTATCCGGAGATGGCTTTTCTGCTGATTGTGCTGGCGCTGTTCCTGGCCGGCACCGTCTGGGTCGTCAACGGCGCCATCGTCAAGTCTCATCCCCTTGGAAAGAACGATTCCGCCGGCAGGGAAGCGGACAAAGCCCTGGACCGCATCGAGTCAATGGTCAAAGCGGCGCGACAGTTCGACTACACGGGCGAACTCAAGGCGCCCGGGCCGGGCCTCGTGGCCGGTAGCCTCGATTTTCTCGCCGACCTGGATGGAGACCCGCAGACCGGCTCCTACGAGGTGGTCCTGAAAAACGGGTCTGTCGTAAAAGGCCTCGAGCGCGTCGTGATCGCTCCCAGGGGGATATCTCTGGTCACATACGTGTATTCCAGNCCCGGTGCGGTGCCCGGNGCGGTCGTGCTCTTGAAGAATCTCANTCCNGGAGACAAACAGGCGTTCCTGGTGCGTTTCCAGGTCGCCGGGTCGGCAGAGTCGACGGAGCCCGCTCTACCGGCATCGGGGAACGCTACTACNGCCCGCCCCGACCTGGTCGCGACGGCCGTCCGCGTCTCGATCACGACCGGCCTGGGCGGAAGCCGGCTCGTGATTGAGCGGGGCANNGGGCTCCCGGCCAGGCCGGGGATCCAGCCCGCCCTGCCTCCCGTATTGTGAGAGGTGCCCTCAAGGCGCGTCCCTGAGGCCCGGCAGCTCTCAAAATACCGCCTGGACGACGGGCAAAAAAGCTGTCCCCGCGGGTAAACCATCCCCTGCCACAAGCGTTATAATCATTGAAATAACATGATTCGAGGATGGCATAGGTATTCTGTAGTACCCAGTGCCCTGACGCGGAGGCGTGATGTCGATGTCACAAGCCGGAAAACCTGGATCGGCTAAGAGCGCTCTCCTCTCTCGTGGGATGAGGAACGAGCGCGGATTCACGCTCGTCGAGGTAGGCATCGTCGTCATCATCATCGGGATAATGCTCCTCACGGCGTCGCTGGCATACTTCAACGCGACCCGCCGCACTGAGGTCGTGACCGTCGCGGAGCAGATAAAGGAAGACCTGCGGCGCGTCTATTCCCTGACCGACAGCGGCAACAGGACCAGTGGTCCGAACGGGCCGAGGGACCGGTACAAGATAACCTTCAACAATGCGGGAGAGAACCCGCCGAACACCTACCGTATCGAGAAGTCAACTGACGGCGGCAACAACTGGGCCGACGTCGACCCCACTAGGCAGGAATCGAACAAGCGGGTCACAGTTGGCGGTCACATCTGGATACAGCCGGCGAGCCAGGGAGACGCCCAGCTCACCTACACCGCCAAGATGATCACTTTCATATCAAAAGGCTCGATAATGCAGACGGACCCGGCCGGTAACAAGACGGTCACGGTCAGTTCGTCTTCGCAGGGTACCAACGCAGTCATAACCGTCAACGATTACGGTTCATTGCAGTGATGAGGCGGGTCGCAAACCCGCGCGTGTAGTTCGAACTTAACAGCCCGAAGAGGAGGAAGGTGGCATGATCGGTAAGATCAACAAGGTCAAAGGCCAGCGAGGCTTCTCCATGGCAGAGGTCGTAGTCGCTGTGACGCTCTTCGTAGCCTCGATCCTGGGCGTTTCCGTGATGCTGGTAAGCGGTGGCGCGAACGTGACCAGGGGCGCGAAGGACAGCACTGCCGCCAACCTCGCTTCCAAGAAGATCGAAGAGGTCAAGAGCCTTTCTTTCTACCGGCCGTGGTCCGGCGCGAACCAGGACATCGACGATTTCTACTGGGCAGACAACGCGGGGGTCCCGCGCCCCAACGCGGACCAGCTCGCCAACCCTGTGGTCGAGAACTACGGCTCCATNCCTGGATACGCCTCCTACAGGAGGACTACTTCGGTCCAGTACCAGTACGTCTCAGGCTCCAGCCTGGTCCCGGCGGTCATGAACTCCAACTGGGTGCCCAGGGCGCCGACCGGCTCGCAGTACGACCGGCCGACCGGCGGAACCAGCGGCAGCGACAGCCAGGTCATGCATGCCGTCATGATCGAGGTAAAGGTGTACTACCAGTCGGACACGGGCATCAAGTCTTACAGCGCGCAGGGCCTCGCGGGCGACCTGATGGTGACCGGCGGTACCAACAACCCGCCTCTCATCATCAACTCGATCGATCCCGGGATTGGTTATTACGGGCGCGATACCAGTTTTCAGATGACGATCTACGTGTCCACGCCACCCGGAACGCTCAACGCTTCATCGTCCCTGGACTGCTACCTGTGGTACCCGGGATGCACTGACGTCCACGCGAAGACCGTCCCGTCGGTGCCGAGGGCTAACGCGTCAGGCACCACGATAACCTGCTACTTCGAGCTGACCCAGGCGGCCGGCATCAGACCCGGGATGTACAACCTCGCTGTCTACTGGCAGGACGAAGGGTGGTTAGCTGTCTTCCGGGACAACGTCTTCGAGGTGAGGACGCCGCCCCCGGGGTTCACGAGTATCGCAAACTACAACTGGGGTTACCGCAACCAGAGCGGCCGCCAGGTCACCATCACCGGCACCGACCTCTGGTACGCGACGGTCAACATGAAGGGGCCTGATCCCAGTAACACCTATACGATTCCAGGCGCCATCGTTTCGAACAACGGCTACACGCTGGTTGCCAATTTCGACTTGAGGGGCAACGTAGGGAACCGTCCAAACGCGAGTATGTGGAACTTTGAGATCACAACCACAGGGGGGACTGTGTCTTCAGACACGGCCGCTAAACAGTTGTACATGAACCCGCCCCCTGTGATAACGAGGGTGACGCCGACGTACACCGGCTCTTCACCGAACTACTTCGACTGGGCGTGGAAGACCCAGGCGGCCAGGAACGTCCGCATCGAGGGGCAGTACCTGTACAACATGGACGCGGTGCCTCCGGACCGGACCTGCACGTTGAGCTGGAACGGCATGACGACCTCTAACGCGAACTATGTCTCGGGTCCGACCGGCAACGCCTGCAACGATACCGACCCGGTGATAATGACGTTCAACCCGGACAGCGCCATCCACGCCAACGGGTCGGACACCCAGGGCGAAGTCCACAACACGAGATGGGACGTGAACATCGGAGGCAACTACGGGTCGAACTCTTCGAGCTCAGATTCCGAGCGCGTCCTGATGAACCCGGCACCGGTTATCACCGGTATAACAGGGCTGATCAACGGGTACCGCAAAACGGGCACGGTTGCTACGTTCACTGTGAGCGGCCAGTATTTCCAGGATACCGACTGCGCCTTCTACTTAACCAACAACATGGACGGACACTGGCCACCGTCGAACACAGCGCTTATTCCGTGTTATGGCGGCACCATCAATGCTGCGGGAACTCAGTGGAGTGGAATATCGGAGAACCTGGACAAGTCCAGTTTCAAAGACTGGAACAACGGATGGGCCGAATTGGCGGGGACCTCTCCAATCCTGCTCAATACGACCTANAGGACGTTCCTCCAGAACGGCAACCTCGACTGGCAGTCGGTGTGGCCGGCTAACACATACACGATCAGCCACGCGCCGATATACATCAACTACACCAGCGGCAGCGGCTACTATAACGATTGGGACCAGGGGATGGCCAACATCACCGGGGGTTGGTTCTCCTCCGGGGAGACCTCCTGGGCGCTGTACAACGGTGCGGGCGATTGGGCGTCGGCAAACCCCTCGGGGGTCTCGACCGTCCAGGGCGGGTCGATCAGCGGCGGCTACAGCGGCTCGCAGAGCATCACCGGGCTCAGCTATAACTGCATAGCGCTTCCCGCCGGGGCCTACAAGATCAAAGTCTATGACACGGAAAACGGGCTGGTCGCTTCTACCCAGTGCGACTTCTCGTGCGCGGTCTCGACCCCNGTGAGCTGGTCCTACTCGCAGACGGGTTATGCTGTCGGCCGAACCTCCTCCGGAGTGCAGACCGTGACGTTTACGCCGACTCTCTCGGCGCATCGTATGTACGGGGCCACCGGCATTTCCTGGGCCGGGCCGGGGTTCAAGAAGGTCAACAACGGCCAGGGGTGCAACGGCTTCCTGGGTTGCTGCGCTTACTGCAACGATGCCTCATCCGTACAGGCATGGAGCC
>JGI24137J36423_1000491_pt1 | contig 11013 bp, 7 predicted proteins | sample BarGraNGADG00311_FD_36423 | JGI IMG/M metagenome (IMG submission 36423) | reverse complement strand
TTGCAGAACAGGCTGTCTTGTTGGCAGAAACCGATGCAAGTTTTTAGGTTTGACCCCTTTTGCAACCCTGGCGAGCGCAGCGAGCCGGCCGCGACTGTGCTCAACGTCTGGCAAGTTTCGGGGTGAGGGGGACCTAAGACTCAAGCAGGTGCTGGTGGCCGCGGTCATCTATGTTGAACTCAGAGGTAGCCCGGTGTTCTGGGTGACCCTTAGAATTCAGCTCCTCTGTTCACGATGTGCTCGAACCTCATGTCACATTTATGCAAACAGGGGTCAAACCTAAATCTTTGCATTCTTGCCGGCACCCTATATGAAAATGCAAGATTTTAGGTTTGACCCCTGTTTGCATTATGGACGGTTCACCACCTGACTGAGCCTCAGATCACATTCTGGCTAAAGTAAAAACCTGCGTGAACCTCAGGATCACGGCGACCCGAACTGATACCGATCGATGATGTCTTCCTGTATCGAGTGACCGAGGTCGCAGAAGTAGGCGCTGTAGCCGGCGACTTTCACCACCAGGTCGAGGTGGCCCTCGGGGTCCCTCTGGGGCGCGCGCAGCGTCTCGTTGGAGACCACGTTCGGCTGGACGTGCATCCCGCCTAGGTCGAAGTAGGTCTGCAGCAGAGAGGACATCTTCTTGACGCCTTCATCGCTCTCGACGTAGGCAGGGTGTATCTTCACGTTCAGCGAAATGCCGCCGGAGAGGCGACCCTGCTCGACGGCCGCGACCGACTTCATCATCGCGGTCAGGCCCTTGCCCTCGCCGACGCTGTTACAGGGCGAGATGCCGTTCGAGATTGGCTCGCCGCTGCGCCTTCCGTCCGGGGTCGCGCCGATGTAGAACCCGTCTATCACGTGGTTCCCATAGGAATACATGCCCGAGCGGACCGGCCCGCCCCTGGCGTTCGTGTAGGTCGACGCGCGGTCGGCGAACATCCTGACCACCCTCGCGGCCATGGCGTCCGCCTCTTCGTCGTCCCTCCCGTAACGGCAGGACCTGTTCTCGAGCCGCCGGCGGAGGTCCTCGCGGCCTTTGAAGTTCTTGAGGCAAGCGTCGGTCAGCTCCGACATGCTGAGCTCCCGGCGGTCGTAGACGAACTCCTTGATCGCGAGCAGGGCATCGACGCAGGTGCCCAGTCCGCGCCCGATCATCGAAGAGTAGTCGTACTTCGCCCCGCCTCTCGTCATGTCGGTGGCGCTCTCGATGCAGCCGTCCATCATCGCCGACACGTAAGGTGAGGGCATGAACTCCATGTAGGCCTTGTCCTTGCCCTCCATCGCGATGGCGAGCACGTCCATGTTGTGGTCCAGCTGCCGCTCGAACGCGCGCATGAAGTCCTCGAAAGTCCCGAAGGTGTCAGGCTCGCCAGTCTTGATGCTTCGCTTCTGGCCGAATATCGGGACAGGGAAGCGTCCGTTGGTCATGGTCATGTAGAGCACCAGCGGCAGGACGACCTCGTGGCCGCCGGGGCACGGGAAGCAGTTCGCGCTCCCGCTCGTCTCGATGCAGCCGACGATGTTGTAGTCGCGCGCGTCCGCGGGCTCGAACCCGTCCTCTATCATCGCCGGCACGATGACCTCGTCGTTGAAGAACGCGTGCCCGCTCGCCGCCCTGAAGACCTCGACGCCTCGCTCCAGGAACTCAGGCGGCGCGCCCGAGTGGACCCTCAGCGAGAGCTGGTTGATGGCCCCGTGCATCCTCTCGTAAGCGTCGATGCAGAGGAATGACAGACCGTTGGTCGCGTCGTTGCCCTCGGCGTCCTGGCCTCCGATTATCAGGCAGTGCTGGCTGACGCCCAGCGTCCCATTTGCCTCGGCCCCGATCTCCGGGACCAGGGAGACGTTGGCGGTCAGCTTCAGGTTCAGCTCCTCGAGCAACTCGAGAGCCTCGAGCGCCGAGAGGTTACCCTCGTCGATGTCCTTCCGATAGAGAGGGTACAAGTACTGGTCCAGCCGGCCGATCCCGAGGACGTCGTGCATCCCGTACTGCATCTCGCCGACCATCAGCGCGAACCACGTGGCCTGCACGCCCTCCCTGAAGTTGCGCGCCGGCCTCGCCGGCGAGTGCTCGAGAGTCTCCGCGATCTTCAGGAGCCTCTCGCGCTCCCCCGGGTCCGACACCTTCTCGGCCTCGGACGCCGCCAGCTCGCACAGCCGCTGCGCGTAAGTCGCGGCGGCCTCCATGCTGATGCAGACGGCCTCCAGGAAATCGTGCCTGTCCTGGAAGTCCGGCTCCCTGTCGTCCAGCTCCACCATCCGGGCACGCGCTCTATCGGCGATGCCCAGGAATCCCTCGTTCACGACCTTCTCGACGGCAAGGTGCAGGTGTCCCTGTACGTCGTAGCAGTAGACCCCCATGTTGGGGTTGTTCTTCGAGAGCTCGCCCCTGTTCTTGATCGCGGTGATCGCCCTGCCCGGGTGCTGCTTCTGACCTTCCTTTATGCCCGCCATCATCTGGAGGTTGTCGCGGCCCGCGCTCCTGGCGAACCGGAGCATCTCGCCGACCTGGCGAAGTGTCCGCCAGAACCCGGTGGTGGGTTCGATTATCCCCGAGGCAAGCCAGTTCGCGGCCTTGCGGTCGCGGACGCTCCTGCCCTCCCAGTATGGGAGGATCTCGCCCAGGAACTCCTTGCGGTCGGCCGCGCTCATCCTGAACGGGCGGCCCTTCTCGGAGAGTATCTCCATCTCCATCTGGAGCGACCTCATCGAGTCGCCCCGCTCGGGCGCGATGACGGGGGAGATGAACTTGTCGGTCTTGTTGCCGACGATCCATTCGTCGGCGTAGATGTGCACGGGCTGCTTCTCGCAGGTCGCCTTCAACGCAAGGGCGTTTCTGAGAGCCGGGTTCCTGCCTTCTGTCTCCTTGTAGACGCGCGTGAAGTGGCGGGCACGCTCGATGCAGATGTCGTACCCGGCGGTCAGTAGCCTGCGCTTCAGCCGCTCGATCCGGGGGCTGTCCTCGCCGAGCAGTGACCTCGTATCCAGACGGCTGACCGCCATTTCGAAACCCCTTCCTCGCCGCGCGCGTATGATAGGCCGGCTTTCCGGGCGTTCAATATTATAGACCGGAGGGGAGGGGCGGTCATTGAGGTTCAGCGACAGCGGAGCAGGCGTCGGAACATGCAGGGCTGACCCCGCCGGGACGACTTCAGTCTACTTATAAGGGAGGACCCAGCACTCGGTAGCCTTCGGCAGCTGGCTGTGTTTCACGAGGACCGGCCGCTCGGCAACCTCGACGACAGGTCCGGGATAATGCTCGAGGAAGTCGGCCAGCGGCTTCACCGCGACGACTCCGTCCTCGGTCTTGTAATGCATCGGGAGCACGATCTTCGGCTCGAGGACGTCGATCTGGCAGGTCGCCTGTTCCCCGTCGATAGTGAACACCCCGCCGACCGGGATCATCAGGATGTCGATGTCACCCAGCTGGTCGCATACGGAAGGCGACAGTCGCTCGCCGAGGTCTCCGAAATGCGCGATCCTGAAATTCTCCTGCTCCCAGGCGAAGATGAGGTTGGGCCCGCGCTCTTTCCCGCCGGCCTCGTCGTGGTAAGTCTGGAACGCCTGCACCCTCAGGCCCGCGACCTCGTGCTCCCCCGGCTTCCTGACGATCTCGGGCTTGCCCGAGACTCCGTCCAGGTAGATGTGGTCGTAGTGCTCGTGCGAGACGAACACGGCGTCCGCGTTCACCGGGCTGTATTCGTAGCCTGTACGCGGGTCCGTGGGATCGACGACGACGGTGACCCCTCCGCCGACTATCCTGAACATCGACTGCCCGAACCACTCGATCGAGATCATGTTGAACCCAGGCATCGTCTCCACTTCTCACTCCTTTGCCGGCGCGCCCTTGCGCCCGGTCGTCCTCACGGCCCTTCAGATGAAATCGTTCTTGCGCAGGAACGTCTCGACCCTGTAAGCCACCAGGTCCGGCTGCTCTATCAGCGTCGCGTGCGTCCCGCCAGGCACGACGAACAGCTCCGCGCCCTTCACGCCCTCATAGATCCGCTCGACGATGTGCCTCGGGCACATACCGTCTTTCTCACCGGCGATGACCAGCGTCGGCACCTTCACCGAAGGCAGCACGTCCTCCGCGGAGTGCCTCGCCATCCCGAGCACCGAGCGCAGCTCGTCGTCGAAGCCCATCTTCGCGATGTGCTCGAAGTAGAGTTCCATATCCTCGCGCGTTGCCCTGTGCCTGTCGACCTCGACCAGCTTGGCGACCGGCCACGCTATCGGCGAAGTGAGCAGCGGCACGCCGATGGCGGTCAGCGTCTTCGGGTGGTCGATGAAGTACCCGAGAACGGTCTCGTAGAGCTTCTTGAACGTGTCGGAGGAGCCGAAAGCCTCGAGCGGGTTCGCGCATGGGCCGTTCAGCGGGATGAGCCCCATCACCTTGTCCGGGAAGCTCCTGTAGAACTCGAGTATCACCTGCGCGCCCATCGAGAAGCCGACCAGTACCGCCTTCTCGACGCCCGCCGCGCCCAGGACGGCGTCGAGGTCGCGGGCAAAGCATTCGATCGTGAAGGTATCTTTGTCCTTGGGGGCGTCGGAGCGCCCGTGCCCGCGGTAGTCCCAGCAGATCACCCGCGCTATCTTCGAGAAGTGGTCCTCGAACCCGTGCCAGAAAGTCGTGGTGTTGGCCACCCCGTTGCACACCACGATCGGCGTGCCCCGGCCGCGCGAAGAGTACCTGATCACTGTGCCGTCGAAACTCCTGGCGGGCTTCACCTTTCCCTTGACCAGGTAACGCATGTCAACGGTTCCGGCCAACTGCCACCTCCTGGCTGGACTGACGAAGAAAAAGAATCAGTATCCGAGCTGCTCGCCGATGAGGACGACGAGGAAATCGACGCCCGCGGGCTTCCTGGTCACGATCGTCGAGACGGCGCACATGGCCGGGGGTTCGTCGCATTCGACGCAGTGCTCGTCCTGCGTGCACCGCGTATCCAGCCCCAGCAGGTTCGCGTAGTGGGGCATGAACGCGTCGCGCGCCCTGGCGAGGCCGTCCTCCAGGTCGTCGACGATCTTGTTGACACCGGCGACGACTATCACCTGTCCGGGGGCGCCGCCTCGCAAGAAGACCGGCAGGCTCTCCGGCTCGAGCTTCACCAGCATTCCGTCAATCGTCACGGCTCCGACCGTCGTCACGAAACAGTCGGAACCCCGCATCGAGCGCCTGCGCCTTCGTATGTTGCGACCTACCAGCAGGGGAACGACGCTGCGGACGGCGTTGCCTCTGGCGGACAGCGTCTCGAGGATGCCCAGGTCCTGGAGTGTGGCTTCTTTCCAGTAGTAGACCGTGCTGGTCCTTTTCACCTCGCCGACGATGAGCCGGTTCGCCTCGGATATGGTCGGGACCGGGAGTACAGAGAAGTCGCGGCGCGAAAGCGCCTCGGCGCACGCGAGGACGCGCTCCCTGACGTAGCGGTCGCGTCCGCCCTCCCAGAGCTCGAGTATTCCTTTGTCGAGATCGTGGCCTGGCACTCAGCCTCCCATGCCGTTTCCCGCGCGGGCGAGACGCCCGCTCGAACAGCTAATAATAAATGTTTCTTCGATGTATTGCACAGTGAGAGACCGCGGGGCCGGCGGTCGGGGAGGCCCGTGAAATCGGAGCGGGCGCGCGGCTAGATGCCTATGTCCCGCAGCGTGAACTCGAAGACCGCGCCGTTCTTGTTGGAGACCGATATGTCTCCGTCGTAGATGGTCACGATCTTCTTGACCGTCGACAGGCCGATGCCGCTCTCGCCGGTCGGCCCCATGGAGTAGAAGGGCGCGAAGATGTTCTCGTACTCTTCCTCGGGGATGCCCGGCCCATTGTCGCTGATCGCGTAGCGGTGGACGCCGGTGGCAGGCTCGTGCTCGTGGGCGATCTTTACCGAGGGGCCCTCGTTGTCGTTATGGATGATCGCGTTGCGGATGAGGTTGCTGAAGAGCTGGTACATCTGGGTGTCGTTCGCGACCAGGTTCCCGAGGTCCCTCGAGACCTCGACCAGCACGTTGTTCTCGGCTATGAGCACGCAGTTGTCGTCGAGCACCCGCGACACGATTCCCGAGACGTCGACCTCCTCGATCTCCACCGGCACCTGTGAAGCCTCAGCGAGCTCCAGCACGTCTTCTATCAGCTTGTTCGATTTACGGACGTTCCCATCGATGATGTGAGCGACCTTCATGATCTCGCCGTCCTCGTCGAGCCCCTTGCTCTTGATCATCTCGGCCAGCATGCTGGCGGCCATGCTGATGTTCGCCAGCGGGCTCCTGAGGTCGTGCGAGACCGCGTGCGCGTACCCCTCGAGCTCGATGTTGAGGCGCTGCAACTCCTGCTCGGCGCGCTTCCGTTCCGTGATGTCGCGGATCGTCCCGATGAAACCGCGCGGCTGTCCCAGCGAGTCGTAGAGCACCGTGGCGTTCAGCTCGCCTATGAACCACGACCCGTCCCTGCGGCTCATGGTGTATTCCTGGCAGCTCAGGCTTCCGTACTGCAGGGTTTCGACCAGTTTCTGCCGCATGAGCTCGCGCTCGGTGGAGATCACGAAATCTGTGGCGGACCTGCCGACGATCTCCGACTCTGAATAGCCGCTCATCTCCATCATGCTGTCCGACATGTAGAGGATATTGCCCTCGAGGTCGGTCAGGACGACCGCGTCCGGAGATGCCTTGACCAGTCCGCGGTACAGCTCCTCGGACTCGACGAGCTCGAGCTCGGCCACCTTCCTGCTGGTGACGTCGCGGCCGACGCCCTGCACCTCGACGAGGTTGCCATCGTCGTCGAAGAACCCCCGGTTGGTCCAGTGTGTCCAGTATTCGGCACCGTTGACGAGAATGCGGTGCTCGATGTCTACCACCGGGTCCTCGACATTTATCTTCGCGAGTTCGTTCAAGACGAACGCGACGTCATCGGGGTGGATGCCCTCAGGAAGTACCTGCCCGATCAGTTCCTCCCGGTCCACGCCCAGGAACCGTGCAACCGCGTCGTTCACGAAAGTCAGGGTGCCATCCGGCTGCCAGCGGGTTATCATCTCCACCTGGTCCTCGACCACCGCACGGTAGACGGCCTCGTTCAGCTTGACGGCGGATATGCTCTGCTCGTTCCTGTATGCGAGAGAGAGGATCTCTCCGAAAGCCTGTGCCATCATCAGGTCCTGCCTGTCGAATCCCCCGGGCTTGTCGGCCAGCATCATGAGCCCGCGCGCCTCGTTCTCTACGATCAGCGGGGCAAACAGGACGTTGTCGAAACTCACGTGCTTTCTCGGGACCTTCTTCCCGGCAGTGCTCTTCATGAAGTCGTTGACGAATGTCGCCTTGCGGCTTGACAGCACATCGAGCGCGGGGCCGATCGCCTGCATCGGCGCGTGGCCTTTTCTGAGAGCGATGAGGTCCTCCGGGTATGTGAAAAGCATGTCCAGCGAAGCCTGCTCGGCTGTGCCGAGGGCCAGGTATCCGGCGTTCGCGCCGACCAGATTGCGGCACACTTCGAAGACCGTCCTCGCCGCGGCCTCGAACTCCGTGTTCTCGAGTACCGTGCGCGTGCTCTCGAGAAGCGCGGTTATCTCTTCTCTCCTCCTGTTCGTCTCCGTGATCATCGAGTGCAGGCGCTCCTCGGTGCGCTTGCGCTCGCTTGCGTCCACCACGATGCCGACGATCCCTGTGACCTCACCGTCGATGACCACAGGCGACTTGCTGATCAGGGCGGTGAACCTGGTCTTGTTCTTTCGCACCAGCTCCAGCTCGCCCGACCAGGGCTCGGCCGCGGCGGCGCGGATCTTCTCGATCGCGTGCCTGCGCGTGTGAGGTCTGACGACCTGGATGATGTTCCTGCCGACGGCCTCGTCCGCCTTGAACCCGAACAGTTTTTCCGCGAAGTTGTTCCAGTAGGTGATCGTGCCGTCCTGCTCGGTGGCGATTATCGCGGAGTCGACGCTGTTCAGGAGGCGCGCCTGGAACTCTATCTTTTCCCGGTCTGTCGCCTGTGCGGAGACGTCGCGTCCGACTCCACAGATCGCGAGCGGCTCCCCGCCGCCGTCGACCAGCAGGTCGCCTTTCATCTGGAACGGTATCAGCCGCCCGTCTTTGGTCTTCGCATGAGTGTCGAACGTCAGGCTCTCACCCGCGAGCACCTTCTCTACGCTCTCCCTCAGCCTGTCGGCATCCTCCGGAGGGTGCATGTCGGTCACGGTCATTCCCGCTATCTCGGAGTCGGAATACCCGGTGAGCTCGCACAGCCTCTTGTTCCAGTAGATGTAGCGACCCTTGAGGTCGATGATCGCCAGTCCGTCCTGCATCTTATCCAGCGCAAGGCCCACCATCTCCAGCTTCGTCATCGAGCCGGCCGCGGGGCTCTTCGCGTTGATCGCCATCTCGACCTTTCTGACTTCGTAAGAGAGGTTGCCCTCGAGCTTGTGGTCTTTCGGGACGTACGCCAGCGCGCCCAGGGCGAGAGCTTCATCGACCAGGTTCTTCTCGGTGTATCCGCTGACCACAATGACCGCGGGCCTGTTCTTCCAGGTGTCGGTTTCGTGAAGGAGAGAGAGGGCGTTCGAGTCGATCGTCACGAGGTCGTAGAACGCGGATGAGAGAAGACGGCGCCCCGTTTCGATGTCCGGCGCCAGGTCGACCGACGCCTTGAACTTCTTCTCGAGCATGCGCTTGATCGCGGCCCCGATCTCCGGGTCGTCGTCTATGGTGAGTACGAGAAGCGATCTGGTTTTTTTCATAGCGATGAGACCCGTTCTGTCACGAGAGTCGCCGGGTTATTCAGCCATCCACCTGCCGCACCGGTACATTCTAGCATTTTCCACCCGCGTTTCAATCCGCAGAATAGGCGATACTAACCGCTGAAGCGCGCTATTGTTCCTTTTATCGGTGGGATGTCGGATCGGGCTTGAGCCGTTCAAGCTCTCGAACCCGCTACCTCACAGGTCGGTTGTCATAGTTTCAACGATCCGGCCGGGATCGCCGCTCTCGAGAGCCCCGATTATGCTCGAATAAGCGCCGCCGGCGTTAGTCCCCCAGACGTCGATCGCCATCCTCCTTGCAGGTTTCCTCGACCGGTCCATCGCGAAGAGGCCGAAGCGCGGCTCGTAGGAGCCCCACTCGTAGTTGTCGACCATCGACCAGTAGAAGTAACCGAACAGTGGCACGCCGTCCTTCATCGCCCGCATCGCCTCATAGATGAACGACTGGAGGAAAACGTCTCTTGTCGCGCAGTCGCGTCTCTCGGACACGTTGCCGTCATGGACCCTGTGGCTCATGCCGTTCTCCGCTATGCAGAGAGGGATGCCGTCCGCGTTGATGGTCTCCGCCTTGAGGAAGTGATACATGGCCCGCGGGTTGAGCACCCACTCCCAGTGTTCCGAGTTGACCCCGAACCTGCCTTCACGGATGTCCTGCATGTCGGGCCACCTGATGAGGTTGCGAGGGAAGGGGTCGTAGAAGTCGACCGCCAGGTAGTCGAGCTTCTCCGGCTCGGGGGAGGAGTAGATCGCGTCGACAGCGGGGGCCAGCCGGTCGAGCGTCACGTACTTGGAGACCATGTTCGTGGCGAACTCCTCCAGCCTCCTGTTGATGGCGGGAGCGGGTTCCACGTCCGGGCACCTGGCGATCTCCGCGTCCCAGGCGTCCCTGCCGTTGGCAAGGTAAGACTCGAGGCCACCGCGGGGCACGCCGTTGTGCCGCGCGTTCAAGAGGTCGGTGATCATCTTGTCCAGCTCGTAGACGGAGATGTTGATCGTGTTGTAGGTCACCATGGGCCGGTCCCAGCCGTTCGCCTTATATATAGAGTGGACGGCGTCATAGGCGCGGCAGTGGGCGTCGATCATGGAGCATATCGCCTTGACGGCAGGGCCGGGGCCGCCTTTTCCGTGCGGCAGGTATCGAAGCGCGTATGTTGTCAGGGTATAGGCGTTCGGCTCGTTGATGGTGATGTAGTACTTGACCGGCCTCGCGGAGTGTTTCTCGACGAGCGCTTTGTTTATTTGTGTGACCGCTTTCTCGACGTAGTCCCGCCACAGCGCGACAGTCTGCGGCTCGAGCCACGCGTCGATCCCCAGCCAGCAAGGGTGGGTGAAATGGTGCAGCGTCACCATAGGCTCCATACCCGCCTGCATTATCGCGGCGATGATCTCCGCGTATGAGTCGAGTGCCGCCTCGTCGAACGGCGGAACGTAGCCCTTGCGCGGGAACGATCCCGGCTGGACCCGCGCCCACTCGACGCTCATCCTGAAGCCCCGGCAGCCGATGCTCTTCGCCAGGTCCACCTCTTCTGCGTAATCCGTCCAGAAGTGGTCGGCCTCGCCCGAGCGCTCGACCTTGCCGGACCTCTCGAGCCGGACCCAGTTGTTCAGCGGCTCGCCGGGCCCGTTGTAGCCGCCCTCTACCTGGAAGGCCGCGTTCGAGACCCCGAACATGAAGCCGTCCGGCAGCTTGAATCCCTTTTCGAAGAGCTGCTCCGCGTCGGCTTGCGTGTAGTGCCTGGCGAATCTCATGTCTGCCCCTCTCCCCGTCGCCTGCGGTCCGGCCGTCGTCTCAGATACAGAACCTGCACCCGGTGGGCACCTCTATCGACAGTGCCGGCAGCGGGATATCGGCTTCCCCTTCCTCTTCCATCCAGTAAAAGAGGTCATCCGCGTTTATGTACGACTCGCATTGATCATCAGAAGAAGCCATACGTTGATTCTATCAACTTTGTGACGCTGACTCAGCCAGGGTGAACAACGGGCTCGACGTATTCGTCGAGCCCTGGCGAGCGTGTAGCGAGCCGGCCGCAACCGGGCTCAACGTCTTGCAAACAGGGGTCAAACCTAAATCTTTGCATTCTTTCTTAATCCAACCCTGAAAATGCAAGTTTTTAGGTTTGACCCCATTTGCAAGATAAGACTTTGGGTGAGGGGGATCTGAGACTCAAGCAGGTGGAGGCGGCCGCGGTCATCTACGTTGAAGTCAGTGAGAGTCAGGACCGGTAGACCTCTGAAGTATTGGGAAGCCTGGTGTGACGCGTAAACCTTAGAGTTCTGCCAC
>JGI24137J36423_1000490_pt1 | contig 11018 bp, 10 predicted proteins | sample BarGraNGADG00311_FD_36423 | JGI IMG/M metagenome (IMG submission 36423) | reverse complement strand
GCCTCGAGCAGCATCTTCAAGTGCGACACCTGCCAGGGGGCTCCCGAGTGCGTGACCTTCTGCCCCAACGGGGCGCTGGAGTTCGTCGACGACGAGCAGCAGGTGCGCTCGCGCAAGAAGGCCTACGCGGCGAAGTTCAAGGACGCCTTCCAGGAGGTGCGCTGAGATGTTTGGCTGGACAGGGACAATCCTCCGCATCGATCTCACCAAGGGCNCCGTCACCCGTGAGGCGACCGACCCCAAGGTCGCACATGACTACATCGGCGCTCGCGGCCTCGGCGGTCACATCATCAGGACCGAGGTCGACCCCAAGACCGACGCTCTCTCACCTNAGAACAAGCTCATCTTCGCGCCCGGACCGCTGANCGGCACCTTCGCGCCGTCGGCCGGGCGCTACAACGTCGTCACCAAGGGCCCGCTCAACGACGTGCTGGCGGCCTCCAACTCCGGCGGCGCCTTCGGCCCCGAGCTCAAGTACGCCGGTTACGACGCCGTGATCATCGAGGGCAAGGCGGCGAAGCCCGTCTACGTCTGGATCAGGGACGCCGAGGTCGAGATCCGTGACGCCGGGACGATCTGGGGTCACGACACGCATGACACGACCGACCTCGTGCGCGCCGAGACCGACGAAGACGCCAAGGTCGCCTGCATCGGGCCGGCCGGTGAGCATCTCGCCCTGCTCGCCAACATCATGAACGAGATGCACCGTGCGGCCGGCCGCACCGGCGTCGGCGCCGTCATGGGGTCCAAGAACCTCAAGGCCGTCGCCGTGATGGGTAGCGGCGCCGTAGAGGTCGCCGACCAGGAGGGCTTCAAGGCCGCGGTCATGAAGGCGCGCCAGATGATCCAGGCGCACCCCGTCGGCGGAGCCGGCCTCAAGGCCTACGGCACCGCCGTGCTCATCAACATCATGAATCAGATGGGCGCCCTCCCGACGCGCAACTTCCAGTACGGCTACTTCCCCACCGCCGACAAGACCGGCGGCGAGACGGTGGCCGCCAAGCTGCTGGTGCGGCCCAAAGGCTGCTTCAGCTGCATCATCAGCTGCGGCCGGGTGACGAAGGTCGACAACCCGGCCTACCAGGGCTTCGGGGAAGGCCCCGAGTACGAGCCAGACTGGGCCTTCGGCGCCGACTGCGGCGTCGACGACCTCGACGCCATCACCAAGGCGCAATACCTGACCAACGAGTACGGCCTCGACGCGATCTCCATGGGCTCTACCATCGCCTGCGCCATGGAGCTGTTCGAACGCGGCATCATCACCACCAAGGACACCGACGGCGTGCAGCTCACCTTCGGCAACGCCGCCGCCATGGTCGAGATGTGCGCAAGGCCGGAGAGGGCAAGGGCTTCGGCGCCAAGCTGGCCCAGGGCTCGTACCGCCTCGCCGAGAGCTACGGCCACCCCGAATACTCGATGACCTGCAAGAAGCAGGAGATGCCGGCCTACGACCCGCGCGGCGTGCAGGGCATCGGCCTCAACTACGCCACCGGCAACCGCGGCGGCTGCCATGTGCGCGGCTACACCATCGCCATCGAGGTACTGCAGAACGGCGCTGTGATGGACCCGCATGTCACCGAGGGCAAGGCCGGGCTGGACATCACCTTCCAGGACCTGACGGCGGCGCTCGACTCCAGCGGGGCGTGCCTGTTCTCGACCTTCGGGATTGGCGGCGCCGAGCTCGTGGAGATGCTCTCGGCGCTCACCGGCGTCGACTACACGCTCGACGAGTTCATGCGCATCGGCGAGCGAATCTGGAACCAGGAGCGCCTCTGGAACCTCCAGGTCGGCTACACGAAGGTCGACGACACGCTGCCCAAACGACTGCTGACCGAACCCATCAAGACCGGCCCGTCCAAGGGAGAGGTCAGCCACCTCGACCAGATGCTGCCCGAGTACTACGGACTGCGCGGCTGGGATGAGAACGGCGTGCCCACGAAGGCGAAGCTCAAGGAACTGGCTCTGTAGCGACGAGAAGAGTGGGCGCCGGGCGACATGAGCCGCCCGGCGCCCCGCCTCCCGGAGTCGCCAGCATGACGATCAAGTACTTCGCGACCATCCGTGCGTACACGGGGGAGGCGGCGCGCCGGTTGGAGAGCACGCCGGCGACGCTTCGCGAGCTGCTCACCGCGCTCGCGGAGCGCTACGGCGCGTCGTTCCGGCGCGCCGTCTTCGCCGGCGAGGAGCTGAACCCCCAGATCATCATTCTCCTGAACGGGCGCAACGTCCTGTACCTGCAGGGCCTCGACACGCCGCTCGCGGCAGTCGACGAGGTATCGATCTTCCCCATGGTAGCGGGCGGCTGACGAGATGAGGTCGCACCTGTGCAGCTGAGCGACTTCGTGATCCTCCCGATCGCGGTGCTCTTCGCCGGAGCAGCGCTGCAGGCAGTCTGTTCTCGCCTGCTGAGTGCCAGGGCAAAGGGCTGGATGGCATTCGCCACCAGCCTCGTCTCCCTGGCCGCCGTCCTTGCGCTGTGGCCATCCACCTACCATGGCCACGCGCTCGACCTGCGCCTCTCCGGTTGGAGCGGACCGCTCGCCCTGACCTTCCACGTCGATGGCCTCGCGCAGTTGTTCGCGCTGATGGGCGCCGGCATCGGCGCGACCGTGCTGCTCTACTCGATCGGCTACATGGCCGACGACCGCGCCGCCACCCGCTTCTACGTGCTCATGCAGATCTTCATCGCCGGGCTGATCGCCTTTGTGTACGCCTCCAACCTGCTGCTCATGTACGCGGGTTGGGAGCTCATCGGCCTGTGCTCCTTCCTGCTCGTGGGCTTCTGGTACACGCAGCGCGAGGCGGCGGCCGGGGCTCGCAAGGTGCTGGTGATGACGCACATCGCCGGGTACGCGTTGCTGGCGGCGATCCTGATCCTGTTCGCGCGCACTGGAGCGACCGCGTGGACCGACCCGCGCGTTGGTCCGGCGTTCACCACAGGCGTGTTCGCCCTCATGCTCATCGCGGCGCTGGCCAAGTCGGTGCAGTATCCGTTGCACACGTGGATCCCGTCGGCCATGGCGGCGCCGACGCCGGTGAGCGCCCTGCTGCACGCCGCGTGCTACGTCAAGGCCGGCGTGTACCTCGTGGCCCGCATGCACAGCATCACAGCGTGGCCGGCGGGCTGGCAGACGACGGTGGTATGGCTGGGCACGGCGACGATGCTCATCGGGGTACTGTTCGCCATGGTGCAGCACGACGCCAAGCGCATGCTGGCGTTCTCCACGGTCAGCCAGATCGGCTACATGATCCTGGGTCTCGGTCTGGGCACCCCGCTCGGCGTCATCGCCGGCCTGCTGCACTGCCTCAACCACGGCCTCTTCAAAGGCGGCTTGTTCCTCGGCGCCGGAGCGATCCAGCACGCGACGGGCACCCGCGACATGGATGAGCTCGGCGGCCTCGGGCGCCGCATGCCGCGCACAACGGTGCTCTGGCTGGTCAGCGCTGCCAGCGTCGCCGGCGTGCCGCTGTTCAACGGCTTCGTCAGCAAGTGGCTGATCTACGTCGCCGCTCTCCGCGCCGGCTTCGCTGTGCCGGCACTCATCTCGTGGGTCGTGAGCGTCTTCACGGTCTTCTACTTCATGAAGGCCAGTAGCTCCATGTTCTTCGGCGAGGAGACGGAGGCCGGCGCCCGCGCGCACGAGGCGCCGCGCACGATGCTCGCCGGCAGCACGATCCTGGCGACGCTCTGCGTCGTGCTGGGCGTGGCACCGCAGCTCGCCGTCAAGTACGTGGTGGAGCCCGCCCTGGGCAGCATGGGCCTGAGCCCGGACCTGCGCCTCAGCTGGCTCGGCCTCTCTGCCGCTGGAGGCAGCTGGTACGCGACCGCCGGGCTCGTGCTGGCGCTCGTCTCGGTCGCCGCCGGCGCCCTCGTGTACTGGCTGGCGGTGCGCCGGCCGCGCACCGCCGCAGGAGCGCTGCCGGCCGGCAGCGGAGCGGCGCGGGTCGCGCCGGACCGCGCCGCCGTGTTTGCCGCGTCCGGGCCGGCGCGCACGAGCGGGCCACTCGGTCCTGCCGGCGGCGCGCTCACGCCGCTCGCCGCCGGCGCCGCCGCCGGCGGCGGCGCCTTCACCGGAGGAGAGCCTCTGCGCGCCGAGGCACGGTTGCGCGCCAGCGACTTTTCGGTGACCCTCCGACACGGCTTGGCGCCGTTCTACCAGTGGGCCGACCCCGACCGCTACTACCTCGCGGTCTGGGGCGCGACGCTGGAGCTGTGCGCCCGGGTCGCGCGTCTCGGCGCCTGGCTGGAGCGNCATGCCATCGTAGCCCTGCCGCTGCTGGCCGTCGCCGTCGCCGCGATCGGCGGCGTGGGGGCCGGCGTGGTGCGCCACGGCGGCCTCGGCGCCGCCNCGGTCGCCCACTGGCCGCTGCTCGGAGCCGTCGGCCTCGCCCTGCTCTGCCTGCTCCTGGCGGGAGCGGCCGACACGACTCTGCGGCGCAGCCTCTGGCTGGTCGCCGTCGTGGGAGTGCTGGCGCTCGGCGCCTTGGCCGCGAACGGCGAGGTCGTCCGGCTGCTGGCGCTCGAAGGCGCGGCGCTGGCCGCGTTCCTNCTGCTGCTGCTGGTCGGGGTGGAAGGCCGCGCCCGCACCAACTACCTGCTGGCGGTGCTGCTCTCGGCGGCAATGCTCATTGCCGGCACCCTGCTGTTGAGCCAGGGCCCTGCCGCACTCGTGCTCGCCCTCTTGCTCGGCGGGTTCGCCGTCAAGCTCGCGCTGGTGCCCGCCTACCTGTGGCTGCCGCGCNTGGCCGAGCGCACACCTGCCGCCCTGGTGGCGGTGATCGTCGCCATCGTCGATGCGACTGCCCTCGCCGAGCTCATCACCTTGCGCCACAGCGAGGCGTGGCTCTTCCATCCGGCCTGGCCGTGGCTCGCCCTGGCNCTCCTCTCGGCCGTTGGCGGCTCCGGGCTGNCGCTGGCTCAGACGGACGTCAAGCGCATGCTCGCCTTCTCCTCGGTCGCCGACGCCGGCTTCCTCGTCCTCGCCATCACGCTCGCCGGACGGTTCGGCCTCAGCGGCGCCGTCCTCGGCGCCGCGAGCGGCGTGCTGGCCAAGACGCTGCTGTTCGCCGCCATCGCCGGCGCGGAGCGCGAGGCGCCGGTGACTCTGGCCTCCCGCGGGCTCGCCGTGCGACACCCGCTGGCCGCCGTCGCGTTCATCGCCGGCGCGCTCGCGATGCTCGGCGTGCCGCCCACCCTCGGCTACGCCGGGCACTGGCGCATCTGGGAGACGGCGTACGGAGGGAGCTGGCTCTACCTGGGCCTGCTGGTCGTCGCCACCGCACTGCTGGTGCTCGCCTTCGCGCGCGTGATCGCCCTCTGCTGGTGGGACGCTGAGAGTCATTATGACCAGGAGGCTTCCGGCCGGGAGCCCGGTGAACCTGCGCGGCTCCCCACGACTCCAACCGGCCCCTGGAGCTCAGTCTGGCGCTCCGAGGCCCCGGCCCTCACCGTCGCGCTCGTCCTGCTGACCGCCGTCGTCGTGGCCGCCGGCCTGTGGCCGAGAGTCTGGTAGGCGCGTGGCCGTGAGTGTCCTCGACTCCCTGGTCCGCACCGCGCGCCGGCGCTCCCCGTGGCTCTTCCACCTCAATGCCGGGAGCTGCAACGGCTGCGACATCGAGCTCGTCGCCTGCCTGACGCCGCGCTACGACGTGGAGCAGCTGGGCATCCGGCTCGAGGGCAGCCCCCGGCACGCCGACATCGTCGTCGTCTCAGGGCCGGTGACGCGCACCACTCGCGCCGCCGTGGAGACAGTCTACGCCCAGGTCCCCGATCCCAAGGTCGTGGTCGCCCTCGGCTCATGCCCGGCAAGCTGCAACGTCTTCGCCGGCAGCCCGACCGTGGAAGGGCCACTCGACCGCATCCTACCGGTGGACGTCTACGTGCCCGGCTGCCCACCGCGTCCGGATGCGATCATCGCCGGCATCGCCGAGGCGATCGCGCTCCTCGCTGATGGAGGCAAGGCATGACGATCGGCCACGCACTGCTCCAGCTCCTCGTCTTCCCGGGTCTCCTCTACGCCGTGCCGGCCGCCTGGCTGATGTTGTGGATCGAGCGCAAGCTCCGGGCGCGCCTCCAGGGGCGTATCGGCCCGCCTTTCTACCAGCCGTTCTTCGATTTCGTGAAACTTCTGAGCAAGCGTCCGCTGCCGCGCCCCCGCCTGCAAGCGCTGGCGATGAGCGCGCTGCCCGTGCTGGCCGTGGCCAGCACGCTGGGCGCGCTGGCTCTCCTGCCCGTCTTCCCCGGCAGTGGCGGCTTCAGCGGTGATCTCGTGCTGCTGGTGGCGTTGCTGGAGCTGCCCCCGCTCTGCGCGGTGCTTGCCGGATTCGTGTCTCGCTCGATCTTCGGCGAGCTCGGCGCCACCCGGGAGGCGGTGCTGAGCATCTCGTACAACCTGCCCTTCCTCGCGGCGCTCGTCGCTCTGGCGGCCGCCGCGGGCAGCCTCTCGTTGAGCGCCATCAGCGAGCAGGCCCTGTGGCAGGTGCGCCTGCCGGCGCTCCTTGCCCTGGCGCTTTGTCTCCCCATCAAGCTGCGCGTCAATCCGTTCTCGGTGGCCAACGCCGAGCAGGAGATCTACGCCGGGGCCACGACTGAGTTCGAGGGCCCACGGCTGGCCCTCTGGGAACTATCCCACGGCCTGGAATGGGTCGCGCTTACCGGCCTCTGGGCGATCCTGGCTTTCCCCGTGGCCGGCGCCGCGTGGCCGCTGCGCGCCGTCGTGTTCGTGGTGATCTCGCTGGCGCTCGTCCTGGGGATCACCGCGGTCGCCGCAGCGACTGCTCGCCTCAAGGTGGCCCAGGCGGCACGCGTGTACTGGCAATGGGGATTCGCCCTGGGCGTGCTTGCCCTGGTCGTGTCGATGGTGTGGCCGTGAAGGTGCAGTGGTGAACATCCTCGACCTCATCTCCGGCAATCTCCGGCGCGGGCCGGGGACACTACGCTACCCCGGCCGCGCCGTCCCAGCCGCCCAGTTCCGCGGCCTCGTGCGCAACGATGCCGCCAAGTGCATCGCCTGCGGCATCTGCGACTACGTCTGCGTTTCCGGCGCCATCGTGGTGACCGGGCACGACGATCACTGCGACTGGAGCTACGACCCCGGCCGCTGCACCTTCTGCGGTCGCTGCGTGGACCTCTGCCCGGGCGAGGCGCTGAGCCAGGAGGAGGACCGGGCGCCGACGTATGCGCAGAGCGGCGCGCTCGTTCAGGAAGAACAGATCGCCTATCCGGCCTGCCCGGAGTGCGGCCTCCCGGCGCGGCCGTACAGCGAGCGCCTGCTCACGGTGGCGCACGACAACATCAGTCGTGAGTTCCGCGAGCGGATCAGGCTGTGCGAGCGCTGCCGCCGACGCCGCTCGCAGGTGGTGCTCAAGAAGGGCTTCGGCGGCGCTGCCGACGCGGAAAGGAAGGATGATGGAGCCTGACGCCATCCTCGGGGAGCTGGGCGTCACGGCCGCTTGGGAGGCGCACGGCGACGGCCGCTGGGTCGAGGCGCCGGACCTGGACGTGAGAGCGATGGCGCGCCTCCTGCGCAGCGTCGAGGCGCGCTGGGTGACCCTTACCGTGAGCCCGGCGCCCGGCGGCGGCTTCCGCCTGCTGTATCACTGGGACCTTGCGGGACGCCTGTTGAACATCGCCACCTCGGTCCCGGAGGCCCGCGCGGAGAGCATCGCCGACATCTGGCCGGCCGCCGACTGGGCCGAGCGCGAGGCGCGCGACTACTACGCGCTCGAGTTCGCCGGCCGCGAGGAGCTGCCGGCCCTGATGCTCCGCCCCGAGGACGAGCCCGGCCTCTTCAGCCGCACCCAGGAGCTCGGCCGCGATGCCGACCCCGCCGACGCGGCGCGTGTCGACGCCTCCCGACGCGGCCCCGACGCCTGCCTCCCCGGCGCCGGAGGCGAGCCGTGAGCCCGGTCATCCCCATCGGGCCGTACCACCCCGCGCTGGAGGAGCCCTACAAGATCGAGCTCGTCTGCGACGGTGAGGCCGTGCGCGAGGCGCACATCACCGTCGGCTTCAACTTCCGCGCCATCGAGTGGCTGGCCGAGCGCAAGAACTACACCCAAGACCTGGCGCTCGTGGAGCGCGTGTGTGGCATCTGCTCGAACGTGCACACGCTGACCTTCTCGCGCGCCCTCGAACAGCTCGCCGGCGTGGAGGTGCCCGCGCGAGCCCAGCACATCCGCGTGATCGTGCACGAGGCCGAGCGCCTGCATTCTCACCTGCTGTGGGCCGGCGTGGCCGCGGAGGTCATCGGCTTCCAGACGCTGTTCATGACCTGCTTCGCGCTGCGCGAGAAAGTGATGGACATGCTGGAGGCGGTATCCGGCAACCGCGTCAACTACGCGATGAACAAGCCCGGCGGCGTCACCCGCGACATCGTCGATCCCGGCATGGTGGCCGGAACGGCGCGAGCGATACAGACGGCGATGGAGCGGGAGATCATCCCCGTATTCACGACGGACCCGACGGTGCGAGCGCGCTGCGCGGGGGTCGGCGTGCTCACGCGNGACGAGGCGCTCGCCTGGGGGGCCCTGGGGCCCGTGGCTCGCGCCTCCGGCCTGCCGCAGGACATCCGCAAGGCGGCGCCCTACGAGATCTACGAGCGGCTCGACTTCGAGGTGCCGGTCCGCCCGGAGGGCGATGTGCTGGCGCGCATCGTGGTCCGGGCCCTGGAGATCGTCGAGAGCTGCCGCATCATCGAGCAGGCCGTGGAGGGCATGCCGGCAGGGCCGATCGCCGCCGGCGACTTCATCCCCATCCCCGCCGGCGAGGCCTGCGCGCGCATCGAAGGGCCGCGCGGCGAGGTCTTCTACTACGTCGCCTCAGATGGCTCGGACGTGCCGCTGCGCGTGCGCATCCGCACGCCGACCTTCCAGAACATGCCGACCGTCGCGCTCATGGTGCGGCAGCAGACGCTGGCCGACGTGCCGCTCATCCAGGCGTCCATCGACCCCTGCTACTCGTGCACTGACCGCTGAGCTCGCGGCGCTCGCGTTCCGGGGCGCTGCTCGCGTCCGTCTTGACCGCCGCCGGAAGCGTCTCGTCCATGCGCGGAGCCTACCGCGAGGCAGGGGCGTGCGCCGCCGAGCGACACGCCGCCGTACGCGCGAGGGGCCGGCGCTTGCAGCGCCGGCCCCTCGGTGTGTCGCATCAGATGAGCCGGTCCGGGTGTGTCCCGAGCTGGTGATCGTTCACCCGTCCCAACACCAAGGTATTTCCCGTTCGGTCAGCGGGCGACACGCGCCAGCACCTCGGCCGTGCCCTGTTGCCATCCGTGCGCGTGGCCTTATTGGTGAGGTACTGATACCATTTGTAGAGTAACTCAATCATGGAGTGACTCTAGTCTCGAACTGAGGAGGCCAGCGGTGACCGATGAGCCCGCGGTGAGCGAAGCCGCCGAGCGCGAGTACACGCCACTTGAAGTCGCACGCGCGGGGCGGCGCCTCGACATGGCTCTGGCCGAGATGCACCTGGGCATCTCTGGGAACATGCGCATGACCGCCGCCGAGCTGCTGGCCATCGCCCACCTCGGCATGGAGGGCGACCTGGGGCCCACCGAGCTATCGCAGCGCCTGCACCTGCACACGGGCGCCATCACGGCGCTGCTCGACCGGCTGAGCGAGCGCGGCTATGTGGCGCGCGAGCCGCACCCGAGCGACCGGCGCAAGGTCGTGGTGCGCCTGACGACGAAAGGCAGCGACGCGGTGATGGCGCACCTCGGGCCGATGGTCGGCGAGGTGATCGAACTGGTGCGCCGGCTGCCGGAGGCGGACCGGCGCACGATCGGCCGGTTCCTCGACGAGTTCGCCGCGCTCGCTACCTGCCGGCCCGCAGCGCCTCCACCTCGATGAAGATGCGGCTGACCTCCGGGTAGGGCTCGTTGATCCGCTCCTCTATGCGGTGCACGGCGGCGTGGATCTCCTCGGCCGGCAGCCCCGGCGTGAACTGCACCTCGATGTTGAGCAGCACGTCGTCGGGGCCGAGGTGCATGGTGAGCACCACGCCGAGGCCGGTCACGGCCGGGTCGGCGAGGACGATGGCGCGCAGGTCGGCGACCATCTGCGGATCCGCCGACTCGCCGACCAGAAGGCTTTTGCTCTCGTAGGCGAGCCAGCCGGCGGCGCACACGAGGATGCCCCCTATGATGATGGACGCCGCGCCGTCGATGACCGGCTCCTTCAGCCGGTGACTGAGAAAGACGCCGACGAACGCCACCCCCAGGCCCAGGAGCGCCGCCGTGTCCTCAAAGAGGACCGTGAACAGGCTCGGGTCCTTGCCGTGGTGGATGGCCGAAAGCGTGCGCCGCGATCCCCGGGTCGTGCGGAAGGCCCTCCAGGCCACGCTGAAGGAGAGCGATTCGAAGACCGCCGCCAGAGCCAGCACGACGTAGTTGATGGCGGGATTGTGCAGAGCGCTCGGGTGCTGGATGTGGATGATGCCCTCGTAGATGGACATGCCACCGCCGATACCGAAGATGCTCACGGCGACGATGAGGCTCCAGAAGTAGACCTCCATGCCGTGGCCGAAGGGGTGGTGGTCGTCGGCGGGCACGGCGCCGCGGCGCAGGCCATGGAACAGCAGCCCGCCGTTGCCGGTGTCGACCAGCGAGTGGATGCCCTCGCTGATCATCGCCGAGCTGCCGGTCATGGCCCCCGCGACGAACTTGATCGCCGCGATGGCGGCATTGCCGATGATCGCCGCGACGACCGCCTTCTTGGATTCGGCTGCCATGTGCTCAGTCTACCTGCGGGCAACGATTCGGGTGTTCCACCGGAGGATTCCTGCCGCTCCTGGGGTAGATTAGCTCTATGGATCTCTGAAGGAGGGCCCATGCCTGGCAGAGAGTATGTGTGCGCCGAATGCGGCCACCACTTCCGCACGCCGGAGGGCATGCCTCACGACAAGCGGGCGCTGATGTGCCCGGGGTGCGGCAGCTACGACCTCAACATCTCAGAGGTCCAGCGTGCGGCGCCCATCGTGATGCGCGCCAAGGCGCCGGCTCCGGCCGGCGATGTGTGGC
>JGI24137J36423_1000487_pt1 | contig 11039 bp, 13 predicted proteins | sample BarGraNGADG00311_FD_36423 | JGI IMG/M metagenome (IMG submission 36423) | reverse complement strand
TGACTCCCGTACGAAGTTCCCCAACCAGGAAGAACACACCGAGAGCACCGACGGACAGGGTGACACAGGCGACAAGTGCAGACACGGCGATGCGCTGAAACCGCGGGATACTCCTCAGGCTGAACAGTGTCATGACACAAATGAGGAGCGGTAAACCTATGGAAAACGCCGCCACAAGAGCGGCACCGCTGGTAATTGACAGTCCAAAACGCATGGCAATCTCCCCGTCAGCGCACGATGCTATACGCAAATAGCGTTCCAGCCACTGCCACCAGGATGATGGCGGCGAGCCAGCCAATGAAGAGTCCCNAGAACAGCCTCTTCCGCTCTCCTTCAGTCATGCTGCGCAGGCCGAGGAACATGAACCCGAAAACGCCGGACAACACGGCAAGGGTCAGCCCCGCCTTGAGGTTNACCTGATGCCAGACAGCCGGATCGGCGAACGTCGCAGGCACGCGAAACCCAAGCCAGGGGTTGGGCGTGGAGAACGCCGACAGGACCCCGGCGATGGCTACGGCAAAACAGCCGATGGCGACCAGGAGAGGTGTGATCCTGCCAACCTCCATGTCACGGGCAGTAACGCCCGTGTCCCGCGCGACCCGTTCGGAGTAGCGCCACAACCAGACACTCGCGATGAGGAATGTACGCCATAAGAGCTCCTACAACGTACTGCCCCACATCCCGCGTGACGACGCCGGCGACGGCAAGCAGGTCGACAATCCCGGCCACCGTTCCTCCCGAGACAAACACGAATCCCGTCTTCCGATTCACGACGTCCCAGACGTGGTCGTCTGCCATGGTGGCAGGGAACCGGGCGCCGTACAGGCTGTTGCGCTTCACCTTGCCCAGCATCAGTGGGATCCCGAGTACCAGGAACAGTAGCGCCAGCCCAAGGCTTGTCAGAAGAGTCTCCATCAGCATTCATCTCCTCGCCGGAGCCCCGGGCCCCGACATGGTACATGCTCATCACGTTCACCTGACACTATATATATTACTATACACATCCTTGGCGTGGAAGCCACGATGACTCCTGCAAACGAAGGCTTCCGGAACTCTTCGCCAAGTCCCGGAGGAAAGGAGTTGCGCCGAGAGAGACGGTGCAGGATGGCGGCGTTTCCTGGCGGGTCCATGTCGCCGGGCCACCACGATGACCCCCTCCATTGCCGCTATCCTGGGGCTCACCGGAACGACAAGCAAATGACCATAACACCGCAGAAGGGCAGCACGACGGCAGTGACACTGGACGCCGCTCCGGTCCTCGGGGCAGGCAACAGGACGCTGGTACCATTGCGGGCCGGGCGATCGCCGAGACCAACGGGGGGCATGAGCACCATCAAGCTGAGCCCTGGCAAAGCAACCGCGGTCGTCAACGGTCTGGACACCCCTCTTGATATGGATGTAAAAGNCGTCCCAATCATCGTCGCAGGACGCATGCCCCTTCCACTGCGCTTCGTTGCAGAGTCGCTGCGAGCAACTGTTGGCTACGACCGGGCAGCCAGGACGATCACGATAACCTGCCTGGCGTATTAGGCGCTGTCTCTGTTACCGGGTACTGGTCAGCTCAACAATGCGCTGGAATCGCCGCCACTGCGCTGGTTGGTGTTACAAGAACCAGGTGTACCCCATTAATGTTAAAGGGGAAAATAGCTTACCCGGTCAAAATGCACAATTTCATACTCGACCCCCTCGGAGTCCTTGAAAAAGAAAGCGTAGTAATCTGCAATACTCCGGATACAGTCGCGGTTCATGGACAATCTCTGCACCAAGAGCTTTTACTTGCAGATAAAGTTCGTCCACCTCGACGCGTGAGTCTGCACGAAATGCAAGATGATGAAGTGCACCCGGTTTCCTCCTGTTTATCCGTTCATCTTTATATGCAGGCCGTGGACTGACAATGCCAAATGAAAAATTGCTACTGTGATATTCCACGATTCTATATTCATGTTCAGGAACAGCGTTGCGTTCCTTGTTCGCCAGATCAAATCCCAGCAACGGCAGGAGCTTATCATAGAATTTCTCTGCGCGTTCAAGATCAGCAGCAGTAACATGAATATGGTCAATGACAGGTTTCATGCAGACACCTCTGTCTTACTATATGTCACCATGGATCTTCAACAATGGCATGGTGATCAAGTATATTGTTTAAGGAAAATGCTTTCTAGCATGTCGAGAATGTCGTGATTACCGTCTTCACAGCTTAACGTGGGTTTTTATCGCTGACTGTACATTCAGTTGTGTTTGTGACATGAAATAATGCGCTTCGTTGTTCACAGTGACATTTTCTCACGATAGTCCACATAGTGACATTATCACAAGTTAAACACGTATTTTCTGAACAATAATTGTAATTTTTCTCTTACGCTGTTACGATTGTTTCATGGCTGGGCCCGAAAGAGAGATGGTCGTCATGAACGAACTTTCTTTATCTAAGGTATACCGCTTCCTTGAACCAGGTCCGGTCGTACTGGTGACGACTGCGTATAAAGGGAGCACTAACATCATGACGATGAGTTATTACATGATCATACAGGACGCGAGCGAGGACGGCAGCGTGCCTTTGATCGGCTGCAGCATCGGGCCTTGGGATCACAGTTTCACGGCACTATGCGCGACCGGAGAATGCGTGATCGCCGTTCCCACGGTCGATCTCGCATCCAAAGTGGTCGAGATCGGAAACTGTTCGGGTGATGACGTCGACAAGTTCGATGCCTTTGGTCTGACGCCGGTGTCGGCCGAAAAGGTGAAGTCGCCACTCGTGGCCGAGTGTCTCGCCAATCTCGAATGCCGCCTGTCAGACAACAGCCTGGTCCACAAGTACAACCTCTTCATCCTGGAAGTAGTCAAGGCCTGGACTGATCCGGAGCGCAAGGAACGCCGGATGATCCATCATAACGGGGACGGCACCTTCGTGGTCGACGGCAGAACCATCAACCTCAAGAAAAAAATGGTGAAGTGGCCAACCTACCTGTGACCGCTCACGCGGTCAGAAGCCACTACGTTGCGCCGATGGCACCAAATACTTAATGTCTGTCTCGGCATAAACCAAGCTTGCCTTGATGCCCGTGAATGAGGTCACCACATACAGGGGTACGTCATAGGTGGCAAGATAGCCCTTGTACCCNGGAGGCTCTTGCAGACCAATCGCCTTGAACTGTAAGGGAGTTCCAGTGCGACGACCGGTATAGGCTGGTGAAGCAAGCTCGGCAATTGCATTGGAGTATGCTGTGCGTCCACTGCAGACATTAACTATGCCCACGTGGTCCGGGGTCTGCAGCGGTGATGATGAGCAGTACCACAACGACCCATCTACAGTTCGTGGTAACCTCTTCATCTGACATGCGCGCCCCTTCGACCGATGCTTGACCACGAGATTCGTACACCACAACGTCGCCTTGACTCATCTTGACGCTACCCTACAATGAAGGCGCGCTACATCTACTATTTGTATGTACGAATGGGGGTCGACTTACAGATGAAAATCGGAATCCTGACAGGCGGCGGGGATTGCTCCGGGCTCAACTCGGCGATACGCGGTGCGGTGTTCAGAGCGCTCGACTACGGAGACGAGTGTGTCGGTATTGTTGAAGGCTGGCAAGGACTGCTGTCCCGTGAGACGGAGGCCCTTGACTTGGTCCGCGTCGACGAGATCATCGACCGGGGTGGCACCATTCTGGGCACCTCCAGGACCAACCCGTTCAAGGACCCGGCGCTCGTCCAACAGACCATTGCCAACATCGCGGCCCTGGGTCTGGATGCCGTCATCGCCATCGGTGGAGACGATACGCTGGGTGTAGCCACCAAGCTTGCAGCGCTGGGCGTCAAGATCGTCGGCGTTCCGAAGACGATGGACAATGACCTGTCAGGAACGGACTTCACATTCGGATTCGACACGGCAGTGAGTGTTGCCCTCGACGCTTCGCGAAGGCTGAAGGACACTGCACTGTCCCATCGGCGCATCATCGTCCTGGAAGTCATGGGCAGGCACGCCGGATGGGTTGCACTCTACACCGGCATCGGCTCAGGAGCCGATTACACACTAATCCCCGAGGTCCCCGTCGACTGGGACACCATGGTGCGCCAGGTCATGACCGCCTACAAGCGCAAGAAGTACGCCTTCATTGTCGTGAGCGAGGGCGTAGAAGTCACGCAGGCCACCGGCGAGAAACTGGACGACTTCGGCCACATGCTGCTACAGGACAGGGGTGTGGGGCCGGAAGTGGCCAAGATCGTCGAGGAGAAGACGGGAATCTCGACTCGTTCGGCCACGATAGGGCACATCCAGCGGGGAGGCAGCCCCACCCTGTTCGACCGCATCCTGGGATCCCGCGTCGGTGTGAAAGCCGTCGAGATGATCCATGACGGCGAATTCGGCAAGATGGCTGCTCTCCGCGGCACCGAAATAATCGCAATTCCGCTCACCGAAGCTGTTGGTAAGCTCAAGACGGTCCCTCAGGAGTGGGTCGACCTCCTGAACGTCTTCTCCAAGTAGCCATGAAACGCATCGGAGTTCTGACAAGCGGTGGCGATGCCAGCGGCATGAACGCTGCCATCCGCGCAGTTGCTCGCACGGCTGCGTCTATGGGAGTCGAGGTCGTCGGGTTCGAGCGTGGCTATGATGGACTGGTATCCAACACCTGGATCGAACTCAACAGACGCAGCGTCTCCGGCATCCTGGAACTCGGAGGTACAATGCTCAAGAGTGCCCGCAGTGAACTGTTCCGCACTGAGGAAGGCCGCAAGCAGGCAGCACTTGTCGTCCAGCAGAACCGGCTGGACGGCATGGTCATCATCGGGGGCAACGGCTCACAGACTGGTGGTTACCTGCTGGGCCAGTTTGGCGTTCCCGTCGTCGGGGTCGCGTCGACCATCGACAACGACCTGTATGGGTTTGACTACACCATCGGGTTTGATACTGCCGTCAACATCGCCATTGACGCCATCGACCGTATTCGCGACGTGGCGGAGTCTCACGACCGCGTTTTTGTCGTCGAGGTCATGGGCAGAGACAATGGCTCCATTGCACTCGAAGCCGCTCTGACGACTGGCGCCGACATCGTTCTGACCCCCGAATTGCCCTTCAGCATCCCCGAACTCATCACACGCCTGCACGACGACGTCATGGCGCACAAGAAACACCACATCATCGTCATGGCAGAAGGCGCAGGACATGCAGAGGAACTATCGCACTACATCAATGCCAACCTGCCGGTGGAGTGCAGAGCGACCGTCCTTGGCTACGTCCAGCGAGGGGGGAGCCCCACGCGCTTCGACCGCATCCTGGCCAGCACATCGGGCGAAGCGGCGGTTGTTGCTCTCAGCGAAGGCCACTCAGATGTCGTCGCAGGAACACGCAACGGACATATTGTCCTTCAGGAGACGCTTGAAGCAGTCACCCGGCGCAACCTTCTCAAGCCAGAGCTTGTGGAACTGCTGAAGCGAGTATCCATCTAGTCTTGCTTCACCCCAGGAGGACCAATTGGGTCGAGTCTTCAAGTCGCTGACCTTCCAGATTATCGTGACTGCCCTGCTCATCGTGGGNGTATCGATGGCGATTCTGAGCAACCGCCTCATTGTTGAGTTTCAGGACGAGCTCGTCAAAAAGGAAAGCGAGACCCTTCAGGCCATAGGATCGCAGGCTGTCGAGCGCTGGAACCGCATGTACCGCGAACTGTTCAACAGCTACAAGTTCAACAAGCTGAGCCAGAACAAGCAGAACGAGTTGATGAGCGTCTTCCTCTCCAAGTCNTATTATGACTACGTCAACGTGTTCAAGAGCAACTTCCCCCGTGTCAGCATAGGGTACCAGATCAATCTCTTCACGCCAAATCTCGTCTACCTGACCGACGGGTCGCGCAACCCACTACCCAAGCTGACCGTCGCTCTTCCCTTGAAGGCAGGCANACGAACTGTCGGCTATCTAGTCGTCGACAGGGACATGCCTCAGGTCCTCGCTCCGTTGCAGCGCGTCCGTTTCGAGGCCTTCAAGACTTCAACTGTCTCCATCGTGCTGAGCGGCGCAGCGACAATCGTTCTGCTGACCTTCTTCCTGATACGGCTGCTGTCCTTGCGCCGNAGTGTCGTCCGACTCAAGACCAACCTGGACACGCGCGTGCCACGCGGTGGAGGGGAGCTGGGAGAGATCTCGCGCGCTGTCGCCGACCTGGCACACTCACTCAAGCGGAGTATCGAAGAAGCGAAACAGACCGAGGCACTCAAGACGCTCGGCATCTTTACAACTGGCATNGCCCACGAGGTACGCAACCCGCTTACAAGCATCAAGGGATACGCAAGTCTTCTGGAGAAGAAGCTGCAGGGGCGTCCCGAAGCCAAGTACATCATCCCTATTCGCAGCGAAGCCGACCGTCTCGAATCGCTGGTCAAGGACCTCCTCACGTTCGGGCGCCCTGCACGCCTCAGCCGGTCGAGTTTGACCTGCGCGGGTTCTTCGAATCGATGGGAGAGCTTATGGCGCAGCAGCTCCAGGACGGCCACGCGACGCTCGACCTCCAGGTGCCACAGGTCATGGTCACCTGGGATGCGCGCCAGACCGAGCAGATGTTCATGAACCTGCTGCAGAACGCCATACAGTCGATGCAGGACAAGAGCGGCGGAACCGTTACTGTCACTGCAAGGACCGAAGCGGATCGTGTCATCCTCGAGGTTCGCGATGTCGGTACCGGTATCAGGAATGAGGACAGGCCCAAGATGTTCACCCCGTTCTTCACGACTAAGGAACACGGCACAGGCCTTGGCCTTCCCATTTCCCAGAAAATCGCGTCCTTTCACAACGGGATCATCACCTATGAGAGTACGGAGGGAGCAGGTACCACGTTCACTGTCAACATGCAGCGAATCATCAATTCTGATGTTTGACTCGGACTTCGAAACCGGTAGACTATGCAATTACCTATGAAAACCCAAAGCAAGCTCATTCTGGTCGTGGACGACGAGGAAAATATACGCGAACTGCTCCGCGAATCACTTGAAGACGACGGCTATCGCGTCAACGTCGCCAAGAACGGCCAGGAAGCGGTCGAGAAGGTCAGAGCCATGAGCCCGGACACTGTCCTGATGGATGTCAAGATGCCCGTCATGAGCGGCATGGATGCTTTTCTCAAGATCAAAGAGTCCCAGCCCGATCTCCCCGTCATTTTCCTGACAGCGTTCGGCTCGTCGGATCTCGCCATTTCCGCCATGAAATCCGGCGCCTATGACTATCTGACCAAACCATTTGACATCGATGAGGTCAGAATCAAGGTGAAGAGGGCTCTCGAGCTTCGCGAGTTGTCATACCTCTCAGGACGGACCCGCCCCGAGGACCTTCCCGTCATCAACAGCGACGAGCTGGTCGGCCAGAGTCCACTCATGCAGGAAGTCTACAAACAGATCGGCAAGGTTGCCAGCTCGGACGCGACCGTTCTTGTTCTCGGCGAATCAGGCACAGGCAAGGAGCTGGTCGCCAAGGCCGTTCACAATAACAGCCATCGGAAGGACTGTGCGTTCGTCGTCGTCAACTGTGCGGCCATCCCGGAGAACCTTCTCGAGAGCGAGCTGTTCGGTCACGAAAAGGGAGCCTTCACTGATGCCTTCGAGACGCACATCGGCAAGTTCGAGCAAGCATCCAGTGGTACCATCTTTCTCGACGAGATCGGCGACATGTCGCTGCCACTCCAGGCCAAACTGCTGCGAATCCTGCAGGACGGAGGCTTCGAACGCGTCGGCGGCCGAGAGCACCTGACGTCATCGGCACGCGTCATCGCGGCCACGAACCAAGACTTGACCAGACTGGTCTCTGAACGCAAGTTTCGCGAGGACCTGTTCTACCGTCTCAACGTCATTATGCTGCGGCTTCCCCCGCTGTGCGACCGACGCGGTGATACTGTGCTGCTGGCTCGCCACTTCCTCAGGAAGTATGCCGCCAAGTACGGACGCGACGTCACCGAGATCGCAGACGAAACCCTGGAGCGCCTCAATGCATACGAATGGCCGGGAAATGTCAGGGAGCTGGAAAACGTCATCGCTCGGGCAGTCATCATCTCCCAGGCACACGTGCTCCTTCCCGAAACAGTGGACCTTGGCTCTCAGCCCATTCTGCACCGGCGCGAGGAGTCTTCAGCTCCTGAGGGTCAGCCGCTAGTGGCACAACCCGCGCAGCCGCAGCCCGTGGCCGCAGACGGGAACGGTGGGCTTCGTCTGTCAGACGCCATCCAGCAAATGGAGATCGACATGATTCGCAAGGCGTTGCGAGAATCCGGCGGCAACAAGACCAAGGCNGCCCAGATTCTCGGCATCTCCCGCAAATCGCTGTTCAACAAGATCCGGGACTACAAGCTGCAGGAGCGGGACCAGGACTAGTAGCGACAACATCCTCCACCTGATTTCCTGACTCTGCGAGGCCCCGGACATGAACCGCCGGGGCTTCTTTCGTTCACGGCAGTGCAAGCGCCCGGCCCACGAAGCCAAACGTCTCCCTCTTTGACAAGAGCTGTCGGGAGAGGTACCATCATGCAATCATGCGAACAAGCAGAACCAGCAGCATAGCATCCGTCGTTGCATCGGCGTTCGTCTGGGGAACGTCCTTCGCCGTCTCCAAACTGGCTCTGCGCTCTATTTCCCCACTTTGGCTCGCATGGATACGCTTCGTACTTGCAAGCGCCATCCTGCTCGTCTGGCTGCTCTTTCGCCACGAAGACCTCCGCCTGGACCGCCAGGCATTCGGCGCCATGATGCTGGGAGGAATCCTGGGCTATGCGCTGAACCACATCTTCGAGAACGTGGGACTTGTCCTGTCGACAGCCTCCGAGATCTCGCTCATGATGGGCATCTTCCCCGTGCTGTCACTCCTGGTGGAGGGTCTGGCGTACCACAGGAGGTTCTCCCATACCACCGTCGCGGGCATTGCGCTGTCCGTCGTCGGCGTCATCCTCATCGTCGACCCACGTTCGCTGGGAGGGGCTCTGGGAGGAAAGCGCCTGCTTGGCGATGGACTCGTCATCCTCTCAGGCATCTGCTGGGCATTCTACAGCATCCTGGTCAAGAACCTGTCNAAAAACAGCTCGGCCAGCAGGACTGCAATGTTCCAGATGCTGTTCGGCAGTATCGTCCTGCTTCCTCTGGCAGGCGTCTTCGAGCGACCGGTCTTCCCAATCCCCGCCGCAGCTATCTGGGCGGTCATCTACCTAGCGGTCTTCTGTTCGGTCGGAGGGTACTCCCTGTACAACTATGGGGTCGCCAGAATGGCGTCGACCCAGGCGGTCAGCATCCTCAACCTTATCCCGGTTTTCGGTGTGCTGACCGCCTGGGTCGTGCTACATGAAACAGTGACACTGATGCAGCTGGCCGGCGGAGCTGTCGTCCTTCTGGGCGTCCTGCTCAGTCTGCGTGATTCTTCGCCTTCGGCTTCTCCTTCATGACGACGACGGGTCCCAGAACCGTCGGACCCACGTGACAGCCGACGACGCAGGAGACCCTGTTGTACTCAACCGGTACGTGGAGCACCGATTCCATCCAGTCTCCGAACTCCTTGGCTTCGTCCCAGTTGTCGGCCCAGTGTAACCCTGCAGACACCACGCCATATGAGGCCATTTCCAGGACCAGCTCCTTGAGCCGTTCCTTGCCCGCTTTGAGTGTGCGGATCTTGTCGTGCGTCACCATGCGGCCAAGATCGTCAAACCAGACAATAGGCTTGAGCTGGATGATCGTCCCGATCAGGGCCTGCGCCCCTGTGAGGCGGCCGCCCTTATACAGCCAGTGGAGCGATTCCATAATGAAGTAGACCCACGTGCGATCCCGCAGCTCGGCGAGCGCTTCGACGATTTGATCACGGTTCTTGCCCTCATCTGCCATGCTCTTGGCCAGCCTGCCCATCGTAAGCTGGCAATAGCCGCTTTGGCGAGAGTCCACGATGGAAATTCGATCCTCGGCCTCCAGAGTCTGGACGGCAACGCGCGCCGCATTGACAGACCCCGAAATAGCCCCTGATATCATGACGCAGACGATTTCGTCTCCAGCCTCCAGGATCGGCCCAAATATGCGCACCAGGTCGTCNGGATTGGTCTGCGCGCTCTCGAAGATGACTCCCTCACGCTCCTTCTTGTAGAACTCGGCCGGCTTGATGTCGACGCCGTCGCGATAGAGAGTCTCTCCTTCACGAATGTAGAGAGGCGCCATGACAATGCCTGCCTTCTCGAAGTCCTCGATAGTCATGCCACACGTCGAGTCCATGACGACTCTGATCATTCGACTCCTTTCCGGGCCCCTCTATGGACCGCCTGCCACCGTTTTCCGGTGTCACTCATGGACCCGCCCATCGTGCTCCACGACAGCACGAAGATAGGCATCGCTGGCCCATTCGACCAGATGCTCTGGTTACGCCTTCATGACAATACAGGGGCCAAGAAGGTCGGGGCCCGTGTGCACGCCCAGTACACACGACAGCCTGGTATATGACACGGGAGCCTGGAGGATTTCCTCCATCTCGGCGTGGAACCCCTGAGCCTCATCCAGATTGTCNGGCCAATGCAGGGTCGCAGCCTCGACCCCGTTCTTGCCGCAGTCTGCGACAAGCTGGCGCATATGGCCCTGGGCGACCTTGATGGTTCGTGTCTTGTCGTAGGACGTCATGCGTCCCGCTTCGTCGAACCAGACAATCGGGTTCAGCTTGATCACGGATCCAACGAAGTACTGCGCTCCCGTCAGACGGCCCCCATGGAACAGCCACTTGAGTGATTCCATGATGAAGTACGTGCGCGTCCGGCTGCGAATGTCGGCAAGAGCCCGGACAATTTCCACGCGATTCTCGCCGGCATCGGCCATTTTCTTTGCCGTGTGACCAAGGTATGCCTCACCGTAGCCGGATTCCAGAGAATCGACGATCGTGATCCTGTCTTCGGCCCCGAGCATCTGGGCAGCGACATGTGCTGCGTTCACGGAACCCGAGATAGCGCTTGAGATGAGCACACATACGACTTCGTCGCCAGCTTCCACGATGGGCTTGAACACGGAAACCAGGTCTGCAGGATTCGTCTGAGCGGTCTCAT
>JGI24137J36423_1000482_pt1 | contig 11078 bp, 12 predicted proteins | sample BarGraNGADG00311_FD_36423 | JGI IMG/M metagenome (IMG submission 36423) | reverse complement strand
CTGCCACTGCGGGGGAGGGGCGCCGATACTGGCGATGGTCCGCTCCTCGGGCGTCGCGGACCTGGACGAGCAGTCGTGGGCGGGGGCCTACTGGCGCGTGCGTGACAGGCGCGCCCCCTACAACCTCTATTCCTCCACCGCCAGGCTGAGGCAGGCGGGCGATAAGCAGTACGCCTACCAGGGGCAGGCGGGACCGGCGTTCAAGTTCCTCACCGACGAAGAGCAGGCGAAGATGGAGAAGGACAGGTCGACCGAGATCGCGCGCGCGCAGGCGAACCAGGCCAACCCCTCGCCTGGTTACGTGCCGATGCTCACCGTGGCCCACAACCTGCACATTCCCTACAAGGGAGGCTGCGCCGCCGACTACTCGTACGACCCGGCCTCGGGGCGGTTCATGCGTTTCGTCGCCGGAGCGCCCCACGTCGACAAGAACACCGGCGGCCAGATCGCGGCGGACACCGTCATCGTCCAGTACGTCACCACCACGTCGTCGGGCTTCGTCGACGTGAACGGCGCCGACACGCCGAACCTGGGGGTGATCGGGACGGGGCGCGCGCAGGTCTTCGTGAGGGGCCGGCTCATCGACGCGAACTGGCAGAAGGTGAACCGCGATTCCTACACGGTGTACACTGACGCCTCCGGCAAGGAGATAGCGGTCAAGCCGGGCTCGACCTGGGTGGAGCTGGTCCCCACCAGCATGCAGGTGACCTTCAACTAGAGACCGCCGCACCTCTCGTTGCAGCACCCCTGCCTCTCCGATATGATGAACGTGTCCCCGACGGCAAAGGAAGCAAGCAGTGGATAAAAGCGTGGAAAAGGGCACCGAAACGGTCAAAAGAGGCCTCGCCGAGATGCTGAAGGGCGGGGTCATCATGGATGTCACCACCCTCGAGCACGCCAAGATCGCCGAGGAGGCGGGCGCGGTCGCGGTGATGGCGCTGGAGCGGGTCCCGGCCGACATAAGGGCCGCCGGCGGCGTCGCGCGCATGGCGGATCCCACGGTCATCGGAGCGATCATGGAAGCCGTGACCATCCCGGTGATGGCCAAGTGCCGCATCGGGCACTTCGTCGAGGCTCAGGTGCTTCAAGCCATGGGCGTCGACTACGTGGACGAGAGCGAGGTGCTCACCCCCGCCGACGAGAAGAACCACGTCGACAAGTGGAAGTTCAAGGTGCCGTTCGTGTGCGGCGCCATCAACCTTGGAGAGGCGCTCCGCCGCATCGGTGAAGGCGCCGCGATGATGAGGACCAAGGGCGAGGCCGGCACCGGCAACGTGGTCGAGGCCGTCCGCCACATCAGAACGATTTTAAGCGAGGTAGCCAGGCTCACGACGCTTCCCCCCGAGGCGCTGATGAGCGCGGCCAAGGAGCTGCAGGCGCCCTACGACTGGTCTGCGAGGTCGCCCGCACCGGCAAGCTGCCGGTCGTCAACTTCTCCGCGGGAGGGATCGCCACTCCGGCCGACGCCGCACTGATGATGCAGCTCGGCGCGGACGGGGTCTTCGTCGGGTCGGGCATCTTCAAGTCGGAGGACCCGGCGCGGCGCGCGCACGCCATCGTCCAGGCGACCACCCACTACGAGGACCCGGGGCTCATAGCCGACGTGTCCCGAGGGCTCGGCGAAGCGATGAAGGGCCTCGAGATAAGCGAGATCGGCAAGGAGAACCTGATACAGTACCGTGGCTGGTAACGGGGTGACCATCGGGGTCCTCGCCTTGCAGGGAGCGGTCCGCGAGCACCTCGCGATGATAGAAAGATGCGGGGCCCGGGGGGTGGCGGTGAAGCGCCCGTCCGGGCTCTCTGGCTTGAGCGGGCTGATCATCCCCGGAGGAGAAAGCACCGCCATTGGAAAACTAATTGATGAGTACGCCTTCGCCCGTCCGATACGGGAGATGGCGGCGGCGGGTGTGCCGATCTACGGCACCTGCGCGGGGCTCATCCTGGTCGCGNCCAGGGTCAAGGGAAAGCACGGGACCATCCTGGGCCTGGCCGACGTGACGGTCGAGAGGAACGCGTTCGGCCGNCAGGTGGACTCCTTCGAGCGCGAGCTCGAGATAGCCGGCATCGCCGGGCGGGACAGGCCCTTCCGGGCGGTGTTCATCAGGGCGCCGGTCATCGAGGANACCGGGCCGGGCGTGGAGGTGCTGGCCCGCGTCGAAGAAGGCGTGGTGCTGGCCCGCGACGCCAACGTGCTCCTGGGCGCGTTCCACCCGGAGCTGACGGACGANGAGCGGTTGCACCGCTACTTCCTGGAGATGGTCGNTGGGGCGGGCGGCGCCAGCGGCACGGAGGTTTGAGATGTCTGGACATTCCAAGTGGCACTCGATAAAGCACAAGAAGGGCAAGGAGGACGCCAAGCGGGGTCAGCTCTTCAGCAAGCTCTCGCACCGCATCACCATCGCGGCGCGTGAGGGCGGAGGAAGCCCCGAATCCAACGCGACCCTCGCCAACGAGATAGAGACCGCGCGCAAGTACAGCATGCCAATGGACAACATCAAGCGCGCGATCGCCAAGGGGACCGGCGAGCTCGGCGGCGGCCAGCTGGAGCGCATGAACTTCGAGGGATACGGAGAGGGCGGCACGGCGATCATCGTGGACGTCCTCACCGACAACCGCAACAGGGCCGCGGCGGACGTGCGCAAGGCCTTNACCAGGGCGAACGCCAGGCTGGGCGAGACCGGATCGGTGGCCTGGATATTCGAGAAGAAGGGCGTGTTCCTCATCAAGAAGNCGTCCGAGCATGACGAGGACGAGCTNCTGGACATCGCGCTGGAGGCNGGCGCCGACGACCTCAAGGACGAGGGCGACTACTGGGAGGTCGACTGCGACATCGAGGAGTTCGGCAGGGTNCGGGACGCCCTGNTGGCTCATGGCATCGAGACCGAGACCGCTGAGCTCACCATGGTGCCCAAGAACACTATTGCGCTCGACGCCGATGGCGCCCGCAAGGTCCTGCGGCTGATCGACGCCCTCGAGGACCTCGACGACGTCACCGAGGTGTACGCCAACTTCGAAATTCCCGACGAGGTGCTCGAGGAGGAGGCCTCCTCCATATAGCGCGGCCCGCTTGTCCGCGCTGAAAGGAAAAGGACAGCCGTTGGCGCCAGANTTCAGGGTCCTGGGAATCGACCCGGGCATAACCAACACGGGCTACGGGCTGGTGGTGGAGGTGGCCAGGACCATCACCGCCGGAGGCCACGGGGCGATCAAGACTTCATCCTCGGCGGACATGTCAGACCGGCTTGATATCCTCTACACGGAGACGAAGAGGGTCATCCTCGAGCTCGAGCCCGACGTGGTGGTGCTCGAGCAGCTCTTCTTCAACACCAACCAGAAGAGCGTGTTCGCAGTGGGCCAGGCGCGGGGCGTGCTGCTGCTGGCCTGCAACCACGCGGGCGCGAGCTGGGCCGAGTACACCCCGCTGCAGGTGAAGCTGGCCGTGGTGGGAAACGGCAACGCCACCAAGGAGCAGGTACAGTACATGGTCAAGACGCTGCTCGGGATGGCCAAGCCACCGGAGACGCTGCACGCGTGTGACGCCCTGGCGATGGCCATTTGCCACCTCCAGTCGAGGCGGCTCAGAGAGCTGACCGGGACCTAAGGACGCATATGATCTCTTACATCAAAGGCTCCGTGCTGGAGAAGAAACCCGACAGCCTCCTGGTGCTGGTCGGCGGGATCGGGTTCGAAGTGCGCGCTCCCGCTGGCACCATCGACAGGGCGCCTGACCCCGGGGGCGAGATTTCCCTGCACACCTGCCTGGTGGTGCGGCAGGACCTGATGCAGCTCTTCGGGTTCGACTCGCCCAGGGCTCGCCAGCTCTTCGTCAAGCTGACCTCGGTGTCCGGCTTCGGCGCGGCCAAGGCCCTCTCGGTGCTCTCCATCTTCCCGCCGGACAGGTTCGAGGCGGTCATCAGGTCGGGCGACGCCGACGCCTTGACCATCATCCCCGGCGTGGGGAAGAAGAGCGCCGAGCGCCTGCTGCTGGAGATGAAAGACAAGTTCGAGCCGGGCACCGAAGAGGGCCCCGCGATGCCCGACGGCGAGAAGTTCGTGTTCCAGGAGGCGGCCGAGGCGCTGGTCGCGCTCGACTTCACCAGGCTCGAGGCGCACGACCTGCTCAAGAAGTACCCTCGCGACAAGGGAGAGCCCGGCATCGAGGACTTGCTCCAGTTCGCGCTGAGGCAGAAAGGCTAAGACGCACCACTGTCCTCAGGCGCCAGTGGTGCATTTTCAGGAGAGAATTTTGTCAGGCGAAAACGAACGCGAAAGCATTGCCGCGGAGTCCCTGTCCGCCGAGGACAAGGCGCTCGACCTCACCCTGCGGCCCAGGACCCTGGCCGAGTTCGTCGGCCAGGCGGCCAACAAGGAGCAGCTGCGCATCTTCATCGAGGCAGCGAAGAACCGCGGCGAGGTGCTGGACCACGTGCTGCTGTCGGGCCCGCCGGGCCTGGGTAAGACCACTCTCGCGGCTATCATCTCCAACGAGCTGGGCGTCAAGACCCGCTCGACCAGCGGCCCCGCGCTGGAGAGGCAGGGAGACCTGGCCGCCATATTGACCAATCTCGAGCCAGGCGACGTCCTGTTCATCGACGAGATCCACCGCCTCCCGCGAACGGTCGAAGAGATACTCTACCCCGCGATGGAGGACTTCCAGATCGACATCATCATCGGCAAGGGGCCGGCCGCGCGCGACGTCCGGCTGCCGCTTCCCCGGTTCACCCTCATCGGCGCCACCACCAGGGTCGGTCTCATGACCGCCCCGCTGCTCACCAGGTTCGGTGTATCGTGCCGCCTCGATTACTACCCTGTCGGCGAGATGGTTCAGATCGTCCACCGCGCCGCGGGCATCCTCAAGATCGAGATCGACGAGACCGGGGCGCACGAGATCGCGAGGCGCTCGCGCGGCACGCCCAGGGTGGCCAACCGGCTGCTCCGCCGTGTGCGCGACTACGCGGAGGTCGAGGCCGACAGGGTCATCACCGGCGACGTCGCGGGGCGCGCGATGGTCATGCTCCAGGTGGACGACATGGGCCTGGACGTGCTGGACCAGGCCGTGATGGAGGCCATCATCGACAAGTTCTCCGGCGGGCCGGTCGGGCTGAAGACGCTGGCCTCCGCCGTGGGCGAGGAGCCCGACACTCTGGAGGAGGTCTACGAGCCGTACCTGATGCAGATCGGCTTCCTCAAGCGGACGCCCAGGGGACGGGTGGCGACGCCGAGAGCCTTCAAGCACCTGGGGCGCGAACCCGCGAGTGGCGGCGAGGGGGAGAGCCTCTTCTGATGGGCGACACCTCGGCGAAGGTCCTGCTCCACACCTGCTGCGCTCCGTGCCTGATCCATCCCTACGAGCTCTTGACCGCGCGAGGCTTCGAGGTCATCCCGTTTTTCTACAACCCCAACATCCACCCGTTCCGCGAATACCGGCAGAGATACTTCGCGGTCGTCGATTATTGCGCAGAGCTCGGGCTCGAGCTGAAGGTCGGGCCTTACGAGATGGAGCGCTTTCTCTGTGAGGTGGCCCCGGCCCAAGCCGGCCTGGAGGGACCGCAAGCGCCCGGGCGGTGCGCCAGGTGCTTCTCGATGCGGCTGTCGAGGACGGCCGTCGAGGCCTGCCGGCTCGGCGTGGCGAGCTTCACCACCACGCTGCTGGTGAGCCCCTACCAGGACCAGGAGCTCCTGCGCGAGGCGGGCGAGTCCGCCGCGATGGCCTACGGGCTCAACTTCATCTTCGAGGACATGAGCGCCGGTTTCGGCGAGGCCTCCTCGAGGTCCCGCGAGTCGGGCATGTACCGCCAGTCTTACTGCGGCTGCGTCTACAGCGAGAAGGAAAGATACCAGAAGGGCGACCCACCGCGCCGATGAAGACCGACACCTTCGATTACCACCTCCCGGCAGAGCTCATCGCGCAGGACCCTCTGGCCGTGCGCGACTCGTCCAGGCTCCTGGTGCTGGACCGCGCCAGCGGCGAGATCTCGCACCGGGTGTTCCGCGAACTGCCAGAGCTACTGCGGCCCGGCGACTGCCTGGTCCTCAACAACACCCGCGTCCTTCCGGCGCGCCTGAGAGGCCGCAAGCTGCCGACCGGCGGCTCGGTGGAGCTGCTGCTGCTGGAGTGCCTGCGGGACTCACGCTGGAAGGCCATGACGGGGGGAGCCTCGCTGCGGCCCGGCGTGCGCGTGGCTTTCGCCGACGGCCGGCTGGAGGCGAAGGTGACCGAAGGGCCGGCGGAGGGGATCGCCGTCGTCGAGCTTTCCGCCGCGGGCGGCGACGTCGAGCGCGCCATCGACGAGGCCGGACGCGTCCCCCTGCCTCCTTACATAACCCACGAGCTCGCCGACGAGGAGCGCTACCAGACCGTCTACGCACGCCGGGAACTGTCCGCCGCCGCGCCGACCGCCGGGCTTCACTTCACCGACGCGCTGCTCGACCGCGTCAGCGCGGTAGGGGTCGACGTCGCGCGCCTGGAGCTCGCAGTGGGCATGGACACGTTCGTCCCGGTGCGCGAGCAGAACGTCGAAGACCACCGCATCCACCAGGAGTGGTTCTCCCTCGACGATGAATGCGCCCACGCCGTGAACACGGCCCGCGAACGAGGAGGCCGGGTCATCGCCGTGGGTACGACCTCGGTCAGGGTCCTGGAGACGTGCGCGACGGCCGACGGTGTCGCGCCCCGGCGCGGTCAGACCGGGCTGTTCATCACCCCCGGTTACGGCTTCAGGGTGGTCGACGCGCTCGTCACCAACTTCCATTTCCCTCGCTCGACGCTGCTGATGCTGGTGTGCGCCTTCGGGGGCACCGAGCGCGTGCTCGGCGCCTATGCCGAGGCCGTGCGCGAGCGCTACCGCTTCTACTCCTTCGGTGATGCTATGCTGGTGACATGACCGCGTTGCGCACGACCGAAGGATTCTCTTTCACGATCACCGCATCCGACCGCCGTACGGGCGCGCGGACCGGCATCCTCACCACGCCGCACGGCGAGGTCGCCACCCCTTGCTTCATGCCGGTAGCGACCCAGGCGACGGTCAAGGCGATGACGCCGGACGAGGTCGCCGACCTCGGCTACCGCATGTTGCTGGCCAACGCCTACCACCTCTGGCTGCGCCCGGGCGTCGAGGTGATATCGGCGGCGGGAGGGCTGCACCACTTCATGGGCTGGGACGGCGCCATCCTCACCGACTCGGGCGGCTACCAGGTGATGAGCCTGGGCAAGGACGTAAAGATAACGCCCGAGGGCGCCTCCTTCCGCTCGCACCTGGACGGCTCGAAGGTCTTCCTGAGCCCGGAGGATTCCATGCGGATCCAATCGGCCCTGGGGGCCGACGTCGCCATGGCGCTCGACGAGTGCCTTCCCTACCCGGCCGAGCGCGGCCGCCTGCAGCGCTCCCTCGATCTCAACCTGGACTGGGCCCGGCGATGCCTGGCCGCGCACGACAACCCGCGGCAGGCGCTCTTCGGGATCGTTCAGGGGGGCTCGTCTGCGGACCTGCGCGCGAGCAGCGCCGCCAGAATGGCCGAGCTCGACTTTCCCGGCTACGGACTGGGAGGGCTGTCGGTGGGGGAGCCCCGCGAGCTCACTCTGGAGATGATAGACCTGAGCCTGGCCGAGCTGCCGCCGGACAAACCCCGCTACCTGATGGGGGTCGGCGACCTGCTGGGTCTCGCGGAGTCGGTCGCGCGCGGCGTCGATCTATTCGACTCGGTGTTGCCGACGCGCATTGCACGCAACTCTTCGGCTCTGGTAGCCTCGGGAAGGATGAACCTCAGGAATGCGGCTTATCGAGAAGATCCGCGGCCTGTCGACGAGACCTGCGGCTGCTACGCGTGCAGGAGCTTCTCCCGCGCGTACCTGCGGCACCTGGTCATGGCCAAAGAGATCCTGGGCTTCCACCTGCTGACCGTCCACAACCTCTTCCAGCTGGAGAAGCTGACCAGGGATCTGAGGGCGGCGGTGGCCTCGCAGAGCGTGGGCGCGCTGCTGGACAGCCTGGCGGCCCGGGAGGTCGAATGACAAAGGGAACGCCATCCTTTATGATAGTTGAGTTTCCATTTGACCGGTTTCGTGTCCGAAGGGACGGGTGAAAAATGACGCTTGTGTACGGGCTGATTGCCACACACTTCCTGGCGGCGACGAGCACGCCGAGCAAGACGACCACGACTTCCGGCTTTGGCGCCTGGGGCCTGTGGGTCATCCTCGGCCTCATGTTCATCGTGATGTACTTCGTGCTGTACAGGCCGCAGCGCAAGAAGGCGCAGGAAGCACAGAACATGCTTTCGACGCTGCGCAAGGGTGACCAGGTGGTNACCATCGGCGGCATCCACGGAACGATCGTGAAGCTTCTGGAGGACAGCGTAGTCGTCGAGGTCGACAAGGGCGTNCGCATGACTTTCTCGCGCTCGGCGATCGCCCGGACCCTCACCGTTCACGAGGAGCGGGAAGAGGAAGAGGACACCTCCGCAGACGAAGAGGTGGAGCCCGAGGATTCCGAGGAGTACGAGGAGGAGGAGTACGAGGAGGAAGGCGAGGAGGAGGAGTACGAGGGCGACGAGGAAGAAGAACCTCCACCCCCGGACAAGGGAAAGAAGGGCAAGTAGCGCCGAACCGGCGAGCGCGTCCTTCNGTCCAAATCCGTGAACCCTCATGTGCGTTCACACCTCCTTGAGAACCGTGGCGCGGCCATGAGGTCACTATTGTTCGCATGACCGGGCGCCAGGNGAGGCGTCCGCCGGGACTGGAGAGCGAATGACCAAGAAAACTAAGAACATCNTGTCGATCTGCATGGTGCTGCTGATACTCGCGGTGCTGTTCGCGGTCAAGTTCACGCTCGACATGCAGCCGCGCCTGGGCCTGGACCTCCGGGGCGGAGTCAGCCTGGTGTACCAGGCTATCCCCGCCAAGGGCACGACCATCGATCAGGACGTTCTGAACAAGACCGTCGAGAAGATGCGCAGCAGGCTCGATAAACTCGGTGTCGCCGAGGCACAGATAACGACCCAGGGCGCCAAGAGCGTCATCGTGCAGCTTCCCGGCGTCCACGATCCTCAGAGAGCCAAGAGTATCGTGGGCCAGACCGCCCAGCTCCAGTTCCGCCTGGTGACGGAGTCCAAGTCGGCGTCGGACGCCGCCAAGGACCCCAACTGGAAGGTATCCACGGGAAGCCAGCTCCANGCTGACCAGCCGATCACNCTTCAGGGGCCGGCGAAGGACAAGGACAAGACCGTCCTGAAGCTGGGCCCGACACANCTTACCGGCGACGCGATAAAGAGCGCCGCGGTGTCAGTGCAGAACAACTCTCCCCAGGTCGACTTCACGCTGAACGACGCGGGCGCCAAAAAGTTCTCAGACCTNACTACGGCGAACGTCAACAAGCAGCTCGCCATAGTGCTGGACTACAANGTCGAGTCGGCCCCCAACATCAAGGAAGCCATCACCGGNGGCAGCGGCAACATCTCGGGCAACTTCACGGACCCGGAGGCCAAGGACCTNGCCATCGTGATCAACACCGGCGCCCTGCCAGTCGAGCTTAAGCCTCTCACCGAGAACGACGTAACCGCCACGCTGGGCCGTGACTCCCTCAAGAAGGGCCTCATCGCCGGCGCCGTAGGGCTCCTGGTGGTGGCGTTGTTCATGCTCCTGTACTACCGGATGCTCGGCGTGATCGCCTGCCTGGGCCTTGGTGTCTTCGGTGGCCTCATATTCGGGGTCATATGTGTGATGAGCAACTTCTGGACGCTCACGCTGGCGGGTATCGCCGGCATAATTGTGTCCATCGGTATCGCGGGTGACTCGAGCATCGTCTTCTTCGAGCGATTAAAAGAGGACATCCGTGCCGGCAGGAGCATGCGCTCCTCGGTCGACACCGCGTACAAGTCCGCATTCCGCACCATCATCGCCGCCGACACGGTGTCGTTCGCGGCCGCGGCCATCCTCTACCTGTTCGCGGTCGGATCGGTGAAAGGCTTCGCCCTCACGCTGGGCATAGCGACGATATTCGACGTGTTCATCTCCTACTTCTTCGTCCACCCGCTGACGTCTCTGCTGTCCGGCTGGAAGTTCTTCGAGAAACCGGTCGCCATCGGAGTGAGGCTCGATGCAGTCGAGGAAGTGGGTGAGGTGAAGTGAGGTTCATCCCCCAGCGCAAGCGGACTTTTGATTTCGTCGGCTACAAGTGGCTCTGGTTCACCATATCCGGCGTGGTCATGACCATCGCCATCGTGGCCCTCATCGTAAAGGGCCTGAACTTCGGGATCGACTTCACCGGGGGCACCGAGCTCGACATCAAGGTCAAGGCGGGCACCAGTCTCAGTACCGTGAGGGACGCGGCCGGCTCGGTAGGTTACAGCACGGCCCAGATACAGTCGTCCGGCAAGGACACCTACATAGTTCGCGTGCCCAAGCTCGACGACGCGCAGAAGACCAAGCTCAAGGACGCTCTTTCCTCCAAGGCCAACCTGGTCCAGGTGCTCGGCATCAACGACGTCGGGCCCGGCTGGGGAGGGCAGGTGAGCCGCCAGGCGATAATCGCGCTATTGGTGTTCATCGCCGCGGTGCTCCTCTACGTCAGCATACGTTTCGAGTTCAAGATGGCGGTGACGGCGGTCATCGAGATCGTCCACGACTCCATCATCACGGTGGGGGTCTACGCCCTCACCGGCAGGCAGGTGACGCCTGCAACTGTCATCGCGGTGCTGACCATCCTGGGTTACTCGCTCTATGACACCATCGTGGTGTTCGACAGGATCAAGGAGAACTCCGACCTGTTGACCCGCTCGAGCAGGAAAACCTACTCGATGGTGGTCAACGACTCGGTCAACCAGGTGCTGGCCCGCTCCATCAACACGTCTCTGATCACGCTGGTGCCGATCGTTTCGATACTCTTCTTCGGAGGCGCGGTGCTCACCGCCTTCGCGTTCCCGCTGTTCATAGGCGTCCTCTCCGGTGCCTACTCGAGCATCATCCTCGCGCCGCCGATCCTGGCGATGTGGAAGGAGACCGAGCCCAAGTACAAGGCCTACCGCGAGCAGTCGGTGAGGCGCGAGACGCGCGACGCGCGCGTGGCGGTGGAAGGCGGACTGAC
>JGI24137J36423_1000479_pt1 | contig 11148 bp, 10 predicted proteins | sample BarGraNGADG00311_FD_36423 | JGI IMG/M metagenome (IMG submission 36423) | reverse complement strand
TCGACACTACCTGATCATATTCAAAATCGTATTCCCCTTTCGTTGAAGTCATTAAATAATCCTGAAGAAGGGCAAAAGAGACACCTATCTTTCCTTTTAATTCGGAGTCATGTCCGAAAAGATCCAGAACAACAGATAAGTGTGAGGCATAAATATCGTCGAGGAACGATTTGTATTTTTCATCATCACTAAGCCATACTTTGAGAACCTTTTCAAGAGCATTTGTTGTTTTTCCGAATGCAGAAACGACAATTACGAGATTATCCGACTCTGCTTTTACAATTTTTGCAAGATTTTTTATCCCTGCTGCATCTTTTACCGATGCTCCTCCGAACTTATAGACCTTCATTTCTATAGTAATTTTTGCTAAAAGTAGACTTTCCGCTCCAGAACACAATTTTAAGAATCATATTATTTTTGATCAACAAATATGTTTTCAGTAAAATTTTGAACAGTTTGCCCGGTATTAACGTTTTGTCTTTGTGTACCCTCGTGAAAGTAAAACACAAAGCCCGCCCGGCTGACGCCGGTCGGACGGGTAACACAAAGGTTGACTATGGAAAATTACAAGATTACTACTCTCAACGATTTTATTATTTTGAAGCAGAAGGATTTCCCATATGCAAAGGGAGAACTATCCAGTCTGTTGAGTCATATCGGGATAGCTGCTAAAATAGTAAATAAAAAAATCAATAAAGCTGGTCTTGTAGATATAATAGGAAGTGCCGGAGAGGTCAATGTACATGGTGAAAATCAGCAGAAACTCGATGTTTATGCCGATAAAGTATTCATAGGTTCTCTTCTTTCAAGCGGTGAATGCTGCGGTATTGCCACCGAGGAGAATGAGAATGAGATAGTATTCCCGGATGCAAATGCATCAAAGGGAAAATATATTGTATGTATTGATCCTCTTGATGGTTCATCAAACATTGATTTTAATGTATCGGTTGGAACAATATTCTCAATTTACAGGAGAATAACAAAGCAGGGAGAAAAAGTGAGAATTGGAGACTTTCTCCAAAATGGATCCAAACAGGTTGCAGCAGGTTATATAATTTATGGATCATCAACAATGATGGTGTATTCGACTGGTTTTGGTGTAAATGGTTTTACGCTTGATCCTTCTATCGGGGAGTTTTGCCTTTCTCATCCCGACATTAAGACTCCTGAAGATGGTTCGATATATTCTGTAAATGAAGGAAACTATACTCATTTCCCTGAAGGAGTGAAAAAGTACATTAAATATTGCCAGGAAATAGATAAAGAATCTGGCAGACCATATACATCACGTTACATTGGCTCCCTTGTATCCGATTTTCACAGGAATCTTCTTAAGGGTGGAATATTTCTTTATCCTGAAAACGCAACTTCACCACTGGGTAAATTGCGGCTGGTATACGAATGTAATCCAGTTGCATTCATAGCATCACAGGCAGGCGGGAGAGCTTCTAATGGCAACCACAACTTCCTGGAAATGAATCCAACATCGCTGCACCAGCGATCTCCCTTTTATGTAGGATCAAAAAACATGGTAAATAAGTTAGAAGAGTTTCTTCAACTCTATCACTAATGATTGCTTACTGACTGTTACCATAATGTATATCGATCACTATCTTTGAGGAATCATTCTACTTTATTAATTTAGCTGCCTTTTAATCTTTCAATGAAAGAAAACCAAATTACCGATCACTATAACAATCATCCTGTACTGCCGGGTCTGATTGAAACAATTGACTCCAATAAATCATGGAGGATCCGTATCGAAGGACTTTCAGGTTCATCAAGGGCATTGGTTCTGTCTCTGGTCTTTCATAAAACCCAGACAACACACGTGGTAATTATCCCCGAGAAAGAAGATGCCGCATATTTCTATAACGATCTCATTTCGATCCTTGGTGAAGAATCTGTCTTCTTTTTTCCGTCTACATATAAAAGATCAGTTCAGTATGAGCAGACGGAACCTGCAAATATTGTTCTTCGTACAGAAGTTCTGAATCATCTTGCTTCAGGAAAAAGGAAAGGTATTGTTGTAACCTACCCCGAGTCGGTTATGGAAAAGGTTATAAGCAGGAGAAATCTGAAAAAGAACACCTTCAATATAAACAAAGGAGATAAAATCTCTCTGGAATTTCTGGAAGAGATGCTTCATGAATACAACTTTACCAGGACCGATTTCGTTTATGAACCAGGGACAATATTCAATAAGAGGAAGTATTGCTGATGTATTCTCTTACTCAGCAGATCTGCCCTACAGGATCGACTTTTTTGGTGAAGAAGTTGAAACAATCAGATCTTTTAACACCGATGATCAGCTGTCGGTGAGCATTCACAAGCAGATTTCAATCATACCCAACATCCAGGATATATCAATTGAAGAGATCAATGATTCGTTCACTGACTTTTTATCGCCATCCTCACTGATCTGGATTGAGGATGCAGATTATATAAAGGAAAAGATCAACAATATCTTTCTCCAGACAACTCAAAGGGAAGAATCGGGACAAATATCCGATAAGAAGGAAATTGTGATGACAGGGAATAATTTTCTTGACAATTGCAAAAAATTCAGAATGCTTGAGTTAGGCAAGCATAGCATTTTTGAACCTGATGTCAGATTTGAATTTCACTCCGAACCACAACCTGTTTTTAATAAAAATTTTGAATTGCTTACCGGGAAACTATTATCAAATAATGATGAAGGCTATTTGACTTATATTATCTCAGAAAGTGAATCGCAGATCGAGAGGCTGAGGGACATTTTTGCTGAAATTAATCCCGATGCACATTTCACTTCATTGCTGCTTAATCTTCATAATGGTTTTACCGATCACGATTTGAAGATTTCGGTTTTTACCGATCACCAGATATTTGACAGGTATCACAAATTCAGGATAAGAGGATATTTTACAAAAAAAGAAAGTATTTCGGTAAAAGAGCTTACAGGACTTAATCCCGGAGATTATGTTGTACATATCGATCATGGTATTGGCAAATTCGGGGGCCTTGAAAAGATTGAAGTTAACGGCAAGATTCAGGAGGCTATAAAGCTGGTTTACAGGGATAATGATATCCTTTATGTAGGGATTCACTCCCTGCATCGGATATCAAAATATAAGGGGAAAGATAATTCGGAACCAAAAATTTACAAGCTTGGATCGGGTGCATGGCAGAAACTGAAGCAGAACACAAAAACAAGAGTAAAGGATATCGCCAAAGATCTGATTCAGCTCTATGCAAAGCGAATGGCTTCTCCGGGATTTTCTTTTTCACCCGACTCATATCTTCAACGCGAACTTGAAGCCTCATTTATTTATGAAGACACTCCCGATCAGTTGATTGCTTCGATGGCGGTCAAAAACGATATGGAAGCAGCTCACCCAATGGATCGTCTGGTTTGTGGTGATGTGGGATTTGGCAAAACCGAAATAGCGATCAGAGCTGCTTTCAAATCAACTACTGACAGTAAGCAGACAGCTGTGCTGGTACCAACAACGATTCTTGCCCTCCAGCATTACAAGACATTCTCCGCACGACTCAAGGGATTTCCGTGCAACGTTGAGTATATAAGCCGTCATAAAAAAGCAGCTGATCAGAAAAAAATCCTCGCACAATTATCCGAGGGAAAAATTGATATAATTATTGGTACACATAAGCTTGTCGGGCAGGATGTCAAATTCAAAGACCTGGGGCTTCTGGTAATTGATGAAGAACAGAGATTCGGCGTTTCTGTAAAAGAGAAACTTAAGAAGATTAAAGCAAATGTTGATACTCTGACACTTACAGCAACACCGATTCCCCGTACTTTGCAGTTCTCGCTGATGGGTGCACGCGACCTTTCTATAATCAACACACCACCTCCTAACAGGATGCCAATTGTTACCGAGTTGCATGGTTTTAATGAAGAGATAATAAAAGAGGGTATTGAGTATGAAGTTTCGAGGAATGGTCAGGTCTTTTTTATTCATAACAGGGTTGAAAATATTAAACAGATTCAAGCTCAGATCAACCGGATTTGTCCTAATGTTAAAACAGCAATCGTACATGGACAAATGGATGGTCCTCACGTGGAAAATGTAATGTACGATTTTATCCAGGGCGATTACGATGTGCTATTGGCAACCACAATTATAGAATCGGGACTGGACATACCAAATGCCAATACAATCTTTATAAATGATGCTCACCACTTTGGCTTGTCTGAGTTACATCAGCTAAGGGGCAGGGTAGGCCGCTCAAACAAAAAAGCTTTTTGTTATCTCCTGGCTCCTCCGCTTAGTACGCTCACACATGAAGCCAGACGAAGGCTCAAAGCAATTGAAGAGTTTTCTGAACTTGGCAGCGGATTCAACATTGCTATGCAGGATCTGGACATCAGAGGATCGGGAAACCTGCTTGGAGGCGAGCAGAGCGGGTTTATTGCCGACGTAGGTTTTGAAACATATCAGCGTATATTAAACGAAGCCCTCATCGAATTAAGAGAAACTGAGTTCAGAGAACCTTCATCAGGTGCGGAAAAAGTGACAGTCCAGAAACAATTCGAATTGCATAAATCATATATATCTGATTTTCAAATTGATACTGACTTAGAAATAATGTTTCCTGATGAATATATCTCAAATATTTCTGAGAGGATCAGGTTATATAAAGAGTTAAATGAGATTAGTCGGAAGAGTCATTATGTTCATTTGAGAAGAAGCTTATTGACAGGTTTGGAAATATACCACAACCTGCACAGGCCCTGCTCGATATTGTAAGAATTAAATGGATTGCCATACAACTAGGAATTGAAAAAATATTATTAAAAAACAACCTGCTCATTGCAAACTTTGTTTCTGATCCCAATTCCCAATTTTACCGGAGCACTCTTTTTGTTTCAATAATGAATTATGTAAACAGGAAGCCGAAGCAGATGAACATGAAGCAAAAAGCAGCAAAGCTAAGTCTGACTGTATCTGACATTAAATCTGTTGAATCCGCAATCAGGATTCTTTATGAGATAATGGAGTCGCATAAGGTTAGTCCCCCTAATTCTTTAGTGTAAGCCCCCGAACCCCCCTAAAGGGGGGCTAAAACTCTATTGTATACCGAATTAACCCCCCTTTAGGGGGGCAGGGGGGCAAAAAACATTGTGCATTAGGGGGGCAGGGGGGCAAATATATTACTACTTTTGTACCATGAATCTTATTGTCGATATAGGAAATACCAGTGTAAAGCTGGCTGTTTATGAGGGTCAGAAAAAGCTATCCCTGTCGAGGATAAATGAATTGAGTTGTGTGAAGCTTGAAAAAGAGTTGACCGGATGCAAATTTAGGCCATTGCATCTTCGGTAAAAGAATTACCGCCTTTCATAACTGATCTGTTATTTACGAATATTCCGTTTGTTCATGTTCTTTCACAGAAATCACGGCTTCCGTTCAAAATTGAATATGAGACACCTGAGACGCTTGGGCCCGATCGGATAGCTGCTGTAGCAGGTGCCTTCAATGTATTTACAGGAAGTGATGTGCTCATAATTGATGCCGGTACCGCTTTAACATTTGACTTTCTTTCTGACAATATTTACAAAGGTGGCAATATATCACCGGGATTGGCAATGAGATTCAGGGCACTGAACAAATTTACCGACAGATTACCACTTGTTTCACCAACTGAGTATTTCACATTCCCTGGGCGAAATACTACTGATGCTATACGTGCAGGTGTGATTACTGGGATCACTTATGAAATAAATGAGTATATTCGCACGTTTGAGAAAAAGCGCACCCATTTCAAAATAATACTGACAGGCGGGGACAGTGAATATCTTAAAGACAAAATTGACTATGAGGTCACTTGTATGCCTGATATTGTGACTGATGGATTAAATTATATTTTAGAATACAATGCAGAATAAGCTCATATTTATCGTACTGATCTCGCTGTTTTCTTTTGCTTATACAGCCACCGGACAGAAACTTATTAATTCCCCTTATTCAAGGTTCAATCTTGGCACCCTGGAACCCCAGGGATCATTCAGAAGTCTTGGTATGGGTAGTGTAGGAACTGCTATAAGAGATAACAGCTCAATATATTTTTCCAATCCTGCCTCATACAGCAGTCTCGATACACTCTCTTTTATTTTTGATTTTGGTTTTGATTACGGTAGAAATTTTATCTCAGACGGAGTATCAAAATACTCCTCTGATGATATGAATTTTCATCATCTTATAATGGGTTTCCCTCTTGCAAAGGGATGGGGTTTTGCAGCAGGCGTTATTCCTATGAGTTCCGGCTATTTTGATATAAGTGAAAAGGTTACTTCGTCCGACCCGGGATACGATCCAAACATAGGAGAGTATATTATATATCACGCTGGCAGAGGAGGTATCACTAAATTTTTCATCGGATCAGGCAAAAACATTGGCAGGCATTTTTCAGTAGGAGCTAATATGACTCTTCTTTCAGGAAATATCACCAGAACAAATCAGATCATCTTTTCCGACTATTATAATGACTTTCATGATAACAACACAGAAAAGCTTGAATTAATCGGAATAAACTTTGATTATGGAATACAATACTTCACAACGTTTAAAAATAATTGGTTTCTTAATATTGGCGCGTCATTGACTTCACGAAATAATTACAGGTCAAAATACGAGTATCTTTCTACGAAGTATACAGCTTACAATATTAGTGATACGATTTCCTCTGTTTCTGATAATTCTGCAAAAACTTTAATTCCCGGTACATTGAGGCTTGGAATTTCCTTTGGGAAGAAAAACAAATTTACAACAGGACTGGATTTTGTAACTACAAAATGGTCGGCATCAAAGATCCCGGGATCCACTGGTTATGCTGCCGATACCAGATCACTACTCTTCGGTGTCGAATACATACCGGATAAATATTCAAATTACAGCTTCATAAATCGGGTTGAGTATCGTATTGGTGGCCATTTTGGTGATAATTATTTAATTATCAACGGAGAACAAATAAAAGAATATGGCGCAAGCCTGGGTATTGGTTTGCCTTTACCGCGTACACCATCAAAAGTTAATTTGTTTATTGATTTTACCAGGAAGAGCGGTTTCTCATCCATTAATTATCACGCTGAAGACTATCTTTCAGCAGGTATCAGCCTTAATCTGTATGATTTCTGGTTCATGAAACGCAAATATGATTAGGAATTATCCATAACACTATAATTAATCCGAGAGCTGGTAATTTCACCTGCCCGTTATGAAACACCGATCATCAGAGTTCAGAAGTTTTTCCCTTATTACAGCATTTTTATCTGTGAGTATATTGCTTATATCTTGTGAGAATAAAATTCGTGTTATACCAAAATCCGACCTTCTTACACTTCCTTCACAAACTGTAAAGAGTTTTGAAACCGTTTTATATGATTCCGGACGAATTCAGATGATAATGTATTCGCCCCTGGTAGAAAGATACGATAAAGTTGGTCCCCCTTACTCTGAGTTCAGGTCTGGTATCAAAGTAGACTTATACAACGGCCAGAAGAATCCGGTTGTAAAGGTAACTTCAAAATACGCAAAGTATACAAATACTGATAACCTTTGGGAGCTCAGAGACAGTGTTGTTGTAATTAATGAAAACAATGAAAAGCTTGAAACTGAAGTTTTATTCTGGAATCAGGAAAAGGACCTCATTTATACCGACAGGTTTGTTAAAATGACAAGTGAAGATCAGATTATGCAGGGAATCGGTTTCGAATCAGATTCTCATCTTAACAAACAAAAGATTAAAAATCCTACTGCTGTGATAACCCTTAAAGAAGAAAATTAGTTCGAAGCTTTTACCGGAAATCATAATAAACAAATAAAAGCGAAAAAAGAGCTAAATTTGAGGGATGAATACAATCCTGATAATACTTCTGGCAATAATTCTATCTGCGTTCTTTTCGGGTATGGAGATCGCCTTTGTCACTTCAAACAGACTCCGTATAGAACTTGACAGGAAACAGGGAGTTTTCGGATCAAAAATAATTAAACTTTTTACAGATAATCCTGGCCAGTATATTGCCACTATGCTAATTGGCAATAATTTTTCGCTGGTCATTTACGGTTTGATTTTCTCCAAGATCCTTGGTGCCTTTCTTACACCGATCTTCGGTTCAGATCTTTTGATCCTTATAGTAAATACCATCATTTCCACTTGTATTATCCTGTTTGTAGCTGAGTTTCTTCCGAAGACTATTTTCATCATTTCACCTAATTTTTTTCTTAAGTTTTTAAGTGTCCCGACGCTGATTTTCTTTTTCCTTTTTTACCCTGTCAGCAAATTCACTCTCGCGGCTTCAAACCTGTTCATCAGAATTTTTTTTAAAGTTGGCCCCGGAGAGAACAAGCAGGAGAATATTGTTTTCAGTAAGGTTGATCTTGATCATTTTGTCAATCTGAGCAATCAGAGTAAAGAGGAATCGGAACCGGATCATCACAATATCAGGATTTTCCAGAATGCTCTCGATTTTTCAAATGTAAAACTGAGAGAGTGCATGGTTCCAAGAACTGAAATAGAAGCAGTAGAATCCAGAAGTTCTGTTGAGCAACTGAGGGAGAAGTTCGTTGAAACACGGCTTTCGAGGATCCTTATTTATCAGGAGACAATCGACAATATTATTGGTTATTTTGAATTGAAAGATATTTTTAAAAATCCGTCTGAGATCAGTTCAATGACACGGAAACTCGCTATTGTCCCGGAAACAATGCCGGCGAATAAACTCCTGAAGTTATTTGTTAATGAAAAGAAAAATATTGCACTCGTTGTTGACGAATTCGGAGGAACTTCAGGTATGGTGACGATAGAGGATGTGCTTGAAGAGATTGTAGGGGACATCGAAGATGAACACGATACGACTGATCTTGTTGAAAAGAAAGTGGGAAACAATGAATATATGCTGTCGGGCCGTTTCGAGATTGATTACCTGAATGAAAAATATCATCTTAACCTCCCCGAGGAAGATGACTATGAAACNCTTGCAGGTATGATTCTATTCTATCACGGCAGTATACCTGGAAATAATGATGTCATCAGAATAGGCCATTTNATCATCAAAGTGCTGAAGGCATCGACCACCAGGCTTGAGCTTGTCAATCTCAAAATTGAATAAAANGTATCTTACGAAAGTAATTTAATTACAATCGAAAAACCGGAACTTTCAAAAAANAGAAGTATCAAAAAGTATCAGAGCCCATTATAATATGAAACAATTTTAACCAGATCTTCAATATTCTTAATCCCAAGTTTTTCTGAGCTGATAAAACTTAATAATGCATCTTTCTTGTCACCCAGTACGAAAATCAGATCATTCTTGCTTTTTATTCTTACAGCAGTATTATCTCCTGTTTTCAGATAGTATGTATCCGTCGTTAAAATGAACTTTGCAGGTTTTGCATCCTGATAGAGTTTTGAGGGTTCAGCATCNTGTATCCTTATATTCTTTTTAACAAGCAATTTACATTTGCCCTCTGCCCTTAGAATAAAATAGGAGCCTCCACCAGGTGTTTTGTCATCAGGTGATTTTACATAATCTGAATAAATAAATTTAATACTGTCAACTTCAATGAGCTTTACTTTTTCAGGATGAATAATAGCATAAATCTCATTATTGGTATTAAGATGCATCTCGTTGGCATAGATATCATATCTTATGTTCACGTCAAACTTCTGGCCNGTATTAACAATTAATTTGCCCTTTTGAAAATCTTTAAAATAATAGGGATCTCCTTTTATGTTGGAGTATGGAACAGTTTCAATTCCATTTAAGCCCTTATTTAATCTCAGTTTATCGAGTAATTCTTCTGANCCCACCATCGGTATCTGTGATTGGCCTGTAACAAGATTAAGACTAAATATCAAAGCTGTAATCAAAAATGTATAAATAAATTTCATTCTGTTGGATATTAAATATTTGAATAAAAGAAAAAGGCTGCCCTGATGGCAGCCTTTTTCATTATAACAAAATTTATGGTATAGGTGTCCAGACTTCTCTCATAATTCTGTTTCCACCTGAACCAACATAGAAATAGCTTACATGGAATGTACCAGTAGCAGGATCATAATAGTTAGGTTCCCCAGGGGTATTTGCCATGTCAGCCGGTGCCGTAAAGGTAGTACATGTAACCAGATTGGTTACAGGATCGACGGTTAATTTTACGAAATAACCTGAACCTCCCAGGTCACCTGCATTACCCCAACATGCGTATGCACTGATAGGTGTCAGGAATTTCTTTTCGTTGATCGGCCTTACACCTGCAGTTGGATGGGTAAATGTACCAACGCACTGATAGAAACCTGCATATTTGTTTGCAACAGTGATAGTGGTTTTTGGACTAACATCTACTTTTCGTCCGTCTTCCATCGTAGCAACATATCGCAGAGTCCAGGCATCACCTATCGCCAACAGACCTTCGTTAGCAGGCATATTATTCAGACCATTGATTAACTGTGCATAGTTATACGTAATTGTAATAGATGCATCTGCTGAAGCGTTGGCGGATCCTACTGTAACTGTCTGATCTAGCACTTCTGTCTTGCCAGTATAATTTTTGTATACGTCAATAGAAACAATTCCTGGGCCCTTTGGGATGTCTATATTAACATCGAAATTAGTGGTCCCTCCCAGCTTGTATGGGAAAGATGATAAAGGAGAAATTATTCCTCCAGTCTTTACCGAAGCAGTCATCAAGTCAGTAGGTGTCTTATCGCAAGAGGTAAAAACCACCAATACTAAGACCAGACTTAAAACTAAAAATATGAGTTTTTTCATAATTTAATCTATTAGTAATTAATAATTATTATTAACATCCCACCAAACTTTGGTGTTCAGGTCATCCGTACCCTGACGGGCTATAGCAGCTGCCAGATTTGTAGGATTCCTTCCTGATTCGTCAGAAGGATAATAAGCTCTTACCGGAATNTTTCCAAAGTTCTGACCTCCAANAGCNGGAACAAGNGCAGGAGTATTGGTTCTGTTCCAATCNAATTTAGCCTGTAGACCCTGACCGAACATGGCAAGCCATTTTTCAGTATAGATCTGCTNAAGGGCATTGGCAGGATCAAAAGCTCCGTAATTAGCGAGGTAGTCATTAATAAAATTGGTTATAGTCCATGCAGCTGGTATTCCAAGACCCGCAATGGCTT
>JGI24137J36423_1000474_pt1 | contig 11198 bp, 9 predicted proteins | sample BarGraNGADG00311_FD_36423 | JGI IMG/M metagenome (IMG submission 36423) | reverse complement strand
TGGCGCTATCCATGAATTTTACATTCTTTACTATGGGTCATTACCAGAATATATGGGTGGGAATTTGCAAAAGGCACGCAATCATTTCGAAAAAGCCATTGCTATTTCCGCCGGAAAATCTTCGACGCCGTACATCGCGCTAGCCACCACGGTGGCTGTGAAAGAACAAAACATCGGCGAATTTCAATCGCTGTTGAAACAGGCGCTGGCCATTGACCCGGGCATTGATCCGGAAAACCGCCTGCTTAACATTTTAAACCAGCGCAAAGCTCTCTGGCTGCTGGAACATGTCGATGATTTTTTTCTGGAAACGGAAGTGCCAAATAGCGAAAACAAGGAGCAAGGATTATGAAGTGGGCAAAAATAATTATTTTTTTACTTTTTCTACCCCTGATCAGTAGCGCGCAAATAATAAAAATCGGCAGTATTGCGCCGGACCGCTCGCCCTGGAACGACGCGCTGAAAGAAATGGGCCGTGAGTGGGAAAGAATAACCAATGGCCAGGTGAAATTGAAAATCTATCCGGGTGGAATAGCCGGCGGTGAAGACGATATGATCCGCAAAATGAAATTCGGGACCCTTGGCGGAGCCGTCCTGACCAATATCGGAATCACAAAAATCAATGCCGACGCTTTTGTACTTAATATCCCTTTCCTGTTCAATTCAGAAAAAGAAATGAATTTTGTCATGGGACGACTGGTTCCTATTTTTGAAAAACAAAATAAAGAAAAGGGTTATCAAACTATTATTTGGACCATGAGCGGCTGGCTCAATTTTTTTTCAAAAAATCCTGTGCTATACCCGCAGGACCTCAAAAAACAAAAATTGGCATTCAGTACCGGCGAACCAGAAATGGAACAGGCTTGGAAAAAAGCAGGCTACCATATCGTCCCTACCGAATTAAAAGACTATATGATGTCCTTGCAAAGCGGCATGGTCGAAGCCTTTTACCTCCCGCCCCTGCTGGCCGGTGCCGGTCAGTATTTTCCTTTTGCTCCCCATATGTGTTCCCTGAAAATAGCCCCCTTGGTGGGGGGTATGGTAATTGTAAATAGGATCTGGGAAAAAATTCCTGAAAGCTACAAACAACCCATGATGGCCGTTGTACAAACACTCCAAGCTAAACTGACCGGAGAAACCGACGCTTTGGAAATAAAGGCTCTGGCTTCCATGAAAAAAAATGGNTTGATTATCCATGAAGCACCGGCCGATAGCCTTTCCCAATGGAAGGAAGCCGCCAACAAAGGCATGGATGAATTAATCGGCAAAGTTTTCAGTAAGGAAATCTACGAAAAATTACTACAACTGCTGCAGGAATATCGTCAGAAAAATGTTCCATAAGAAGTTTTTAAGGCTGGGCAATGGCTTTGAAAATTTACTGGCTTTTTTAACTATTTTCTTGCTGGCGCTTTTTCCTTTCATGGAAGTAATCGCCCGCACAGTTTTTCATACCGGCGTAGCCAATTCCACCGAATTCACCCATCATCTGGTTTTGATCCTGGCTTTTATCGGCGCAGTCATTACGACTAGAGAAAATAAACATCTGTCACTTACATTGAATTGGAAATTGCCCGCTGTACTTTTAAAACGCATCCAGGTAGGCAGCGCTTTAATAAATACAACTTTTTGTACAGCCTTTGCCTGGATTTCCTTGTCATTTCTTTTAAACGCTTTCGCAGCCAGCGAAAAAATAGCCGTTTTCCCCTTGCGCTGGATTGTCATGGTTATGCCATTGGGATATATTTTCATGGCTTTCAGGTTTATCGCGCATACTCCTCCTAAGCCCTTGGCAAAAATCATCGCTGCGCTGGGATTAATCCTGGGAACATTCCTGGCTTTAGGGGCAATTGCGAATATTTCCCATGTGTTGTTTCCACATTTGGCCGAATTCTTTGATTCGTTCGTCCCAGTCTATAACCAGGTCTGCTTTAAACTGGCCGCGCCGCTGATCATTATTTTAATTATATCCGCCATCTTCGGAGTTCCAATATTTATTGTTTTGGGCGGCCTGGCTTACCTGCTTTTTGCCCATACTGCCCAGCCGCTGGAAGTCATTGCCAACGAAGCCTATTCGCTGTTAACCAGTCATGCCATCCCGGCCATACCACTTTTCACATTCACCGGTTTTATCCTTTCCGAAAGCAAGGCTGGTGAAAGACTGGTACANNCNNTNTANAGCCATTTTTTCCTGGTTTCCCGGCGGCTTAGCCATCATGGCCATCATGGTTTGTACTTTTTTTACCACATTCACCGGCGCATCCGGGGTCACTATTCTGGCTGTGGGCGGTTTATTATCCTACGTCCTGATCAAAGGCAATTACAGCCCAAAATTCAGTACGGGCTTGCTTACCGCGACAGGCAGTATCGGTTTGCTTTTTCCACCCAGCCTGCCGATTATTATTTACGGAGTAACGGCTCAAATCAGTATCAAAGATATGTTTATAGGGGGAATCGCTCCCGGAATTGTCATGGTTCTGGCAATGATCATATTTGGAGTTTGGTACGCTTTAAAAAATAAAGTAGCACGGGAACACTTTGTATTGAAGGAGGCTTTTTCCGCTACAAAAAATTCTTTCTGGGAAATACTCTTGCCGGTCATTGTTGTGTTTGGCTATTTCGGCGGCATCACCACTTTAGTGGAAAGCGGCGCGATAGCAGTCATTTACGTTCTCATAATTGAAGTATGGATTCACAAAGATCTGAAAATCAAAGATCTGCCCCAGGTGCTGCTCAAATGTATGCCGATTATGGGCGGCGTTTTGGCTATCCTGGCTTTGGCCAAGGGTCTTTCCTATTTTATCATTGACGCCGAGATACCCATGCAGTTAACCGCCTGGGTTCAAAACAACATAGGTTCCAAGTATGTCTTTCTCTTCCTGCTGAATATTGCCTTACTGATCACAGGTTGTTTTATGGATATTTTTTCGGCCATCATGGTAGTCGTCCCGTTGATCATCCCTTTGGGGAATCTCTTTGGCATCCATCCGGTGCATTTGGGGATCATTTTTCTGGCCAATATGGAATTGGGATACCTGACCCCACCGGTCGGGTTGAACCTTTTCCTGGCCTCCTATCGCTTCAATGAACCGATGGGGAAAATTTACAAAGATGTCTTCCCTTTTCTATTAATCCAACTGGTGGCGGTCTTGCTGATTACTTATATACCGCTGCTTTCTACCGGGTTGTTGACATTTTTTAAATAAAATTTACCCATAAACACTGCACTTGATTGCCGGTAAAAAATTAGCAACCCGCATTTCTCACAGATATTGTCGCGAAATTGCGTAGATGGGTATGGATACAAGGAAGGCGACCGAGGAGACCGGAGACGTACTGTTAGTACGATGGAGGTATCCGACCGAGCCTGACCCAGAGGGTTGACCCACCGGATGATTTCAATGTATTTTGAAATCATGGCGGGAGCAACGCCGTAGGCATGTCCATATCCGCGATTGCAGCAAATATTTGTGAGAAATGCGGGTTAATTATTCAAACTCAAGTGAGTTCCCAATCAAAATGGAAACAATTTTGGTTTTGCTTGGGAAAATTTGTTTTATAATATCAACACCTTTGCTTTGAATGACAAAAAGTCCATCCACGCCATCAATTTTGACGAATGGGGTCTTTTTTTCAGAAATTCCCACGCTGACCCGAGGATATCTGAGGCGCAATAGCCCCAAGCTGCTGTTGATCCCGATGCCCTTATCTGTTTTAAAAATTTCACTTATAATGGATATCCCCCATACCCGGCCTTTATTTTCATAGACAAAAAACAACGGCTCATTGCTTTGATCAAGTACCTTGTAAACATCATAATAAATATCATTAACCAATACTTTTCGTTTTAAAACTATGTATGAAGAAAGCAACATGGTTTCCAACTGGCTCGTGGGCATTCCCAAGAATATTTTCCCCACGCTCTTTCCGGAAATCAATAAATCATTGGCAATCGGTTTTCCGAAAATACTTACTGCTTTAAATTGTACTTGAAAAACCTTGTTCCCGGGCTGAAGGGGCAGTTTGATAATTTCCAACCCCGAATCCTGCAATTCAACAGTAAAACGCTCCAAATCGCTATTCCTGATAGACTCAAGTACACGATTTACTGTCTTGATGATCCCTTTTTGGGGCGTAAGCACGGTTATTTCTTCAGAAATCGTGTTTTGGTTTTCTAATTTCTCTTCAACGTTGATTTTAAAACCCCGATATTCTCCCTTGGTTACCTTGGTGATAATATTGCCGCGGCTGGTCGATTTGCTGTCTGCGGATATTTTCAGCCGTATTTTCAAGGCATCCACCATTGCTGCCAATTCAGGGTCAATTTCCGCAGAAAAAACCGGGCCACTTGCTTTAACCACCAAAGGCGCCTGTCCGGCAAATTCATCGTCAATCAATGGTAGAATAGGCTTGTCTGCCTGACGGACCAATTTGTTTTTTGGGATACTTCCAGTATCGCTACTGCCAATTTCACCTGCTTCCCCAGGTTGTTCACCAGGTAATGACTTGAATATTTTGTTTTTTTGTCGTGTTTGCGTGATCAACAATAAAAGTGCAGCCAAAAAAATAAGAATAATTGCCAATGAAATCCAGATTATCGCAGACTGCGACAATTTTTTAAAAAATTTCATTGGAGCATTGACTGGCCCATATTCTTCAGCTAGGTTAGCGGCAATAGCAGAATCAGAAGCTTGGCTATTGCCAAGCCCTTGTACGCCATTCGTTGCCTTGGTCGGCATTAATCTTATTTGGCTTGGATCGATAGCTACCTCAGTTGGACGATCCTGAGGAGCGTCCGTTTCAGGAATCGTGTTTGGTAGAATTGGTTTTGTTTCAGTCATGATCAACTCCGAAACCAAAATAAAACATAGGGATTTTTTTGTCAACTATGTCAAGAGAAAGGATTGGAAAATCTCGTCCCTAACTTTCCCAGACACCTGGAATATTCTGACCACAAAATTGACATTTTCCCGATTGCAAAGCTATTATTTCGGTTTGATACCCCAAGCGCCGAATTAATTTTTTTTCACAGCGCGGACAATGGGTATCGTTCCAGCGATCGGCAGTCAAATTACCGCCATAAAGATATTTCAGGCCCATTTCGGCTCCCAGGCGCAGAAATTTTTCAATTGAATCTTGCGCAGTTGGTGGAATATTTTGTAATTGATATTGCGGAAAAAATCGCGATACATGCCAAGGTATCCTCTCATCCAGTTGGAGTAAAAATGAAATTAAGTGCTTGATTTCTTCGCAATCGTCATTTAATCCCGGAATCAGCAAGGTAGTGATTTCAAGCCAAATTCCCCTGGCTCTCAGCGCGGAAATTGTTTCCAAAACAGGTTTCAGGCGGGCGGAACAATATTTATTATAAAAATCATCATTAAAAGCTTTTAAATCGATATTGGCAGCATCTAAAAATGGCCCCAGCAGGGACAACGCCTGGCTGGTCATGTAACCGTTACTGATCATGACATTTTTTATCCCTGCCTGCTGCGCCAACCGGGCAGTTTCCAGCATTAATTCAAAAAAGACAGTTGGTTCGGTGTAGGTATATGAAATCGAACGGGCGCGGTTTTTCAAGGCATTTTGCACCAATTGCTCCGGTGAAATAGTTTCCCCGTTGATTCCATGTTCTTCATTAACCATGGATATTGAATGATTCTGGCAAAAGCGGCAAGAAAAATTGCAGCCCATAGCAGCAATAGAAAAAGTGCCTGAACCAGGCAGGAAATGATACAAAGGCTTTTTTTCGATCGGATCCATATGAATGGCAACCACATGGTCAGAATTCAAAGAATAAAGTATACCGGCAATATTCTTTCTAACCCGGCAAATACCGGTGGCTCCGTCATGCAAGCGGCATTGATGGGCGCAAAGCCGGCAAATAACCTGATTCTGAATTCCCTTTTCGAAAAGTTCGGCCTTGATCACCCTTGCCCCGCTTTCATTTGAAAATCTGCATCAATAAATAATAACCGCCATTTATCCTGGAGTTTACTCCAAGGAAGCAAGGTATTCTTCACAATTAAGGGCCGCCTGAACGCCCATGCCCACTGAAATCGCCACTTGCCGGCGATTTCCCTTAATAACTTCTCCGGCCACAAACAATCCTTTAGCTTTGGTGGATAAAGAAATGTCGGTAACAACATAGCCTTTATCGTCAAGATTAACATAATTTTTAATCAATTCCGTGTTGGGGATCGTGCCAATGGCCAAAAAAGCTCCAGCAAAAGTTATTGTCTCAACCACAGCTGTTTTTTTATTTCTTAATTCAATTGCTTCCAGTTTCTGGTCACCTTGAAAACTGACTACTTCCCTATCCCAAAGCAATTTGATTTTATCATTTTTTAAAACCCTGTCCTGAAGTATTTTCTCTGCCCTTAATTGGTCCCGGCGATGAATCACATAGACTACGGAGGCAAATTTTGCCAAATGCAGGGCATCAACCAAGGCGGTATCACCGCCGCCAAGGACGGCAACCTTGCGGTTAAGAAAAAAAGGCGCATCACAGGTAGCGCAAACAGACACCCCGCGTCCCAACAATTCTTTTTCTCCTTTTACATTAAAAAATTGGTGCGTAGATCCAGCCGCGTAAATAATCGCCTTGGCCGTAAAAAAATTCTTATAAACATCAACTCGCCATAAATTATTTTCAGATTTGACCATGGAGACTTCATCATTTTCCAATACGACGCCATAGCGTTGGGATTGTTTGAACATTTGATCCATCAATTCAGCGGGGACAATTGGCTCGGCAAAGCCCGGATAATTTTCAATAATATCCGCATTGACGATTTGCCCGCCAAAAACTTGCTTTTCTAGGACCAGGGTTTTTCGCAAAGACCGGCCGCAATAAATCGCCGCCGCCAATCCGGCCGGCCCCCCGCCAATAATTATAATATCCCAGCTTTTTCCCATTATTGGACTTCAAGCAGGGTTTTTTCAATTTGACTGGGGTTGGCAGCACCAATGATTTGAGTTTTAACCAATCCGTTTTTGATAAATAAAAGGGTCGGAAGCGTGCGCACGAAAAAACGGGAAGATGTCAGCGGATTTTCATTCACATTGACTTTCAGCACTTTCACATTTTCTTGATAATTAGCGGCAATCTTTTCCAGTCCTGGTTCCATGAGTTTACATGGTATACAAGTGGGAGCCCAGAAATCGACAATAATCGTCTTAACACCATTCATAAAACTGTCAAAATTTCCATCGTTGGCAGAAATAATCTCAGCCATTGTTGCTATCCTCCCCTAAAATATTATTATACAATTTTATATATTCCGGAACCACCATTTCCCATGAAAAATCAAGCACCATGCCATTTTTCTGAATTTGCCGCCATATTTTTTGATCTTGATACAAAGTTAATACCTTTTTTATTAATAGCATAATTTCAGAAGTATTGTTGCTTGAAAATTTAAAACCAGTCCCTTTTCTAGTATTCTGCTTAAATTCATTTACCGAATCTTCCAATCCCCCGGTAGCCCGAACAATGGGGACCGCACCATATTTCATACTGTAAATCTGGTTCAGACCGCAGGGTTCATAATTTGAAGGCATAAAAAATATGTCAGCTGCCGCTTCCAGCCGATGAGCCATCCTTTCATCAAAACGGTTTAGAAAAGTCAAATTTTCAGGAAATTGATCGGCCATTTCCTGCAACTTCTCCGTCCAAAGACTATCGCCCTCCCCCAAAATGATAAAATGCAAATTTTCCTTAAGGAGAATCGGGAAAAGATTCAACAATAATTCTATCCCTTTTTGCTCAGTAATTCGAGAAATAAGGACCAGCAATGGCGATTGGCAATTTTTTGAAATTTCTAGTTCCGCGTATAAAGTCTCTTTGTTCTTACTTTTTATTTCTAATGTCCGCCAGGAATAAGGATAATCGATAAAATGATCAGTTTCGGGATTCCATTGACTATAATCGACCCCATTTAAAATTCCACTCAATTTAAACGAAAATTTATTGAGCAACCCATCCAGCCCAAATCCTTTTTCGGATAAAAGAATTTCTTTGGCATAAGTGGGACTGACGGTAAGCAACCAATCGGAAAAAATAATCCCAGCCTTCATAAAATTTATGTTTCCATAAAATTCAAGATAATCAGGGGAAAAAAGATATTCGGGAAGGCCTGTTTCCTTAAACAAATTCCCTTTAAAAATTCCCTGGTAGCCAAGATTGTGTATTGAAAAAACAATTTTAGTCTTCAGTAAAAATGGCGGTGCGGATGGGAATTTGATTAATAGCGGGATTAGTGCTGTTTGCCAATCATGGCAATGAATAATATCAAAAAATATTTCTTGCCTGCGAATAAATTCTACAATAGCTTTTTGGAAAAACAAAAACCTGAGAAAATTATCAGGATATTCACCGGAAGGACCTCCATAAAGAAATTCCCTCGCAAAAAAAAATTCTTGAGAAACAAAATATACTGTAAAGCGGGGCAAAATTTTTACTTTTTTTATTTTGGCCTGAAAGGATTGGGAGCCGATTTGAATGAAGAAAGAATCTACAATTTCTAGAGAAAGCCCTTGAATTTTTTTTGTCATATATTCCGGAATTATTAAAGATACCATTTCGCTATTAGCCAGGACTTTCGGCAGAATTCCGGCCACATCCGCCAGTCCTCCGGTTTTTGCAAACGGCACGGCTTCAGTCGCTGCAAAAAGAATATCCAACTGTTCCCCCCTAGGAGTTAAATTCCATATCGCTGGCTATTTTACCCTAAAAACGCTAAATGTCAACATTAAGCTCGCCAAAAACACAAAATATGGGGGTGATAAAACTTATTTCTTTTTTTTGAAAACAGAAAACAGCGATTGTTTTTTATTGCCACTCGTTAATTCGGCGATTTTGTTTCGCGCTAATTCATGGTCCGGATCAATCGCTAATGCTTTTCTAAAAAAACCTTCCGCCCTTTTTCCCAATTTTTCCGATAAGAATAATAATCCCAAGGCCGCCAAAGGTTCCGCATTCCATGGTTCCATTTCGACAACTTTTTGAAAATTCTTTTCGGCAGCTCGCCGCAAAGTCAGAATATTGGACTGGCTCAAACCCAATAAAAGAAAATAAGACGCTTTGCTTGCATCATTCCTCACGGCCTCTTCCAAAAGACTGGAGGCTTCCCAAAATCTTTTTTGGGAATATAAGGTTTTGGCCTTCCGATAAAACAAATTGGCCTTTTCAATCAAATTCACGCTGACTTTATCCATATTTTGGATCTCCTTATAACCCTTAGTGTCATATTCGCGCCGTTTTTCTTCATTGCTGAGAATTTCAAACGCTTTATTAATGCGCGCAAAAACAAAATTGGCTTTTTCCTTTAATTCAGGATCCGGAGCATCACCAAAGCGGTCAGGGTGAAATTTTTTCGCATATTGATAATAAACATCCTTGATTTCATTAAAAATCACCGTGTTTTTTAAATTGAACAACTCATAATAATCAATTTCTTTCGTTTTTAATTTCTCATAAAGTGCAATCAATTCTTCAATATTTTTACTTATTTCTTTATCAACGGCAATATCGGTAAATTCTAAAATATTTAGCAAAAAAAAGAGCATTAGTTTTTGCCAATAAATTTCATCTGGAACATTCATCTTGGCAGCCACCTGCCCGGCCTGCGCAGGAGAATGGTTCCCCAACTCTTTGTAAAAATCAATTTCTGCGGAACTAATAAAACTTTCTATTTCGATTGAGATGGGTTTTAGCAGCAAAGAACGATAGAAAAAATTGTTTTTAAATAAAGGTAGACTCTTAAAACGTTGAATTCCTTCGGAAAAAATCACCGGTAATTCGATTTTAACCTTTGAATCTTCAGGAATGTCGGGAAGCACGGAAGAAAACTCCCATTCCCCACTGGTTAAAGAAAATGTTGAAAGGGCGATAGTCCTTATTTGATAGATTAATCCAAAATATAAATCTTTTTGACTAATAAAATTGTTTTTAACCATAATGTTGCCAATTTTTTCGTTTTGACCAGAAAGCAACTTGTGGATATCCCAAAATTGAGTTTGATTAATTTTGCCGATTTTAAAAAGTATTTCACCCAGTCGTTCATAAAGAACATTGGTTTTGGCAAAACAAAGATTGCCTTCGTTAAAATACAGATTTTTCTCAAAATTTTCACCTTTTAATCTAAGTTCACCACTGCTTTTCTCAATAAATATTTTTCTCAAAACAAACGGAATCGGCGACTCAATTATGCGTTTTCCCATTGATATCCTATTTCTCAAATTTCTGAATTATTTTTACACTATTTCGTTTTTTTGTCAACGAAGTTTGAGGGCAGGATATATCGGTGGCCCTGAAAAGTATCTGCTTTTTTCATTTTCAGCTTGATTGAGTTTAAAACAGCTTGTTTATTCAACGCCCATTCCGGCGCATAAAATATTTCTCTTTCTCTTTCCGCCGTAAGTCGATGAATCACAATATCCGGATCAAGGTGTTCAAGGAGGAAAACAATAAGATCACCATATTCATCCTGGCTGAGCAATGGAAATGGTGTTTTTAGGTATTGTCGATATAAAGTGGTGTTTTTTAAAACATGCAACAAATGAAACTTAATACCTTTGGGTTTTAAGCGATTCATTTCCCTTATGGTTGCCAGCATCTGTTCGCGGGTTTCGCCGGGAATGCCAATGATTAAGTGAATGACCGTGTCAATTTTTAAGGCTTGCAATTTCTGAAAGGTATCCAGGAATTGCTGGTAAGAATGGTTGCGCTTTAAAAGCAATAAACTCTGAGCATGTATCGATTGTAAGCCCAGCTCGACAGTCAGATATATACGTTGATTTAATTCCTTTAAAAGTAAAAAAGCCGGGGCAGAAATTATATCAGGGCGAGTTCCGATAAAAAGCCCGACAATATTCTCATATTTAAAAACTATTTCAAATTTTCGCCTCAATTCTGAAATGTGACCATAAGTATTACTATGCGATTGAAAATAAGCTATATATTTCTTGTCAGGATGTACTGCAATATATTTTTCGATTTGTTGTTCAATAGAGCTGTGAGCAGTACGAATTGGGCCTGCGGCAAATGAGTCGCAAAAAATACAACCTTCTTTTGAGAAGAAACCATCCCGATTAGGGCAGGAAAAACCTGCATTAATCGGTATTTTAAGTATTTTTTGTCCGGGATACTTTTTGTTTAAAAATCCAGTAAACGAGTTAAACAAATCATCCATTAAGAA
>JGI24137J36423_1000473_pt1 | contig 11208 bp, 15 predicted proteins | sample BarGraNGADG00311_FD_36423 | JGI IMG/M metagenome (IMG submission 36423) | reverse complement strand
ATCGCGCCTGTCGCCCCGGAGAAATCCCTCACCCTCAGCAACGCTTCGTCGAGCCCCGGACGCAGGTCCGTTCCAAGGTCCCGGGAGACTAGGATGCTTGTGGTCTCGAAGCCCTTCCGCACCAACCCTACAGCGTCATATGAAAGCGCGGCGACGTCGTCGGGGGTCGCTCCCTGGTATGCGGCCATATAGGACTCGACGAACTTTTGAGTCAGGGCATCCTTCGACTGGGGAGAGTACATGTTGAAGACGAACGAGCTCTCGATCGCCATGCCCGACTCGTCGATCACGTCGGGGCTGCTCCACCCGTTGCTCCCGATGACCTGCGCGGCGATGCCGGCGGTCTTGACCTGCTGGAGCAGGTCCGGTACGTCGCTGTAGTAGGCTGGCACGAACAGCACGTCCGGCGCGGCCTTCTGGATTCTGGTGACCTGTGGCGTGACGTCCTTGTCGCCTCCCTTGAAAGACTCGAAGGCGACCACCGTGCCCCCGGCTCGCTTGAAGCTCCTCGCGAAATCATCCGCCTGGGTCTGGAGGACGTCGGCGGTCCGGTCGTACAGCACCGCGGCTTTCACGGCGCCCAGTCCCTCTTTCGCGAACTGCGCCGTTCGCTCACCCTCGTACGACGCGGTCACGCACACCCTGAACACGAACTTCTTAGGTTTACCGGAAGCGTCCAGCGTGGTCTTCGGGCTGGTGGACCAGGGGGTCACCATGACGACGCCGCTCTTCTCGGCCTCGGCCGCCGCGGGGACCGCGTTCGCTGTCGCGTTCGGTCCGACGACAGCATAGACTCCATCCTTGTCGATGAGCTCACGGGTGACCTCAGCAGCGCGCTTTGGATCGTTCTCGCAGTCCTTGACCACCAGCTCGACCTTCAGCTGCCGGCCTGTTGCCGGTCCGATGCCGCCGGCGTTGTTGATCTCGTCAACAGCCAGGGTCGCACCACGCTTGCAGGACTCGCCGACGGACGGGATGCTCCCGGTCAGCTCGGCGACGACGCCGATCTTGAACACTGTCGGTGCCGGACTGTCCCCGCATCCAGCGAAACCGGCGAAGCAGAGGCCGATCAGGACACAGGCGGCGGCTGCCGCTGCCGCTCTTCTCATGGCAGCTCCTTCGTTATTGAGTGAGCGCCTGTATCTTACCATTCCCGAAACGCACCACTGGGGTCAGGCACCGGTGGTGCATTATAGAGGTCTGCTGTCGTATACACAGAAACGCACCACCGGTGCCTGACCCCAGTGGTGCGTTTGGCGATAGAATAGCGGGCGCCAGGAAAACGCAAATACAGCCAGGAGGCTACTTTGGACTTCGAACTCACCGACAGGCAGAAGACTATTCAGCAGGAGGCCATGGCCTTCTGCGCACGCGAGTGCCCGCCCGAGTTCGAGGCGGAGCTCGACCGCACCGGCGAGTTTCCAGCCGACCTCTACAAGAAGATGGCGGACAGCGGCCTGCTGGGCGTGCCGTTCCCGGGTGAGTACGGAGGGTCGGACGGTGACATCCTCGACGTCGTCCTGGTCGCTGAACAGCTCGCCTCCAGCAGTAACACCGCGGTCAACCTCTTCCTGGTGCCCGTCGTCTTCGGCGGCATGATGCTCTATCTCGCCGGCAACGACAGCCAGAAGAGCGAGCTCCTTCCCCGGCTCGTGAAAGGCGAGCTCAAGTTCTCGTTCGCGCTCACTGAGCCCGGGGCGGGGTCGGACGCCCGCTCGATCAAGACCACCGCCGTCGAACGCGACGGCACCCTCGTCGTGTCGGGCACGAAGTACTGGACCACCGGCGCCACGGTCGCGAACTACATCATCGTCGTCTGCATCACGGAGCCGGCGGCCGACCCGTCCCTCGGGATGAGCGTGCTGTTGGTGCCCGGCGATGCGGTCGGTCTCACGGTCACCCCCCTGCCCAAGCTCGCCGGCGCGCCTTCCCCTCCTGCGAGGTCGTGCTGGACGAGGTCAGCGTGCCCATGGAGAACGTGGTCGGGGGCCCGGAATACCTCAACCAGGGCTGGGGCCAACTTCTCAAGACGGCCGACCTCGAGAGGCTGTGCCTCGCCGCATCGTGCGTGGGAGGCGCCGAGACGATAATCGCCGAGTGCACGGAGTTCGCTAAGGAGAGGGAGCAATTCGGCCGTCCCATCATCAAGTTCCAGGCGATGCAGCACACGCTGGCCGACATGGCCACGAGGGTGGACGCGATGAGGTGGATGACCTACCACGCGGCATGGCTCAAAGCGAGCGGGCGCGACTCCTTCAAGGAGATCTGCATGGCCAAGCTCTTCTGCTCGGAAGCGCTGGTGGAGCTCGCGAAGAAGGGCATGCAGGTCTTCGGCGGCAGGGGATACTCAAAGGACTACGCCATGCAGAGGTACCTGCGCGAGAGCTACCTCTCGCTCTACGCGGGCGGGACGTCCGAGATACAGCGGAGCATCATAGCGAGGTTTCTATGAATGCTGAAGAAGAGCTGGAAGGATTCTGCAAGCGGTGGCTCGCGGCCTGGACCGGCAACGACCCGGCGGGGCTGCTCGACTTCTATGCCGGCGACGCGTTCTACTCCGACCCGGCGGTAAGGGACGGGCTGCGGGGGCGCGACGAGATGGCACGCTATTTCGAGAAGCTCCTGGCGGCAAACCCGGACTGGAAGTGGGAGGTCCGCGAGGTCTTGCCGACCGCGAAGGGCTGCACCCTCAAGTGGCACGCGATCATCCCGGTGGGTGACGCCATCGTGGAAGAGGACGGCGTCGACATCGTCGAGATCGAGGACTGGAAGATAACCCGGAACGAGGTCTACTTCGACCGCGCCGGGTTGCTCAAAGCGCTGCTGGGCAGTTAGTCCCGGCCGTCTACCGGCAGCCCCGCGGGCGCATGCTATAATCGAGGGGCGGCGACTGGAGGGGAGGCTGGGTCTCATGGAAGTGGAAGGGCGTCCGGTCCGCATACTCCTGGTTGACGACGACAAGAACATGGTCGCGTCCATGCGCACGTTCCTCAAGCGCACCGGGTACGAAGTCCTCGAAGCGTACGAAGGCCTGGGCGCGCTCGAGATCGCTACCAGAGAGAACCCCGACGTAGTCATCCTCGATATCGAGATGCCCGGGATAAAGGGTGCCGAGGTCGTCAACCGGCTTCGCGCGGACCCCCGGACCGAGGACATGCCCGTCATCTTCCTCACCGCGAGGGTCGACCTCGACGCGATGGAGGAGACGTACGAAGAGGAAGCCCAGGGCTATCTGCTGAAGCCCCTCTCGACCGGGGACCTCTTACAGAAGATCGAAGAAGTGCTGGGCATCGCGCCATCTGGTATCTAGCCGCGGCAAGCAAAGCACAGGGGTCAGGCACCGTCCACTTTTCTGTCCACCATTTCCGTCGCGTCCCGCTACTGGACTTCCACGACCGTGTACGACTGCGTCCCCAGGCCGATGCTCTCGGCGTACGCCAGGCCCGCCTGCCAGCTCGTGCCGGGGTGGATGCTGCCGAACTTGTCGTCCCCTGCCTTGAGCCCCCGGCCCTCCAGGATGCTGGCCGCGTTAACCTGCGCGGCGTTCACGAGGTCCGTGCACGCCCTGTCGAGCGTGACCGGGTCGGCGGAAGCCGCGAGCCCGATGTCGGAGACGATAGCGGTGTCGTTGTACCCCCAGCAGTCGCAGAACGGCGAGACGTCCGTGATGAGGCTCGCGTGGAGGCAGGGCCTGTCCTTGANCACCGCGAAGGCGTACTCGGCGATCTTCTCGGCCGCGTTGGCGGCTGATTCATCGAGCACCGCCTGCGCCGCCCCGTACTGGCACATGGCGATGCACTGTCCGCAGCCGATGCACTTGTCGTAGGCGATCATTGCCTGCTTCTCCGGGCTCCAGAAGATTGCCTGCTGAGGGCAGGACTCGACACAGATGCCGCACGAGACGCACTTCTCCTGGTCCATCTTGGGCTTCGATGCCGAGTGCATGAACAGCTTTCCGCCGCGGGCGGCACAGCCCATCCCCAGGTTCTTGATGGCGCCGCCGATGCCGGTGAGCTCATGCCCCTTGAAGTGGCTGAGGGTGATGAGGATATCCGCGTCGGCTACGGCGGAGGCGATCTTTGCGCTCTGGCAGTGCTTGAGGTCGACCTCTACCTCGCGGAATTCCGTTCCCTTGAGGCCGTCGGCGATGACGACGTCGCAGCCGACCGTCAGCCGGTTGAACCCGTTGCCGGACGCGGCCGCGAGGTGGTCGACCGCGTTCGACCTGCCGCCGGTATAGAGGCTGTTGGTGTCTGTGAGGAACGGCTTCCCGCCGGCGTCCTTGATCATCGCGACGACCTTCGCGGCGTAGTTGGGCCTGATGAACGCGAGGTTCCCGGGCTCCCCGAAGTGCAGCTTCACTGCCACGAACTTCTTCTTGAGGTCGAGCGCTTCAAAGCCCGCCTTCATGATGACCGAGCCGAGCTTGTCCGTGAGGGAGTGCCTCGGCCTGGCGTGCATGTTCGCGAGAAAGACTTCCGACTCTTGCATTTGTCACCCCTGTCCTAAAGGTAGTCGTCGCTCTCCTTGACTTCCCTGAAAGCCCGCCTGAAGAATGCTACCACGACGTATTGAAAAAGGGGGGTCAGGCACTTTTTCATCATATTGTTTCAACCTCTTCGGGGCGAACATCCGGCTGTGAAAAAAAGGCTGAGAAAGTGCCTGACCCCCCTTTTTTCAGGGATACAATGCAAGAAAAAGGTTTGACCCCTATTTTGCAGGAGGGATGCGCTATGGCGGGTGTGGAGGACAAAGTGCTGCAGGCGATGAAGAAGGCCGGCGAGCCGGTCAGGCCCGGCGATATCGCCGAGATGACAGGGCTGGACAAGGACGCGGTGTCCATGGCCCTCAACGCGCTCAAGAAGGACGGGAAGATAATGTCTCCCAGGAGGTGCTTCTGGGCGCCAGCCGACTGACAGAAAAACGCAAAATGGGGACAGGCACCTTTTTGCATTTCTGAGTATTCATCTTGCACGTGCAGAATAAATGCAAAAAGGTGCCTGTCCCCATTTTGCGTTTCTGGCGTTTAGTTGATGGTCACCTTGAACGTGGCGGTCTGCACCGGCGGGACGCCTTTCTCGAACGAGCGCGCATAGCCCATCTCTATGGTCGCGGTGCCCTTGGCGACCCCCTCGAACGTCCACTTCTCTACGCCGCCCGAGCCGACAACGCCCTTGGCGGTCTGGTTAGCTATGTACACCGACCGGACCTTCTTGACCACCGCGGTGTCGAGGGTATTGGTGATGTTCCAGGTGTAGCCGGTCGTCGGGTTCGAATCCAGTTGTATGATGAACTGCTGGCCCGCGCCCGCTGTGATGCTGGTGTCGCTCTTGGTGTAAGTCTTGGTGGGGCTGCTGCTGCACCCAGCGGCCAGAGCCACTCCGACAACTATCACCAGTGCCAGGATGGTTGCCCTCTTCATCTCGCCCTCCTTCACGCCGGTTCCCCGCCTGCTATTTGTTTCGACGCCTGCAACGCTTAATCTTTCGAGATTCGCAATTGCCGCGCGATGGCTGTTGAACGGGGGCAGACATGAGTGAGAAGACGCGGCACCCCCTCAGGCGCAACCCACGCGGCGCATGAACCTGCCCTTCGGCTCCATGCCGACCGAGAGGTAGCCCCGGCTCTTCCGCCCGACAGCCAGGAAGCCAAACGCCTTCGCAAGCCCAAAGGCGATGGCGCCGAAAGCCAGGATCCCTGCCGAGATGAACCCCGAGGAGACTACCCCGACAGACACGGCGCCGCTAGCGACCACCCCGACAGACACGGCGCCGCTAGCGACCACCCCGACAGACACGGCGCCGCTAGCGACCACCCCGACCGCCACGTCGCCCGAGGCCACCACGCCGACACGAAGGCCGCTGCCGGTATCGACGATGGGAATCCCGCGCCACTTGAATGTGTATCCCTGCTTTTTCATGACCACCTCAGCCCTGGTAGTCGGCCATCGCGAACTCGAAAGTCGCGCCCCCATCGTTGTAGACCCTCGCGTAGCCCCCGTAGACCTTGCTGATCTTCTCGACTATCGAAAGCCCGATGCCCGTTCCTCCCGCGCGCCCTTTGGTGAACGGGAAGAACACAGTGTCGATCAGGTCGGGCGGGATGCCGGGGCCGTTGTCCTTCACCCGGTACTTGTGCCGGCCCTGGTCATCCTCTCCCAGGTAGGAGATTACGACCGTGGGCTCGAGGTTGTCGTTGTGGCTTATGGCGTTGCCGACCAGGTTCTGGAACACCTGGTAGACGTGCGTAGGGTTAGCGCGTATCGTGCCCAGGTCGTCGTCTATCTCCAGCGTCAGCTCCCGGTCGCCGACGCCCAGGCCCGTCTCCTCCAGGACGCGGTCCACCGTCTCCCGGACGTCCACGACCTCCAGGTCCTTCGGCGTCTGGCCCGCCTCCGCGAGGTCGAGCAGGTCCTTGATGAGCACGCTGGACTTGTCAACGTTGTCCACGATTATGCGGGTCAGCTCGTTTATGCTGTGAGCGGTTTTCTCGTTTGGCGGCGCGGCCACGATCTTCTGGAGCGTCTCGCCCGACAGCTTCATCGCCGTCAGCGGCCCCCGCAGGTCGTGCGACACCGTGTGGGCGAACCCGTCCAGCTCGACCAGCATCCTGTTGCGCTCGAGAGCGTAGCGAATGGCCCTCACCAGCAGGTCCCTGTCGACCTTGCCTTTCACCAGGTAGTCCTGCGCGCCTTCGCTGACCGCCTTGAGCGCGACGGTCTCGTCCGAGAGACCGGACAGCACGATGATGGGGGTCTTGTGCGCTTTCGAGTAGACGCTGGTGAACGTCTCCAGCCCTTGGCTGTCGGGTAGGGACAGGTCGAGCAGGACTATATCGATCTCGCTTTGCTCGAGCCGCTCGAGCCCGCTCGCGAGCTTGTCGGTGTGGACGATGTCGAAGCATGCGCCCTCAGCATCCGAGAGCATGTCTTCGATGAGGTCCGCGTCCGCGGGGTTGTCTTCTATGAGCAGGATCCTGAGCGTCTCGTCCATATCAGTCTCCGGGTGGCAGTTTCACGATCGAGAACCAGAAATCCTCTATGCCCTTGACCACCTCGACGAAACGGCTGAAGTTCACCGGCTTGGATATGTAACAGTTGGCATGCAGCTTGTACGAGCGGGCGATGTCTTCTTCCGCCTTCGAGGAGGTCAGGACCACCACGGGGATGCTCATGAGCTCCGGGTCGTTCTTGATCTCCTCCAGGACCTCGCGGCCGTCCTTGCCGGGGAGGTTGAGGTCCAGCAGGATCAGGTCGGGGCGCTCCGCGTCGGAGTAAGCGCCTTTCCTGCGCAGGAAATCGAGGGCCTGCTGGCCGTCCTCGAGCACGGTGAGGTTGTTTGCGAGCTTGCCCATCTCCAGGCCCTCGCGGGTCAGGTCGATGTCGGTGGGGCTGTCCTCGACCAGCAGGATGTTGACCGGCTTTGCCTGCTCTTCGGGCTCACTCATCCACCTCACCCCTAACTGTCGGTATCGTAAAGAAGAACGTCGCGCCTTGCCCTGGCTCCGACTCGACCCATATGTGGCCGCCATGGCGCTCCACTATTCTACGGCAAATCGACAGCCCGATGCCTGTCCCGCTGTATTCGGCCCGCCCGTGCAGGCGCTGGAAGATCTCGAATATCCGGTCGCTGTACTTGGGGTCGATGCCGATACCGTTGTCCTTGACGCCGAACAGCCACTCGCCGTCCCGGTTCTCCGCGGAGACGTGGATGACCGGCGTGCCCTCGCCCCGGAACTTGACCGCGTTGCCGATGAGGTTCTGCAGCAGTTGCCGGATCTGCGAGGCGTCCACGTCGACCCTCGGCAGGTCGTCGTGCGTTATCACCGCGCCGCTTTCCTGGATGGACTTCTCGAGGTTCTGAAGCGCCTCGGCCAGCATTGCGTTCAGGTCCGCCTCTTTGAACTCCTTGCCCCGCGTGCCCACCCGCGAGTAGACGAGCAGGTCGTTGATGAGCGCCTGCATGCGCTCGACGCCGCCAATCATGTGGCCGAGGTACTTGTGCGCCTTATCGTCCAGCTGCTCTCCGTACTTCATCTGCAGCAGCTCGGCGTAGCTCGAGACAGCGCGGAGCGGCTCCTGGAGGTCGTGGGAGGCGACGTATGCGAACTGCTCCAGCTCGGCGTTCGAGCGCGCGAGCTCCCCGGTGCGCTCTTCGACCCGCAGCTCCAGGTCGGCGGCGAGGGCCATCAGGCCTTCCCGGGATTCCTTGAGGTCGGAGGACATCTTGTTGAACGAGCCGGCGAGGTCGCCGATCTCGTCCTTTGATTCAGCCTCGACCTTGATGCCCAGGTTCCCGGCGCTCAACTCGGCGGTGGCCTCGGTCAGCTTCGTGATGGGCGCGGCGATCGCCCTCGAGATGTAGTAGCCGAGAAGGATCGCGACCAGCAGGGCTATCACGATGAGGATGAGCATGATGGTGATGCTGCGGGCGGTTGCAGCTTCCACCCCCAGGAGCGAGACCTGGAACCTGCCGCCTTCGTTGGCGACGACCGTGAGGAGCGCGACCTCCGCCTCGCTGGTCTTGGTGGAGACCTGGGCGATGGGCCCGGACAGCGCGGCAACGCTCTCCCCGTTGTTGATCCTCGCGATGGTCTGGTCGGCGAGGTCCTCCGCCGCTTTGAGGTTCTGCTGCCACAGCGAGAGCTCGCTCTTCTGGTCACCGCTGACTGACCCGACCAGCTTCTTGTAAGTCGTGTCCGTGAGCCCTTTCGACTGCAGGTAGTCCCGCTGGAGCGACGGCTCCTTGATGCCCGCTCCGACGCTTACGACGAAGTGGTCCAGGTTGTTGAGGGCCTGGTGCCAGTAGGTCATGACCTGGTTTTGCAGGCTCAAGAGGTCCGCGTGCTTCTTGGCGGCGGTCTTGAAGTCGTTCTCGATCTTCTTCGAGCTGTAGACGCCCAGCAGCCCGATCAGCGCCGCGATGACGGCGANGAACAGGAAGCCGCTGAAGAGTCTGGTTCGAAAAGTCATNTTCCAGGCCTCGTGTCTTGCCCGACGGGTCGGGCTCCCGACCTATTCTTTACCATGCTAGGGCAATGAGGCAGATTATTCGAGGAGTTTATGAGCCGTCTGGTAAGCTTTTGCCTTCGCTTCCAGCCTGTTTGCATTCTGGCCCTGGTCCAGCGCCTGCTTGATCTTCGAGAAGAGCCCCGCCTTCATCGACTGCATGTCGACCTGCTGTCCGGCGCTGAGTTGCTGAACAAGCTTGCTGACGCCGTCCAACAGGCCCTGCCCGGTGTCGAGCGAGGCGAGAATGGTGTCAAGCGCCGCTATCATCATATTCGCGTAGGTCTTGTACTCGGCGACGCCGGACAGCGCAGTGATCTTCGCGTAATCCGCTTTCGTGGTCTGCGCCGAGGCCCGGTAGGTGTCGATGGACTGCTGGATGTCCGCGATCCGGGGCGCGGCCTGCAGCAGCGCGGCGGGGTCGCCGCTCATCAGGGCGGGAAGCGCCGCTTCCTCGTGCTTCTGCAGCTGATCGCCTTTCGCGGCCGCATCCTCGTAAGACTGGTCAGCCACGGTCATGTACTGCCTGGCCTTCCCGGTGTTCCCGCCGCAGCCGACAGCCGCCGCGCAGGCCGCAGCCAGCAACAGGACTATGGTCAGGGTCGCCGCCGATCTCTTCAAACAACCGCCTCCGAGCGTTCAAGTGGAGACAATTGTATCCATAATCGAAAGAGATTTCAGCGACACCAGCCGCCTGCAGCAGATATTTCCTGTCGGAAGTCATGGTCGGCGGGCAGACACTTCGCTACTGTTGTTGCAGGAGCCTCTGTCTGCCTTATCAGAATCGGAGGAACGGGTGGCAGCCGAGACTGAAAACGACGGGATCCGCCTGCTCGTCATCGACGATGACCCGGGCATCAGGGGGGGGATCAGGATCGCCCTCCAGCAGGAAGGCATCGAAGTGAGCGGCGCGGCAAGCGGCGAGGAAGGCATCGAACTCGCTCGCAGCATGCGTCCCGACCTCATCATCCTCGACGTAGAGATGCCTCCCGGCATCGGCGGGCCGGAGGTCTGCCGGAGGATCAGGAGCGAGGAAGCCCTCGAGGACATTCCCATCATCTTCCTGACCGCCAAGGTGGACCTGGACGCGATGGAGGAGACGGTCGAGGAGGAGGCCCAGGGTTACCTGCTCAAGCCTTTCTCGGAGGGCGACCTCCTGGACAAGATCGGCACCGTGCTGGGCAGGGAGGTCTAGACCGGAGGAACTCCGCGCCCGGCGCTCTAGAGNTTCACCACGGGTATCAGGACTTCCGTGACGTAGTCCTTGGGCTCGGCCTGCCCCATGCCGACGACGTATATTTCCCTCGAGGGGCCTGAGGGCGCATACCCTCGTCCACCGATCCATGCCATCAGCGCGCCGTAGGTGTCCGCGACCTCGTCGTAAGGCCCCAGGTGGACTGTCGAAGCGAACGTGCCGCCGGGCAGCTCAGACGCTTTGATCTCGCCCGATTCGACAAGGACTTTGCCGGTCGGCACGCACACCTCCATGTCGAACCCTTCCTCGGTCGGCATCCCGTGGTAGAGGGCGAAGGGCGGCGCAACGGGCACCTCGTCCAGGCTTGCCAGATAAGGAAACAACTTTGAGAAAGATTCGCCGAAGAACTCCGGCAGCTCCGCGGCAGGCACTTTAGCGTGGATCGACAGCACCGGCTGGGCCGGAAGCTCCTTGAACTCAATGTCCTCTGCCATGACCCCTCCTCGTTTTACTTGCTCCAAAACCTTACGCCCGGACATTGTCATTGTCCATATGGGACAGGGCGCCGCTGTGATATATTCTGCGGCGAATGATGGGAGATTTGATGGTCGAAGACGCGGAAGTCGAGGAAGGCAAAAGCATCAGCCTGGCGAAAGCCGGAGGTGGCGAGAGTTTCCTCGAGAGGATCGAGCACCACTGGATCGAGATCGCGGCGGCGGCATTGATGGCGCTCGCCACTATCATGTCCGCGTACTGCGCCTACGAGTCGTCCTGGTGGCACAGCAAAGAGGCCATGCACTACAGCAAATCCGACCAGGCGCTGATAAAGACCTCCGAGCTCAAGGACAAGATGAACCAGGAGGTCGCCGTTGACGTCGACATGCTCTCCAACTACATCAACGCTACGGCGCAGGGCAACACCAGGCTTGCGAACATCTACCACGACGAGGCGTTCAGCCCTGCGCTGAAGAAGGTCTGGCCGCTCTGGCTGAAGGCGAAGGAGAGC
>JGI24137J36423_1000469_pt1 | contig 11251 bp, 9 predicted proteins | sample BarGraNGADG00311_FD_36423 | JGI IMG/M metagenome (IMG submission 36423) | reverse complement strand
GCGGGCGTCGATCTCAACCGTATCGACGAGGCGGTCGAGACGATCGTCGCCGAGCTCCGCCGCATCGTCGCCGAGCCGGTGCCCGAGACGGAGCTGGAGAAGGCGAAGGAGTATATGAAGGGCCGGCTCGTTCTCCAGCTCGAGAGCCCGCAGGGCTTGATCTCCTTCGGTCTCCGGCGCGAGGTCATCGAGGGAGGCGCGGTCGATCCCGCCGAGGTGCTGGCCGGGCTCGACGCTGTCAGCCTGGAGGACATAGAGCGGGTGACCCGCGAGATCATCGGCGAGCGCGCCCTTCATCTCGCGTTGATCGGTCCTTTCGAGGACGGCGAGCGCTTCGAGCGCCTGCTCGCTTGAGCGGTGCCCCTCACGCCGTTTCGGAATCGACTCCGGCGCGAATAGACTCCTCTATATGAACGACGCGTTCGTCTGCGCCGAGATGCTGATCGGCTCCTGGGAGGCGAAGCTCCGTGCAGAGCTTCCNCAGACGCCGATTTTCGACGCGCATGTTCATCTTGGCAACGACGTGGACGGCATGGCCGGGACATATGAGGAGTTGACGACGCTGTGCGAGCGATACGGAATCGAGCGCTGCTTTGTCTTCCCGCTCGACGAGCCCGACAGCCACCCCGCGTTTCGCAAGCCGAACGACCGCACGCTTGCCTACGCCGAGCAATCTCAGGGCAGGCTGATTCCATTCGTGCGCCTCAATCTCGACGAGTCGCCACTCGAGGAGACGAGGCGTTGCCTCGACCTGGGCGCGCGCGGGATCAAGCTCCATCCGCGCTCGCAGGGGTTTCGCGTCAACGACGCGCGACTCGAGCCGATCGTGGCGCTGGCGGCGGAACGAGGAGTACCGGTCCTGATTCACGGCGGCCGAGGCCTGCCGCCCATCGCCGACCATCTGGCGCACCTGATCGAGCGCTACCCGNTTGCCCAGCTCATCGTCGCTCACGCCGGGATCGCCGACCTGGGGGCGCTGGCGCGGGCACTCGGCGGTAGAGCCGGGGCTTACTTCGACACGTCCGCCTGGAGCCCGATCGACCTGCTGGACTTCTACCGCCACGTTGCGCCCGAGCAGATTCTCTACGCCTCGGACTTCCCCTACGGNCAACAGCCGAGCTCGCTGCTGATCGCCNTTCGCACGGCGCGTTTCGCGGGCCTCAACGAAGGCGACCTGCGCATGATCCTCTGGGGCAACGCCGATCGCATCTCGCGCCACGAGCCGCCGCTGGTGCCCAGCGCCCCGCACGGCAGCCCGACCTTTACGCAATCGATGACCATGGCCCGCATTCACCAGTATCTGTCGATGGCCATCCCGCTTTTGTGGACGCGTCAGCAGGACACCGTCGGCGTACTCGGGCTGGCGCTGAACGCCTGCAACGAAGTAGATACGCACCCGAGCGACCAGCAGCAGATCAGCGAGCTTCTGACCTGCGCTCGGGAGCTCTGGCGAACGCTCCCGGAGCTGGCGCGCGAGCCCGACCGCGTTCGCGTGAGCAGGCTCACCTTCCGCCTCGTTCACCTGGCCGACATCCTCGCGGTAACCTCCGGCGTCTGATCGGAGAACGGTCTGGGTTTCGGCTTCCGGGCCGGCGCCTCCCGAAAGGGGACGATGGTACCCGCCAGGGGCGTTAGGATCATGCGCGTGAGCCGCCGACTCTCCCTGCTCTTTCTCTTTGCCGCGACACTGGCAATGACCACGGCCGCCCTGGCGAACGCAACCAACGACGGTCAGAAGAGTGTTACTCGTGCCAGCGCGCGAGTGGCCGCGATCGCCTCTACGAAATCGAGCGTAACGGGGAAGACGACGTCTAACCGACGCTGTCCGCTGCCGCTGCGCTTCAGAACGGCTTTCGAGTACGCGTCGAGCAAGTCGGGAGTTCCCCTGTCACTTCTCGCCGCCGTCGCTCAGGAGGAGTCGGGCTTCGAGCCGAATGCCGTCTCGCATGCCGGTGCACTCGGCCTTCTCCAGGTGCTNCCGTCGACCGCGCGGGAGTTAGAGATCAATCTCGACAGTCCGGGCGCGAACGTTCTCGCTGGTGCTCGCTATTTACGGCGCATGCTCGATCGCTTCGACTCGCTGGAGCTTGCGCTTGCCGCCTACAACGCCGGCCCGACCGCGGTGGAGAGGGCGGGCGGCCCTCCGACAGAAGAGACGCGGGTCTACGTCGAGGGGACCATGCAGCGCTGGCAGAAGCTCGCGGGCTGCTCGTAGGACGCGGGGCGGCGGCGGCGAAATCCTCAAGGCTCGGACTCTGCCGGGCTGGCTTGCCTTGCCAAGGGAATCTCGGTTATCGAGGGAGACTCCGGATCTGCCGATGACATCCTCTAGCGTGCGACCGCTCGACCCGAATGACCAGCCGCAGCTCGCGCTCGCCTTCGTCTCTTCGCTGGAGAGCGGAGCCGCCGCGACCGTATTCGCGACGGCTCGACTGCGGCGCCAGCTGAGCCGCGAGCAGGTTGCGCAGCGCTCGGGAATCACGGCCGAGCAGGTGACCTGGCTCGAGGAAGGACGCGTCTACGCCTTTCGCAACCCGGAGGACGCTCTCGCGGCTGCGCTCCTACTGGCGAGCGGGCTCGAGATCGACAACCACGAGGCGCGCGAGCTGGCCGGTTTGACCGTCTTACCGCGGCGAATCGAGCGCAATCCGCGCGGGCGCCTGGCCGCCGCCGCCGCGCTGATAGTCGTCGGTATCGCGGCCGCCGTCATGCTCGGTTACGCCCTGCGAGGGTCGGCGACGCACGTCTTGACCTCGGGCAGTAGCAAAGCCACGTTGCCGGCCACTTGGAAAGTCGAGGTCGTAGTCGAGAACGGGGCCGGCGACATCACCTACACGCGCCGCGTTGCATCTCGTATCGCCTCGTTTGGTTACCAGATTGCATCTGTCAAGCGTGCGAGCCGCTTCAACTACAAGCACACGACGATCTTCTATTCCAATGTCGGAAAAGGGAAAGAGCTGGGCAAGCGTCTGGCGAGCCAGCTTACGGCCGACCTCTTGCCGCTTCCCAGCGGTAGGGACCCGCTTCGCTTGCTCGTCATCGTCGGGCCGGCGACTCTGACGCTGAAATGATGCCGCTACGAGCGGTCGGCCGGATGGGCGCCGCTTCTTAGTGCGGCGAGCTTGAGCTTGAGCTCCGGGCTCATCGGCTCTTCCGTGAGCGTCTTGCGTACGTGCTCGCGGAATGCTCGCTCGAAGCGATAGTGCCGGCGGCAGTAGCCGCAGTCGTCGAGATGAACCTCGGCCTCGCGCGCCTCGATCTCGTTCAGCTCTCCGTCGAGATAGCTCTGAAGCAGCCGTTCGCACTTGGTGCAGGGAGACTCGCTCATCTCTCTGCTTCCAGCGAGCTTGCCAGGGACTGCTTGAGCAACCGCCGCGCGCGGTGCAACCTCGACATGACGGTGCCGATCGGAACCGACAGGATCTGCGCCGTCTCCTGGTAGCTGAACTCGCCGAGATCGACCAGTACGAGCACGTCGCGGAAGTCGTGTGGCAGAGTCGTCAGGGCATCGACGATGCCGGATTGAGAGAGTCGATTCAGCAGTCGCTCTTCGTCGTCGCTCGAGTCGTCACCGCCCGCCGCCGCGTCGAGGCGGTCGTAGAGGGAGTAGTCGCCTTCCTCCAGCGAGCGCTCGGCCGGTCGTCGCTGCTTCCGCCGGCCTCGATCGATGTTGATGTTGGTGAGGATGCGAAGAAGCCAGGCGCGCATGTTCGTGCCCGGTGCGTAGGAGCGCCAACTACGAAAAGCCCGCGCGTAGGTCTCCTGCATCAACTCCTCCGCCTCTTCTTTCGAGCCGGCGAGATGACGAGCGACTTTGTAGACCTGATTGGCATGGCTGAGTGCCTCCTCCTCGAATCGCACCCTGCTGCGAGCTTTCTCCGCGAGCCCGCGCCCCGCCGTATCCGGCGCTTGCTCGCTCATCGCGACCGCTTTGCGTGCGTTCGACTTCTTTGCCAACGCTGAGCCATGCCTACCTATTCCCGGCCGGGGGCTTGCGCAGTCACCGTGCCGCCCGGGCGTCGTAGTTCAACCATCAGCTTTCTCGGATGCCGTGCACCGGGCGGCCCGACGCTTCCCAGGCGTAGTAGGAGGCGCTGGGCCCGAACGAACGCTGAAACTCGGTGATGCGCGGATTGCGCTTGACTTCTTTCGCGCGCTGGGCGTGGCGGAGGAGATTGGGATCGTCCTTTCTCTGCCAGACGAGGATCAGATGCGCTGCGGTCATGAACTCGGCGACGAAGGGGCAACCCGCGGCGGGGCAGGGGAAGGGGTTGGTGGCGACGCAGAACCAGCCGGTGTGATCGTCGTGCCCCTCGTCGGTCCAGAGATCTTCCTCCTCACTTGGCGGGTCGGCGAGGATGGTGGTGCGTACTGGGCGAAGGGGTTGGGGCTCCATGGCCGACACAACCTAAGGCGTGGTTAGTACGGCGCGGGCGGGAGCGCCGTCGGCGCCGACGATGCGAAGGGGGAGGCAGACCAGTCGGTAGCGACCCGCCGCGACCCCACGCAGGTCGAGCCCTTCCAGACAGACGACGTCGTGGGAGAGCAGCTCGCGGTGTGTCGCGGGAGCGCCGACCGAGAGGTAGTCGATGCCGACGAGCCGGACGCCGCGCGCGACCAGGAGCGCTGCGGCCTGGGCCGAGATGCCGACGAAGTCGCTGCGGAAACCGGGCTCGTTCCAGAGCTCGGAGTTTCGCGTGCTGAAGAGAACGCGCTCGCAGCCGGGCGAAGCTCGCGCTCGACCAGCTCGACGTCGATCTCCACCGCGACGTCGCACGCATCGACGACGAGCGCGGGGCCGATCAGGGCGTCGAGAGGCAGCCGGTCGACCGAGCCACCCTCGCCGATGAAGTGCAAGGGAGCATCCACGTGAGTGCCGGTATGGGTGCCGAGGACGAGCCGGCTCAGGTTGTAGCCGTCGCCGGCTTCGATCGAGCTCACCCGTTCGATCACGGGAGTCGACTCGTTCTCCCAGCTGACTGTGCTTGGGCTCAGCGGAACGCTGATGTCGATGATCTCGGCCATGAACCTATGATCGCGCCTCGGCGCCGGTCGTGTCGAGTAGAGCGGCGACGCGACGGTTACCGACTGCCGAGCGTGACTGTGACGGTCATCTTCGTGTTGCCGCGATAGATCTCGAGCGAGAGCTTGTCGCCGGGCTTGTGTGCGGCGACGACGTTCAGGAGCTTCCCCACCGAGCTGCCGACGCTCACTCCGTCCGCCTTCACGATGATGTCGCCGCCGATGAAGTAGGGCTGTCCGGCGACGATCACCTTGTGCTTCCCCGCCTTGAGCCCGGCCTTGGCCGCGCCCGTCCCGGGCTTCACGGTCTCGATGAGCACGCCCTGTTTGACCGGAAGCCGATAGAGGCTCGCGAGCTCGGAGGTGATTCCTTGCACTACGACGCCGATTTGAGCATGTGTCGCCTTACCGGTCTTGAGAATCTGAGCGACGACCTGTTTCACGGTGTCCGATTGGATGGCGAAGCCGATGCCGACGTTTCCCTGGCTGGTGCCACCGGTCTCGATCTGCGAGTTCACGCCGATCACCTGGCCCAGGCTGTTGATCAGCGGTCCGCCCGAGTTGCCGTGGTTGATGGCCGCGTCGGTCTGGATCGCGGGGATCTCGACTCTACTCAGGGAGCGCACCGGATAGTTGGCCTGGGTGGCGAGCGTGCCCTCGCCGGGGTTGTAGATGGCGCTGACGATGCCGGAAGTGACCGTACGGTCGAGGCCGAACGGGTTGCCGATGGCGACAACAGGATCGCCTACCTCCATCGCTGCGGAGGCTCCAAACGCAAGCGGTGTCAGAGCGCCGGGAGAAACTTTCACTCTCAACACGGCGAGATCGGTTGTCACGTCGGTGCCGACCACCGTCGCCTTGGTCGTGATGTTGTTCGCGAACAAGACCTCGATCGAAGTGGCACCCTGGATGACGTGGTAATTGGTGACGATGTCGCCCTGCTTGTCAATCACGAAGCCGGAGCCAAGTGCCTGGACTTGCTGCGGCTTCGTCTGGAAGAAGGGGTTGATTTGCTGCCCTTTTACGATCTGCGTGCTGGTGACCTGCACGACTCCGGGCGCGAAGCGCTCGTAGATCTCGGGGATAGTGAGCCCCTCGCCCCCCGTAGACGCAATTTGCTGCAGCGAAGGCGGCACTTCGGTGCCCCGAGTCACAACGGTCGTCGAGTTCAGGTCGCCTAGCGCGGATGCGATTCCCAGTGCAATCCCGGCCCCCGCGGTACCCGCAAAGAGAACGGCCAGAGCAGTTGCGATCCCTCGCGACCTCGACTTCATGCGATAACCCCTTTTCTTCCGATCTCGATCCGGGTGAACAGTTCTGGTTTATACCCCGCCTGCTCGATCGGCTGGTTAGTGTCGGCTTTTCCCGCATTAGGCCTTTGTTAAGCGGGGGCGAAAGCGCACAATCGCTACATCGACTGGCGCGAATCGAGAATGCCAAGGCCGACTTCCGATCGAACTTCGGGCCGTTTCTGTCGATAGAGAGGGAGACGCATCTTTGCGGCGGCGATGAAAATGGTTTCGATCAGCGAGTGGACTAGCCACAGAGTTTCCAGACTGCGAGACGCGGTCGCTACTCCAACTCCGGAAGCGCGGCTCGAGTGCGCCTCGCGCGTCGCCGCCTCGCTCGCCGCTGCGTCGGGCTTTGTCGCGCTTGCCTGGGTCGCGCTCGCCCCGGCCGACAAGCGTTTGATCATGCTCGGGGTCGCGCTCGGATTTTTCGTGCTGGCGCTTGCGTACCTCGCGCTCTCGAAGCGCTGGAGCGTACTACCAACCACATTCGGAGTCTCCGCCTCGCTGCTGGTCTCGGTCGGGATCTGGGCCGACTCCCGCAGCTGGGCACTCGGCCTGATCGTGTACGGCCTGGCCTCGATGTATGCCGCCTACTTCGTTTCACCGCGGGGCCTGGCGCTGCAGTTGACGATCGCCTCGAGCTCCTTTCTCGTAGCTCTGATCGTCGGCGGAGCCAGGGCGCGCGTCATCGAATGGATTGCGGTGACAGCGGCGCTGACCTTCTTCGCGCTGGCGGTCTTTCTCGCGAGGAACGCGGCCGACCAGCTTCTCGAAGATCTGCGGGCCAGGGCGCANGGCCAGCAGATCGTCGCCCGGCTTGGTCAGCGCGCCCTGGTCGAGACTGACATCGACGCTCTCATGCAGGAAGCTGCCGAGGCCACGGTAGGGGCGCTGGCGCTCGACCGCGTTGTCGTCTTTGAGAACGTTCACGGAGACGGAATGCTNTCGATGCGTAGCTCGGCCGGNCGGCTGGCGAGCGCTTCCGAGCCGGACTCGTCTATGGCGCCGGACGCCTTCGCGCGTTACGCGCTGTCGGCGGACGAGCCAGTCGTCGTGACCAACCTGGCGCGGGAGACACGCTTCGACCCGCCGCCGGCCCTGCTCGAGCTGGAGGTGGTCAGCGCCGTCAACGTGGTGATTCCAGGNCACGAGCACNCCTGGGGAGTGTTCGGCGCGCGTTCTATCGAGAGCCGAGTATTCNGCGACGCCGATATCGATTTCCTGCGCTCGCTTGCCAACGTGCTCGGCTCGGCTATCGAGCAGCGCGAGTATGAGGGAACAGCGCGGGCGATTCGCGCCAAGACCGCGGAGCTGAACGAGCGTTTGGGCGCCGTGATCAACGCTTCACCGGTCGCAATCATCGAGGTCGACCTCGAGCATCGGGTCACGGTCTGGAACGAAGTCGCCGAAAAGAGCTTCGGCTGGTCGAGCGAAGAGGCGGTCGGAACCACCCTGCCCATCGTTCCCGAGCATCGACTCGAGGAGTTCGAAGAGTTGGTCGCGAGGGCTGTTCAGGGCGAGCAGATCACCAACTACGAGACCGAGCGCCGGCGCCGCGACGGCAAGATCATTCCTTACCTGGTCTCGATGGCGCCGCACCGCGACGCCGATGGCAACACGGTCGGCGTGATTGGTATCGGCTCAGATCTGAGCTCGAGCAAGCTCGCCGAAGAAGAGCTTCTGAGAAGCCGCGANCTCTACCGTGTCGTGGTCGAGAACTCGCACGACATGATCGCGGTGCTCGATCCGATGGGGCGCTTCGTCTTCGCGTCTCCCTCTTACGAGCAGGCGCTCGGCTACAGGCCTGAAGAGCTGGTCGACGTTTCGCCGATCAGCCTCGTTCATCCCTCGGATGTTCAACGTGCCAGCGACGCGCTCCGTCAGGCGGTGACCAGTCAGAGCGCCGCCGTCGTAGAGCTCCGCATGCGTCACAAGCGCGGAAACTGGGTCTTCGTCGAGGGAACCACGACTTCGGTACTCGATGAGAACGGCCAGCTTCGCTCGATCCTGATGAGCTTCCGCGACATCAGCGAACGCCGCACCGCCGAGGAGGAGCTGCGCGAAGCCGAGGCACGCTACCGCCTACTGGTCGAGCAGCTTCCGCTGATCACCTACATCAACGCCCCGGGCGAGTCCGGGCGCTGGGTCTATCTCAGCCCCCAGCTCGAGGAGATCCTCGGCTACAAGCCAGCCGACTGGGTATCGGAATACGGCAATTTCGTCAACGCGATTCACCCCGACGATCGCGAGCNCGTTGCCGCCNAGCGAGCCGCCAGCGGAGGGAAGGGGAGGATCGGGCTCGAGTACCGCCTGATTTCGAAAGACGAGCGCACTGTCTGGGTTCGAGACGAGGCCGTGGTCGTACGCGACCTATCGGGCAAGCCGCTTTACGTTCAGGGCTATCTGCTCGACATCAGCGTCGAGCGCGAGGCCGAGATCGAGAGACGGAGACTCGAAGCGGAGCTTCTGCACTCGCAGAAGATGGAGGCGATCGGTCGCCTGGCGGGAGGCATCGCGCATGACTTCAACAACCTCCTGACTGCGATCATCGGCTACAGCGAGCTGATCGTGTCGGAGCTCGACCCCGCCAGCTCGTTGGCTCGCGACGCAGAGGAGATCAAGCGCGCGGCCGAACAGGCGGCGGCGATGACTCAGCAGCTGCTGGCGTTCAGCCGGCGCCAGGTGCTGCAGCCGGCATTACTCAATCCGAACGAGGTGATCGGGCGCATGGAGAAGATGCTCCAGCGCCTGATCGGCGAGACCATCGAGCTGGTGACGGTGCTCGCGCCCGAGATCGCCATGATCCGCGCAGATCGCGGCCAAATCGAGCAGGTGATGATGAACCTCGTCATCAACGCCCGCGACTCGATGCCGAACGGTGGCAAGATCACGGTCGAGACGGCAGACGCCAGCCTCGACGAAGCCGGCGCGAGCCTACTGGGGTTGTCGGCGGGCGACTTTGTCATGGCGACGATCTCGGACGGGGGGTTCGGGATGGACGACGAGACGATGTCGCATATCTTCGAGCCGTTCTTCACCACCAAAGAGCAAGGCGAAGGCACCGGCCTCGGGCTGGCAACAGTGCACGGCATCGTGGAGCAGTCGAACGGCGCGATTCAGGTTGCCAGCGAGANCGATAAGGGGAGCGTGTTCCACGTGTACCTCCCGGTCGCGCAGGAGAGCGTCGAAGAGGAGAGAGCGGTTGTTTCGCTTGGAGATGGGCGGGGGACGGAGACGCTGCTTCTCGTCGAGGATGAAGAGATGGTGCGGCAGCTCGTCGCCCGCGTCTTGCGCGATCTCGGCTACGAGGTGTTCGAGACCTCGAGCGGCGACGAGGCCCTCTCGCTGTCCGACTCTCTCGATCGGTCGATCGACCTACTCGTCACCGATGTCGTGATGCCCGGGATGAGCGGACGCGAGCTGGCGGAGATTCTCATTGTGAAGCGCCCGGCCACGCGAGTGCTGTTCATGTCCGGCTACACCGACGAGGCGATCGTCCACCACGGCGTGCTCGACGGCGAGGCCGAGTTCATCGGCAAGCCCTTCACGCCGCAGGAGCTGGCCCACAAGATCCGAGGAGTGCTCGAGACGAGCGCGAGCGGTGACGCACGCAGGCAGCAGGCAAGCGGATAGGAGCCTGCTCGAAAAGGCACGTTCCGGCAATCTCGATCAACGGCTCCGCACGGGCTTTCTGGTTGAATCGTGGCTATGGCCGACTCTTTCGGAGCACGCACTGAACTGGAGATCGACGGCGGGAAGCACACGATCTACCGTCTGGGGGCGCTGGCCGCCGAGTACGAGGTCGACACTCTTCCCTACTCTCTGCGCGTTTTGCTCGAGAACGTCCTCCGCCATGAGGGCTCGGTTACCAGCGCCGAGCAGGTCGAGGCGGTTGCTGGTTGGAAGGAAAGCTCCGAGCCCGGCAGCGAGATCTCTTTTACTCCCGCGCGAGTGCTACTCCAGGATTTCACCGGAGTTCCAGCGATAGTGGATCTCGCCGCGATGCGTGATGCCATGCGGGAGCTGGGCGGCGATGCGAGCGCGATCAATCCGCGCCTGCCGGTCGAGCTCGTCATCGACCACTCCATTCAGGTCGACGAGGCGGCGAGCCCGCTGGCGTTCGAGCGAAATAGCGAGTTGGAGTACATCCGTAATCGTGAGCGCTATGTCTTCTTGCGCTGGGGCCAGAGTGCCTTCGCGGGCTCGAAGGTGGTTCCACCGAGCACGGGCATCGTCCATCAGGTCAACCTCGAGCATCTGGCCCGCGTCGTGGAATCACGCGACGGAACGGCCTTCCCCGACACGCTCGTCGGGACCGACTCGCACACGACGATGGTGAACGGGTTGGGTGTGCTCGGTTGGGGCGTCGGCGGCATCGAAGCGGAGGCCGCGATGCTCGGTGAGTCGATCTCGATGCTCGTTCCCCAGGTCGTCGGGGTGCGTCTGCGCGGCGAGCTGGCGGAGGGCGTGACCGCGACCGACCTCGTCCTCACCGCGACCGAGCTGCTGCGCCGCACCGGCGTCGTGGGGAAGTTCGTCGAGTACTTCGGCTCCGGGATCTCGGGCCTGGCGCTCGCCGATCGCGCGACTCTCGCCAACATGGCTCCGGAGTACGGCGCGACCTGTGGCTTCTTCCCGGTCGATGCCGAGACGCTCAGCTTCATGCACCTGACCGGTCGCAGCGACGAGCACGTTCGTCTGGTCGAGGCCTACTGCAAGGAGAACATGCTCTGGCACGAGCCGGGCGTAGAGCCGCGCTACTCACGAGTCGTCGAGCTAGATCTGGGGACGGTCGAGCCAAGCCTCTCCGGGCCGCGGCGGCCTCAGGATCGCACTCCGCTGTCCTTGGCCAAGCAGTCCTTCTGCCGGGGGTTGGAGAGCTTTGGCGTCGAGTTCGCGAACGGCTCGCTCGACGAAGCGATCGCCGAGACCTTTCC
>JGI24137J36423_1000458_pt1 | contig 11339 bp, 10 predicted proteins | sample BarGraNGADG00311_FD_36423 | JGI IMG/M metagenome (IMG submission 36423) | reverse complement strand
TTTTTTTAGGGGTGTAAATAAGGTGCCAGGCACCTTTTTTGGAGTCGCCGAAACCGTCGGTCACGAACGGGTACCAGTCGGTGCCGTCATAGCGCCAGATGTTGCAGCCACCAGAGCTGTTGCGCGTCCCGAAGTAGACCAGGCCGTTCCAGACCGCCGAGCAGGTGATTTCGCCTATTGCGGCGCCCGAGCCGAAGCCGTCGGCGTTGATCTGCTGGTAATCGTCGGATGCGAGAATGGGGCCGGCGGCCAGGAGCATCACGAGTGCAATAGCGGCGGCGCACGCCAGAACCACAACCGTGACGAACCCGATCCGGTACCGCATCTACTCCCCCAGCGCTGTGTCCCGAGCCCCCTCGGGCGCTTGAGTGCCCTGCTCCCTCCAAATATAACGCGTACGGCGTTCAACTGGTATTCAACCGCCGGGCCCGGAAACACCGGCAGAAATGAGTTGAGAGGTCTCTCGGAGAATACTTTACACAGCAGGGCAATCTTTTGATCCTCTGGAGTGAAATGGCGAGAAGAAAGCCTGCGGGGCGGCGGCGCATGCCCACGTCCGAGCGGGTAGCGGTCATAGCAAGCGTCTCGATCGTGGCGCTCGTCGCCCTCACGCTCGCGGGCACCTACCTGTACCGGCAGAGCGTGCAGGCCAGGTCGCACACCATATATATCTCGCTGGAGGCGCAGGCCGACTGCAAGCCGATCGTGGACGCGTTCATGAAGGCGCACCCGGACCCGGCGGTGACGTATGCCTCCAGCCCCGACGCCGGGCTCGTCCTGGGCGCNCAAAAAGTGGACGGCCGCAGCGCGGTCGAGGTGCATCCGGTGCCCGCCCTCGTGCTGAAGGCAGGGGCCAGGACAGTGGTCCTGCGCCCACCGAAAGACTACTGGCTGTCTTGCGAGGGGAAAGACGACACGGTCTCGAGGCTCTCCAGATTCCTGGACGGCTACCACGAGACGCAGCAACGGGTGAGCGTCACAGCCGTCGGCGACATAATCCCGGGGCGGACTGTGGCAAAGATGATGGAGATCCACGGGGTCGCATACCCGTTCGGCAAGATCGCCCCGGTGGTGAAAGGAGCGGACGTGGTCTACGCCGACCTCGAGGCTCCGCTTTCCGACCGGGTCAAGCCGCCCCACAAGGGCATGGCTTTCATCGCCCCGAGCAGCACCGTGCAAGGACTGAAGATGCTCGGCATCGACATAGTCTCGCTGGCAAACAACCACAGCACGAACTTCGGCCTCAACGCTTTCACCGACACGCTCGCGCTGCTGAAGAACAACGGCATCGCATACGTCGGCGGGGGCATGAACGTCAACGAGGCCCGTGCCCCGGCGGTCGTGGAGGCGGGCGGGACCAGCTTCGCTTTCCTGGACTACAACACGATCATCGGCAGCTTGAACGCGACGGCGACCAGGCCGGGGGTCTCCTGGATCCGGATGAAACCGTGGGCCAAGGACAACGCCGATGACATGGCAATGGTCTCCTCGTCGGTCCGGCAGGCGAAGAGCGAGGGCCACTTCGTGGTCGCGTGCTTCCACTGGAGCGAGGAGTACAAACACCAGCCGTCGGCCTCAGAGCGAAACATGGCGCACCTGGCGTGCGACGCGGGGGCCGACCTGGTGATAGGCGGCCACCCGCACTGCATCCAGTCGATAGAGATGTACAACGGCAAGCTGATCGCGTATTCCCTCGGCAACTTCATCTTCGACCAGATGCAGCACGACTACACGCGCGAGGGATTGATAATGAAGTGCAGCTACAGCGGGACGATGCTCACGGGTCTGGAGTTCATCCCCTACGTGATACAGGACTGGTGCCAGCCTGTCGTGGCCGCGGGTAACCCCGGCCAGAAGATACTCGACGAACTCCTCTCGATATCCGGCATCAAGTGACGGGAGTCACCGGCCGGGCAACGAGGTGACCGTGTCGAGCACCTGTGCTTTGCGACTTCGTGTTCCGGCGCCGCGGGTGAAAGCGTTCTCCAGCCCTCTCACGATCCTCAGCCCGGCGATAAACGCAGCGGCGTGCAGGTTCCAATGTTGTCTCGCGGTTTCGGCTCCAGGATGCTGCGCGTCTTTGATCTGGTGCATCTTCTGAGATCCTTTCCTCAAACGCTTAGACGCGCTTGTGCTCAAATGGTTACGGTTTCCGGCCGGCTCGGCATTTTTGCTTGACTTGCTGAGTCGCCGATGCTACCATTTGGTTGTACTGCTGTTCCTCTCCCACCTCTCCAAAGGGCGTGAGTCCCTGCGTCTGTCGCGAGGCGCGCCGGTGGCTCACGCGGCGATACGGCAACAGCTTCGGTCCACTTTCAGAGGAGGTATGACATGGGCGAGATCGAGCGACTCATCTACGAAGAGGACGCGCAGACCACTGCCGAATACGCTCTCGTGATCCTTGGCGCGGCGGCCGTCGCCAGCGCGCTGATCGCATGGGCGGCGGGAGGCAAAGCGGTAAAGGACTTCTTCTCGAAGATCTTCTCCAAGCTGACCAACGGCTTCTGATCGAGGCGTCTTGAGAGCGCTCTCGGTCCTTCTTCCGTTGTCGCTGCTGTGCGCAGGGGCCGTATCCGCCGACGTACGCTCCGGCCGGATACCAAACTGGCTCAACGCCTCAGGCCTGGCCGCAGGTGTCTGCATCTCCACGGTCAGAGCCGGCCTGGCGGGCCTGGCGTCGAGCCTGGCCGGTGCGCTGCTCGGCCTTGCGATCCTGCTGCTGCCGTTCGCGCTCCGCATGGTCGGTGGCGGCGACGTGAAGTTCCTGGCGGCCGCCGGCGCCATCACGGGATGGAGGCTGCTCTGGCCGGGTTTCCTTATCGGCGCAGCGGTCGGCGGGGTGCTGGCGCTTATCGCGATAGCGCGGCGTGCCCGGTCGCTCCGCGACCTGCATGGCAGGCTCCTGCTCCTGGGAGCGGCCGGGTGGCGGCTGTCGAACGCCCTGAGTCCGCAAGACCCCGTGAGGATNCCCTACGCGGTGCCGCTCTCCGTCGGGCTCGTAGGCGCGACCGTGATCTACTCGTTCATCTAGGAGGCGCTTTTCTTGATGGAGCCGCGCCAGGCCCGGAAGCCCANGAGGGGTGAACATGGCCAGGCGGCGGTCGAGTTCGCGCTCGTACTGCCAGTCCTACTTTTGATCACCCTGGTCGTGTGCCAGGTCGCGCTCTCGTTGAACTGCTATCTCGTCGTGACGTCGGCCAGCCGCGAAGGCGCCAGGCGCGGNGCGGAGACCAACGACACCGATGCCGCTCGCAAGGCCNCAATGTCCGCCGCGGGGGGCCTCCCGGGCACGGGCCCCGAGGTCGAGGTGTCTTTCCCCGAGGGGCGAGCCAAGGGCTCGCCGGTGGTCGTGACGGTCNCCTACAGGATGCCCCTGCTCCTCCCCGGCCTGGAACGCCTGATATCGCGGCNTTCCTTCAAACGGTCGACGACCATGGCACTCGAGAGAGGCTCGCAGTGATGCGGCGTACGCATGCGCCGCGCCGGAAAGCGGTGCGGCGCTTCTGCATGCGGGATGAAACCGGCGGAGTCAGCATCGCGGCGATGGGTTGCGTGGCGCTCGTTGCCGTACTGTGCCTTTTCACCGGCGACGTCGGTATGTATCTATCCGCGCGGCACCAGGCGCAGAATGCCGCGGATGCCGCGGCGCTTGCGGCGGTGCAGGAGTCCTTCCCGCTGTTCGCGACCGGCGCCGGGCCCGAGCCCGCCGCGCGCAGGTATGCATCCGCGAACGGAGGCACTCTGGAGACGGTGAAGGTCACGGACGGCGGCCAGCGGGTGGAGGTGCGTGCCTCGGTGAAGCCACCGTCACTGATCCTCCGGAGGCTGGGTATCGGCGCGGACAAGGTCACGGCCATAGCCGCGGCGGAAGTCGACATGGAAGCCCTCCTCGCGAGCGGCAGCATCTGGTACACGGCCGACCCTACTCTGCTCAATACCCTCAAGGGCTTGCTCGCCAACGGGCACGCAAGAGATGTCCCCGGCGCGGCAACGATGGTCGTGCTGTTGGCGCTCCAGCACCTCGGGCAGCCATACGTATGGGGCGCCACAGGCCCTGACGCTTTCGATTGCAGCGGCCTCGTCTGCTACGTGTATGCGCAGATCGGCGTCTGCCTGCCTCGGGTCACTTTCTCGCAGGTCTTCTGCGGGCGCGCGGTCTCAACCTCAGAGCTCGCGACCGGCGACCTGGTGTTCTTCCGCGGGAACGCGCACGTCGGCATCTACCTCGGTGGCGGCTGGTTCATCCACGCTCCGCACACCGGCGACGTGGTCAAAGTATCACCGCTTTCGAGCAGGTCGGACGTCTCCGCCTGCAGGCGCATCCTGTGAGCGCCGGCCCCGCCTTCTGACGGTTTTGAAGCGCGACCTCCGCATAGTATTATGTCTTGACTCTTCTTTGTCCCGTGATGCCGTCTCGTTACTGAGGCCGCGGGGCAACCGGCCAAGCGGGCGCGCTCCGCCGCGCTCCGCTACGAGACCCGTGAGGTGCCAGGTGGCAAAAAGCTACGACGAAAGTTTTCTGAACGCGCTCGTCGAACAGGGACTTATAACCGGGGCCCAGCTCCATGAGGCGCTCGAAGCGGCGAAACAGGAAGGCTCGAGCGCCACCGACGCGCTGGTCCACTCCGGTTTCGTCACCAGCGACCAGGTGCTCGACTCGCTGGCCTCCTTCATGGGAGCCCCCAGGGTCAAGCTCAACCCTGAGGCGATAGTCCCCGAAGTGGCAAAGCTCCTCGAGGCCGACGAAGCCCGTGAGCACTGCGTCCTGCCCGTAAGCGTGAGGGACAATGACCTGACCGTGGCGGTCAGCGGCCCGTTGAGTGACCAGGTCAGCGAGATGATCTCGTTCAAGACGGGATTCGTCCTTGATTTTGTCCTGTGCCCGGAGCAGGAGATCAGGAGCGCGCTGGGCGTGGTCTACGGCGCGGCGGAAAGCGCCGAGGTCGAAGAGCAGGGTGAAGGAAAGCTGCTCCAGTTCATCGAGGGCGACCGCGCTGAGCCTCCGCCCGGTGCGATCGATATGGACGAAGCGGATATCGTCCGCGTCGTCAACGGCATGCTCAGCCACGCCATAAGCATCGGCGCGAGCGACATCCACATAGAGCCGAAGTTGGACCACGCGGACGTCCGCCTCCGGCTCGACGGCATCCTCAGGGATTACAAACAGCTTCCGGGCGAGCAACACCACTCCGTGGTCTCGAGGATCAAGATCCTGGCAAGCCTCGATATCGCCGAGCGGCGGCGCCCGCAGGACGGCGTGATATTCGTGAAGTACGGAAACGCCGACGTCGACTTCAGGGTCGCGACCACGCCGACCATCTACGGAGAAGGCGTGGTGCTTCGCGTCCTGGACCAGGGCAAAGCCGCGATCAAGCTCACCGACCTGGGCTTCACCTCCAGAGACCTGGACAAGACGATGCGGGCCCTCGACGAGCCTTACGGGTTCGTGCTCTCGACCGGCCCCACCGGCAGCGGCAAGACCACGACCATGTACGCGATGCTCAACAAGCTGAACCGGACGGAGCGGAAGATCATCACGATCGAGGACCCGCCCGAGTACCGCATGGAGAACATCAACCAGATACCGGTGAACAACGCGATAGACAACGGCTTCGCGCCGCTGCTGCGCTCGGTGCTGCGCCAGGACCCCAACATAATCCTGGTGGGCGAGATAAGGGACAGCGAGACGGCGCACACCGCGGTGCAGGCAGCGCTGACCGGCCACCTGCTGTTGAGCACCCTGCACACCACGGACGCGCCGGAGGTCCTGCTGCGGCTGATGGAGATCGGGGTCGAGTACTTCTATGTCCGTGAGGTCGTTAAGCTCATCGTGGCACAGCGGCTGGTGAGGCAGTTGTGCCCGGAGTGCGCGGTGGACTACACCCCCACCCCGCGCGAGCTGGAGGAGCTGGGGCTCGAGCCGGGCAGCCAGGTCACGGTGAAGAACCCCGGCGGCTGCGAGCAGTGCCACGACTCCGGCTACCTGCACCGCATCGGCGTTTTCGAGACGATGCCCATGACCCCCGAGATCAAGGACATGATGGCACCCGACGTGCGCATCAGCCACATCAAGGAGAAGGCGATCGAGCAGGGGATGCGCACCCTCTGGCAGAACGCCGTGGAGAAAGTGCTGGCCGGCGAGACCTCCATCGACGAGATAAAGAGGACGGTGCCGAGGTAGGAAAAGGGTCTGTCTGGCGGCAGCGGGGTTCTTCTAGATGACCACTCGCAGGACTTCTTCGATCGACGTCGTTCCCTGACGGCACTTGTCCCATCCGTCCTGGCGCATCGACTTCATGCCCTGCGCGATGGCGACCTTCTTGATCTCGGCGGTGGAAGCTTCCTCGATGGTCAACTGCTCGATCTCGGGGCTCATCTGCATGATCTCCACGAGCGCCACCCTGCCCTTATAGCCGGTGCCGTTGCAGCGCGAGCAACCGTTGGGATTGGGCTTGTAGAGTGTCGGCAACTCTTTTCCATCCATGGTGAACTCGATCCTCTTGAGCAGCTCGGCGGTCGGCTCGTACGCCTGCTTGCAGGTACAGAGGCGGCGCCCCAGCCTCTGCCCGAGCACGCACACGATGCCTGAAGCCGTGAGGAAAGGCTCGATGCCCATCTCGGTGAGGCGCGTGATGGCGCCGGGGGCATCGTTGGTGTGGAGAGTGCTGAAGACAAGGTGGCCCGTCAAGGCCGATTCGACGGCGATCTGCGCGGTCTCTTTGTCTCGGATCTCGCCGACCATTATGATGTCGGGCGACGTACGCAGAATCGAACGGAGCGCGCTCGAGAACGTGAGCCCCGCCTTGTTGTTGATCTGGATCTGGTTGATGCCGGCGAGGCGGTACTCGACCGGGTCCTCGACCGTGGTGATGTTCTTGGTCTCATCGTTCAGCACGTTCAGCGTGCCGTACAGCGTGGTCGACTTGCCGCTACCGGTCGGCCCCGTAACCAGGATCGCCCCGTTGGGCCTGCGGAACGCGCCCTCGTACTTCTCGAGCGTCTCGCCGTCGTAGCCGAGGTCGTTCAGGCGCAGCAGGATGCTGGACTTGTCGAGGATTCTAAGGACTATCTTCTCGCCGAAGACGGTCGGCAGCACCGCGACACGGAAGTCGATCTGTTTGCTGCTGACGGTCTTCTCGTAGTGGCCGTCCTGCGGGACCCTCTTCTCGGCGATGTTCAGGTCGGACATGATCTTTACGCGCGAGGTGAGGGCCGGCAGGGTCCTGATGGGCAGGCTCTTCACGTCGTGGAGCACGCCGTCGACCCTGTACCTGATGACGATCTCTTTTTCCTGCGGGTCGAAGTGGATGTCGCTGGCCCCGGCGGTGACGGCCTCGTTGATGACGTAGCTCACGAACCTGACCATCGGCGCGTCATCCGCCGCGCTCCCGATGGCCTTCGCGAGCTCCTTGTCATCCAGGCCTTCCGCGTCGAGCCCCTCCACGTCGGTGATTCCCGACGAGTCGCTGCTGTCCCGGTAGTAGGTGCGGATGGCGTCCTCGATGTCGCCCTTGGTCGCCACTACGGGCCGGACCTGGTGGCCGGTGGACATCTTGACGTCGTCGAGCGCGAAGATGTTGGTCGGGTCCGCCATGGCGATCACCAGGGTGTCGCCGTCGAAAGAGAGCGGGATGGTCAGGTGGCGCTGGGCCATCTTCTCATCCAGGAGAGCAGTCGCGGTGAGGTCGATGCGGTACTGTGAGATGTCGATGAAATCGAGCCCCAGATGCTGAGCCAGCACCTCGGTGAGCTTCGACTCTGATACGATGCCCAGCTCGATGAGCGTGCGCGCGAGGGACTTGCCGGTCTGCTTCTTGTGCTCGAGCGCCTGGAGCAGTTGCTCCTGCGACACGAGGCCGTCCTCGATGAGCAGATGTGTTACCGACTTCGCCTTTTTCTTTGCCTGCGCCATAACCTTTCTCCAGATCTCAATACCAGAATCGGAAGAGCGCGGGTTCTACTGAATACCCTGACCCACTTATACGATTCGAGGCGCACGGTAATAATATCCTGCAAAGAGGCCCTGTGCGCAATGTCAGACTTCCGGCCGCCTGTCGACGACGTGCAGTTCCTTCATGCCACCTTTGACGCGCAGGCGCTCCACGAGTTCGTCGAGCGGGAGGAACTCGATGCGGTTCGGTTTGACCTCCGTCGCGGCCTGTAGCTCCGAGAATATCTCCTCACGGACGGCNTCGACGTCGGCTCCCTCGACCAGCGCCGCGAACACGTCGACCTCATCGACCTCGTACGGGTCGCCCCCCGCTTTCGACAGCTCGACCTGCCACTCCTTGATCCTGGGGTTCTTCGATAGGACCGAGAAGAAGGCGCCCTGGTCGACCAGGGTCCCCTTGAGCTTGGTGAGCGAGAAACCCCTGTCCTTGCCGTACCTGCTGATATCGCTTCCGATCCGGGGTACCATACGGCCGCATGACGGACACGGCTCGTACACTATGCCGCCTTTGACGTAGTCCCCGGTGCGAAAACGCAAAACGCAGGTGCCGCGGCCGTCAAGGCACGTGTAAACCAGTTCGCCGTCTTCACCAACGCCCACCGGCTCCTCGGTCTCGGGGTCGATTATCTCGAAGTAGTCCATGTCGGGGTAGACGTGGTAGCCGGAGTCTTCCTCGGCAACGCACTCGGAGTAGCTCTTGCGGGCCTCGGTGAAGCCGAGGACGCCCACGATATAGAAGTCCTTCGCGCCGAGCTGCTCGAGGAACTCAGCAATCTTTTCTTTCATGCCCTTCGAGATGCGCTCGCCGGCGAGGATCACCAGGCGCAGCGACGAGAAGTCGCTCTTTTCTTCAACCGCCGTGGTCAGCAGGTGGTAGACGTAGCCGGGCATCCCGATGATCCCGGTCGCCTTGATCGACTGCGTCGCATTGATGATGCGGCGGGTCCCCATGACTCGTCCGCCTCCCGTGTGCAGGCCAAGGATGCCGGAGCGGTCCAGCGCTTCGGTGGCCATCCAGAAACCGAGGTGCGGAGCGAAAGGCATTGCATTGAGCATGACCGCGCCCTCGCGGTCTATCTTCGTGCCCAGGCCCGCGAGCTCGAGTATGCGCCTGCCCGCCTCGGCCATCCTCTCCATGTCGGAGCGCGCGTACATTATCGGCGTCGGCAATCCTGTGCGGCCAGTAGTGAACTGCACGTGGACTGATGCGTACTCGTCGCGCATGGCCTTCTTTACAAAGTCTTCGCCTTTGAAGAGCCTGTCGAATCGCATCTTCGCGTGGCTCATGGCAGGCATGTACTCGTCGATCTTCTCCTCATCCGGCTTGAGGACGAAGCGCTCATAGCGATTGAGGTCATCCTGTGAGGGGGCGATGTCCGCTTTGTAGGTGAAGGGAAGCCTTCGCAGGTCGTCGATGCCCCTCACGTCTTCCGGTGCCAGCTTCGCCTCGTCGAACACCTTGCGATAGAACGGGCTGTACGGATAGAGCTCCGTGCGCACGAAGTAGGAGAGCTTACGGTCGCGGTACTCGCGCTGCTCCTCGAAAGACATCCTGTCCCAGTTCCGCGAGTAGATCTCCCTTGCCATCCTCTTCCTCTCAGGTGCTCAAAGCGGACGCATGCCGGTTATTGTCGTGTAATGATACAACTTCAGGAATGGAATTCCAGCCGCGGGTCAGTCGGGTTCGCCGTGAAGGCCGAGCGGGTCCAGGGTGTACCAGCAGAGGCCGAGGAGCACCGCCAGCGCCGCGCCCGACCCCAGGTTGACCGATCCGAGAACGGTAGTCAGTGTGCTGTTGGTCCAGATCACCTGAACCAGCAGGACTGCCCCTGTGACAAATAACCCCACCACGAGCGCGACGGTGAAATACGCCGCCGGGCGGCTCGCGCCGAGCAGGCTGAACGCGGCGATCAGGCCCGCCACTCCGATCATGATGAGGCAGGCCGTCGCCAGATACGTGGGAAGCCTGACATACGGCGCTTCCGACAAGAATGAGTCGAAATACCTTGTCGTCATACCTTCAAGGGGCTCCAGCCCGGGGATGAGATGCGAGAGGAACCAGCCCACCAGGATGCCTTCCGCGATAAAGAGGAGGCTCGCCGCCGCCGTGCAGACCGCCAGCACTTTTACCATCCCGGGCCGCCTGGTCTCCGCCAACAGCTTCCGGTTCATCCACCCGTTGTGGAACGACCTTCCCGCGACTCGTCTTGCTCCGCCCGCCAAATCACTCCCCCATGTCCAGGTCGCGGTCGTGGCCCCTGAAGAACCTCGCCGCCTTCCAGCCGTATCCCGCCACGTATCCCTTGAGCACGTCCCGCATCTTCAGTGGCGTGGGCACGAAGCCCTGGAACTTCTGGATAGTGAACGCCGTCTCCATCGGCATCGGCGGGCAGCCTCCGAGGTAGTATCCGCGCCCCTTGTGCTCGGCGGCGCACTCCCCCACGACGAGCGTCTTCCTGCGGTCGAGGTCGGACGGAAGGTCCCCGATTCCCTTGCCCACGATGATGTTCATCTCGCTCAGCGGGTAGTCTTCCTTCTCGAGCCAGGCGTCCAGGGCGCACCGGATCATCCCCCTGCAACCGAACGCGCAGCACTTCTCCTCGCCCTCGAAGACTTGCAGTTCAGGGCTGACGCCGACCAACTGCGTGCTGGGCCTCACGAACCGGCGCGCGTGCTCTTCGATCTTGTCACCCACGACCTCGATCTCACCCTGTGACAGCGGCCCGACCCCCGCTTCCGCGAGGTATGCCAGGTGGCGTATCTCCGCGGGGTCGAAGCCCATCAGCCTGCAGGCGACCGCGTCGACCGCGACCCCGTTCGCCCCGCCGACCATGACCCCCAGCTCGACAGGGCGCGCCACCATCGGGCCCTGACCCTCGCCGGCGACGATGCTGTCCGCCAGCACCAGGTCGGGCGGCCGCACGCGGTAGAGGTCGGCGATCTTCTCGTGAAGGGTCTCATCGGTGTGGTTCTTGACCCGGTGAGCCTGTCGCAGGAAGCCCAGGTTGTTCTTGACGGAGAGGGTCACGTTGGCGAACTGGTTCACCTTGATCTTGGGGAGGCTCACAAAAAGGTCCACCTCCGGCCAGATCTCCGGGACTATGAAGGAGTCCTGGACCAGCGCGCCCGGAACTTGCTTCCTGACGTGGCGCACCTCATCGAAGTACACGGCTTCGGCAAGCCCTCGGATGTGCGGATAGATGCCCATCGCATAGAACGCCGAGCGCGCCGGGCCGATCACGGAGTCCTCCCCGACCATCACGTGTGCGGCGCCCAGGTCTTTCAACGCGCGGCATACGCCTTCGATGAAGGCCGGCTGGGTGACCACGCCGACCGTCTCCGGGCTGTGGCTCGGGTACACGAAGCTTGGTTTTACGAGGACGCTCTT
>JGI24137J36423_1000450_pt1 | contig 11419 bp, 11 predicted proteins | sample BarGraNGADG00311_FD_36423 | JGI IMG/M metagenome (IMG submission 36423) | reverse complement strand
CGGATCCTGCGCCAGGCGACTCTTCGGCGACGTCAGGCGTTGCCCGAGTGCGGGGTTGGCCTCGGTGATCAGTGGATTGGAACTCCCCGTGGTGGACTCATTCTGGCTGGAACCGCGATGCAGGGCCATACCCGACACTATGCCGGTACTGTCCAGGTCACCGAGCGGACTCGTGGAGGGCCTGCCAGTGCCAAGTCACGGCAACGCCGCCGCCGGGAGCAACGTCAGGTCGCCCCGGGCCCAGGTGAACGGGGCCGGCCGAGTGACCTCAACCGCTCCACCCGCCGGGATAGACACGACGTGGGCGCCGGCCAAGGGAGCAGGACATGAGTGGGCCGACATACCAGCGAGCCACGGACGAGACGATGCCTAGGGAAGCTTCGGCTCGGTGTGTTGCCCCTCTTCAGCGACACCTGATGCGGCCCCGGTAGCCGATCCGGCCGAGTGTGAGTTTCGCAACGTCGCGCCACGTTGAGGTCCCACATTCGAGGCGAGCTGGAAGCGCGATCCGCACGCCGATCGGGGTAGGTGCTGTGGCGAGGTTCTCAGGGGTCGTTACCCGCGCCGGCGTCGCCATTCGGGTGCGATGGCGGCTTCGAGGATGTCGTCGCTGGTCAGGACGCCGAGGAGTTGGTCGTCGTGGTCCAGCACGGGCAGGATCAGCAGGTTGTAGTCGGCCATGGTCATCGTGATCTCGTTGACGTCGGCGTCCGGGTGCACGTGCACGGGGTCGGGTTCGGCCAGCTCGGCGAGGGTCGCAGCGGGGTCGGCCTGGACGAGGGTGACCAGGCTGACCGCGCCGGACAGGGCGTGGTCAGCGTCGTGGCAGAACACGACGACGATGGCTTCGGGTTGCATCTGGGTCGCGACACGAACAGCTGTGATGGCCTGTGCTGCTGTGGTGGCGGCGGGCAGCAGGAGGTGGTCCAGGCTCATCAGCCCGCCGGCGGTGGCTTCCTGGTAGCCGAGCAACACGGTGATCTTCTTCTGCTGGGTGTCGGGCAGCTGCCGCAGGACGCTGATGCGTCGTTCCTGGGGCAGGTCGAGCAGTGCGTCGGCTGCGTCGTCGGCGCGCATGCGGCCCAGAATGTCGGCGATCTCGGGGTCGGTGCGTGCTTCGAGCAGGTCGGAAGCCTGGTCTCCTTCGAGCTCTTCGAAGACGTCAGCCTCCAGATCGGGGAGGGCGTGCACCCGGGTGAGCAGTTCGCGCTGCTCACGGGCGGAGGCTTTCTCGATGATGTCGGCGAGCTGGGCGGGCTTGAGGCGTCGCAGCCGGCCCATGGGCGCGCGTGCCTGCAGCGAGCCGTCGTGACCGATGAGGGCCTCGATCCGCGACCAGTTGCGCCAGGTGTGGCCGCCGCGCCGAGAGAGCCAGCTACGAGGGTGGATGTCGACAGCGGTGACGACCCAGCCCTCGCCGGCACGGGTGAGCTGGACGTCGTGCGCCGTGACCAGGCCAGGTTCCTCGACGTCGATCAGCCGGTGGCCCAGGACGTCGTCTCGTAGCAGGACCTCACCGGTGCGCCGCTCGAAGGGCCGCAGGTCCAGCCGGGCCGAAGCCAGCTCGAGGTGCTGGTCGTCCCAGGCGACGATCTGGTCGGCCGGGACGAACAGCTCGCGCCCGCCGATGCTGGCGACCAGGCCGCTCACCTCGGGGTAGTCCTCCTGGCGCAGCCGCACGATGATGTCGGCCAGGCGCCCCAGGCTGTGCCCGGCCCCGTCGACGGCGGTATTGCGCAGCAGCGCGGACAGCAGCAGGACTTCGGGCGCCTCGTTCGGGGCGGCGGGGTGGGGTTCGGTCGGTTCACTCATCGTGCTCTTCCTTGTCTATGCGCAGTGGTGCGGGGGTTCAGTGGCCCAGTGCGAGCTGGACGACCTTGATGACGACGAGCGCGGAAGCCACGAGTAGGTAGCCACGTAGGACGGTCAGCCCGGTCTTGGTCCCGGCACTCATGACGGGCTTGCTCAGCATCGCCACCGGTGGCATGCGCCACGTGGCACGATCGGGCTCCGGCTCCGGCTCCGGCTCTTGCTCGGGCTCCTGCTCCTGCGGCCGGGCGGGGGCTTTGCGCTTGTGACGATATCCGGCCCAGGCCAGGTAGGCCGCAGCGATGAGCGCTAAGACCGCCCCGGCGATGAAGATCGCGATGATCTGGGCCGAGGTGATCGCCGGGAACAGCACGCTCGCGGTCAGGACCGTGGACAGCATCACCAGCACGGCGATGATCACGGCGCTGAAGATGTTCTTGCCGCGCCCGTTGACCCACGGGCCGAGCACCGCCCGGTCGTTACACAGCAGCAGCAAGAACACGGTCGCCGAGGGCAACAACACACCGGCAAGAGTCTGCACACCCTCAGTTAACAGCCCCAGCGGGCTGCCCGGGATCACGACGATCACCGCCGAGAGCACCAGCAGCCCCGCGAAGACCGCGTAGAACCCCTTAGCCTCTGACGGGCGACGGTGCAGCGAGTGGTGCAGACCCAGCACATCCCCCAGAGCGTAAGACGTCGACAGGCCCACTGCGGCCGCACCGATGATGGACGCGTCGATCAGCGCGATCGCGAACAAGACCCCGGCCCACTTCCCTGCGACCGCGCCCAACCCTTGGGCGATGCCGAGCGCGTCGGTGAAGTTGCCCTCCCCGGCGGTGCCGGCGAACGCCGCCGAGCTGAACGCCATCATCGCCCCCGCGCCCAGGACGACGATCACGATCCCGATCCACAGGTCGACACGCTCGTAGCGGATGAACCGGGGCGTGATCCGCTTGTCGATCAGGTACGACTGCTGGAAGAACAGCTGCCACGGCGCGACCGTCGTGCCCACGATCGCGATGATCAGCAGCATCACCGTGGACAGCTCCGAGCCGCCCGGCATCCCCGGGACCATAAAGTCGTGAAGCAGCTGCCCGGCGGGTGGATGCACCGCGATGAAGATCGGGATCAGCGTCAGCGAACCGGCGACCAGGACCATGCTGACCCGCTCGAACCGACGAAACGAGCCCGTCGAGACCGACGCGATCACAATGAGTGCGGCCGCGAACACCCCCGGGACCTTGGGCAGGCCCAGGTAGGTCAGCCCCAGGCTGATCCCGATGAACTCGGTCACGATCGTCAGCGCGTTNAGCAGGAACAAGTCGATGACCGAGAACGCGCCCCAGAACTTGCCGTACCGCTCCAAGATCAACCGGGCGTGCCCCACCCCGGTCACCGCCCCCAGACGCAGCACCATCTCCTGGTTGACGTAGATCACCGGCACCAGCAGCAGCAACGTCCACAACATCCTCGTGCCGTAGTCCTGCCCAGCCTGGGTGTAGGTGCCGAACGCACCGGCGTCGTTGTCCCCGACCATCACGATCAGACCCGGGCCGATGACCGCCAGCAACGTCTTCAACCGCATCGATGTCCGATTGCGAGGGGCCACATCACCCTGTCGGATCGTGCCGAACGCACCCTCGATATCACCGGTGTGGGCGCTGTCCAGCACCGCGCTGGCCCCCGTCGTGTTCTCGGTCATCAACATGCTCCAAGCGCGTAGCAGCGCCCAGCCCGAAGGCCGCGCAGGACAGAAAGAAACTGGCGCGCACACCAGCGCGCCAAAAGTGCTCGCATCCCTAACTTAACGACAAGGACCCGCGTGCATGCTGACCCGCAGACGAACGGAGAGGAACTACTAGGCCCCGAAGCGTTGGCCGACGAGTGATGAGGGCAGATCGTGATGCAGGCGACTATGTCCGGGATCCACGTCCCTCACCTCCTTCGTCAACTCCAGCGTACCCATGGCAAGGCGACGTCCGTTCAACGCGAGAAGTACAGCACCCCCACTCCTAGACTGTCAACCAGTTGCGCAACTATGGTGTTCGCTTACCTGAATGCAGGAGACCCCACGATGCACCCGACCAGCCACGAAGCACCCGCCCGTGACGTCCTCGACGACGCCGCTGAGGTCTTCGCGCTTCTGAGCGCACCCGGCCGGCTGCACCTGCTGTGGATCCTTTCCACCGACGAGCTCGACGTCACCACACTCGTCGCAGCCGTCGGCGGCACCAAAGCCGGCATCAGCCAGCACCTCGCCAAACTGCGCCTGGCCGGCTGGGTCGACTCTCGCCGCGACGGACGGCGACTGCTCTATCGAGTCACCGACCCCCACATCGTCACCCTCGTCCACCAAGCCGTCGAACACGTCCTCGAGCTGCGCACCACCTGATCCCGCAACACGACCTGACCGGTCAGGCACGGACACACCGCCGTACGTCCCTACGGCACCACGCAGGTCAACTACCCGATCAACAGCTCAATGTCACGGGTTCGACGGAGTCGGCTGGTGTTCAGGGTCCGGCAGGGATTGCGCTCGATGAGACCTTCGTCCTCTACGTCACGAAGGATGGAGCGGAGTAGCGAGTAGGCGTGCTTGGGCTGGGTGGGCTGATGGTCACTGAGCACGGTCGAGTACCAGCGACGAATCTGGTCCGGCTCGAGGCAGCGCAACTGCACCTCGCCCAGGGTCGGCAAGACCAGGCCCTCGAGGAGCTTGGTGTATTCCTCGCGTGTGCGCGGAATTGAGGTCGCGTTCGGCGAGGTAGCGGCGGGCGAATCCGGACAGGAAGTCGAGTTCGGCCCTCTTGTCGTTCTCCTTCTGCGGGGGCGCCAGTCACCACTGGCGATCTCTCGGTGGACTTCGGCCAACCAGTGCTCCGCCTCGAGGCGCGTCAGGAAGGAGTCAGGCGCGTCGTACCGACGCCCGTCGGGGCCACATAGCGAGTCCGGAAGGCTCGCGCGCCGTTCGATGCTGCCGAAGGACCGCCTCTGGTGTGGCACAGAACACCCCCAAAGCCTCGAATCGAGGTCTCAGGCGTATCTCGCTGACTAGGTGTTTCGCTTGCCCAACTCCGGAATCTTGGGGCCTATTTGGGGCNCCAGGTGGTCCTGGGTGACCACCAGTGGCTCCTTCTGACCTGAGGCTCCCGAGCGAAACCCCTCGTCAGGGAGGCATAATCCCTAGTCTGGCCGGAAGTCCAAAATGGTCGGGGCGACAGGACTCGAACCCGCTGGCGGAAGCCGGGTGAACCTGCGTTTCACATGGACTACCCACTGATCGCTCACGGCGAGCGCGACTACCTGATCCACAACGGCACATATCCCTGGGACCACTGGTCCGGCATCCTGCTGCTCGCCGAGTTGGGCGGCCGAGTCGCCTTCCTCGACGGGGAACCGTTCACCTCGTGCCGCCCCAAGTCGAAGCGACGCAAGAAACGGCTCCTTGTTACCCGGCGTGCTCCTGCCCCCAGTCGAAGGCGAAGTCCGCGACTTGTTCCCAACCCTCCTGGTTGCAGATGAAGTGCGAGCGGTGGTTGAACGCCTTGAAGTCCACAATGCCTTTGCCCGTGTAAGCCTTCACGTTCTTTTCGATCAGTGGCTGAGGAACAAGGTGGTCAGTGTCGCCTGCGATGACCATCAGCGGCGCATGCTCCTGCGCGAAATCGATGTGGCCCTGCTTGGTCAGCGTGCTGCGTGGAACGTTGCGGCTCTCCGGCACGACGTATCTGTCGAACGCGGTGTTGCTGTCGACGACGCTCATCGTGTTGCAGAACGTGTACTGAAAACGCTCGGGTGTCATAATCACTGGCTTGTTGCCTGCGAACGGATTGGTGTGCGGAAAGTTCGCTTTGAAGAAACTCCGATCGAGGGTGAGGATGCCCTGCGGCGGAGCCGGACTGATGGCTACCCCGACCGATCCAAAACCCTCATTGATGAGCTTCTGCACGACCAAGCCACCGATCGAATGGCCGATCAGGATTGGCGGCGTTGTCAGACCTTTGACGATCTCCTTGAGGTGGTCGACGACTGCACCGAAGGTGAGCATGCCGAGGCCTTCAGGAATGTTCGCCCGCAACTCAGCAGGCCTTCCGTCATGGAGAGGCCAAGACGGTGCGCTCGACTGGTAGCCTCGCGCCTTCGCCCGCTCAACCCAGGGATCCCACCTCACCCCGTTCATGTACATCCCGTGCACGAAGACGATGGCAGGTTGTGCGCTCATGAAGGTCTCCTCAGGGTGGCGCTGGGTCACCGCGGTCTACCTGCAGCCGGGGGTTGCCGAGGCGATCGCAGCTCTGGCTCCGCTCATCGCCATCCCGTCCGCCCGATGGATCGAGGGATACCGACCGCCGGCCAGGTACGCCATCGGCGTCGTGATCGCTTGCTGGGGTTGGCCGGGTTGGCGTTGTCCTGAGGGGTCTCGGTCATCACGACCCTCCTGCCCAACCGCGCGGCGGAGCCAGTTACGACGATCTGCGACAGACCCATCCGCGGGATGGACACCGTCACCGTCTACACAACGCGCCAGCGGGGGTGACGGGCCGGAACCACCAGTACCGGCATGGTCGCGAACTCCAGAACGTGCTGAGTCGTGTTCCCAAGATGCTCCAGTACGTGTCCGGGGGGCCCGACTCGAGCCATCAGGATCAGATCGGCTTCGCAGGTCAGGGCCTCGTCGAGGATCTCGGCGGCCACGCTGCCGAACCGCTTCACGGTCATCACATCCACGCCGGCCTTCTTCCCCAGCGCGGTCACGTGCTGGAGCGCTGCCTGCGCCGACAGATCTCCGTCGCGGGTCAGCTTCGGGGATCCGCCGAGGGTGGCGGGCGCCGTCTCCGCGACCACAGACACCGCACGTAACCGGGCCGAGAGGCGGCGGGCCAGAGCGACGGCCACCTCCGCGGCGTGGAACGCCTCCGGCGAGTCATTGACCGCGAGCAGGATGAGATCGGTCATGGCGACGCCGCTCTCCCACGTGGGCTGCCGGCCCGGCCGGCGGCCCACGATCCGGCGACGGCGTCCGCAGCCCAGCGCAGCCGCAGGTTCTCCTGGAGCTCCTGCTCCTGGAGCTGGCGTCGGATGGTGTCCAGCTCGCTCTCGAGGCGAGGGATCCAGCGTCTCTGCACGGCCCGCAACCGGGTCCGGGTGGCGTGGAGGTCTGCGGCCACCAGGCGTACTGCGCGCTCCGCAGCGGCCTGACGAACAGCGGCGGCCAGCGCTGTCTTTGCGGCCGTCGCCGCGTAGGTCAGTGCGGAGCTTGCTCCGGCAGGGGCCGCCGCCGGGGTCTCGCAGTGCGCATCCTCGGGGTAGGTCACTCCCATCGCGCCGCCCCATTCCACCCGTACTTCCGCTGGTGTCAGCGGTGCGGCCGATGCGATCAGCTCGCGCCCGTCCAGCGCGGCGGCACGTGCCAGCCAGGACTCCGCGTCGCGAGCCGCAGCCAGCCACGCCTGTTCGGTGCGGGCGGCCTTGAGGTGAAGCCGCTCCAGCTCATCGGTGAGGATGCGCTGCTTGCGGTCCAACAGCTCGGCGCCATGTCGAGCCGTCAGCAGGCGCCGCTCGACCCGCAGCTTTCCGGCGCGCCCGGTGGTGTTCACGGCCCGCTCCTCGGAAGCGGCAGGTAACGGTCGAGCAGCTCGGTGGACACCATGGTCAGCTCACGTCGTGGCAGGGTGCCCAGGGCGGACCACGCCCGGCCGAGCGTCTCCTCCAAGGAGCGGAACTCGCTGGTTCCCTGGCTGAGCACTTCCTGTTCGAGGTGGCTCCGGAAGGCTACGTACAGACGATCGGTCTCGCTGAGCGAGTCAGCCCCCACCAGCTCGGAGAGCTCCGCTGCCNGCCGGGCCCTGGCCATCGCCGAGAGGGCCTGGGCGGCCACATCCAGGTGGTCCTCCCTCGTACGACCGGCCCCGGCGCCACTGCGCATCAGCCGGGAGAGCGACGACAAGACGTCGACCGGGGGGTAGACGCCGCGCGCCTCGACCTCCGCGGAGAGCACGATCTGGCCCTCGGTGATGTAGCCGGTGAGGTCTGGCACCGGATGGGTGATGTCGCCACCTGGCATGGTCAGTACCGGGACTATGGTCACCGAACCCTCGTGCCCCCGAATCCGGCCGCAGCGCTCGTACAGGCTGGCGAGGTCGCTGTAGAGGTAGCCCGGGTAGCCACGGCGGGCGGGGATCTCACGGCGGGCGGCCGACACTTCGCGCAACGCCTCCGCGTAGCTGGTCATGTCCGACATGATCACGAGCACGTCGTCGCCCTCGGTGTAGGCCAGGTGCTCGGCGACGGTCAAGGCGATCTTGGGAGTGAGCAGCCGTTCGATCACCGGGTCGTCTGCCGCGTTGAGCAGCAGCACCAGCTCACCTGCTGCCGATCGCTCCTCCAGCCGGTCGCGTACGTAGTAGATGTCCGCGTGGGTCAGGCCCATCGCCGCGAACACCACCCGGAAGGGGCGGCCTCTGGATGTGGCCTGGGCAGCGATCTGAGTCGCCAGGGTCAGGTGCGGCATTCCNGGCAGGGAGAAGATGGGCAGCTTCTGCCCTCGCACCAGCGTGTTGAGCGCGTCGATGACGGAGATCCCGGTGATCACCGGCTCGGCCGGCGGTTCCCGATGGACGGGGTTGAGCGGCCACCCGTGCAGCGGCATCGTCGTGTCGCCGGTCACCGGCGGCCCGCCGTCCAACGGCTCACCGCGACCGTTGCACGTACGGCCCAGCCAGTTGGTCCCGACCGGAATCTCAAGGGGTTGTCCCGCGAATCGCACCTGGACCCCACCGGCGTACATCGCGTCGGTGCCTTCCAGTACCTGCAGCGTCACCAGGTCGTGGTCGACCTCCAGCACCAGCCCGTGCCGCTCGTCGGTAAGCCCGCCCGGGCCCTCCACATCGACGGTGGCGTACTCGTCCCACCCCACCCGGGCCACGTCACCGAGTACGAGCAGCGGGCCGCGCAGCTCACGGACGTCGCTGTGGGAGATGTGGGTGAAGGGCTGGCTCATGGCAGTTGCTCCAGCTGCTTCAGGAACTCGACTCGCCGGGACTCCACGCCGTCGGCGTCGCTGGGACCCAGCTCCTCGCGGGCGCGAAGCACCAGCCCGAAGTCAAGGTCCTCGATGGTCGTCGCCGCGACTCCGCCTGCCACCAGACGCTGGCAGGCGTCCACGACGTCCAGGACCATGTCGAGCAGAGCGCACGCCTTGTCTTCNGTGCAGAAGCTGTCGTTGGTGCTCANCGCGTTCTGCAGGAGGACCCCGTCCCGCAGCAGCCGTCCACCGAGAAGCACCATCCGCTCGTGCCCCGGCAGTGTCGACTGACCGATGATCTCCGCAAGCGAGCTGAGGCGGTCGGCCTCGGCCAACAGCNCCGTCGCCCTGCTTCGCCGCCGGGCCCAGTTCGGGTCACCCCGCTCGGCGNACCAACGGCCCAGCTCGTCGACGTCGCGGGCGAACGAACCTGTCCAGCTCACTGCCGGATAGTGCCGGGAGTAGGCCAGATCGCGGTCGAGCAGCCACAGCGAGCGTACGAAGCGCAGAGTGTCGGTCGTCACGGGTTCGGTCATGTCGCCGCCGGGAGGAGATATCGCCCCGATCACTGTCACCGAGCCGGTACCGCCACCAAGGGTGGTGACGCGGCCGGCTCTCTCGTAGAACGCAGCCAGAGCCGAGGCGAGGTGGGCCGGGTAGCCCTCCTCGGCCGGCAGGTCCCCGTTGCGGTTGGCGAACTCACGCAGGGCCTCTGCCCAGCGCGAGGTGGAGTCTGCGATGAGGACCACGTTGTAGCCCATGTCTCTGTAGAACTCGGCCACCGTGATCCCGGTGTAGATGCTTGACTCGCGGGCCATCATCGGCATGTTCGACGTGTTCGCGATGATCACGGTCCGGTCGATCAGGTTCCCGCCGGCCCTCCTGTCGGCGAGCGTCGACAGGTCATCCAGCACGTCGGCCATCTCGTTGCCCCGCTCGCCGCAGCCGACGTAGACGATGACATCGGCATCGCTCCACTTGGCGACCTGCTGCAGCAGCATGGTCTTGCCGGTCCCGAAGCCGCCCGGTACGGCGGCGGCCGCGCCTCGGGCCACGGGATACAGCAGGTCCATCACGCGCTGTCCGGTGTGCAGCGGGACGGCCTCGGTCAGCCTCTCCCGGAAGGGGCGAGGTCGCCGGATCGGCCAGCTCTCCGCCAGTCGNACCTGGTGGTCGCCCACGCGTGCCACCACGTCCAGAGCGTGCACCGTACCCTGCGGCGACACCCACGTCAGGTCGCCGGCAACACCCCACGGGACCAGGACTCGATGCTCTACCGAACCGGCGTTCGGCACCGTCCCGATCACCGAACCCGGCGCGACCGTGGAACCGCGGTCCGCGCTCGGGATGAACGTCCATTCGCGGTCGAGGATGGCAGGGTCCTGAGTCACGGGCGGCCGGTCTCGGGTCAGCCACAGCGGCGCCGACGACAGCGGGCGCATCAGGCCATCGAAGACGTTGCCGAGCAGTCCGGGTCCCAGCAGCCCGGACAGCGGTTCGCCGGTCGGCTGCACGGGAGCGCCGACCTCCAAGCCGCCGGTGTACTCATAAGCCTGCAGTGTCACCCGATCACCGCTGATCGCCACGGTTTCGGCGCTAATCCGCTGGGGGCCAACCGTCATCACCTCCAGCATGGACGCACCGGGGGCGCCCGCCACCTCGACCAGCGGACCGCTGACGCGGATCACCGAGCCCTGTTCCCGAGCAGCTACCGCGTCCATAGTCGGCTCACCTCCGGGCTCATCGAATCCAGCGTTCGGGCTGCCAACGTCGGCAGGCTCAGGTCGAGCCTGCGGGAGCCAGCGTGTGCGACCACGCCACCGGCTGGATCCTCGGTCACGGTCGCCTCGGCGCCGAGCACGGCTCGGCACTGTTCGGTGAGTACGGCCAGCAACGCCGGGTAGCCGGATTCGCGCCGCACGGCGGTGGCAGCTTCACGAACCTGCTCCTGCAGCTCGCGGCGGAGGGCGCTCTGCTGAGCCAGAATGGTCTCCTGGGCCTGTCGGCGTACCCGGGCTGAGCGAAGAGCGGCGTCCGACCGGGCCGAGGCCTCGCCTTGGGACACTGCCGCGGAGATGATCCGAGCCGCATCGTCACCGGCTGCCGCCGCGACCGCCTTCGCCTGTTCGGTGGCGTCCTGCCTGAGCTGGTCGGCCCGGGTCTCCGCCGCGGTGCGCAGCGCCTCGCGGACGGGGGTCAGCGCCTGCTCCGAACCTTTCGGGAGGCCGGTCATGACGGCAACACCACGGTCATCGGCACTCCCGGTTCGGCCAAAGCGTTCCCGAGAGCCGCAGCAGCTCTGGGTGTCAGGAGAACGACCAACGTGTCCTCGGTCAGCGACTGCCACGCGGTACGCACGTCGTCGTCGGTCTCTGCGGCCAGCACGCCGACACCGGCCAGGCGGTAGCCCTCCAGCCGGGACAGCTCTCCGAGCCCAGCGACCTGAGGCATGGTGTGCCCGCCTCAGGCCTTGCCGATCAGCATGATCGAGATGATGAGCCCGTAGATGGCGATGCCCTCAGCCAACCCGACGACCACCATCGCCCGTCCGAACATCTCGGGCCGCTCGCTCATGGCCGCGAG
>JGI24137J36423_1000447_pt1 | contig 11443 bp, 10 predicted proteins | sample BarGraNGADG00311_FD_36423 | JGI IMG/M metagenome (IMG submission 36423) | reverse complement strand
TGCGCGAAGACGTCTACCGCAAGATCGAGGAATCGAGAAAGCAGGGGCTCGTCGGCACCAGCCTCGAGGCGAAGGCCGTGATCTACGCCGCCGGAGAGACCATGGGCCTGCTGCGCGGGATGGAGGAGCAGCTACCCGCTGTGCTCATCACCTCCGCGGTGGAGATCCGCGACCTCGACTCGTTCGCCGGGGTGCGGGAGCTGACAGGTGACGTCGAGGTCGAGGTCCAGCGCGCCCAGGGCGGAAAGTGCCAGCGGTGCTGGAACTACAGCTCAAGCGTGNCCGCCGACTCNGAGGAGCCCGGCGTCTGCGACAGGTGCGAGGCGGCGCTCGAATCCATGGGGCGCTGAGTTGCCCCTCAAGCAGATGAAGCGCTCGACCACCAACGGCCTCATCTTCATCCTGGTCGCGGCGGCCNCNATACTCCTCGATCAGGTCGCCAAGGCTTTCGTTGTGGCCTACGTCGAGCCGGGGCGCTCGATAACCCTGATACCCCACGTGCTCTCGCTGACGCACTCCACCAACTCCGGCGCCGCCTTCGGCCTCTTCAAGGGGAGCGGGCAGATCGTGTTCCTGGCCGCGCTGGTGGTGGTGGTGCTGACCTTCGCCTGGTTCTTCGCCTTCAGAAAGAAGCAGAGCCTCTGGTCGTTCGTCGGGCTCGGCCTGATAATCGGGGGCGCCCTGGGGAACCTGATAGACCGTGTGGCTCGTCATAACCATCAGGTAGTCGATTTTTTCGACCTCGGCTGGTGGCCGGTGTTCAATGTAGCGGATATCGCCATCGTGGCCGGTGTTATAATCGTGGTGGTGGTCACCGCGCTGGAACTCTGGCGCGAGGACGCCGAGAAACCCTGAAGACCGAGGTGTTCTGAGCTTTGCATAGAGTGCTCTTCCAGATAGGCGGATTGACCGTTTACTCCTACGGCGTCATGCTGGCGGTGGGCTTCATCGTGGGGACGCTGGTGGCGCGGTATCGCTTCAGGATGCAGTTCAAAAATCCCGACATCATCCTCGACTTCGTGCTGGCGGCGGTCGTCGGCGGGATCATCGGCGCCAGGCTCTTCTACGTGGCAGGCAACTGGTCCGAGTTCAGGGGCCACCTGGGCAAGATATTCACCTTAAACATGTCAGGCCTGGTCTTCTATGGAGGGCTTGTATTCGGGCTGGCCCTGGTGGTCGCCGTGGGCCTCTGGAAGAAGGTCAAGTTCTGGTCGATCATGGACCTGACCGGACTCTGCGTGCCGCTCGCCCTGGCGTTCGGCAGGGTCGGGTGCTTCCTGAACGGCTGCTGCTACGGCAAGCCGACCACCCTGCCGTGGGGAGTCACTTTCCCCACCGCNGCGCCACTGGTNGCCCGTCATCCGACCCAGCTCTATGAGCTCATACTCGACCTCGCCCTGTTCGGCTTCCTGTGGTGGAAGAAGGACGACTTCGCGCGCGACGGCACGGCGTTCTGGCTGTTCGCGCTGGGCTATGGCGTCATACGCTTCTCGATGGAGTTCCTGCGCGACCACACCACCGCCAACGCGGGGTTCGCGTTCCAGATGATGAGCCTGGCGCTGGTCGTGGTGGCCGCCGGTTTCCTGCTGTTCAGGTACCGCGTCCTGCCCGCCGCCGGAAGCGAGAGCTTTTGACNGGCGCTCGCAAGTCGGTCCTCGCGGGCCGCGCTGACGAGGGCGAGCGGCTCGACGTCTTCCTCTCCACCCACGCGGCGGTTTCCCGCTCCAGGGCGCAGCGCCTCATCGCGGAAGGCCTCGCCTTCCTCGACGGCGCTCCNGCCCGCAAGAACCACCACGTCTCGGCCGGCGAGGAGATCTCCTGGGAGATCCCGGAGCCGGAGCCGGAGGAGATCGTCCCCCAGGACGCGGAGCTGGGGATCGCTTACGAAGACGAGGACATCATCGTGGTGGATAAGCCCGCCGAGATGGTGATGTATCCCGGGCCCGGCCACAGCGGCGGCACGCTCCTGAACGCCCTTCTCGCCCGATACCCCGACATCGCGGGCGTGGGAGGCAAGGGCAGGCCGGGGGTGTTCCACAGGCTCGACCGTGGAACCTCGGGCCTGGTGGCGATCGCGAGGAGCCAGCGCGCCTACGACGCCATGGTCGCCGAGATGCGGGACCGTCAGGTCTCCCGGGTATATGAGGCCCTGGTCGTCGGCTCGATGGCTGCGGACACCGGCACCATAGACGCGCCGATGGCCCGGAGCCGGGGAAACCGCAAGAAGATGGCGGTGGACAGGGTCGCCGGCAGGCGCGCGGTATCCAGGTTCAAGGTGCTGGAGAGGTTCGCGACTGAGTTCACGCTCCTCGAGGTCACGCTGGAGACCGGCCGCACGCACCAGATAAGGGTCCATTTTGCCCACGTGGGGCACCCCGTTGCGGGCGACCCGGAGTACTCCAGGGGAAGGTCAGGGAAGCAACTGGGGCTGGAGCGTCAGTTCCTTCACGCCAGGCGGCTCTCTTTCGAGCACCCGGTCACAGGCGAGCGGATCGCGCTCGAGTCCGAGCTGCCGGAGGACCTGCGCGTGGTTCTGGAGAGGCTGCGTCTGGGCCGCTGAGAGACCTAGGCCTCGATCTTGCGGCCGACGATGTTNGCGATGGACCGCAGCTTTTCCATCATCGAGTCGAACTGCTCGATCGTCAGAGACTGCGGGCCGTCGCACAGAGCGGCGTCCGGGTCGTTGTGGACTTCGACCATCACCCCGTCGGCTCCCGCGGCGATCGCCGCCAGTGCCATCGGCTCAACCAGGTGGTTGCGCCCCGTGGCGTGCGCGGGGTCGGCAATCACGGGCAGGTGAGAAAGCTCCTTGATGGCCGCCACGGCCGAAAGGTCGAGCGTGTTGCGAGTGTACGTCTCGAAAGTCGTTATGCCACGCTCGCAGAGCAGTATGTCGCGGTTCCCCTCGATTATCACGTACTCGGCGGCCAGCAGCAGGTCTTTGATGGTGGAGCTCAAGCCCCGCTTCAGCATCACCGGGTGGCCGCTCTTGCCGACCTCGGTAAGCAGCGCGAAGTTCTGCATGTTGCGCGCGCCCACCTGCAGCATGTCGGCATAGCGGGACACCAGTTCGACGTTGCGGGGGTCGGTGACCTCGGTGATTATCGGAAGGCCGGTCTCCTCGCGGGCCTCCGCCAGGTACTTCAGCCCTTCCTCGCCGAGCCCCTGGAAAGAGTAAGGCGAGGTGCGCGGCTTGAAGGCTCCCCCGCGCAGCATCCCGGCGCCGGCCTTCTTAACCGCGCGCGCTATCTCAAGCAGCTGGGACTCGCTCTCGACCGCGCACGGCCCGGCGATCACTACGACGCTGTCCCCGCCGATGCGCGTCCCTCCGACCTCGATGATGGTGTTCTCGGGGTGGGCCTCACGCCCGGCGAACTTGTAAGGCTGGAGGATGGGGATGATGTCCTCTATGCCCGGCATGCCCTGCATCTTCTCGACCACGCGGGTCTTGTCGTCGCCGACGATCCCGATGACCGTCTTCTGGACACCGTATATGGGGTGGGTTCGCAGGCCGAACGAGTGGACCTTCTCGATCACGTTCTCGACCTGCTGCTTGGACGCTCCCGCTCCCATGACGATTATCATCTCGACGCTCCATTCGAATCTTGTGCCCGGATCACCTAATACTAAGGGAAAGGCCCGCGAAATGCATTTGCACGGCTAGTGTTCCGTCCCACAGCTACCTGGGCATTCGAGCGCCGCTANGTCCACGCCTGCTTCGTTCCGCTCCCTCGGAGTACTCAGCGAGTACGACTCTGTCGCGCGCCTTGCACGCNCGGCGCCCCGACTCTCTCGGTGCGTCAAGCTAGCTGTGGGACGGAACACCGCTAGAAGAGGGTGGCGTCCTCTTCGGACCAGCAGAGGTTGCCCTCGTCGTCGAAGAAAGCCACCCCCCGGCTGCCGCCGACCCTGTCGATGCTCTTGCCGGCCATGTAGCGGGAGACGTAGTCTTTGAGGCCCTCGATGCGCGACAGCCCTGATGCGACTGTTTTCTGAGCCGCGACCAGCTCGTCGACTGCCTGCCCGACATCCAGAGGGGGAGCGTCGGGCCTGCGGCGCTCGGACGGCCTGCGCGACTCGAGCGGGCAGTCGGCCTGGAAGTCGCACCAGGGGCAAAGGTTGTTCTTGCAGGGATTGAAGTCCTCGGCCTCGATGCGCCCCGCCACGCGCTCGACAGTCTCTAGCGCGCGAGCCTCGCGCTCGGGAGTGATCACGAAGCTGGCCTTGTGGTCCATCATCACGTAGTGGAAGGTGACCAGGCTCACGGGCACCTCCCAGATCTTTTTCGCGGCTATCTGGTAAAGGGGAAGCTGCAGGTCCTCCTGGAGCCTGCGCGCGGGCGGCAGGCGGCGGTTGGTCTTGTAGTCGATGATCTCGAAGCCGCCCTGCTCGTCCCTGTCGAGGCGGTCGATGACGCCTGAGAGGTCGCAGAACCCCAGGTCGATGCGGAACCGGTGCTCGAGGGCCGCCGGGACCTGGAAGCCGCGCGGGTTATTGGAGATGTTGTTCCTGTAGAAGAGCTCGAGGGTGGACTTGGCCTGCAGGAAGTAGCGGGCCTCCTCCTCGGGCGTATCGTAGCCTTCGCAGACCCAGCAGGAATCGAGGTGGTCGAGCAGGTCGGCGAGCGGCCGGGGGTCGGGCGTGGGCACCGAGTAGAGCCACTCCAGCGCCGAGTGGATGCTCGAGCCGAAGCTCAGTGCCGGGGCGGGAAGCGTCGGGCGACCCTCGACGTAGGAGAACCTGTACTGCAGGGGGCAGGTCAGATATGTGGATATCGCGCTGTAACTGAGCTTCATGTCGTGCTCCGGGGTAGAGGGCCTACAAATATTATTGTGATTATAGACTCATGCAGTGACAATTGTTCCGGCAGGCAAGGAAACGAGCGCGGGCGCCAGAACTATAAGACGGCCATCGACAGTGCCGTCGAAAGCGGGAGTGAGCTTGTCCCCTGAATTTGCACACCTTCACGTTCATACGGAGTACTCCATCCTGGACGGCGCCTGCCGCATAGACGACGCGCTGGAGGCCGCCAAATCAATGGGGATGGAGTCGCTCGCGATAACCGACCACGGGGTCATGTACGGCGCCCTCTCCTTCTACCAGAAGGCGAGGAAGGCCGGCATCAGGCCGCTGATCGGCTCGGAGGTCTACGTGGCCCCCCGCGGCCGGCTCACCCGCGACGGCGGGCTCGAGGAGCAGCCTTTCCACCTGGTGCTCCTGGCCAGGGACAACACCGGCTACCGGAACCTGATGCGCATCGTAACCCGGGGGTTCCTCGAAGGCTTCTACTACAAGCCGCGCGTCGATTACGAGGTCCTGTCGGAGAACAGGGAGGGGCTTATCGCCCTGTCCGCCTGCCTTAAGGGAGAGGTGCAGGCCCACCTGCTCAGGGAGGACCCCGACGCGGCCGGCGCGGCGATCGACCGCTACCTGGAGCTGTTCGGCGACGACGGCTTCTACCTGGAGATAATGGATCACGGAATACCGGAGCAGGCCAAGGTCAACCAGATGCTGGTCGAGATAGCGCGCCGGAAAGGCGTCGGCCTGGTGGCGACCAACGACGTCCACTACGTGCGCCGCGAGGACGCCAAGCCCCACGACCACCTGCTCTGCATCCAGACCGGCAAGCTGCTTTCCGAGACCGCGCGGCTGAAGTTCTCGACCGAGGAGTTCTACCTCAAGTCGGGTTCCGAGATGGAGGCCATCTTCCCGGACTTTCCCGAGGCTCTCTCGAACACCGTGGACATCGCCTCGAGGTGCAACGTGGAGATCCCGCTCGATCAGGTGTACCTGCCCACCTACCATGCCCCCGACGGCTACGACCTGGACTCCTACCTGGAGCACCTGGCCCGCCAGGGGGTCAGGAAGCACTACGGCGAGGAGCCGGCACCGGAGGTGGAGGAGAGGCTTCAGCACGAGCTGGCGGTGATAAGGTCGCTGGGCTTCTCGGGATACTTCCTCATCGTGTGGGACTTCGTGAAATACGCCAAGGAGCAGGGGATAAAGGTCGGGCCCGGCAGGGGTTCCGCCGCCGGCAGCCTGGTCGCCTACACGCTGGGCATCACCACCATCGATCCCTTGAAGTACAGCCTGCTCTTCGAGCGATTCCTCAACGCCGAGCGCATCGCGCTGCCCGACATCGACATCGACTTCAGCCACTTCCGCAGAGCTGAGGTCATCGACTACGTCGCCGACAAGTACGGACGCGACAGGGTCTCGCCGATAGTGACCTTCTCGAGGCTGAAGGCGAAAGCCGCGGTCAAGGACGTGGGACGGGTCAAGGAAGTGCCCTACGCCCGCATGGACCTGCTGACCAAGATGATCCCCGATGACCCCAACATGACCATCGACCTCGCTCTGGAGCAGAGCGGCGAGCTGCGCGACGCTTACGACACCGATCCCGAGGTCCGCGAGATCATCGACACCGCGCTGAGCCTGGAGGGCATGGTCAGGCACGCTTCGGTGCACGCCGCCGGGGTCGTCATAGCCGCGGACGCCATCGATTCCTATGCGCCGCTCTCGGTGCAGCAGAAGGCGGGGGAGAGCTCCAACGTCATCACCACTCAGTACGACATGTACGACGTGGAGAGGCTGGGGCTGTTGAAGGTCGATATGCTGGGGCTCAAGACCCAGAGCCTGCTCGAACTCGCGGTCAAGATGATCAAGAAGCGCCACGGCATCGACCTCGACATCGACGAGCTGCCGATGGATGATCTCCAGACGTTCAAGCTCATCCAGCAGGGGATGACGGTCGGCACTTTCCAGCTCGCCAGCCCCGGGATGCGCGCGCTGATGCGCGATATGGTCCCCAGCAGGTTCGAAGACATAATCGCCCTGATAGCGCTGTTCAGGCCCGGGCCGCTCAAGCAAAACATGCACAAGACGTTCGTCGACCAGAAGCACGGTCGACAGAAGGTGACCTACCCACACGAATCGCTTAAGGAGATACTGCACGAGACCTACGGCGTGATCGTCTACCAGGAGCAGGCGATGCAGGTGGCGCGCAAGATGGCCGGGTACACCGGCCTGGAGGCCGACGAGCTCCGCAAGGCCATCGGGAAGAAGAAGGCCGACCTCATGGCCCAGCACAGGGAGAAGTTCATCAGCGGTGCGATCGCCAACGAGGTCGACCAGGCCACTGCCACGCGGGTGTTCGACCTCATCGAGACGTTCGGCGGCTACGGGTTCAACAAGTCCCATAGCACCGCCTACGCGCTGGTGAGCTACCAGACCGCCTACCTGAAGGCGCACTACCCGCCGGAGTACATGGCCGCGCTGATGACGATCTACATGGACAACCAGGACAGGCTGGTGGAGTACATAAACGAGTGCAGGACCATTGGCCTGGGGGTGAGGCCGCCGGACATCAACATCAGCGAGGGCGACTTCACGCCCGAGGAAGACTACGTGCTGTTCGGGCTGTCGGCGGTGAGGAACGTCGGAGGGGCGGTAGTGGAGCAGATCGTCGCCTGCCGCGATGAGGGCGGGCCTTTTGCCGGCTTCGAGGACTTCTGCGACCGGGTCCCGGCGAGCGTCCTCAACAAGAAGACCCTGGAGAGCCTGATAAAGGCCGGCGCCTTCGACTCGCTGGACGCGGACAGGAGCTACCTGCTCTCCATCTACGACCACCTGGTGTCGGCGGCGCAGAGACGAAAGAAAGAGCGCGAGGAGGGGCAGGGCACTCTCTTCGGCGGAGGCGACGACGCCGAGCAGATCGACGAGGTGGCGCACATCGAGGTCGTCGAGATACCCAAGAGGCAGAGGCTGGCCTTCGAGAAGGAGATGCTCGGTGTGTATGTGAGCGACCACCCGCTCTCCGAGCACCGCGAGCTGATCGCCGCCCACGCCGACATGGAGGTCTCCCAGATCTCGGGCGACATGGACAAGGCCGTGGTCACGCTGGGTGGCATCATCACCAAGCTGGAGAAGAAGTACAACAAGGCGGGAAAGGCCTGGGGGGTGTTCGTCCTGGAGGACTTCTCGGGGTCGATCGAAGCCCTGGTCTTCAGCAACAAGTACGAGCGGCTCCTGGACGTACTCGCGAACGACGCGATAGTGCTGGTCAAGGGCAGGCTGGACCTGCGGGAGAACACCCGCAAGATACTGGCCGACGAGGTCAGGCCTCTTCCCAGGGGCTCGATGCGGCCCGAGTGCCTGATCCTCTCTCTGGACGCGGGCAGGTTCACGGAGGAGATGGTCTCGCACATAAAAGAAGTGCTGATGGAGCACACCGGCGAGGTGCCGGTCCAACTGCGCCTGACGGAGAACGGCGGAGAGGCGCAAATCATAAGGCTTGGAGACCTCTACTCGGTGGACACCGCGGGTGACCTCATCGCCAGGCTCAAGTCGCTCCTGGGCGAGTCGGCCGTCGGGCTCCGCTATCCCCCGGTCTAGGAGTAGAAACAGGGGTCAGGCACTTTTAGCTGTATTCTTCTTCTTTTGCTTAGTCGGTAGAAATAATGGACGAAAAGTGCCTGACCCCTGTTTCTACTTTACTCGTAGCGGGTGACGGTGTTGACGTCGGGATCGGCGAAGCAGTCGGGGCAGAAAGCGACTATCTTGGCTCCGTCGCAGCCGAAGCCGTAGTCCTCCAGCTTAACGCACTGGTTGCACAGGGGGATGCCGCAGCCGAGGCAGAGCACCACGCCCGGGTTCTCGCCACAGTGATAGCAGTCAGTGCCATCTTCGATCATCGCAAAGCCCTTCGAGGAGAATAACCGCTACGGTTACGCTATACTTCGATAGTGGCGGACTGGAGCCTCCAATGATGATAAACACGCACGAGTTCACAACACAAGATGACATGCTGGCGGCTGCCGCATCCCTGCGTCGCCCTCGCGGGGCGCCGGTGGACGTGGCGAAAGATGCCGCCTCCATCATCGCGCAGGTGCGCAAGGGGGGAGACGCCGCCCTCCTTGACCTGACCGAGAAGTTCGACGGCGTCCGGCTCGATGCGGACTCGCTCGAGGTCCCGCCCTCGAGACTCGAAGAGTCGTTGGCCTCGCTTGTCGGGCCCCAGCGGGAGGCACTCGAGACCGCGGCGGCAAGGGTTGGCGCGTTCGCGGCCAGGAGCGTACCGCCCGACTGGACCTCGGAGCCCGCACCCGGCGTCACCGTGGGGCAGGTGTCGCGCCCGATAGAGCCCGCCGGCCTCTATGTCCCGGGCGGCAGGTACGCCTACCCCTCCAGCGTCCTGATGACGGGCATTCCGGCGCGAGCGGCCGGCGTGAGCGAGATAGTCTTCTGCGCCCCACCGGGAGAAGGGGGCGAGCCGAGCCCGCTGGTGCTGGCCGCGTGCGCCGTGGTGGGCTCATGCCGCGTCTTCAGCGTCGGGGGAGCCCAGGCGATAGCCGCGATGGCCTACGGCACCGACAGCGTGCCTCGCTGCAGGCTTATCGCCGGCCCGGGCAACGCCTACGTGGCGGCGGCCAAGCGCCTGGTCAGCGGCGACGTGACCGTCGACCTCGATGCGGGACCGAGCGAGGTGGCGATATACGCCGATGAGACCACCGATGCGTCGTTCGCGGCGGCGGACATGCTGGCGCAGGTCGAGCACGATCCCGAGTCGCTGGCGATACTGGTGTCCGAGTCCGGGGAGGCGCTGGGCGCGGTGCGCGCCGCGTTGACAGAGGCGGTAGCCGTCGAGGGTGAGCTCGACCTGGTGCTCTGCGCCTCGCGCGAGCAGTCGATAGAACTCTTGAACGCGATCGCCCCCGAGCACCTGGAGCTCATGGTCCAGGGGGCGGCGGAACTACTTGTCGCGATAAAGTCAGCAGGCGCGGTCTTTCTGGGCCAGTATTCGGCGGTCGCGCTCGGTGATTACGTCGCCGGTCCCAGCCACGTGCTACCGACCGGGGGCACCGCGGCGCGGCTCTCGGGCCTTTCCGCGGCCGATTTCATAAGAAGGATGAACGTCATCTCGTACACTAAAGAGGGCCTGGAGAACGACGCGGAGACCGCTTCGGTGCTCGCGACCGTCGAGGGGCTCGATAACCATGCCCGGTCGATCAGCCTGAGGACTGGCAAGCAATAACAGACGGAGGTGCAAGGTGTCACGAAGCGGAGAATGCGAGCGCACGACCAAAGAGACCTCGATCTGCGTCTCGGTCGACCTTGACGGCAGCGGCGCGACGTCCGTGTCGACCGGCATGCCGTTTTTCGACCACATGCTCGAGCTGATGTTCAGGCACGCCATCATAGACCTCTCACTCGAGGCCAGAGGNGACCTCGAGGTCGACGGGCATCACACGGTCGAGGACACCGGGCTGGCGATAGGGGAGGCGCTGCTCAAGTCGCTGGGCGACAAGAAAGGGCTCACCCGGTTCGGCTCCAGCCTGGTCCCGATGGACGAGTGCATCGCCGAGGCCGCTATCGACATCAGCGGCCGCCCGTACCTCTACTACAAGGTGGAGCTCGAGCAGGAGCCGCTGGGCAACTTCGAGCCCGCCCTCGCGCGTGACTTCTTCCAGGCGCTGGTCAACCAGATGAGCGTGACGGTCCACCTGGAGCTCAGGAGGGGCGACAGCGTTCACCACGGGCTCGAGTCCATATTCAAGGCGTTCGGGCGAGCGCTCAAGGACGCGGTCGCCATCGACCCGCGGGTGAAGCAGGTCCCGAGCACCAAGGGAACTCTCTGATGGCGAAGGTCGGCGTGATCGACTATGGGATGGGAAACCTGCGCAGCGTGGAGAAAGGCCTCGAGAAGGTCGGTGTGCGGGCCGAGATATGTAGCGACCCGGGGCGGTTNGACACCTACGACGGGCTGGTGCTTCCGGGNGTCGGCGCGTTCGGTGACGCCATGGAGAATCTACGGCAGCGAGGCATCGACAAAGCCGTGATGGACTACGTCGGCACCGGCCGGCAGCTGCTGGGTATCTGCCTGGGGATGCAGATCCTGCTCGAGTACAGCGAAGAGCACGGGCGCAGCGAAGGCCTGGGCATAGTCCCCGGCGGGTGCCTGAGGCTTCCCGACGTGGTGAAGGTCCCGCACATGGGCTGGAACGTGCTGGACGTCGCGCGGGACGTCCCCATTTTCAGCGGGCTCACCGCCGGCGACCGCTTCTACTTCGTGCACTCGTTCTACTGCGCTCCGACCGACGATTCGTGGGTGATCGGGACCACCGACTACGGGCTCCAGTTCGCATGCGCGGTCGGCAAGGACAACGTGTGGGGCCTCCAGTTCCACCCCGAGAAGTCCAGCCTGCGTGGGCTCGAGATCCTGTCGAACTTCGGGAAGATGGTGGAGGCCGCCGCATGAGCGAAGACAATGATTTCACGATCCTGGCGGCCGTCGACATCAAGGGCGGCAAGTGCGTGAGGCTGTTCAGGGGCATGGCCGACGAGGAGACCGTCTTCGACGACGACCCGCTCGCCGCCGCACTGCGTTGGCAGTCCGAAGGCGCGCGCTTCCTGCACGTGGTCGACCTCGACGGTGCCTTCAGCG
>JGI24137J36423_1000439_pt1 | contig 11604 bp, 9 predicted proteins | sample BarGraNGADG00311_FD_36423 | JGI IMG/M metagenome (IMG submission 36423) | reverse complement strand
CCGAGAGGTTCTTGCAACAACTGCCCACAGGATTCTTCAGGGCGATTTTCGTGGAAAACGCGGCAGCAAGTGTTTCTCCTGCGACTACAGAGACATCTGCCCCATGTTCCGCCACACCTAGTCCTGCGTTTCGCAGAAACCAAATAGCCCCTGCCACGCGACACGCGGGCAGGGGCTATTGCACATACGTCTGTCTCGGCTAGTTGCTACATCTTCGACTTGAGCAAGTCGCCCAGGCGATGGACCCCTTCGGTGATGTGCTCGGGATCCACGGCCGAGAAGTTCAACCGCATATGGCAGTTGTCGTCCCGATGAGGGTAAAANGCAATGCCCACAACATACGCGACCTTGGCATTGATCGCCTCNCGGAACATCGCCGCGGTGTCGATACTNTCCGGTGCCTTCACCCATACGAACAGACCGCCCTGAGGGTCAGTCCAACTGCTCCCGGCNGGGAAATACTGTTCAAGAGCGGAGATCATTGCATTCTTCTTCTTGGGATACTCGCGCCGAACGACGTTAACGTAGTCATCCAGCCACCCGCGGCTGATAAACTCATACGCTATGTATTGAGTCAGGCTCGGAGAACAAAGGTCCGCCGCCTGCTTTCCAACGATGATCTTGTTCATGATGTCTTCGCGGGCGACGATCCACCCCAGACGAAGCCCGGGGAAACTGATCTTCGAGAACGTGCGCAGTGCTACAACACGATCCTTGCCGCCCAACGCCAGCAGCGAGGGGATTGACTCACCCTCAAACCGAATCTCCCCATATGGATCGTCTTCGATAATGAGCAGATCATACGTGTGAGCCAGCTCAATCAGCTTCTTGCGGCGTTCCAGCGTCATGGTGACNCCGGCAGGGTTGTGGAAGTTGGGCACCGTGTAGACGAACTTCGGNCGGATGTGCGCCTTCTGCAGTTCCTTGAGCCTGTCCTCAAGAATGTCCATCTGCATGCCGTCCTTGTCCAGCGGAACCGTGCAGAACTNAGCCTGCATACTTGCACAAGCCTGGATTGCTCCGAGATAGGATGGTTCTTCCACNATNACGGTGTCGCCCGGATTTACGAACACCTGTGCCACCAGGCTNAGACCTTGCTGGGAAGCGGTGGAGATGATGACGTTGTCCAGATCGATGCCTTTGACACCCTCGTTCTCCATGCGATCCATGAGCAGAACACGTAACTTCTTGATGCCCTCNGTNGANCCATANTGGAGAGCCTTCTTGCCATATTCCCTGAGCGCAAACGTGCTTGCCTCGATAACTCGGTCGATGGGAAAGAACCGACCGTCTGGCATGCCTCCGGCCAACGAGATGATTTCTGGACTGTCGATCAGTTTGAGGAGTTCCCGAATCTCGGATGGTCTGAAGCTCAGCGCCCTTTCTGAGAACAACTCTTCTGCGTTCAACGACATCGATATGCCTCCGCATTGTGATGATTTTTCGGCAAGTGTCTGTTACACAGAACATACAAGTCTACTTACCAATGAAGTATATCCCTATTGGGCGTAACAGAAAGCCCGCCGTAAGGGCGGGCATCGGTTGTCAACAAACCTCGTGAGACTGGTCTAGAGGCCGATTTCTGTCGCGATCTCCTTCATGGAACTCAGGCCAATAGCGACGAACTTGTACAGATCGAGCCCCATCTCCTGACAGGCAAGTATCTGATCGCGATTTGCTCCGGCGGCAAAGCGCTTCTCCTTGAAGCGAACCATGACAAAGTCCGTATCGATCAGTGCAAGCTTCTTCTCCGGTCGAATGAGAGCGCACGCGACAATGAGGCCGGACAGTGGGTCCGCAGCGTACAATGCCTTGTCCATCATGCTCTTGCGCGGCAGACCATGCAGCGCGTTATGGACGCGCACTGCATAGCAGATGTCCTCAGGCACTCCCATCAGATGCAGTTGCTCTGACCCGACAATACCGTGCAGGTTTGGCTTGTCCTTGGTCTCGGTATAATCGATGTCATGGACGAGGCCGGCCAGGCCCCACTTCTCGATGTCCTCATGGAAGTGCGCTGCAAGGCCACGCATAATGGCCTCGACAGCGAGCATATGGTTGATCAGGTTCCGCGACGGCGTCCTCTCAACGATGACCTGATACAGTTCGTCGCGGTCCATGGACTATGCTTTGGGCCCAGGAACGGACGGTTCGGCCGGACCCGTGCTGTCGCCGGTTATTTCGGACTGTTCGACATCCACGGCAGATTCGGAGGTCAACTCTTCAGAACTCGTCTCCTCGGGACCCTCCGTAAGTACGAGACTCTCTGCACGAGTCTTCCTGACTGCAAACCAAGCGGTCAACGCCAGCGTCACGACAAACCCGTAGTTCAAAGCAGTAAACAGGATGACGAGAGCCATGTTCACCCATGTGGGCATCTGGAAATCGGGATGGGATGCCGCATAGTTGCTGACATAGAAGGAAACGAAGCCGCTCAACAGCCACTGTACGGTATAGTATGTAGCCACCAGCGCAGTCGTAAGAAGAAGAAACAGACTCACCCCCCCTTCCCGAGAGCGCCTGTAGGAGATTGCCAGCACAAGCCCTGCTAACGACAGGACCACGTATCCAAGATTGAAGAAGAAGTCGACACCGAAAATCGCACTGAATGGAATCATGATGCACCGCCTTTGCNCTTGGATGTCTTCGGGGCCACCTTCCTTGTGGAGGCCGCTGCCTTAGTTGTGGAGGCCACGGCCTTCGTTGCCTTCGTTGCCTTCGTTGTGGAAACTCCTGCCTTCGCTGCGTGACCGGTTGCCCGCCTCCCCGCCCGTGGTCCCTTGTTCAGGAACTCGAACTCTATTCTACCCTTGTCGCCAAGTTTCAGATAGGCTGAGAACGGCCTGTTGTACTTTGACACGAAGTCCTCGATGAGCTCTGTCTTGCCCTTCTCGAGCAGGTTTCGGGCCATGTCACGGTCAATTGTCTTGCCAGCGTAGACTTTCTTCATCTGAAAACGGCAGTCAGTTGCGGTACACCGGTAGTGCTCCGTGGTCTCTACCACCGAACCCTGACACACGGGGCACCGACCCAATGGTTCCTCATTGACGACAGGTTCGGCAGCCGCAGAACTGCCACCCGATCCCTCAGCAAACTCCCATTCCAACTTGTTGTCGGGCTTGAGCAGGAGCCGCGCACTGAACTTGAACCCGCGCCTGCTCACGAATCCGTCGAGCATCTCCGTCCTCTTCTCGGTCATAAGCTGCAAGGCCTCTTCACGACTGATGGGACGTTTGAGAATCATCTTTGGAATACTGAACTTGCAGTCCGTCTTCTTGCGGCCATGGTGCTCGCAGACGTAGGATGAAGGGCGCTCAAGCACGTTGCCGCCGCAGATGGGACACACGCCCAGTGGTTCCGCCGACACGATGCCGATCTGCGTGGGAGCTTCGTACCCCTTGATCTTCTCGATCATCTGCCGCGTGAACCCCTCGATACGCTTCAGGAATTCCACGTTGTCCAATGACCCCTTCTCTATCTTGCGCAGACTCATTTCCCAGTCACCGGTAAGGTCCGGAGCCACAAGATCGGACAACTGGATCGCCTCGAGGAGGTCGATCAGGTCCACACCACGCTTGGTGGCGACCAGGCTCCGAGCTTTCCGCTCGACAACGCCGGTCCGGATAAGTTTCTCAATGATCTCTGCACGAGTGGCAGGAGTCCCCAAGCCACGTTCCTTCATTGCGTCCGCCAGTTCCTCGTCATCGACCAGCTTCCCTGCCGTCTCCATGGCAGCGATAATCGATGCGTCGGTGAACCGTGGCGGAGCCTTGGTCAGCTTGCGTTCGCTCCCAACCCTGAACGCCTGGACGCTCAGCTTCTCCTTGAGGTCCGGCAAGTCCTTGCTGTCGGCCTCGCGTGGGGCGACCTCCAGCCATCCTGAAGTCTTTACGACTCTGCCATCACTGCCAAATGTCTCGCTCTCAACGACTGTCTCGACGCGGGTGAGCATCAGAACGGCTTCAGGGTAAAACTGTTCGAGGAACCGGCGTACAACCAGGTCATAGACCACGCTCTCGTCATGAGAGAGACTGCTTCGGTTCAGTCGCGTACCAGTCGGAATGATGGCGTAGTGATCGCTGACTTTCTCGTCGTTGAAGACGAAGGGCCGCATCTTCCACCCCTCGCGCTGCACGTGTTGCACGTACGAGGCATATTCCCCCACCCCCAGATCGCCAAGCACAGTAGCGACTTCCTTGCGAAGCGCCTTGGGCAGATACTTGCTGTCTGTTCTCGGGTACGTGATGGCGCGCTTCCCTTCATAGAGAGACTGTGCTGCCCTCAGCGTGCGGCTCGCGCTCAAACCGTTCAGACCATTTGCTTCTCGCTGCAGGAGTCCTANATCATACAGATAGGGTACCTGCATACGGTTTTCTTTCTGGGCAACCGACGCAACCACCCCTTTGTGCCCTGAGCACTTCGTGGCAATAGCTTCAGCGGCTGCNNGGTCGGTGAACCTGCTCTCGGATCCCCGATGCCACAGTCCTGCATAGGTCGGTTCACCATGCGGGATGACCTTGAACTCGGCATCGACCTCGAAATAGGGCACGGGAATGAATGCCTGGACTTCCTTCTCGCGCTTCGCGACAAGTGCCAGGACTGGTGTCTGCACGCGCCCCACGGTAACAAGCGACCCGTTGCGCCTCGTCAGTCCACGGGTGGCGTTGATGCCAACCAGCCAGTCTGCCTCAGAACGCGCCAGCGCCGCCCTGCCCAAGTCATCATATCCAGATTCNGGACGGATATGCTTGAATCCATCACGGATACTNTCATCAGTGTAGGAGGANAGCCACAAGCGTGACGAAGGCTTTGTTCCTCCCGCTTGCACATAAATATTGCGGAAAATCAACTCACCCTCGCGACCTGCATCACACGCGTTGATGACTTCGTCCACTTCCTTAGAGGCGATGAGCTTCTTGAGTACGCCAAAACGCTGCTCGGCTCCCTCGAGGACGGAAAACCGGAACGCCTCGGGGATGATCGGCAGGTAGGACAGCAACCATTGTTTGTACTTCTTGTCATAGTCTTCGGGCTCTGCCAATCCAACAAGGTGGCCCACCGCCCACGAAACTATATAGTGTTCGCCTTCGTAATAGTCACGGCTCTTCTTGCAGTGATCAATGACCGCAGCAAGTTGTTCCGCCACACTCGGCTTCTCTGCTATGACGAGCTTCTTCACGACTACTCCTTGGATGCCACGACAGTAACGGCCCTCATTATACACGTAAACGACCCCGGGCAAGTGCTTGGGGCTTCTCAGTCCACGAGGTCCAGTCAACAGCTACGTCCATCCGGAATCGACAACTTCAGAAATGAGATATCTACTGTCAACAACAGAGTTTCGTGAGAGCAGGCGAGCGGCATGAAACTGCCGCGACGGGTTGAAGAAACATCAAGTCTGGTGCGCCCGACAGGATTTGAACCTGTAATCTACGGCTCCGGAGGCCATTGCCTTATCCAGTTGGGCCACGGGCGCGCACGTCGGCAAGTATAACAGAAAGGCCGACCCTGTACAAGGTCGGCCTTTGGCTCAGCGCCTCACAAAACAGGTNTCAGAGCTCAGCTATTCCACTGTCACGCTTTTTGCCAGATTCCGTGGCTGGTCCACGTCCAGGCCCTTGCCATCTGCTGTGTAGTACGCCAGAAGCTGGAGTGGCACAGAGTAGATGACCGGGGAGAATAACTCTTCGACCGACGGCATCGGGATGAAGTCAGTGGCGATATCCTGTGCTCTCTTGTCCTTCTTGTCGGCCAGCACCACGAGGGGTGAATCGCGCGCGATGGACTCTTGCAGATTCGAGTAGATCTTCTCATATAGCCCCCCCTGGGGAAGGATGCCCACCACAGGCACATCCTGGTCCAGCAAGGCAATAGGACCGTGCTTGAGTTCTCCTGCGGCGTATCCCTCAGCGTGGATGTAGCTGATCTCCTTCATTTTGAGCGCGCCCTCCAATGCAATGGGGTAGTTGACGCCACGTCCAACATAGATCATGTCGTGGACTTTGTAGAACTTGCGAGCGATTGTCTCCATGATGCCCGCGTATTCGAGGACCTGCTCGCACTTCTGACTGAGACTGCACAACTGCAACGCATAGTGTGCTGATGTCTCTACGTCGAGCGTACCATTGCGCTGTCCAAAATTGAGAGCTATGAGATAGAAAGCGATGAGCTGGGCCATGAACGACTTCGTGGCCGCAACGCCAATCTCGAGGCCCGCCTGGGTAACGAACGTCACATCTGACTCGCGCGAAACGGTACTCTCCGGTCGATTTGTGATGGCGACAACCTTGGCGCCAAGACTCCGTTGAAGCCGAAGCGCAGCAAGCGTGTCAATCGTTTCTCCTGACTGCGTGACAGCAATCCCCATCGTCCCTGGACGAACAATGGGTCGCTGGTAGCGATATTCACTACTGAAGCTCACCTCGGTCGGGATGCGTGCCAATTCTTCCAGAAGGTACTTGCCTACGCGTGATGCATGGTACGACGTCCCTGCAGCCACAATCGAGATGCGATCGGGAACCGGCTGGCCCTGGAATTCCTCGAGCTCGACGTGCCCACTGTCGATATCGATGCGGCCGTACAGGGTATCCCTGATGACGACCGGCTGTTCATTGATTTCCTTTAACATGAAATGCTTGTAACCCTGCTTCTCAGCAGCGGAGGCATTCCACTGAACGGTCATAGGCGCCCGATCGAAAGCATGCCCATCACCAAGCGAGTAGAAGGCATATCCCTTGTCGTTGATTTCGACGACGTCCCCATCGTGCAGCGGGATGATCCGGTGCGTATACTCCAGGAGTGCTGGGGTGTCCGAACCGAGGATCATCTCCCCGTCACCAACGCCGAGCACCAGGGGAGATAATTTGCGGATTGCCACGATGCGACCAGGGAACGCTTTTGCCAGAACGAGGAACGCGAAGGCTCCGTCGAGCTGCAAAGCAGTCTTCCGCGCTGCATCGAGCAGGTCCGCGCCCGCATCGATCTGCTCCTCCACAAGATGAGAGATGACCTCGGTGTCGGTCTCGGACACAAAAACGTGTCCTCTCCGGATCAGATCATCTCGGAGTACCTGGTAGTTCTCGATGATACCGTTGTGGATAACGGCGATCGTGCCCTTGCAGTCCAGGTGTGGATGAGCATTCCTGTCTTCGACCTTGCCGTGGGTGGCCCATCGCGTGTGTCCTATTCCGGTAGTGGCCGTATACTCGTTCCCCTTGATGGCCTCCTCGAGAGCCTTGAGTTTGCCACGTTTCTTGACGACGACCAGCTCCCCCTTCTCGAGAATGGCCATGCCCGCCGAGTCGTACCCTCGATACTCGAGCTTGCGCAGGCCCTCAATGATAACAGGAACTACCTTACGCGGTCCAACGTACCCTATGATTCCACACATGTCACTCCTCTCCTTGCTGACCAGCTGACAACAGGACACGCTTCAGTCGCTCTGCTAGTCCCATCAGACGCTCAGTGTCCTTGCCCTCCAGAAAAATACGCACCAGGGGTTCTGTCCCCGAAGGCCGCACGACCAGTCTGGCAGCATTCCCCAACTCCATGCGCGCCGCTTCGACCGCAGCCACAAACTCCGGGCATGAAGCAATGGAGTTGTCTTTCACCCTGACATTCTCGGCAATCTGAGGATAGAGCTCGACCTCGTCGACAATCTCTGACAGGTCGCGCCCGGTCTTGACAAGATATCCCAGCACTGCCAGGGTGGTCGCCAGACCATCGCCCGTCACGTTCTGGTACATGTTGATGATGTGTCCCGACTCCTCGCCGCCAAGCATGAAACCGCCCTCGTTCAGGCGGTCCAGAATATAGCGGTCTCCAACGCTTGTCCGTTCCAGCCTGACCCCATGGGATTCCAGTGCCTTCTCCAGACCAAGGTTGGTCAGAACTGTTCCGACAACTGTATTTCCAGTGAGTCGGCCCTCTCCGACCAATCCCAGAGCCAGAACGTACAGCATGACGTCCCCGGACACGCGGCGCCCGGTGTGGTCGACCATAATGACCCGGTCGCCGTCACCGTCGTGGGCAACGCCCAGATCCGCCTTCTCGGCCACCACCCGCGCACCCACGGCGCCAGGATGTGTGGATCCGCAGTCCTTGTTGATGAGCTTGCCATCCTGGTCTGTGTTCATCTCGATCACCTGCGCACCCAGCTGTCGCAGCAGCGCCGGTGTCGTGTAGCTTGTTGCCCCGTGAGCGCCGTCCACCACGACCCTGATACCCTCGAGCGAGAGCCCTGGGTTATTCTGCCTCACGAAGGCTATATATTCCTCGCGCGCATTCTCGACCCTGTGAGCGCCACCCACTTCGTCGCCATGTACTCTCGAAGGATTGCCGAGTTCGACGAGACCAAGGTTCCCTTCAATCGCTTCCTCGTCTGCGTCTGCCAGCTTGCGACCGCCAGACCCAAAGAACTTGATCCCGTTGTACTCCGGAGGATTGTGTGACGCGGAGATCATGGCTCCCCCCATATACCGTGTCTCGCGAGCCAGAATGAGCGCGAGTCCTGGTGTCGGCAGGACTCCCAGGTAGTCTACGGATACCCCTGTCTCCATGAAGCCGGCACCAAGTGCCGCGGCAAGCATCTCCGACGAGACACGTGGATCCCATGCGATAGCGATGGTGCGATTTGTCTGCTGGGCAAGGCGTCCGTCGAAGTAGATCGATGCAGCCGCTCCCAGAGATAAGGCAAGCTTGGACGTGATTTGGGTGTTCACGACACCCCGGACGCCGTCCGTTCCGAATAGATTCCTCTTAGTCATACTTTAACTATAGGTCGCTTGAGTCTGCACGCAAGATGCATACTTCTGGTTTGACATGGGACTTCTCTCCTGGAGACGTTCTCTCGCTCAGGGTGGGGGGAACATACAGAAAGCCGAGGCTCCAGGGCCTCGGCTAGTGGTACGGCGATCTGTCGTTTCCGTCAGTCCTGCGGTGGCAGATTCCTGTGCGAGTGACGCTTAATCAGCCTGAGGATAATCCATGCGAGTGCCCAGATGAGAAGCCCATAGAAAGCGATGAAGACCACAGAGCCACCAAACCACGTCCAGAAGGCTGCCAGTCCGTGTCCAAACCGGGCAAGAGACTGGAGAAACGCCGATCCAAAGCCTCGAGGTGCGACAAACGCGTCGGTCGTCTGCACGAGCTGAGCAGTGACCGTCGCGAGCGAGGTGGCGTTGTCCATGTAGCGCTGTTGCCCCTCGTACTGTTCGATCTCCGTGCGAACCGTGCGCAGCTGTTCCTGAACTGCCAGCATGTCCTTGATGTTCGTGGCTTTCTTCAGGAACCCTACCAGCTGCTGTTCTTCTGCCCGAAGAACCTTAAGTCGAGCCTGGATATCGATGTACTGTGACGTAATATCATCCGAGCCGCTGCTGCGGCTCGTAACGGTACCGAGTCCCGCAAGATCGTTCATGAGTTGAGTAGCTTTGGCCGCAGGCACGCGCAGCACGGCGGTCGCGAGCACCTGGGTGTCCGATTTCTGAAGTGACGACTGTGCCACGAAACCGCCGTACTTGGCAACGAGGATTTCACAGTTGCTGAAAGCCTTTTCTGCGTCGACAACGTCAAGGCTGAGACTGGCGGTGAAAATGATCTTGCGGTCTGTCACGGCCTGTTGATCGGCTGTCAGGGTTGAGGCTGGGGCCGAGGAACTCGTGCCGGGGGGGACTGCGGGTAAGCCCTTCCCCTTCAGGCCCCCGTCGGATGTCGCTACGCCGGGCTCCGGCGAACAGCGCTACGCTTCGCACATCCAGTCACAGCTATGACCACGAAAGCGACGGCAATGATCAGCGCAAGAAATCGACGTGCTCGCAGAGATTGAGTCATATGTGCCTCCCTATCCCGGAATGGGCGCGTGAGCGCCAAGTGTTCATGGAATGAGACAGATGAACAACGATGAGGTGCCCAGGCTGGACGCCCAGGACGTCGGCGAACGTCGTGCAACTATACGAAGACCCGAGGGCTCCTGTCCTGTGAACCCATGAAGCACCATCAGAGCCACGAATCCTTGGACCTCATCAGGCTCCAGCGTCAGGGCAACGTCGCGCCCTGGGACAGCAGTGGCGAGTTCGAGGGCAACGTCAGCATGCCTGCCCCTCAGCCACGTTACCAGGAGCTGTCTGCGCGCGACATCGCCCTCAAGGACGACGCGAAAGGATGGCGCCCGGCACGCAGTGGCAAAAGTTGGGAAGTTCTCAGAGCCGACAAGCCCATTGGGACCAGTGTCCTGAGCGCGGATCTCTGCATTTGGAGCGAATGCCGCTCTCTTTGATGTGGCCAGCGACAACGTGCGCGGCAAGACGGCACCACCAACATACAGCACAGCTACAATGGCGACAGCCATGACAGGCGAGAATCCGAGCCATAGGCCCTGAAGCAAGCGGCGGCGCGAACGGCGCATGCCGATGGCAGCAGTGACGGAACCTGCCAGTGAGCGATCCATCGGTGCAAACAACGCCGATACCTCGCCGCGCAACTCCGCTGAAAGCTCAAGAGGCTGCTCGTTGTCACTCATCATCTCGTTGGTTGTTCTCATGTCATGTGTCATCACTCGTCACCATTCATAAGACGCGCTCAACGCCCCAAGGTTCCCAAAAGGAGTTCACGAAGTTCACCACGGGCACGAAAAACTCTGCTCTTGACGGTCCCCACGGGTACTCCGAGCCTGAAAGCAGCATCTTCATAGCTCAGCCCATCCAGGTCGACGAGGGCAAAAGCCGCTCTGAACACGGGATCGACCTTCTGCAGAGCGGCTTGAAGAGCGGACTTGACCTCTTCCACATCTGGACCATCGCAGGCAGTCTGCGGCGCCTCGACCGTCAGCAGATCAGCTTGAGCGTCGCCAGAACTCACAGGATGCTGGGACCGCTTGCGCGCAGCGTCGATGCCGGCATTGGTGGCAATGCGATAAAGGTATGACGAGAGCCGGGACTGTCCCCGGAACTTGGAGAGACTTCCGTACAACTTCAGGAAAGTATCCTGTGTCACGTCATAGGCCAGATCACGGTCGAAGGTCACACGCACGGCCACCGAGAAAACGAATCTCTCATAGTAACGCACGATGGTCTCGTACAGCTCGGTCCGCCCAGCCACGACCTCATCGATAGTCTGTGCGAGCTTCGGCATGTCATCCATGCTGCCATTATACAAATCTGGGTCACTCTGCATAGGAGCAGATGCCAGCCTGCTGCGTCGTGAGGGCCAGTTTGACAGCTCTCGACCCGCACGTATAATGGGGTCGTGCCGAAGTGGCGGAACTGGCAGACGCAGCAGACTCAAAATCTGCCGGGGTAACACCCGTGTGGGTTCAATTCCCTCCTTCGGCACCATTCCGATGACACCTACCCTGCGGATCCACCTTGACAAAGATGCAGGGCCCGCAACGGAGTGAACCCAGCTCACTCGCAAAGCAGGAACGCCCAGGCAGATGCCTGGGCGTTCCTGCTTCCAGCCTCACATGAGGTCTCAGCCTGGGATCCGTCCCCGTTTCACCAAGTCGTCTGCGACATAGCCCAGGCCAACCTCGCGTAGCCTCTGGGCTGTTGGCAGTCCGTTCTGATCCCAGCGGTACGCCTGATAGTAACCGTCAAGGAGCTGGTC
>JGI24137J36423_1000432_pt1 | contig 11637 bp, 11 predicted proteins | sample BarGraNGADG00311_FD_36423 | JGI IMG/M metagenome (IMG submission 36423) | reverse complement strand
AACCACGAAGAAAGCAACAGTGACGCTTGGGAAGAAGGCCATCACTCTCTGGATCGGCAAGAGCGCCGCGACCGTGAATGGCGTGAATACTCTTATCGATTCTACGAACGCCAAGGTGGTCCCCGAGATCATCAGCGGCAGGACGATGCTTCCGTTGAGATTTGTTACTCAGAATCTTGGATGCGCTGTCGTCTGGACAGCTGCAACCAAAACGATCACGATCACCTCGACACCGTAGGACTACATGATCGTCAACCCTTGGTCAGGCCAACTGGCCGGGGGTTCGCTACTCCCCAGAACCACAGGAGTACCGTAGGTGGGCGACACTCAGATTTCGAGGCGGAAGGCCACACCAGAAGATATGAAGGGACCGCTGGGAAGGAGGGCAGTCATTCGACAGCCATCAATTTCAGCATACGCCAGCTTTCTTCGTTTTCAATTCCCGCGCTTCGACTCATCTACAATGCGGCTGCCTCCAAACTGATGCTGGACCACTTAGGGCCGAGGAGAGCCGCCAATTTAATCGCTTCTACCATGCTGTCTTCATTAGCCACGCCTTTCCCAGCTATATCGAAAGCCGTCCCATGGTCGACGCTCGTCCGAATTATAGGAAGTCCTACCGTCACGTTCACCCCTTCATCAAAGTAAAGAGACTTGAATACTGCATGCCCTTGGTCGTGGTACATAGCAATGCAGAATTTATATTGTCCCTTCGCCATTCTAGGAAACAACACATCCGCCGGTAATGGACCCACCACGGGGATACCCTCGGCCTGGGCTTGTGCTACTGCAGGGGCTATTTGAAGTTCTTCCTCGTCACCGAAAAGGCCGTTTTCGCTCGCATGAGGATTTACTCCACTCACAGCAATGACTTCGTCGCCTCTTCCGAGAACCGACGAAAGAAAATAGGCAAGTTTAATTTGACCATACACACGTTTTTGTGTAATCATATCGAGAGCAGATCTTAAAGAAACGTGGGTTGTTACGTGAAAGACAAATATGTTCCGTGCAGAAAGAACCAGAGAATAATTCTTGACACCAAATCCTTCGGCGAGAATCTCCGTATGGCCAGGATATTGACAACCGCCCAGCCGTATTGCTTCCTTATTGATAGGAGCTGTGACTATCCCATTTATACGACCCGCTTTACCCAATTCCACTGCCGCCTTGATGTATTCTACTGCCGCGTGTCCGGCTTCCGCTGATAGTTTTCCCGGCTGTACATTTTTCAACGGGGCGCAGGGCTGGTACACAGCAATGGTTCCACTTTCTGTGGGAATAGATGGATCCGGAAGTCCAGCAGAATCGGAAAAACGAGGACGCCTTTGTGAAGGAAGAAACTGCAGAGCACTTTCGAGAATCTTCCTGTCGCCTACAACCACAGGTTTGTAGAGTACCGTTATTTCGCTGTGCGTTAAAGCTTTGACGCACACCTCCGGACCTATACCTGCAGCGTCCCCCATAGTCAACGCTAGAATAGGAAGCCCATCTTTAATCATATTGGCACTCCTTTCAGGTTGATAAGATATCCACTGCTGATTTCAGCGCATCAGGCTTCCCGAACCCTCCAGCCTTTGTTATAAGCCGTGTTCCTGGAATCTGACCGCCTTTCATTAAACAAACCGGTATACCGGGAGAAACCTCACCTACAAGGTCTAAGGCACTGCATCTAAACTGCTCCATGACCGCCCGAGCTACATCGCCGCCTGTTGCCACCACAGAGGCAGAAGGTGTCTCTGCTACGAACGAACGTACTACCTTCGCTAGGGAATAAGCAATACGGGAAGCCACCTCAGTGGGTTTTATGCCCAATTTGCTGCCTAGAGCAAGTGCTTCTTCCACATCCTTCTGTTCACCCGCGCTGACAACTACGGGCACGCTTCCGCGTCGCGAAATAGCGAGGCATTTTTCCACTGCGTCTACTAGGTACGGTTCAACATCCGTGCCTAGTAGAGGGACCGACTTGAGAAGTACTATCTCGGCAGCGCCAGATGTCACTAGGTATTTACTCTGCTCACGACTTACAGGATTAACGGAACCTACCGCGACAATTACTGGCTTTCGGTTCTCCTCTTTTCTTGTGCCCTTTCCAGCTCGTGCTGCCATTATCTTGGCAACAGGGTTGGCCAAACCTGCGGCTCCAACAAGAAGCAACCCCTCCAAATCGACCATAGCACATTCGGCAATGAGGTCCAGATCTGCGTTCGACACGGCATCGCAAACTACAATCGCCCCATGGGCTTTCGCCTTGGATAATATCAATTTTAACCCCTCTGGCGAAAGATCATCCATGGTACACGAGTAGACCGGTTTTGTGCTTTGTTGAGAGATTAATGTCGGTACATGACTCATTTTGACTGGCGTAACAGGGTCCTTGCCCGCAGCTCCCCGAGAAACAGGTTGGCCATCCACAAGCAAATAACCGCCTACCAAGGATCTTCCGTTAGCGGGGAACGCCGGACATACAACAGCGTAACTAAGTCCTTGCGCATCCATTAGAGCATCGATCTCCGCGCCAATGGGACCCCTTAGTGTTGAATCCACCTTCTTGAAGAATGGGACAACACCGACATTTCTAAGTGCCTGGGTTACCGAGGTCACTACTTCGGCAGCATCCTTGGGTTTCAAAAAACGAGAATCGGTATTCAAGACAAGAATATCACTGTCCTTTACGTCTTGGGCACCCCATTCACCAAAAAGCACCCGAGTCACGAGTCCCACTTTAGCAAATTGAACTCCTGTATCTCCTGCGCCAGTTAGATCATCAGCTATAACGGCATAAATCATATCCACACACTCTTGAAAAAGTTCATTTCGGTGCTCGGGTCGCTGAAGTTAGGCCGTACCCGGATCAACGCTAACTGGTTCCTTAGGAGCCTTACGGAATTTTGAGACTAAATACTGAGTCATAAAAGGAACAACCAAGGCCGTTACCAACACGGATGCCGCCACTTGCGCGGTAGCAACACCGTTGAATTGGGCAAAACTGGCATCGGCAAGAACGACGACTCCTACTGTGGCAATACTGTTTCCAGCCGTTGTTCCAATGGCAAAGCCCATTCCTGGGTTATCGGTCTTAAAGAATATTTTGTATGCTAAAACACCAAAAAATCCCGTAATAAAGGCCACGCACAATCCCAAGAAGATGCCGCTCAAGCCACCCTTCGCAAGACTTGTCAAATTGATTCCCGCACCGAGGGCAAACGAAAAGAAGGGAATAACAATGTCTCCCGTGGGCTTCATCATATTGGCAAATTTCTGGTCGAGGTTTCCTAATAGAATGCCAACAAGAAAAGGAATTATAGCTGCGACAATATAGATCCACGGAATCAACGCAAGACCGGAAAGACCGAGAAAAAGCAGCGTAAAGAATGGGCCATCGTTCAGACCGCTAGCGATATAGGCTCCTTTATCTTCCTCGGTTCCATATTGTCCCGCAATAGCCAGCCAGAGGCCACCATTTGAGTTTATGAAGGCAATCATAGCTGCCAGAAGGGAGATTCCGAGAATACCTTGCTTGCCAAAGATAAATCCATACAAAATCATCAATAACCCTGGTACCAGAGTCTTCGCTAAAAGCAAGGCGCCTGTCTTACCCAGTACTCTACCACTCTGCTTAATGTTTATCTGGGCTCCAGTCGCCACGATCAAAAGAGCAATCAAGGCCGTCGCGCCATCCCTGAATAGACCAGTCGTAAAGGACCCGATACCCAGAACTCCTGGGAAAAAGGTTTTGACCAAGGAACCGAGTAACAGGGGTATTATCATCATTCCACCGGGAACCTTCTTCATCCCGTCAACGAAAGAAAAATGCTTCATCGCCTTTACCTCCTAGATATAAGGTTGAGTGGCAAAAGAACTTCCTCCTCAAAAACTACGACTTAGACGGGGGAAATCCTGGAATTCTTGATTCTCCAGAAGCTATTGCAGACTCCACTAAGTACCTATTAAAGCGTTCTAGTCCTAGGTTGACACACCTATCATACCTCCTTGCAACCAAATCTAACCTACTGTCAATTCTTGTCAAGCGCATCGACTTGGGAGTTACTAACATAGTTATCCACTGGAGGTTCTCGGAAAATGAGTGTTAGGTACCTCGGCTGGAAGTCAGTCCCAGAACGAGAAAGACAGGTGTAAGGGGTCGAGTGGTGGAGATAGGGGCGAACAGGCAGTCCTGCGACCCGTGTGCAACGCTAGTATTGAAGAGTGTATTCGAGGTCGTCTTGGGTTCTACTCAAGCCTCGTTCCCGGGTTAGACTTGGAAGGATCTGGAGGGAACGATGCCGATGTGCGTTTTTCGTCTTGACATAGATCGTAGTGCCGTGGATAGGTCAGTACGANATTTTGACAAAAACATCTACTGTATACAATACTGACAACAAGCCGTTTTTGGGGTTTGATGGATAGCTAAGGGAGAATAGATGTACGATGGATTACCCAATGACTTAAATGTGTGTAACTCGAGGAGAAAAAGGCATGAAACATAAAGGAGGGTAGAGCGATGCCTTTGTAGACGTACTCTGCTGTTACTAACAGGTGGTCATCTTATAAAGGAGAGTGAGACCTGTAAAGGGGGAGTGAGGTAGAATGAGTAGAAAATGTCTAGTAGTTTTGCTTGTAATCTCTTTGTTGCTCTCATCGGTTGGATTGAAAGCCATAACAGTCAATGCCGCTCAGGATACATTGCCTGCAGGAATACATTTATATTGGAATGATAATGTATCTACTACAATGATGATAACTTGGAAAACAGCTACGCAAGATTCTGGTGACACGGTTTTTTATGACGTGGCCNCCAGAATTGGACAAGCAGATCCTAAAAAAGCGTATAAAGACTCAGTACAGGGCGTACATCACACAATTGATGGATTAGGTGGCTACATTCATGATGTGAAACTTATTGGTTTAATTCCTGGTCGAACTTACTACTTTGTTTGTGGAGGCCCAGGAGGGTACAGCAAAGAGCGTAAATTTCGTACTATTCCAGAGGATCCAAGCCAAGTAAGATTTGTATTTGGTAGCGATTCGCATAGCGGTACGACGTTCTCCGCAGAAGCAAAAGGCGCAAGAGATGCCATATCCAAACTTATGATAACATATTATCCGCAATTTGTGATTCATGATGGTGATTTTGTCGACATGGGTCCTAGAGTCGCGGATTATGATAATTGGTTTAATCACATAGCTGACACATGGATTGATGGAGATGGTTACACCGTACCAATAGTTCCAAATATTGGGAACCATGAGGTCTCGACTGGGAAAAGCGATGAATTTGAAACAACAGTGGCTGATGTTAAGTGGTATCATCAATACTATGATATACCCGATTGGTATTCGCTGGATATTACGCCATACCTTCACTTTACAGCTTTGGACAGTTCAACTTTTACAGATTCAGATAGCAGCCAATACATATGGGCAAATCAAGACCTTAAGAATGCAAAGGATGTTACATGGAAATTAGCTGGATTCCACATACCAGCAAACCCTCAAGGAACAGGTGGTACATCTAATTTCTTACCATTGCTTAACACATATCATGTTAACGTTGTCCTTAATGGACATTCTCACGTATATGAGAGAACACAACCGATGAATGCTTCGCTTTCAGCTAGTAAGTACTTCTCACCTGAAGAAGGGACTATAAGGATCACTGCTGGTTCGTGGGGTGGCCCCCTCTCCAAGAGTCAGTATCCTACGTGGTTCGACGCAGGTGGTCCAACCTCACAGTATAGTTTCACTCTATTTAATGTCTCTCCAGATATACTTCATATGAAGGCCATAGATATTAAGAATAATGTGATCGATGAATTTACTATTGGACAAGCATCATCTAAACCTGAAGTGATTGCTAACGGTATAGCTACCACTTATGCAAGTGATGTTACAGGCCCAGCCACCTTAGTGACTTTTAAGATAGGTACATTACCACCAATTGTGCAAGTAAAAAAAATTGGAAAAGGAGCCGTAGCAGCGGGTGGAATCGCCTGGACATGCGAAAATGCGGGATGGTTTAAGGGAGAATATGATGTCTTTCTTGACATACTTTTCCAGAATATGGTGCAAGGAGGAAAGAATATACTCTGGTATGAAGGTTATAATGCTGCTTTCACCACCCAGAGATGCTCAGATCTTATTGCAGCGCTCGGTGATCTAGGGTACAAAGTAACGGCCAATAAAACTACGCCGATAACTTCATCTCTGTTACAGTCATATGATATTCTAGTTATTCCACAATTGAGACTTGGCTCAGGGAGTAATGGAGGAGATGCGTCGCTTCTTCCATGGTCTGATGTCGATGCNATCAAGGCCTTTGTTGAGAGCGGAAAGGGACTTCTAGTCATGGATGCTTGTGATTATGGCTCCAATAACTTCTGTAATGTGCAGAATAAGATTCTAGAGGGAGTTGGAGCGGGGATTACCATACAATCTGATACTGTTTATGATAACGTAAATAACTGGCGTAAGATTTACTGTCCAGTTGTTAAAGTAGATCCTAACACAGAAATAGGAAGCGAGTACATTAAAAGAACTGGAAAGCCAGAAGTTAGAATCTATGAGCCTTGTACAGTTGTTCCTAGTTATCCCACTTACATTGAAAAAGTTTCTGCAGGAAAAANAACAATTATCAATGGCATGAAGACAATGGCGGATGCAAGAGTGATTCTGGAAACTAGCGATGGAGGAGAGGGATTTGTACGTATCCAGAATCTAAAAAACTCTTCCGGTGACCCGCTGGTACTAAAGTCTGTTGATATTTCTTCAGATATCCCAGAAGACAAGATTAAATGGCCAATTACAGTAGAACTCTATTACACAGACGATGAGTTTAAGTCCTTCGGTCTGACAAATGAATCATCTTTATGGATGTACTATTGGGATTCTGAGCAAGAGGCATGGAGGCTGTGTCCAGAGGGTGGCATAAATACAAAGAGAAACTGTGTAGTTGCCAATACTTATCGCTTCACAATATTTGCAATAATGGGAGGTCCGTCAAGAATTCCAGGTAATTAAGTCATAAGCAAGGCTGTAACAATCAGAAACGTAGAGATAGCTCTCACAAACTACCTCTACGTTTCTATTTGTACTTTGACTTGTGTCTTCGCTAGACGAATAGAGACTTGTTTCATCCATGGTTTCTCTCTAATCCTGTTCTTCTGCAAATAGGGTGACCAGGTTCTCCACGAACAGAGACATACCTCCTGCCAGGCGGACTGGTCCCAGGAACGTGCTGGTGCTCCAGATGGTGATGAGTGCCTGCTTCCGGTGTTCCTGGGCAAGCTCAGTGAGGAGCTACGGTCTTTTCTGCCCAAGTTCGAGGGTGCTGATCGGCTGGCTGAGACGGACAGGAAGATCACGAAGTACGACAGAGATATCGCCCGGCTTGAGGGAAGACTTGCGATTCCCGAGGTCTCAGTGGAAAGGGTGAGGGAGCGGATCGCCGAGCTCAGGGCGTTGAAGCATGAAGCACTGCAGGAAAGGGCGGAGATCGATCAAGAGAAGTCACAGTTGGACGAGGTGAAGAAGGTTCTTGCCGACTTCGAGTCATTCTTCATACTCCTTGATCGCGCAAGCCAGCTGGAAGTCGTGCATCGGTTTGCGANGCGCATCGACCTGGGAGTTACTAACATAGTTATCCACTGGCGATTTTCGGAAAATGTGTGTGAGGTGCCTCGGTCTGAAGTCAGTCGCGAAGCGAGAAAGAAGGGTGATGGTGGTTGGGTGGTGGAGATAGGGGGGAACAGGCAGTCCCGCGATCCATCCATAACGCTACTGTTCAAGCTGGTCTTGGAGGTAGTCCTGGGTGTTGTGGGTGCTGAGCATAGAGCGTAGGTGTACCCTCGTGAGCGCTCGCGCTTCTGGAGCGTTGCCACTCAACCTCGACTGACGAGGTGCTACATGGGCGGCTGCAGGCGAGTCGGGCGCAGCAGGATCAACGGGTCAGACTTGCTATGTTGAAGGGATAGTGAGGTCTTATACACTGTCGAGATCGCAAGAACCGTGACTCGACTGTCTCGCCTGGGACTCAGCATGCGCCTTGGGGTCAGTATGCAGAATGTAGCCGGACTTGAAGTCCTGCAGCATGTTACCAGCCAGACCTGTGGCGCAGGCGTCCAGCAGGACAGTGAACTGGAGAAAGTACAGGGCATGGCTACTCTTTTCTGGAACAAGGTGAGTTTCGAGAAGACGAGAGATACGCAAGCTTTTGCCGGAGAACTGTATAGGCATCGTCCAGCGCTACCGTCACCTGATGCGTCGAATGCTCCAGCCGGCGGGCAATGTTTGCAGTCGTCATGCCTTCAGCGTACCGCAGCCGGATGCAGGTGCGTTCAAACGGAGACAGCAAACGGACGGCATGTCGGATTTCCGCTGCATGAGCTTCAACAAAGTTTTGGAGGTCGTTATCGGGTTCACTGAAAGCAACTCGCTGCTCATGGAGCATCACAACCCTCGACCTTCTGCGCAGTTCATTCTTGGCAAGGTTCCCCGCTACCGTCGCCAGCCATGGCCACAATTGCTCATCCGTTTCCGCAAGCCTGGACCGGTGCTCCATAAGCCGCACGAACGTCTCATTGACAACATCCCGTACCAGATCGGTCTCATACAGGAGCACGAAAACGCGTCTGTGAACACGATCATAGTAGCGGGCGTACAAAACTTCAAAAGCATCAGAGTTGTCCTTCGCTGATTTCAGGAGCTCCTGATCTGTTCCCTCCTCCAAGTTCACCTTTAGGCTAGCCTCCACATACAAGCCTAAGCCTTTTAGTACTTCCAACAAGCTACGGCGAAAGTAGCTCTGTAACAGACATTCAAGCGTTCGAAATCCCGAACGTGTTTCCTTAAGACCCTTCCATGATCTTAGTTCCATACACGTCTGTTTCAGTGCTCTTTTCCAGTCGCATTTCAAAAGAGTGTTTCTTACTTTTGAGGAGATCAGTGTGTTATAGAGTAGGAAGGGATACAGGGATGTGGGGGAAATAGGTGATGAATCAGGTTATTGTATGTGAGGGGCTAGATTGACGATTGACTAACAAAAAGGAGATGTCTAAAATGACAGTAAAAATTGGTGAAGGAACATCTGAAATGACTGGTGATGTCAAGAAGACAGAGGACACGAAGGTTACACTGAAGGTCAGTTTTTCAGACAAGATGAAGGAAATCACCTTCAAGCCCTCAGAAGACCTGAAAAAGGGCGATAAAGTAAAAATAACTGTTGAGAAGATATAATTCAGGGGGAGACCTTTCCTAAATCTTTTTGGGTTCCCCGATAGCTTTTCAGGCGTAACTTAAAGCCTTGACGGGCCCCCCACCATTAAAAACCTATTCGTCACCTATTTGTCTAAAAGGAGGCAAGATAAACCTTGTGGCGGTTATTTGTTGTGGTTGTTTCCAGACTTTCGTTGTAAGAGAAAACTTCTTTGGAAAAGGCACCGGTAAATTTCTTGTTAAAATATATGTTGTCATCCAAGAGGGAGGGCCGATGGCAATCTGTGCCCACGGAGGCACACCACAAAGAGAGGACTGGTTCGCATTGTCGCGCTCATCGTCCTGACCATGTTGTTCGTGGTGCTTCTCGGTCCAACTCCAGCAACAGTCAGTGCGCTACCGGTCAGCAGCGAGCAGCGCGTTCGCCAAATTGCCGGTGACGTCGTTTGGCGTGACCGNGGGAGTTCCATCAACGGGTGGTACTGGTTACGGTCATCCAATTTAGGAAGTACTACAAATTCTAATACTAAAGGAGGCTTTAAATCATGAGTGAACAAGCTTTCTTTGTGGAGAAAGAGGACCTCGAATATGAGAGAAAGGGTTCACGATTTGTTTTAATCCTGACTGTTATAGTTTTATTGATGAACACAGTACTCTTCTACCNCTTTGCTAATAGAGNAGAGCCATTTGTGATGGGACTGCCGTTTTGCATATTCTGGACAGTACTGTGGATTTGCATTGAATTCGTAGGCCTCGTCGTTGCCTATGAACTCGAATTTAAGAGGAGGTAAGAGCATGGAGAATTGGCTCATTGCCTTAANCATAATAGGGCTGTATCTCGTGTTTGCGTTAGTCGTCGGGATGGCGGCGGGCTATAAGCGACAGTTTTTCTCGGTTGAAGAGTTCACTGTCACACACCGGAGTATGCCCCTATTTCTCCTGTGGGTTATGATGGGAGGGGCCATCTTCAGTGCGTTTGCTTTTCTGGGTGGTCCAGGATGGGCGTTCTCCAAGGGAGCGCCAGCCTTGTACATCTTGGTCTATTGTTCTATGGGCCTACTGCCATGGTACATCATTGGTCCAAAGCTTGCTCGTTTAGGAAAGAAGAAGCAATGGGTGTGTATGGGAGACTTCGCCCGGAGTCGATATAATTCCCGTGCTCTTCCAATGATCGTCGGGATTGTCGCAGTATTTGCCTTTATTCAGTATCTCGCTCTGCAGATAAAGGGTAGCGCCTATATCTTCAATATCATGACTGAGGGACACGTTAGCTATAACCTTGCTGCGATTTTGATCTATGGCATAGTTATCATTTATGTAGCGACTGGTGGTTTGAGAGCAGCAGCTTGGAGCGATGTACTACAGAGTGGTCTTATGATTGTCGTGGCGTGGGGCCTTGGATTATATCTCCCATGGAAGCTATGGGGTGGTGTCGGGCCTATGTTCCAAAATATTGTGGCAACAAAGCCGGGATTTCTTCAGATAGGAGTGGCTGGCTCGACGATGTCGGCGACTGCATATTCTACGACTATCCTGGTTTCAGTGCTAGGCTTCATTATGTGGCCGCATCTGTTCTCCAAGTCTTTCGTTACGGAGCCTAGAAAAATAAGACAGACCGTACTAGTCTACCCACTTTTCGCACTCATAATGCTCCCGGTACTTCTAATCGGTTTTGCAGCAGTTGGCAAGATTCTCCCTACGGCAATAGCGAGCCCAGATCAGATCCTCCCTTACATGGTAACCCATGTTTTGGGTGCGAGCGGCCTTTTGCTTGGACTAATAGGAGCAGGAGCACTTGCTGCCGCAATGTCTTCAGCAGATGCGATAACTCACGGTGCAGCAGTTGAGTTTACGCAAGATATATACAGGAGCTTCAAGCCTAAAGCGAGTGATAAGGAAGTTGTGATCGCAATGAGATTGGCGGTCGTTATTATAGGGCTATTTGCACTATACGTGGCACTATTTGGAGGGGCCGGGCTGATCGCACTACTCCTCGGAGCTTACGGCTCCATTGTGCAGTTTGCTCCTNTAGTTTACGGCGGGCTCTACTGGAAGAAAGCATCTAGACAGGGGGCCATTGCTGGTTTGATAGCAGGGGTTCTTGTCAACACCTACTTGCAGGTATTCTTGAAGAAGAACCCCCTAGACATCAACGCTGGGATCTGGGGTCTCCTCGTGAATTTGGTGATTTTCATAGTAGTTAGCATGATATTCAAGNCATCTAACAAGGCCGATGTAGAGGTGGCCGAGCAGACTATAGCCGCATAAGGAAGTAGACATGAAGCTGGAGGTTGCTTCGGAAAGAGGGAACCTCCAGCTGAATTGTCAACTTAGTAGCTGGATTTAGGATTCCTCGATTTGCAGGGATGCAATCAAATCAGGAAATATGGGGGAGGAAGATATGGACAAAGTAGATATGGACAAAGT